>Ga0065721_10005514_pt1 | contig 13141 bp, 11 predicted proteins | sample Mesricmetagenome_FD_59108 | JGI IMG/M metagenome (GOLD analysis project Ga0065721, IMG submission 59108) | Mesophilic microbial community from rice straw/compost enrichment Sample: eDNA_1 v2 (version 2) | ecosystem: Engineered > Solid waste > Grass > Composting > Bioreactor | place: USA: Davis... | reverse complement strand
TCGCGCCGACGAGTTTTTCGAGCGTGGACCAGATGCCCTTGGTCTTCTCGCGCACGACCTCGTCGTCCTCGCCGACGATCTCCTCGACCTCGGCGCTGAGCTTTTCGATCTCGGCCTTGTTGACGTCGAGTTTGGCCAGNCGGCTTTCGTAGCGGATCTCGACCGTGGCGCCGTCGTCNACCGCGTCCTGAATGTCGTAGATGCTGATGTAGTCGCCGAANACNGCGCGCGTGTCCTTGTCGTCGCTNTCGATCGGCGTGCCGGTGAAGCCGATGAACGAGGCCTCGGGCANGGCGTCGCGGAGATGCTTGGCGAAGCCGTAGCTGTATTTGCCGGTCTGCGTATTCAGCCGCGCCTTGAGCCCGTATTGCGAGCGGTGCGCCTCGTCGCTGATGACTACGATGTTGGAACGGGTGTTTAGCGGGAAGACGTTTCCGTTGGCTCCAACATCGCCCTCACCCCAGCCCCCTCTCCCAGAGGTAGAGGGGAGGTGGGCGGAGATTTGATTAAGGACGGATTCGGTGTCGGTGAGGACCTCCTTGTTTTTGAAACGGAGGACGGTGTTGCCGGTGGCTCGGAGGTAGGCGTCCCGCTTCGCGTCGTGTGCCTTGGCTTCCGGTGACTCGTGGGATTCGCCATCGCATTCGACGATCAATGCGGCCTCGGCGGAATATAAGTCGCAGATGTATTCCCCGAACTGATGTTGCCGCCGGAACTTCACGCCTGCTAGCTGACGGTTGCGCAACAACTCCCACAGTAGTTCTTCCGCAGGCGTTTGCTTCTCCCGCAGTTCCCGCGCCCGCTTGACCAGTCCGGCCACCGGCAGCCCGCCGCGATACTGTGCAGCGCCTTCATGTCTACTCCCTCTCCCAATGGGAGAGGGGCGGGGTGAGGGCGATTCAAGAGTTTGCGGAGGCGCAAACTTTTGAATCGTAGTGAAGATGATGCCGCCCGCTTGGCGCGAGGCGAGTTTGGCGCGGAGTTCTTCGCGGCTCTCGGCCTGTTCGGGCGTTTGGCGCAGGAGCTCCTGCGCGCTGCAAAAGGTCTCGTAGAGCTGCCCGTCGAGGTCGTTGCGATCGGTGACGACGACCAGCGTCGGGTTTTTCATCTCCGGCTGCTGGATGAGTTTTCCGGCGTAGCAAACCATGGAGATGCTCTTGCCCGAGCCCTGCGTGTGCCAGACTACGCCGGCCTTGCGCGAACCGGGCACGACCTCTTTGCCATACCCAGCGCGCGGTTCGTCGACGCGACCTTTCTCAGGCTCTCGGGCGGCGATCACTGTCACACGCACCGCCTCGCGCACGGCGTGGAACTGGTGGTAGCCGGCGATCTTTTTGATGATGCGGTCGCCGTCCTGCTCGAAGAGGATGAAGTGCTTCACGTAGTCGAGGAACAGTTCGCGGTCGAAGAAGCCGCGCACGATTTTCTCCGCCTCGAACTCGAGCTGCGGCTTGTCGTCCTCGTGCTTGATCGTGCGCCAAGGGAGGAAGCGCTCCTGATCTGCGGTGAGCGAACCTACACGCGCGGTGACGCCATCGCTGATCACGAGCGCCGCATTGTAGCTAAAGATATCGGGTATCTCCTCTTTGTAAGTCTGGAGCTGTTGGTAGGCTTTCCATACGTCGGCGGATTCGTCGGCGAGGTTCTTCAGCTCGATGAGGGCGAGCGGTAGTCCGTTGATGAATACGACCAGATCGGGCCGGCGCGTCTTGTTCGGCCCCTTGATCGCGAACTGGTTGACGACGAGAAATTCGTTGGAGCCGAGGCCGAGCGGGGAAAAATCCACCAACCGCAGATCCTCGTGTTTCACGCCGTCGCCCTCGCGCCAGCTCACCTTGATGCCACCGAGGAGCAGGCGATGAAAATCGCGGTTGCGCTGCTCGGGGATGGGGTGGTCGAGCTTCAGCACCCGCTGCACCGCCTCGTCGATCACCGTCGCGGGCACGCCGGGATTGAGCCGCGTCAACGAGCGCGTGAGCCGCCCGACCAAGACCACCTCGCGGTAATTCGCGCGCTCCGGCGCCGCGCCATCGTGCGCGATGTCGGGACCGAAAACCGTTTCCCATCCGCCCTCACGAAACCAGCCGAGGCACTGTTGTTCGAGTTGGTCTTCGGTGATCGGCATTCGGCGAAACTGGAAAATCAGAACAGTGTGTCAGAACGCTCGGTCGCTCGATAAAGAGCTGGCTTGCTTTTCTTTACCTTAATCAAGCACCCCGCGTCACACAGTTGTTTGATCCACGCTTTGACCTGCGACTTGTTCACTGCGAGGAGTTCGGACACTTCAGCCTCGGTCAAACCATCGCTAAGATTGTTCAGGAGCAGGTCCTTCACGCACGCCAACAGCTGAGCGGCCGGTTTGATCTCATTCGAAGCCGCTTCTTCCGGCGATACGGATGACAGGGGAGTTTCAGCGGCATTCGACCGACCGACATTCGGAACGGATGCCCCATAGGGGCCGCCGGCGTCCTCATTCAACGATAACGGCAAGGCGTCCTGCACCGTTGTTTCCTGCGCCTGATTTCCTCCGGATTTCAACGCATCCACCAACGTTTGTGCATCCTGCGGATCAGGCCAACGCAGGCCACCTCGGCGCAACAGTTCAAGATTGCCGGCAGGCGCATCGGCACCGTTCCGCACATAAAGGGGCCCAAAATGGAATTTTTCCAACTGCTCGATCGCGCCAGCCCACGTGCCGCCTTTCTCCAAATCGGACGACACCACCAACGCGGCATCAGCGAGCGCATAGATGAATTTATTGCGCTGCATGGCATGGCCCACGTTGAACCCCGCCGCCGGATCGCAGGAAGAGATCAACACCAGTCGCTTCTCCATGATCGCCTCGCGATTTTCCCGGGAAATGGCTGCGCGTTCGAGGCTGTCGGCGAGAACGCCAATCACGATGCCTCCAGCCTTGAGCCCCCCGCCCATCGCGGCGCGGTCGATGCCTTTTGCGCCGCCGGAGATCACGCCAACACCGGCGCGTGCGGCCAAGGCGCCGATGTTTTCCGTGTAGGAGAGAAGCGCATCATCTACATGTCGCGAACCGACGACCGCCAGTCCGCCCGACTCAAGGAGGGAGACATCGCCGCAGCCATAAATCACAGGAGGAGCCTCTTCCTTCAGTTTGGCTTTCAATCGCCGAGGATAGGATGCGTCGGCGCGGCTAAAAACCCAGATGGCCCGACTGGCCCAGCGCTCCATGGCTTGACCAAGCAGGAAACCGCGAGCCAGCAGCTTCTCAATTCGCCCACGGCCAAACCTTTCGGCTGCCACCGCGCGTGCTTCCTCGGACTCCGGGCCGTTTTGTAGCAAATCGGACGGCTGGCGCTTTGCTTCCCGCAAAGCGCGCGCCAAGCGGTTGTAGTCACTTAAGCTCAACAACTCCGCACCGCCTTCCCGCTTTCCGATGATGAGCGGAGCGGTGAGCAACAAAATAGCTTGGGTGTTGGCGCTGAGCGGGTTGTTCATTCGTCGGCGTGGGCGGTCGAGGCCAATGCGAACGGGAAAACCGGGCCTCCACCACCACGGAGAATAAGATAGGCCGCGACGGTGAGTGTCCAACGGGAATCCACCATGTCGTCCACCAAGAGCACCGGACCGGCGGGTATGGCTCCGACAAGCGCAAGAGCACCGTCCACGTTGCGCGCCTGTTGGGTGCTGTTGGCCATGTGCTTTTGCTCCGGCCTGTCGTCGGTTTTGCTCAGCACAAGGTGAAACGGTAGTCCTAATCTGGCCGCCAGTCTGCGGGCAAAATCCGGCACGAGTTCCGGATGTCGGCGTGACGGAATGCAGGTTACCCATGTTGGATCGGGCTGAGGTCTCCAGGTCCGAATCAGCGATGCGCTCGCCTCCACCAAGGCGTCATCGAAACGTCCGTCTCCCGACTTGCCTTGGCGCACCAGATCGCCCCAACCGGCGTCTCCCCATATGCAGAGCACCTTGCCGGGCTGGGCACGCATTGCCTCGGGTATGTTCCCGCCGGTTACGCCCAACGCGCGCAATCCTCCCGCCGGCCATTTCTTGCGCGGATCAAGCGGCAGACTGGTCCGGCGCAGGTAACTCACCGCTTCCGCGGCAAGGGCCGGATCGACCGTGGCAGGCAGAGGTGCAAGTTGCGGTGGAGGAGATGCCGTGGGAACGCCGTCGAGTGCGCGAATAAGAAAGTCCATGTGGCCCGACATCAGGCTCACGTAGTCCTGCATCTGCCGCTGCTCGTCCCGTCGCAGCGAGGTGAGGCGTTCCGCTCGCTGCCAAAACGTATCGCTGAGCGCGGCGGCGGTAAGGGTCCATTTACTGCCATCCTTGACGATGGGGGGTGGGGATTCGAGCGAGAGTAGCTGGAGCGTTTTGTCGATGCGTCCTTTGCCTACGTTTACACGTCCCATCAGTTCCGGAAGGGACAATCCTTCCTCCGCCGACTGCAACGCCTCCAAAACCGAATTCACCTCTTTTCGCGATGGGAAAGCGCTCTCGATGAAATAGTCCGTGATATCGGTCTCTTCCTGGCCGCTGAGGAGGACGCCATAGGCGGCATCGATAGCGCGTCCTGCGCGCCCGACCTGCTGGTAGTAGGCGACGACCGATCCGGGCGTTTGGTAGTGGATGACAAAAGCCAGATCAGGCTTGTCGAAGCCCATGCCCAACGCGGTGGTGGCTACGAGGGCTTTGACTTGATTGGTTAGGAGGGCGTTTTCCAACTCCACGCGCCGTTCCCCGCTCTCGCCGGTATAGGCTTCGGCGCGGATGCCGCGCGATTGCAGCCAGCCGGCGACCTGCACGGCGTCACGGACCGTGAGGGTGTAGATGATACCGCTGCCGGAGATGTTGGGGACCTGTGCGGCGAGCCAGGCGAGTCGGTCGGCCTGTCTGGGGAGCCGCATCGTTTGCAGGAGGAGAGATGGACGTCCCAGTTCGCCGCGTGAAACCGTGATAGACGGGCCCAAAATGCTGCGCAGATCATCCAGCACTCGGTTGTTGGCCGTGGCCGTGGTCGCGAGCACCCGCAGGTTTGGGGGCATCGTGCGGATGATGCGCTCGATCAGCCGGTAGTGCGGGCGGAAGTCATGCCCCCAGTCGGAAATGCAGTGCGCCTCGTCGATCACGAGCAGCGACACGCGACCGGCGACCGGTGCGAGCACCTCGGTTTGAAAGTGGGTATTGGCGAGTCGCTCCGGCGAAATCAGCAGGATATCCACTTCGTCGCGTTGCAGTTTAGCTTCGACCTCGGGCCAATTTCCTTGGTTCTCGGAATTCAGCGTGACCGCACGCACGCCCATTCGCTCGGCGGCGGCGATCTGGTTTCGCATCAAAGCGAGCAAGGGCGAAATCAATATTGCCGGCCCGGCGCCCTGTTCGCGGAGCAGCTTGGTGGCGATGAAATAGACCGAGCTTTTTCCCCAGCCGGTTTTCTGCACCACTAATAAGCGACCCAGCCCATCGACCACATGACGAATCGCATCCTCCTGCCCGTCGCGAAAGGCGGCGGTGGGACTCTTCGTGCCAAGCTGAAGAAGTTGGAGGGCGCGTGCTGAGTTGTAGGGCATGGGGTGCGAGTCGAGTGAATTAGGCGGCTAGGAGCAGACGGTGAAAATCGCGGTTGCGCTGTTCGGGGATGGGGTGGTCGAGCTTCAGCACCCGCTGCACCGCCTCGTCGATCACCGTCGCGGGCACGCCGGGATTGAGCCGCGTCAACGAGCGCGTGAGCCGCCCGACCAAGACCACTTCGCGGTAATTCGCGCGCTCCGGCGCTGCGCCGTCGTGCGCGATGTCGGGACCGAAGACCGTCTCCCAACCGCCTTCACGAAACCAGCCGAGACACTGTTGTTCGAGTTGGTCTTCGGTAATCATTTGCGCTGGGACGCAAATGGCTAAGGAGTCGTAAAATAAAGACGAGCCGGGAATCACGCTCGGCGCGACGATACGGACCCCGCCCCGCCCGGCATCGGGCGACTACGCGCGTGTCGCGAAATCGCGGATGGCCGCCTCCGCCTCGACGGAGACATGCGGTATATCCGCCTGATCGAGATCCCTCCGCACTTGATCGAAGGCGGCAGTGTGTTTGGCGCTCCGCCCATGCGGCCCTTGGAGCACAAAGAGCAGGGACTCGGGCGCGGTTTGAGCCAGACGGAGGCGGCGCACGTTGCCCAGCCAGCGGTCGGCGTGGTGGAAAAGATCCGTGGTGTCCTCGTGGTCGAGATGCAGCGCCTTGATCGCCCGACGTGGACGCGCAATCGCATCCGTGCGAAGCACGAAGGGGAAACGAACCTGAAACACATCGTCGCCCACGGGCTCGTTCCTTAAATAGCGATCAAGCGTCTTGGCTTGGTCCAAGACGTGGGCGACTCGATCGCACATCACCTTTTCCTGATATTCCGGCGCGTGGGCGAAGCGTCGGTCCACGTAGGCGGCGAACAAATCCTTTAACGTGGCCGCCGGATCATCGCTCAAGATGACGCGGGGAGCGCCATAGTAGAGGATGGACTCGCGCGGGCGGGTGAGCGCGAGGAAATGCTCGCGCAGCTGCTTCCGATCGAAGTCGGCCAGCATTTGACCATCCTTCGGCAGGCGCCTTTGCGCGGCGACAAGGTCATCCCAAACATGCACGACCGTTCGGTAAACCTCCGGATTCAGTTCGGGAAAAAAGCGGTTTACCCGCCCGCGTCGGCGCAGGTTGGCGCGCAGGCCGTCGAGATAGCCCAGGGCCGGGCAGGCAAGCAGCACGCCCACGTTAACAAACTCGCCGGTTTCCGGGTAGGGGCAGAACCGAACAACGGAGTAATGACAGGCCAGTCGTTTAGTCATAGATCCTCCAGTCTTCGTGTGGGTTGTCGTCGAGGGTGCGTGCGAGTCGGGCGAGGAATGAATCTACGTCTTCCCCTCGGCTTGTCCACGCGGAAGGCAACTCGGCTGAGAGGGACGGCCCCAACCGGCTAAGCGCGTCGCGAAACTCGGCGCGCAGGTCGGCGGGCAACCAGACCGCTTCGCCTGCCTTGCGGGATGCACAGACATGTAGGCTCCAGAACAAATCGACCCCGTCCGGCTGGCCGGCCTGATCGTGATCGATGACATGGAAGGCGCGCGCCGCGGCGCTCCACAGCAGGTTGGGGTTTTTGATCGTCCGGTCCCGATTCTGCATCCACCAGTCGAATGCGAGCAGGCGACGCGCGAGCGCGGGATCCATCTCGGCCAGCAAGGATTCGGTCGGCTCGATGGCGTTGTCGATCATCTGGGAGCCGAAACCCGGGCCGGCCTCGATCTGGCGGATGTGGGAAGCGTTCCACGCTTCGGCCAACTCCTCGCCGATATCGACGACGCGGTAGTTGGGGACGGGGAGGCCCAAGGAGCGGCCCAAGCGCGCGCCCGCCCACTCCATGGCCAAGGGCCAGTTGCCGCCGGAGCAAAAGGGTTTCACGACATAACGCAGCTCGTCCTCGGCCCGGCAAAGCACAGGCTGCATCGCGCCATGCCGCATGGCTTGGAGGATTTCGCAGCAGTCGAGTGTGCCGAATTCCTGTTCGGGAGAAGGAATCATGGGTGACGTGGTTTAGCCGCGGTGACCTGCCATCGACAAGTTCCCGCTAAGCAGCCTTGGGCAGCGGCATGTCGCGCCGGGGTGGCGAGGCCGAGCGCTAAAAAGTCCACCAGCCGCAGATCCTCGTGCTTCACGCCATTGCCCTCGCGCCAGCTCACCTTGATGCCGCCGAGGAGCAGGCGGTGAAAGTCGCGGTTGCGCTGCTCGGGGACGGGGTGGTCGAGCTTGAGCACCCGCTGCACCGCCTCGTCGATCACCGCCGCCGGCACGCCGGGATTGAGCTGCGCCAGCGAACGCGTGAGCCGCCCGACCAACACCACCTCGCGGTAATTGGCGCGCTCCGGCGTCACGCCATCGTGCGCGATGTCGGGATCGAAAACCGATTCCCAACCGCGGTCGCGGAACCAGCCGAGGCACTGTTGTTCGAGCTGGGCTTCGGTGATCATGGAACGGTGCGATTGTTAACACCTGCTAACACTCTTATCCGGCCTGCGAGCGCTGGCGTCCGTTGTGATACAATGTGATGCACTGCGATCCGCCGTGATTCGCTGTTAACACCTGTTAACTCTCGAGGCGTGAACGCAGGCGCACATTCGTTAGTGTCGGCGCCACGGCTCGTCCTCCGAGTCTGAACTTGCTTTTCAAGACGGATTCTTGATCTTGATGCTCTCCGATAATTTAAAGGTTCCACCCCGGTGATAAGAACCCAATGGGTTCTCTCGAAAGAGTAGCCGGGGTGGTCGCTTTTCTGGGGTCGGCGCATCAGTAGTAGTGAGTGGTTCCGGTGCGAAAGATATCGAATTCCGAGGTCACGGCAGGCTGGATGTGCTGGTAGGAGCGAGCGTCGCCACTATTCCATTTTCGATAGATCGCCCACGGGCAATAGTCGGCGATCTGAAGATCGAGATTCGATTTCGATTCGTGATGGATCAGTCGGTAGCAAGCTCCCGCGGGCAACTGACTCGCGAGCGTCATCTTGATGATCTTCTCGATCGTGCCGCGCTTTTTTCGAATCGGGATCGTGTCGGTAAAAACGAGCACCTCCCTGAACGATCCGAGGTCGTGCTGCCTCAGGATGTATTTGAGGAGACATCCGAGCATGCGCGGATAGAAGGCTTCCTCGGTTTGCAACGCCGGTCCGGTCTTCCGCTTTTCGACGACCAGCGCATCGATGCGCACGCCACCGAGGTTGCGCCGGATGATTTCGAATACGCGATTGCGGACCGGCTGGGCGTTTTCCGAGGCGTGAAAATATTCCAACTCCGTTCCCAATTCCACCAAGTCGTATTTGAGTTCCGTCAATTCCTTGTAGGCATTGAACGGCCGCTCCTTCGTCAACGCGCCCAACAGAAAATACTTCGTGCCATTGGTGGAGAAATCCAGATTCCCGGCTTCATCGAGAAAGATGTAGAGAAACCGGTCGGCCATAGTAGACAAAGGAGCTTAGCGGGCACCCAAGTGCCCATGCCGGGCGGCAGAGAGGGGTTGATGGTCAAGCTTGAGCACCCGTTGCACCGTCTCATCGATCACCGCCGTCGGCACGCGGGGATTGAGCCGCGTCAGTGAACGCGTGAGCCGCCCGACCTCTCGATAATTCGCCCGCTCTGGCGCCGCGCCATTGTGCGCGATGTGTGGACTGAAGAGCGTTTCCCATCCGCCTTCGCGGAACCAGCCGAGGCACTGTTGTTCGAGTTGGTCTTCGGTGATCATCGCTCGACGCTCATAATTTGAGCGCTTCCTTCGCCTCAGAGATATAGTGCTCAGCGGCGTAGCTCATATCCGATTCGTAGTCATTTCGGAGTCGTTTAAAGACGAAATCTAGAACCGGCGGCGCTTTTCTTCGATTCTCAAAGATTTCGTCCTGCAAATTGCGCGACATGTTGCCAATTGCCGCCGCGGATTTTCCGGCAAGCGCTGCCTTCCAAATTGCGCCGCAATGCTCCTTAAGCTTGTCCAATCGTTCCGCCGCCTCCCGCTGTTCGGAAAATTGGCGAAGTGCTATTAGGAGTGCAGGAGACAAGGGAAGAATTCCTTTGAGAAGAAGTGATTCAACCGTGGCCTCACCGCACAGTGAAATACTACATACTATGAAAAAAACTAAAACAGTCAGCCCCAGGAGCCAACTTGCATAGTGCCGTCTTTGGGTGGCATCCCACCAACAGTTCGTTCGTTGGCAAACAACTCGAGCAATATAAAGAGGAAGTTGGTCTACGCGCGAAGGATACCAATTCTCCAGTGACGGCATGTCCTTAGACCACTCCGAGTATTTATCAGCCTGCTTCTTGATCAATTCAGGATCGGGATACTTACCGGCTTTTAGGTCGTTCCATTCCAATTCAAGCACATCGCAGTCGAACGCCTCTTGGATTCTTGCTGCAGAGGCTCTAAGAGATTTTTGCCACGGAGTGAACCAGAAGAGATCACAGAGTGCTACAACAAGCCCCCAAGATGCGACGTAAATTTTGGCCGGGGGATGAAAGAGAACCAGTATAACGCCAATAATCGCGATTGGTCCTCCAACAAATACCTGCCAGCCGTAAAATTTTCTTTGCAGTGGCGTATAGCTGCCTTTGCGCCGCAAGACGCATTAGCTGTTGTTCGGAATTCTGTCTCCGGGAAATCATGCGCCTAGTAATAGTAGGTGGGGAATTCGTAGTTGTAGACCAAGCGCCACCAATCGAAGGCTTCGGAAATATTACCTTTCTCTTTTGCCGCGGTCGCATTCGTTGCGCGTGTAAGTGCTGTTTCCAACTTCGACAAAGCTTCTTCTTTAAGCGCGTTCGACTTACAGGCTGCGATATAGCCAGATACCCCCATGGGGTCTTGAACCGAAGCAAGCTGATTATCCCACAAAGCCTTCAGCACCCTTCGCACATCGATATCGTAGATAATAGCACTCTCGCCAGTGCAGTATTTGGCTACGCGCATTTCCAAGTAGAAAGACGAGATAGGGACGTCACGAAAACATTTCCACGCTTTCACGAACCGAATGAGGGGCTTTACCTTGTTCGATAACTTTTTATGCACCTCATTCACATAATGAATGTGCGCCTCGGGGCTGACCTTCATCCACCCTCCTGAGCAGTCTGGGATACGATAAACATGGAAGTCGCCACTCTTCTCGGCGAAATCCCCGGGCACGATCTCGTGCCTCTCAGACGGATTTGTTCCAAATGGTATTACAACAGCAGGACAGCTTACGCGCACATCCGTGTTCCAAAAGCGATCGGCGAGAGAATCTCTGACCTTGGAAAGGGAATAGGTAGAATTGGAGCCATGAAAGTTGTTCTTTAACGAGGCGAGGTAGTCTACATCGCTGAAACCAGAAATACTTGTTCCGTTTCCAAACGAGCCAATGCGGAATAAGCGGTAGAGACCAAAATCCTTATCGAGCCGCGCTTCGATCGATTCTCGATGTGACGCCGCTGCGGAAGTCTCGGATTCAGAAGCTGTGAGCTTCGGGAGGAAGTCGCGAAATCCTTCGTCTACGGTTCTAGGCATTGTAATGCAGATAGTGATAGTTCTCCGCCCAGCAGCTTGGGCAGGAGCGTGTCGCGCAGGGTGGCGAGGGTGCGGGATTGGATTCGGTTTGCGATGATTTGGTCGAGTAGCGGCTGAAAACTCGGTGTCAGCGACTCAATCACGGACGGTGGCGGAACGAGAACCTTTGCCTCTGTGAGGTGTTTGCGTTGAATGTGCCCCATCGTGGTTGCTTTTGATGCGGCGATCAGCCGGAAGCCGGTGAGATGGTGACGCGTCCAATGGTAATAGAACCACTGCGGAAAATCCTGCGAAGTGACCTTGAACAGGTGTTGGTTCAAGGCGCCGGGGCCGCCGCACCAGAGTTCGACTTCAAGGCTACCGGACCAAGAAAACAGCATGTCGCCGTCGACGATAATATAGTCCTGCGGCAACTCTGCGCTGCATCGGTCAGCGCCAATGGTATCCCCTTTCCTAAGCTGAGCGATCTTGATAACCGGAAGAGTTTCATCTTCCCGAGCGGGGAATTTTTGGAGTGCGAGACCGTTTAGATATTGGGCGATCTGATCGAGACTCTTGACCGTCCATCCCGTAGGGATCTCGCCGAGTTCGGAGGCTTGGAAGGAGTCGGGGAAGAGGGCGGCGGTTTGGGTGTCCATGCCGGCGGGGTGGCGGCCGGCGGCTTTGGCGTGGACGGGGTCGAAATCAACGAACCAGCTCTGGAACAGCGCCCGCGCCATCGCCTCCAGCGTCGCGTTCATCCGCCGGTTCAACTCGATCTTGTCATCCAGCGTCCCGAGGATTCGCGCGATGGCTTTTTGTTCGGGGAGGGGCGGTATGCGAACTGGGATTCGGTGAAGATCGTTTCTATTAACGCCAGGAACGCTGCTTTTATCGCTGCACGACCTAAAATCGACTGTTCGCAAGAGGTATGAGGCGAAGAGTGGATCGTTACCATGGAAGTCTCTAACCCAAAGCGTAGTGTTTAGTGGCCAGTAGTCGCTTTTAATATAGAAGACTTGGCCGATCGTGCCGTATCGGCCGGTAATCACTCCGGGACCTCTTACGCCAACATCTGAGTGATAACCGCTAATCCCTGATGATGATACAATCGGCACTACACCGGGCCTACGATCTTGAGAGGGTAAATCGAACCCACGTTGTAGTGTGAGCACGTCGCCTAGCGGTAGTTCAATCCAGTCAGAAACCATATCCCAGCCCGTTGAGGTTCGCTTTGATCGCCTGCTCCAGTTTCGCCGATTCGGCGAATTGGGCGTTTAGCTCGGCGACGAGTTTCTGCATTTTTTCCTCGAAGGGTTCGCCGTCGTCCTCGGTTTCCTCGGCGCCGACGTAGCGGCCGGGCGTGAGCACGTAACCGTGGGCGGCGATTTCCTCGAGGGTGGCGGATTTGCAGAAGCCTTTTATGTCGGCGTAGCCGGGGCCGGGTGGCGGCAGCAGACTACCCGCGCGCTCCATCTCGCCGCGCCACGTCGCTTCATCAAAGCGCCATTCCCAGAAGGTGCCGGCGATTTTTTGGAGGTCTTCGGCGGTGAAGTCGCGGAGGACGCGGTCCTTCATGTAGCCGAGTTTGCGGGCGTCGATGAGGAGGACTTGGCCGCTGCGGTCTCGATAGTAGGTCGTGTCGCCGTCGGCGTGGCGGATGACGCGGGCCTTTTTGTTTTTGGTGAGGAACCAGACGCAGGCGGGGATCTGGGTGTTGGTGAAGAGCTGGCCGGGGAGNGCGAGCATGCACTCGACGAGGTCGGCCTCCACGAGNGCGCGGCGGATGTCGCCNTCGCCTTTGGTGTTGGACGACATGGAGCCGTTGGCGAGGAGCAGGGCCATGGAGCCGGTCGGCGCGAGGTGGTGGAGCATGTGCTGCACCCAGGCGAAGTTGGCGTTGCTCTTCGGGGGCGTGCCGTAAACCCAGCGCGGGTCGCCNTCGAGTTTTCCGTCCCACCACTCGCTNATGTTGAANGGCGGGTTGGCCATCACGTAGTCGGCGCGGAGGTCGGGGTGCTGGTCGTTGAGGAAGGTGTCGGCGGGTTGTTTGCCGAAATTGAAGTCGATGCCGCGGATGGCCATGTTCATCGCGGCGAGGCGCCAGGTGGTGGGGTTGCTCTCCTG
>Ga0065721_10000396_pt1 | contig 13141 bp, 11 predicted proteins | sample Mesricmetagenome_FD_59108 | JGI IMG/M metagenome (GOLD analysis project Ga0065721, IMG submission 59108) | Mesophilic microbial community from rice straw/compost enrichment Sample: eDNA_1 v2 (version 2) | ecosystem: Engineered > Solid waste > Grass > Composting > Bioreactor | place: USA: Davis... | reverse complement strand
CGGACGCCACGCGGGACATGTTCAGCTACCGGTGCTCTGACCCACCGGGCCATGGCCGGGTCTGCCTGCAAGCCGCTAACATGGCCGCCCCGGGGGCGGTGGTCGCGTACTGTGCCGGGGTCGCGGGAAGCCCGGGCTTTCGGCCCTGTGACTTCTTCCAGCGGAATCAAACCCTTACATCGCCCCCCGAGTCTAACAGAATTAGCCCCCGATGACCGACGCATCCCCCCGGGCCGGAGCCCGCACCGTTACCGTGCCCGAAGACCGTGACGGCCAGCGGCTGGACAACTTCCTGCTCGGCCAGCTCAAGGGCGCCCCGCGCAGCCTGGTCTACAAGCTCGTGCGCAGCGGCCAGGTCCGGGTGAATGGCGGCCGCGCCAAGGCCGAACGCAAGCTCGCCGCGGGCGACGAGGTCCGGATCCCTCCCGTGCGGCTGGAGACCGAGGCCGAACGCGGAACCCCGGCGCCGGGCCTGCTGCAGCGGATGGAAGCGTCGATCGTCTTCGAAGATGCGCGCATCCTCGTGATTGACAAGCCTTCCGGCGTGGCCAGCCACGGCGGCAGCGGGATCAGCTTCGGCGCGATCGAGACCCTGCGCGCCCTGCGCCCGGGCCAGACCCTGGAGCTGGCGCACCGCCTGGACCGGGACACCTCCGGCATCCTGGTGGTGGCCAAGAAGCGCTCGGCGCTGGCCGAGCTGCAGGCACTGATGCGCGAGGGCGGCTCCGGCGGCGGCATCCGCAAGCGCTACCTGACCCTGCTGGCCGGGCGCATGCCCGACGGCACCATGAGCGTGGACGCCCCGCTGCACGTGGGCCTGCGCCAGGGTGGCGAACGCCATGTCCAGGTCAACCAGGCTGGCAAGCCTTCGGTCAGCCACTTCCGGGTGCTGGAGCGGCGCGGCGGGCAGTCCTATTGCGAGGTGCGGATCGAGACTGGCCGCACCCACCAGATCCGCGTCCATGCCCGGCACATCGGCCACCCGGTGGCTGGCGACGACAAGTANGGCGATCCGGAGGTCAACCGCCGCCTGCGCGACAAGGCCGGGCTGCGCAGGCTGTTCCTGCACGCGGCCTCGCTGGAATTCGCCCTGGACGCCGGCCGCACCCCGTACACCCTCAATGCGCCGCTGCCGCCGGAGCTGCGCGAGGTGCTGGATCGGCTGGAATGAGGCCGATCGGCCCGTTCACCACTTGAACAGGACCAGGCTGACCGCCAGCACGCCCATGCCGCTGACCAGGCCGTAGACGGTCTCGTGGCCCTTGCCGTAGCGCTTGGCCGCCGGCAGCAGCTCATCGATCGCCAGGAACACCATCACCCCGGCGATCACGCCGAACACCGCGCCGAANACCGCCTCCGACAGCACGGTGGACAGCAACCCGTAGCCGATGGCCGCGCCGACCGGCTCGGCCAGGCCGGAGACCAGGCTGGCGCCGAAGGCGTACCACTTGTTGTTGGTGGCGAAGTAGACCGGCACCGCGATGGCGATGCCTTCGGGGACGTTGTGGATGGCGATCGCGAAGGCCAGCGGCAGGCCGACCGCCGGGTTCTCCAGGGTGGCGAAGAAGGTCGCCAGCCCCTCCGGGAAGTTGTGCGCGGTGATCGCGATGGCGGTCATCAGGCCCACCCGGCGGATGTATTCGCGGTTCTGCTCGCGCAGGGCCGGGTCGTCGCTGGCCAGGGTGTCGTGCGGGTTCGGTACCAGCCCGTCGATCAGCATGATCGCCACCACGCCGGCCAGGAAGGCGACCGTCGCGAAGGTGAAGCCGTCCCTGGCGCCGTAGGCGAGGGTGAACGAGGCGATCGACTTGTTCAGGATTTCCGACAGCGACACGTAGACCATCGCGCCGCCGGCAAAGGCGAGGCCGAACGCGAGCACGCGCGGATTGGGTCCCTTGGCGAAGATCACCAGCAGGCTGCCCAGGCCGGTGGCCAGGCCGGCGGCCAGCGTCACCGCCAGCGCGCTGAGCACCGCCGAAGTGGAGACTTCAAGCATGCAGGGTTGCCTTGCAGGGGGAGGGGGCTGGCCTCAGGGACGGCGGCCGGCGTCCAGGGCGAAGCACTCGTCCGGACGGACCTGCGGCGGAGTGAAGTTCACGGGGACCTGGATGGTGCGCGCGATCGGCTGGCCGCCGCGGGTGGCCGGGCGGAACTTCCAGCCCTGGACCGCTTCCTGGGCCAGGCGGTCCAGATCGTCGTTGCCGCTGGTGCGCAGCAGGCTGACCCGGGTGGGGACGCCCTCGGTCCCCACCTCGACCTGCAGCACGCTCTGCCCACCGATGCCGGCGCAGCCCAGTTCGATCGGGTACTGCGGCGGCGGGGTGTCGATCGCCGCGATCTCGGTGGGCGGCGGTACCGGCGTGGCCTGCTGTGCCTCGTCGCGGCCGCAGGCAGCCAGCGCCAGGGCACAGGCGAGGCCGGTCACGGGAAGGATCCAACGGTCCATGGTTCAGTCCTCGATCAGGGCGGCCGCCTTGGCGGCGCAGATGAAGTCGTTCTCGCTCAGTCCGCCCACGTCGTGGGTGGAGAAGCGCACCACGCAGCGGTCGTAGTGCACGCCGAGGTCGGGATGGTGGTCTTCCCGGTGNGCGATCCAGGCCAGCGCGTTCACGAAGGCCATGGTGTGGTGGTAGTCGCGGAAGCGGAAGGTNCGNACCAGGGCGCGGCCNTCCTCGGCCAGCTCCCAGCCGGGNACCTNCGGCAGCAGTTCGGCCACGCGGGCCTGGCCGAGGCGATGCTCGACGCCCTTGCGGGGGATGCAGTGCGCCTGCGACAGCGGAATGAGGTCTGGCATGCCGATCCGTTCTCCATCTGCCGGCGGATGATCCGCATGGCGGCGTGCACGCAGCGTTGCAGCCGGACGTGGCACACCGGCTGCGGGAGGGTGCCGGGACCCGGCTAGAATACCCGCATGATCAATATCTCAGACACCGCGCAGTCGCATTTCCGCAAGCTGGTCGAGCGCGAGGGCATCCCCGGACTGGGCGTGCGCCTGACCGCAGTCGATCCGGGCACNCCGCGCGCCGACGCGCGGCTGGAGTTCGCCGANCCNTCCGAGCTNGCCGGCGACGANTGGGCGGTGGANTGCGAGGGCTTCACCCTCTACGTGGCGGCCGACAGCGTGCGCTGGCTCGACGGGGCGGAGATCGACTACGTCTTCCAGGGCACCGGCGCGCAACTGACCATCCGCGCGCCGAAGATCAAGGGCGAGGCGCCCGGCGAGGCCGCATCCCTGGTCGAGCGCGTGCGCTGGGTGATGGAGAACGAGATCAACCCGCAGCTGGCTTCGCATGGCGGCCGGGCCACCGTGGAGGAGGTCTCAGCCGACGGCACGGTGTGGCTGCGCTTCGGTGGCGGCTGCCACGGCTGCGGCATGGCCGACGTCACCCTCAAGCAGGGCATCGAGAAGACCCTGATGGCGCGGGTGCCCGGGGTCACCGCGGTACGCGACGCCACCGACCACGATTCCGGTTCGGCGCCGTACATGCCGCGCGGTCGCGCTGGCTGATCCGGCGGCCTTGCGGTGACGCGGGCGGCCGAAATCATCCAGGCGTTGAACGCGCGCGAACGCGGCCGCGTGCCGCTCGAGCGTAGCACCGGCCTGCCGTATGGCTGGGCGCTGTGGATGAAGGCGGTGCGGGCCGTGCCCACAGGTCCCGTGGTGCGGCCGGACGAGGTGGTCGCGCTGCTGGCCGCGCGGCCGCCGGCACCGTGGCTGCGCGGCGAGGAGCTGGACCGCTGGCAGGCCCTGCTGGCGCTGTTCCGGCAGGGCTGGCTGCTGGCGCCGCGGGACGAAAGGCCGCTGCGGGCAGTGGCATGGACGGGCAGCGCGGCACTGCACGTGCTGTTCGTGGTGCTGCTGGCGTGGATCTCCTACCTGCAGTCGCTGTTGCCGCCACCCCGCCAGGCGGGCGGTGGCGGGGGCGACCGCATCGGGGTGGGCTTCGTCGAGCGCGGCGAGGGCGCCGCCGGCAGCGGCACGCCGGAACGGCAGGCGGAGCCGGGGGCGGCGGACGGGGATGTCCAGCGCCCTGCCAGCCGGCAGGCGTCCCGGACGAACCCGACGAACCAGCAGACGGCCCGGGCAACGCCCGCCACGGTGCAGCCGGCCGAGGCCGCGGCNGAGGAAGAGGCGGCATTCGACGTGCCGCCGGTGGCGGCCATCACGCCGGTGGAGGTGGATGTCCCGCAGCGTCCCGCACCGGCCATGCCCGAGGTGCGCGTCCGCGAGGTGCCGATGCCGGAGCCGGAGGTCGACGTCACCGGGGTGCCCGCGCCGCAGGTACCCGTTGCCGTGCGCGAGGTCGCGATGCCCGGGCCGCGCCTGCAGGTGCCCGAACGCGAGGTGGCGGTGGTCCAGGCCCCGGCGATCCAGGCGCCGCGTCCGCGCGAGGTCGATGTCCCGCTGCCGGTGGCCCGCGAGCCGGAATTGCGCCAGCGCGAAGTCACCGTGGTCGAAGCGCCGGTGGTGCCCGCGGCCACGGCGACGCGGCCGGTGGAGGTGCGGGCGCCCGAAGCGCGCCTGCCGGAGCTGCGCCAGCGCGAGGTCTCCGAACCGCTGCCGCCGGTCGCCGTGGCACCGCCGCAGGTGCCTGCGCGGCAGCTGGAGCCGCGGCCACGCCCGGTCGAGCCGACCCTGCGCCAGCGCGAGATTGGCATGCCTGNAGCGCCAGCGGCGGCGGCCGCCACGCCCGACAGCNGGCCTGCGGAANCTGCCGNGACGCCGCCGACGGTGCATCCAGCGCCAGCGTCGCAGCCATCCCCGCCNGCCGCGCCGTCCGCCGTGGCCGATGCNCCACGACCGGCGCCGCCCGGCGCAGGCCAGGCCAGCGGCGCATCCGCCCAGCAGGCAGGACAGCCCGGATCCGATCCCTGGGCGAACACCATGGCCGACGACCGCTGGGGCCCACCGGCGCGGGAGGGTACCCGGGCGCCGGGCCTGTTCGATGCCGAGGGGNGGGCGCGCCTGCCCGGCGACGGCGCGGGGCAGGGCAGCGGCCCGGGCCANGGCGTCGCCGAGCGTGGCGCGCCGGGTGGCGACAGCGACACCTGGACGCGCGAGCGGATCGANCAGTCCGGCACCTGGCTCAAGCGCCCGCCNTACGACCACCAGCCCACCAGCTTCGACCGCTACTGGGTGCCCAACGAATCGCTGCTGGCCGAATGGGTGCGCAAGGGCATCAAGTCGGTGGCGATCCCGATCCCGGGCACCAACGGCAAGCGGATCAACTGCGTGGTCTCGCTGCTGCAGCTGGGCGGCGGCTGCGGAATCAGCGATCCCAACCTCAACGAGCAGGCGGCCGAGGCGCGTCCGCCGCCGGAGGTGCCGTTCAAGCCCGAACTGCAGGAAGACAACGGCAGCGTCCGGCCCTGAGCCGCGTGGGCAGGCCCGGCATCCTGCTAGAATCGGCGACCGCTTTTCACCTGCCAGTCGACGCCATGATCGAGCTCAATCCCATCCGCCAGCGCATCGCCGACCTGACCGGTCGCGTGGTCTCGCTACGGGGGTATCTTTGACTACGACGCCAAGAAAGAGCGTCTGGAAGAAGTAAACCGCGAACTGGAACTGCCCAACGTCTGGGACGACCCGGAACGGGCGCAGGCCCTGGGCCGCGAGCGCGCCATGCTCGAGAAGACCGTCGGCGGCATCGCCTCGGTGCTGGAAGGCCTGGAGGGCTCCACCGAGCTGCTCGAGCTTGCCGAGAGCGAGCAGGACGAGGAAACCGCCCTGGCGGTGGTGGCCGACGTCGACCGCTTCGAGAAGGAGATCGAGAAGCTGGAGTTCCAGCGCATGTTCTCCGGGCAGATGGACGGCGCCAACGCCTTCGTCGACATCCAGGCCGGCGCCGGCGGCACCGAGGCCCAGGACTGGGCCGAGATGCTGCTGCGCATGTACCTGCGCTGGTGCGAATCGCGCGGCTGGAAGACCGAGCTGCTGGAAGTCTCCGGCGGCGACGTGGCCGGCATCAAGTCCGCCACCTTCCGCGTGGAGGGCGAGTTCGCCTACGGCTGGCTGAAGACCGAGACCGGCGTGCACCGCCTGGTGCGCAAGAGCCCGTTCGACTCGGACAACCGCCGCCACACCAGCTTCACCTCGGTGTTCGTCAGCCCCGAGGTCGACGACAAGATCGACATCGAGATCAACCCGGCCGACCTGAAGACCGACGTCTACCGCTCCTCGGGCGCCGGCGGCCAGCACGTCAACAAGACCGAATCGGCGGTGCGCATCACCCACGTGCCCAGCGGCATCGTGGTGGCCTGCCAGACCGAGCGCAGCCAGCACGCCAACCGCGACCGCGCGATGAAGATGCTGGCGGCCAAGCTGTACGAGCTGGAGCTGCAGAAGCGCAACGCCGAGAAGGACGCGGTGGAGGCCACCAAGTCCGACATCGGCTGGGGCAGCCAGATCCGCAACTACGTGCTNGACCAGAGCCGGATCAAGGACCTGCGCACCGGCATCGAGCGCAGCGATACCCAGAAGGTGCTGGACGGCGACCTGGACGAGTTCGTCGAGGCCAGCCTCAAGGCCGGCCTGCAGGTCGGCGCCAAACGGACCGACGCGGCCTGACGCGCGGCGGCCCCGGCCGCCAGCCCGCCACCCGCGTCCGCAAACACGACGACAGGCCCGGCGCCGACAGCGCGCCGGGCGCCCCGAATCCAGGCGCGCCCCGCGCCACGTCCGGTCCAGAACATGAGCCAGTCCAACGAAACCGCCCCTGCCGTCGCGCCCGTCGACGAGAACCACCTGATCGCCGAGCGCCGCGCCAAGCTTGCCGCGCTGCGCGAGCGCGGCATCGCCTTCCCGAATGACTTCAAGCGCGCCGACTACGCCGGCGACCTGCAGGCCGAATTCGCCGACGCGGAAAAGTGGACCGGCGAAGCGCTGGAAGCGCTGCCGCGCACCGTGGCCATCGCCGGCCGCCTGATGGCCAAGCGGGTGATGGGCAAGGCCAGCTTTGCCCAGGTGATGGACGAGTCCGGGAAGATCCAGCTGTTCCTGCAGGGCAACGTGCTGGGCGAGGCCTACGAGGCGTTCAAGTCCTTCGACGTGGGCGACATCATCGCGGTCGAGGGCGGGTTGACCCGCACCCGCACCGGCGAACTGTCGGTCAAGGCGACCAGCCTGCGCCTGCTGGTCAAGTCGCTGCGCCCGCTGCCGGACAAGTGGCACGGCCTGGCCGACGTGGAGCAGCGCTACCGCCAGCGCTACGTCGACCTGATCGTGACCCCGGAAGCGCGCGAGGTGTTCGTCAAGCGCAGCAAGATCATCCGCGCGATCCGCTCCTGGCTGGACGAGCGCCGCTTCCTGGAAGTGGAGACGCCGATGATGCATTACATCCCCGGCGGCGCCACGGCCAGGCCCTTCGTCACCCACCACAACGCCCTGGACCTGCAGCTGTACCTGCGCGTGGCGCCGGAGCTGTACCTCAAGCGCCTGGTGGTCGGCGGCCTGGAGCGGGTGTACGAGATCAACCGCAATTTCCGCAACGAGGGCGTGTCCACCCGGCACAANCCCGAGTTCACCATGCTCGAGCTGTACGAGGCCTACGCCACGTACCACGAGATCATGGACCTGACCGAGAACGTGATCCGCGACACCGCGCAGGCGGTGCTCGGCACCACCGAAGTGGAGTGGGAAGGGCAGAAGATCGACCTGGGCCCGGCGTTCCGCCGCTGGCGCATGGACGAGGCCGTGCGCCACCANAACCCGGAGATCAGCGCCGCCGATTGNACCGACCGCGACGCGCTGCTGCGCCACTGCGAGCGNCTGGGGATCAAGGTCAAGCCGGCCTGGGGCTGGGGCAAGCTGCTGCTGGAGATCTTCGAGGCCACGGTCGAGCANCACCTGGTGCAGCCGACCTTCATCACCGACCACCCGGTGGAGGTCAGCCCGCTGGCGCGCGCCTCGGACACCGAACCGGGCTATACCGACCGCTTCGAGCTGTTCATCAACGGCAAGGAGCTGGCCAACGGCTTCTCCGAGCTCAACGACCCCGAGGACCAGGCCCGGCGCTTCCAGGCGCAGGTCGCGGCCAAGGAGGGCGGCGACGACGAGGCCATGCACTACGACGCCGACTACATCCGCGCGCTGGAGTACGGCATGGCCCCGACCGGCGGCCTGGGCATCGGCATCGACCGCCTGGTGATGCTGCTGACCGGCAGCACCTCCATCCGCGACGTGCTGCTGTTCCCGTACATGCGTCCGGGCCAGCCCGGCTGACCGACCGGCGTGTCCGTCCGGACACGCGGATGCCGCCCCCGCCGGAACTTCGGTGCCGGCGCGGGGTCGCACCGGTATGGAACCGGTGCAGATGCCGCGCAGCGGCCCCGCGCGTTATGCTGCGGGAAGGATCACGGGCGGGACGGGCACGGCCTTGGATATCGCCATCGTCGACGACCAGGCATCGGCGCGCACGATGCTGCGTCACATCATCGAGGACATCGCCTCGGAGCTGAAGGTCCACGACTTCGGCGACGCACGCCAGGCCCTGGCCTGGTGCGAGGAGCATCCCGTCGACCTGCTGCTGCTGGACTACCGGATGCCGGGCATGGACGGCCTGGAATTCGCGCGCCGCTTCCGGCGGCTGCCCAGGCACCGCGATATCCCCATCATCCTGATCACCGTGGTCGGCGACGAGCCGGTGCGGCAGGCGGCGCTGGAAGCCGGCGTGATCGACTTCCTGGTCAAGCCGGTGCGCCCGCGCGAGCTGCGGGCGCGCTGCCACAACCTGCTGCAGCTGCGGCAGCAGGCCGAGACCGTCAAGCAGCGCGCGCTGTCGCTNGAGCAGCGCCTGCTGGCGAGCATGCACGAGGTCGAGGAGCGCGAGCGCGAGACCCTNTCGCGCCTGGCGCGGGCGATCGAGTTCCGCGACGCCGGCACCAGCTGCGCACCTGGAACGCATGTCGCGCGTGGCCTCGTTGATCGCCGAGTCGATGGGCCTGCCCGAGGAAGAGGTCAGGATGATCGAGGCGGCCGCGCCGCTGCACGACATGGGCAAGATCGCCATCCCGGATTCGGTGCTGATGAAGGCCGGCCAGCTGAGTCCCGAGGAAATGGCGATCATGCGCCGGCACCCGCGGATCGGCTACGAACTGCTCGCCGACAGCTCCAACCGTTTCATCCAGGCCGGCGCGCTGATCGCGCTGCGCCACCACGAGCGCTGGGATGGCAGCGGTTACCCGGACGGCCTGGCCGGCGAGGCCATCCCGCTGGAGGCCCGGATCGTGGCGGTCGCCGACGTGTTCGACGCCCTGATCTCGCGTCGCCCCTACAAGGAAGCCTGGAGCATCGACGCCGCGCTGGCGTACCTGTGCGCCCAGCGCGGACGGCTGTTCGATCCGGCCTGCGTTGACGCGCTGCTGCGCGCGCGCGACCGCCTGGTCGAGATCTGCGAGCGGTTCTCCGAGGCCTCCGCCCGTCCGGCCGGGGAGGCGACCCGTGCGTGAACTGGCCGCCTGGCTGGAGCAACGCCTGTCGCGCCGCCCGGACAGCGAGCATGGCCAGGCGCTGGTGCGCGTCGCGCTGATCCTGCTGATCCTCTGCTACGTGCTGCTGCCGTCCTCGCGCGCCGGGCTGGACCCGGCGCAGTACCGCGACGTGCTGGCCATCGTGCTGGGCGGGCTGGTGCTGAGCCTGGGGATCTTCTCCGCGCTGCTGGCGTGGCCGGGACGTTCGGACGCGCGCCGCGTGGCCGGCATGCTGGCCGACTACGGCCTGATGGCCGCCGGCATGATCCGCATGGGCGAGCCGCTGGCCTGGGTCTACATCGTGGTGATGTGGGTGACCGTCGGCAACGGCCTGCGCTACGGCAACCGTTACCTGGTGGCCGCGGTGGCGATGGCCGTGGCCAGTTTCGGCTCGGTGCTCCTGCTGACCGATTTCTGGCAGCAGGTGCTGCCACTGGGCGTCGGCCTGCTGGTGGGACTGGTGGCGGTGCCGATGTACCTGTCGAGCCTGCTGCGCCAGCTGACCCGCGCCACCGACGAGGCGCGCCGCGCCAGCGAGGCCAAGAGCCGCTTCCTGGCCAACATGAGCCACGAGTTCCGCACGCCGCTCAACGGGCTGGCGGGCATGACCGAGCTGCTGTCGGCCACGAACCTGGACAGCGAGCAGCGCGAGTGCGTCCGTACCATCCAGGCCTCGACCCGCAGCCTGATGGGCCTGGTCGAGGACGTGCTGGACATTTCCGCGATCGAGGCCGGCAAGGTCAAGCTCAACCTGGAGGACTTCTCGCCGCGCGAGGCCCTGGATTCGGTCGGCCTGATCCTGCAGCCGCAGGCGCGGCAGAAGCAGCTCGACTACCTGGTGGTGGTCGAGGACGCGGTGCCCGACCAGGTGCGCGGCGACGCCGTGCACCTGCGCCAGGTCCTGCTCAACCTGGTCGGCAACGCGGTGAAGTTCACCGATTCGGGGCGGGTGCGGATCGACGTGTCGGTCGTCGGCGCGGGCGAGGGACAGGTGGTCCGCCTGCGCTTCGTGGTCAGCGACACCGGCATCGGCATTCCCGAATCCATGCGCCACCGCCTGTTCGAGGCCTTCGAGCAGGCCGATGCAGGCCTGGCCCGCCGCTACGGGGGCACCGGCCTGGGCACCACCATCGCGCGCGGCCTGGTGGAAGCCATGGGTGGCCGCATCGGATACGAGAACCTGGAGCCGCGTGGCAGCCGCTTCTGGTTCGAGGTTCCGTTCCAGCCGGCCAGGCCCGCGCGGCACGCGGCGGTACTCGATGCCGGCCAGCATGGCGCCGGCGGCGACGGCAAGGTCATCGCCTTCGCCGATCCGTTCCTGCGGCACCGTGCGCGGGTGCGCAGCATGCAGGTGCTGGTCGCCGACGACTACGAGGCCAACCGCATGGTCCTGCAGCGCCTGTTGCAGAAGGCAGGCCACCGCGTGACCTGCGTGGCGGGAGGCGAGGAGGTGCTGGACGCGATTGCCGCGCGCGACTACGACGTGGTCGTCGTGGACCTGCACATGCCGGGCGTCAGCGGGCTGGACCTGCTGCGCCAGCTACGTGTGATCCAGGCCGGGGGCGGGCCCCGCACGCCGGTGGTGGTGCTCAGCGCGGATGTCACGCCCGAGGCGATCCAGGCCTGCGAGAAGGCGGGCGCCTACGCCTTCCTGGCCAAGCCCGTGGCTGCCGCGCGCCTGCTCGACGTGCTGGCCGACGTGGCGCTGCAGCGCGGCCGGCAACCCGGGCCTCCGGCCGCGCGGCCCGCGCCCCCCGCCGGCGCCGCCGTGTCGTCGGTCCTGGATACGTCGGTCCTGGACGAGCTCGCGGCGATGGGCATGGGCGAGGCCTTCGAGCGTGAGTTCGTCCGCCACTGCCTGGCCGACGCGGACGAATGCCTGGACTCGATCCGGCAGGCCGGCGAGGAGGCCGACTGGGCGCGCGTGCGCGACCACGCGCATGCCATCAAGGGCGTGGCCGCGAACATGGGTCTGGTCCGGGTCGCCGACCTGGGTGGAGCACTGATGCGGCTGCCCGAGTGGCAGATGCGCGGCGAGTGGCGGGGGCACGCCGCCGCGCTTGCCGATGCGCTGGCGCAGGGCCGNCAGGCCGTGGAGGCGCGGCTCGGCGCTTCCGGCGAGGCGCGCGACGGACACGATTCCTGACCGGGTCGCGCCACGGGCCCGGCCGCGCCGGGCCACGTGGCCACCTCCTCAGCCCGCCAGGCCGGCCCGTCGCTCCTGCGCGCGGACGATCCGCTCCATCGTCCGTAGCGACTTCGCGTCCAGGGCCAGGGCCGTATCGACCCAGACTTCGGTGATCCGCAGGAGCTCCTCGCAGGAGACCGGCTGGCCGATGCCGCGCACCGCGTTCATGGCCAGGTAGGCATGCGGCGCTCGCTGGTGCCTGCGGATCAGCTCGTGGACCGCGGCTTCACCTTCGCCCCTGGGCACCAGCACGTCGACCACGCCCAGGCGATGCATCTCCTCGCTGCTGTACACCTCGCCCTCGAGGATCATCCTCTCGGCCAGGCGGGGGCTGACCCGCCTGCACAGGAAGGAGTACGCGCCCATGCCCGGGAACAGCCCGAACAGGACCTCGGGCAGGCCCATCCCCACGCCTTCCTCGGCCACGATGGTGTGGCAGGCCAGCGCCATTTCCAGGCCGCCGCCCAGCGCGTCGCCCTGGACCAGGGCCACGGTGTGGACGTCGCCGCCGAAGCCGGTGTGCAGGTGGTGCACGCCCTCCACGCAGCGCCGCGCGTACGCCAGCAGCCGGTCGCGGTCGCCGGCGCGGATCAGGCGCATGAACAGTTCCAGGTCGCCGCCCAGGTTGTAGGCACCGGCGGCCGATGCCAGCACGAAGTGGCGCAACCGGCCCGGAGTGCGCTGTTCCGGCGCCAGGGTCATGGCGCTCATGTGGCGCCACATGTCCTCCAGCATCTCGAACCGGCAGCAGGGGCGGATGCCGGTGTGGGCGTCGGCATGCATGTACAGCCAGTGGGCGCTTCCGTCCGCAGGTCCCTCGACGCGGATCGTGGGGTAACGGGCGAGGCGCAGCGTCTCGATGGTGTTCATGGCCAGTCTCCGGGGGTGCCAGGGGGGTGGTCGTGCATTGGGGCGTACGGTCCTCGTACGCGGCCGATGCTACACCCCGGTCCACGCCGCCCCGGCGGCAAGAAAAAAGCGCGCCGGTTTCCCGGCGCGCTCCATGTTCCATCCGGCAGGGTGGGGGAGCGGCGCTCCGCCGCGACCCCTCAGTGCGTGGCCGCCGGCTCGTCCTTCTTCGCCTGCGCCGGCTCGCGCAGTTCCTTGCGCAGGATCTTGCCGACGTTGCTCTTCGGCAGCTCGTCGCGGAACTCGATGTGGCGCGGCTGCTTGTAGCCGGTCAGCGCCTGGCGGCAGTAGGCCTTGATGTCCTCGGCGGTCAGGGCTGGGTCCTTCTTGACCACGAACAGCTTGACCACCTCGCCCGAATGCTCGTTCGGCACGCCGACCGCGGCCACTTCCAGCACGCCCGGCATGGCCGCGACCACGTCCTCGATCTCGTTCGGGTACACGTTGAAGCCGGAGACCAGGATCATGTCCTTCTTGCGGTCGACGATGTAGACGAAGCCCTTCTCGTCGATCCGCGCCATGTCGCCGGTGTGCAGCCAGCCGTCGGCGTCGATGGTCTTGGCGGTCTCCTCCGCA
>Ga0065721_10006811_pt1 | contig 13142 bp, 10 predicted proteins | sample Mesricmetagenome_FD_59108 | JGI IMG/M metagenome (GOLD analysis project Ga0065721, IMG submission 59108) | Mesophilic microbial community from rice straw/compost enrichment Sample: eDNA_1 v2 (version 2) | ecosystem: Engineered > Solid waste > Grass > Composting > Bioreactor | place: USA: Davis... | reverse complement strand
TGCGCCTTCTCGTCCTCCTTGCCCATCGACACCCAGGTGTCGGTGACGACGACGTCGGCGCCCGCGACGGCCTCGAGCGGGTCGGTGTAGAGCGTCACGGAGCCACCGGTCTCGGCCGCGCGGGCGTCCCCCGCGACGACGACCTCGTCCGACGGGCTGTACTCGACGGGCGCGGCGATGCGGACGTGCATCCCCGCGGTGGCGCAGGCGAGCACGTAGCTCTGGCCCATGTTGCTCGCGCCGTCGCCGAGGAACGTCACCGTGAGGCCGGCGAGCGCGCCCTTGTGCTCCCGGATGGTGAGCAGGTCGGCGAGCAGCTGGCACGGGTGGAAGTCGTCGGAGAGCGCGTTGACGACGGGCACCGTCGTGCCCCGCGCCATCCGCTCCAGGCCCGACTGCGCGTAGGTGCGCCAGACGATCGCGGCGACCTGCCGCTCGAGCACGCGCGCGGTGTCCTCCGGGGTCTCCTTGCCGCCGAGCTGGCTGTTGGCGGTCTGGATGACGAGCGGCACCCCGCCGAGGTCGGCGATGCCCACCGCGAACGAGACGCGCGTGCGGGTCGACGACTTGTCGAAGATCACGGCGACCGTCTGCGGACCCGCGAGCGGCTTCTCGGCGAAGCGGTCGGCCTTGAGCCGTTCGGCCAGGTCGAGCACCTCGGCCTGCTCGGCCGGGGTGAGGTCGTCGTCGCGGAGGAGGTGCCGGGTCATGCGGGGAGCCTTTCGAGGGCGGAGCTGAAGAGGTCGAGGAACCGGTCGACGTGCGAGTCGTCGATCGTGAGCGGAGGGGCCAGGCGGATGCGGTCGTCGGCCGCGGCGTTGACGATGAGCCCGACGTCGAGCGCCGCCGCGGCGAGGTCCTTCGCCCACGGGCCCGCGAGCCCGATGCCGACGAGGAGTCCGCGGCCGGAGAGGTCGGTGATCGCCGGATGCCCGAGCGCCGTGAGGCCGGCGCGCAGCCGCTCCCCCATCTCGCGCGCGTTGTCGACGAGCCCCGCGTGCTCGATCTCGGCGAGCACGGCGTTCGCCGTCGCCGTCGCGAGCGGGTTGCCGCCGAACGTCGTGCCGTGATCGCCCGGCTGGAGCAGCTGCTTGGCCGCCCCGAACGCGACGAGCGCGCCGATCGGGAAGCCGCCGCCGATGCCCTTCGCGAGCGCGACGAGGTCGGGCGTCGTGCCCTCCGGGAGCTCACCGGGGTGTTGGAAGGCGAACCAGTCGCCCGTGCGCCCGGCACCCGTCTGGATCTCGTCGACGACGAGGAGCGCCCCGTGCTGCGCGGTGAGCTCCCGCGCGCGGCGCAGGAATCCCGCGGGCAGGTCGAGCACGCCCGCCTCGCCCTTGATGGGCTCGAGCACGAGCGCCGCGACGTCGTCGCCGATCGCCGCCTCGAGCGCCTCGATGCTCGTCGGCAGGAACTCGACGCCCGACAGGAGCGGCTCGAACGGCGCGCGCAGCGCGGGCTTGCCGGTGATCGACAGGGCGCCCATCGTGCGGCCGTGGAACGACTTCTCGAGCGCGAGGATGCGCGGGCGTCCCGTGCGGCGGGCGACCTTGACGGCGGCCTCCATCGCCTCGGTGCCCGAGTTGCCGAAGAACACGCCGTCGCCGCCGGTGAGGCGCTTGAGCCGCTCCGCGAGCTCGAGCTGCGGCTCGGTCGCGAAGTAGTTGGAGACGTGCGCGAGCGTCGCCGCCTGGGTGCTCACGGCATCCACGAACGCCGGATGCGCGTGGCCGAGCGCGTTGACGGCGATGCCGGCGAGGAAGTCGAGGTACTCGTTGCCGTCGACGTCCCACACCCGCGCGCCCTCGCCGCGGGCGAGCACCGCGAGCGGGACGGGCGCGAAGCCGAGCATGGCGTCGCGGAACCGCGTCTCGTCGATCATGCGATCACCTCCGTGCCGATTCCGGCATCCGTGAAGATCTCCAGCAGCACCGAGTGCGGGCGCCGGCCGTCGATGATCGCGGCCTTCGGCACGCCGCCCCGCACGGCCTCGAGGCACGCCGTCATCTTCGGGATCATGCCGCTCTCGAGGCTCGGCAGGAGCGCCTCCAGCTCGGCGGCGGCGAGCTGAGAGACGAGCGAGTCGCGATTCGGCCAGTCGGCGTAGAGCCCCTCCACGTCGGTCAGCACGACGAGCTTCTCGGCGCCGAGTGCGACCGCGAGCGCCGCGGCGGCCGAGTCGGCGTTGACGTTGAGCGACTGCCCCGGCACGTCGAGGTCGGGCGCGATCGACGACACGACGGGGATGCGACCGGCCTCCACCTCGGCGAGCACCGCCGCGGGGTCGACCTGCACGACGTCGCCGACGAGCCCGATATCGACCGCTCTGCCGTCGACGATCGCCTCCCGTTTGCGGCCGCCGAAGAGCCCGGCGTCCTCGCCCGAGATCGCCGAGGCGAGCGGCCCGTGCTCGTTGATCAGGGTCACCAGCTCCCGGCTCACCTGACCCGTGAGCACCATGCGCACGACCTCCATCGCCTCCGGCGTCGTCACGCGGTAGCCGCCGCGGAACTCGCTCGGGATGCCGAGCCGGTCGAGCATCGCGGTGATCTGCGGGCCGCCTCCGTGCACGACGACCGGCTTGAGCCCGACGTAGCGCAGGTAGACCATGTCGGCCGCGAACGCGCGCTGCAGCTCCGGGCTCACCATCGCGTTGCCGCCGAACTTGACGACGACGATCTTGCCCGAGAAGCGCTTGAGCCAACCGAGGCTCTCGATGAGCGTGCCGGCCTTGATCTCGGCATCCGCCGCGCGGTCGAGGCTCACGAGCTGTACGCCGAGTTCTCGTGCACGTAGTCGTGCGTGAGGTCGTTGGTGAGGATGATCGCCCCCGCGTTGCCGGCGTTGAGCTCCAGCTGGAGCAGCAACTGCCGCGGCGTCAGGTCGACCTCCTCGCGCGGCCGGTCGGGGCCGCCCTTCGTGCACACCCGCACGCCGTTCATGAGCACGTCCACGTCGTACGGATCGAACTGCGCCTGCGTCGTGCCGATCGCGGCGAGCACGCGGCCCCAGTTGGGGTCGTTGCCGAACACCGCGGCCTTGAACAGGTTGTTGCGCGCGATCGCCCGGCCCACCTCGACGGCGTCCTCCTCGGTCGCGGCCGACATCACCTCGATGACGATGTCGTGGCTCGCGCCCTCGGCATCCCCCTGCAATTGGAACGCGAGGTCGAGGCACAGGTCGGTGAGCACCGTCGCGAACACGTCGAGGTCGGGCCGGATGCCGGACGCCCCCGACGCGAGGAGCGTCACCTGGTCGTTCGTCGACATGCAGCCGTCGGAGTCGAGCCGGTCGAACGACACCCGCGTCGCCCCGCGCAGCGCCGTGTCGAGCTCCTCCGAGGTGAGCTCGGCGTCGGTCGTGACGACGACGAGCATCGTCGCGAGTCCCGGCGCGAGCATCCCCGCGCCCTTCGCCATGCCGCCGATCCGCCAGCCGTCGGTGTGCTCGCGCGTCGCCGTCTTCGGCTTCGAGTCGGTCGTCATGATCGCGCGCGACGCCGCTTCGCCGCCCTCGGGGCTGAGGGCCGCGGCGGCCGCCGCGATGCCGGGAAGCAGCTTGGTGCGGTCGAGCTGCTGCCCGATGAGTCCCGTCGAGCACACGAGCACGTCGCCCGCGCTCACGCCGAGCGCCTCCGCCGCCGCCTCCGCGGTGAGGTGCGTCGTCTGGAAGCCCTCCGCACCCGTGAAGCAGTTCGCGCCGCCCGAGTTGAGCACGACGGCGCTCACGACGCCGTCGGCGACCGCCTGCTGCGACCAGATGATCGGGTTCGCCTTCGCGCGGTTGCTCGTGAACACGGCGGCGCCGTTCTGCAGCGGCCCGCGGTTGACGACGAGCGCGAGGTCGGGGTTGCCCGAGCTCTTCAGCCCGACCGGGATGCCCGCCGCCTCGAAACCGGCGGCGAAGGTGGTGGCAGCGCGGCCCGAACTCATGGGGCGACTCCGTTCACGGGAAGACCGAGCGTCTCGGGCAGGCCGAGCGCGAGGTTGGCGGACTGCAGGGCGGCACCGGCGGTGCCCTTGACGAGGTTGTCGAGCGCGCTCACCACGACGACGCGACCGGCGCGCTCGTCGATCGTGAGGCCGACGAGGCACGTGTTGGCGCCCGTCGTGTCGGAGACGCGCGGGAACGAGCCGGGCGGCAGCATCCGCACGAACGGCTCCCCCGCGTACGCGTCGTCCCACGCGGCCCGCACCTCGGCGGCGGTGCCGGTGAGCTTCGCGGTCGACGTCGCGAGGATGCCGCGCGCCATCGGCACGAGCACGGGCGTGAACGAGATCGACACCCCCGAGCCGCCCGCCGCGGAGAGGTTCTGCACGATCTCGGGGTTGTGCCGGTGCGAGCCGCCGACGCCGTACGCCGACGCGGAGCCCATGATCTCGGCCGCGAGGAGGTCGGTGCGCAGGCTCTTGCCCGCGCCGGACGGACCGACGGCGAGCACGCTCACGAGGTCGTCGGGGGCGATGACGCCCGCCGCGACGCCCGGCGCGAGACCGAGGGTGATCGCGGTCACGTTGCAGCCCGGGACGGCGATGCGCCGGGCGCCCGCGAGCCGGTCGCGCTGGCGGCCGCCGTCGGCGAGCACGAGCTCCGGCATCCCGTAGGTCCACGCGCCGAAGTACTCGCCGCCGTAGTACGCCGCCCAGGCGTCGGGGTCGGTGAGCCGGTGGTCGGCACCGCAGTCGACGACGAGCACGTCGTCGGGGAGCTTCGCCGTGATCGCGCCCGAGGCGCCGTGCGGCAGCGCGAGGAACACGATGTCGTGCCCGGCGAGCACGGCGGGGGTGGTCTCCTGCAGCACGAGGTGCCCGAGCGAGACGAGATGCGGATGCACGGCGGCGAGCGACTGTCCGGCGTTCTGATGCGCCGTGACGGTCGCGATCTCGAACTCGGGGTGGGAGGCGAGCAGGCGGAGCAGCTCGCCGCCCGCGTAACCGCTCGCTCCGGCGATGGCGACGGAGTAGGACATGGGAAAGCCTTCAGGTTCGACGGGACGGGGACTCGAAGCCGGCGACGTCGCGCGAACTCAGGGCTCAGCGGGGCGACGTCGCCGGAATTCGGCGCGCGCGGCGGAGCTGACGGAGCTCGAGGCTCCGCGAGACGTTCCGCGTCAGGTCCACGCTCCGACCCTACTCCCGGATCGCGCCGCGACGATAATCTGAAGTCTGAAAGCGGGCCCGGAGTGGGCTCCGAAATGGAAGAAGGACCCATGGCTGACCTCAGCGACCTCCTCAAGCAGATCCCCGTCGGCGACATCGCGAAGCAGCTCGGCATCGACGAGTCGACGGCCGAGGCCGCCGTCCAGCAGGTCGTGCCGGGCCTCGTCGCGGGCCTCGCGGCGAACGCGCAGGACCCGAAGGGCGCGGCGTCGCTCACCAAGGCGGTCAGCCACGACCGCGGCGGCCTCAAGAAGAGCGTCGCCGACGTCGACGTCGAGGACGGCAAGAAGATCGTCAAGAACGTCTACGGCGACAAGCAGGAGAAGGTCGCCGCGCAGCTCGCGAGCGCGACGAAGGCCTCCGGCGCCGGCGACGTCACGCAGGACATCATCCAGAAGATCCTCCCGATCGTCGCGCCGATCGTGCTCGCCTGGATCGCGAACCAGTTCCTCGGCAAGAAGGAGGAGCCGGCGGCGGCCGAGAGCAACTCGGGCGGCGGCATCGGCGACCTGCTCGGCGGGCTCCTCGGCGGCGGCTCCTCGTCGTCGTCCTCGGGCGGCGCGGGCGACCTCCTCGGCGGTCTGCTCGGCGGCCTCCTCGGCGGCGGCAAGAAGTAGCCCGACCCGAGAAACCGTGTGCCGGTGCTCCAGCGCCGGCGCGAGCGCCCCTGAAACGTCAGGGGCGCTCGTGGGTTAACCGGGGCGCTCGGCGAGCAGGACGCCGACCGGGCTCGGGATGGCGGGGCGCTACTCGCGCAGGGTCGCGCCCACGCGCGCGGCGGCCTCCGCGACGCCCGCGAGCTTCGCCTCGGTCGCCTCCGCCGCGGTGAGCGTGCGGTCGGCGGCGCGGAAGCGCAGCGCGAACGTGAGCGACTTCGACCCCTCGGGAACGCCGGGCCCGCGGTAGTCGTCGACGAGGCGGACGTGCTCGAGCAGCTCGCCGGCCCCCGCGACGACGGCATCCCGCACGTCGGCGGCGGGCACGTCGGCCGCGACGACGAGCGACAGGTCCTGTGTCGCCGCCGGGAGCGTTCCGATCGGGTGCGTCGCGACCTCGCCGCCCGTGAGCTCCAGGAGCGCGTCGAGGTCGAGTTCCGCGACCGCGACGACGGCGGGGAGGTCGTGCTCGCGCGCGAACGCCGGGCGCAACTCCCCCGCGACGCCGACGACGGTGTCGCCGACGCGCAGCTCGGCCGTGCGGCCCGGGTGCAACACGGGGTGGCTGCCGGTGATGGGACGGATGTCGGCGCCGAGCGCGAGGCCCACCGACGCGACCGCGTCGAGCACGTCGGCGATCCCCGACGGCACCGCCGCGGCCCCCGGCTGCTTCGGCACGGCGTCGCCGAGCACGAGCACGGCGACGCGCTGCGGCTGCGGCGGGAGGCCCGACGTGAGCGGACCGAGCACCTCGGGCGCGAGTGCGACCCCGCCCTCGGGGATCTCGGGGGTGCCGTAGACGACGTCGGGTTCGGGTCGGTAGACGGTGCCGATCTCGAACACCGCGAGGTCGGTGAGGCCGCGCGCGAGGTTGCGGCGCGCGGTCTCGACGAGTCCGGGCAGGAGCGAGCGGCGCAGGAACGGCTCGCGCGGGTCGAGGGCGTTCGCGAGCTCGAGGGCGCGCGCCCCCGGCTCGAAGGCCTCGACCGTCGCGGCCGAGTGGAACGGATAGGCGAGCACCTCGGTGAGCCCCGCCGCGGCGAGGGTCTGCGCGAGCGTGCGGCGGGCGGTCTGCTCGCGCGTCCAGCCGCATCCGGGGGGCGCCGTCGGCAGCTCGGACGGGATGCGGTCGTAGCCCGTGATGCGGGCCACCTCTTCGACGAGCGAGGCGGCGTCGACGAGGTCGGGGCGCCACGTCGGCGGGGTGACGTTCCAGCCGTCCTTGCCCTGCTCGAGCCTCGCGCCGATGAGCTCGAGCGCGCCGCGCACCTCGTCCTCGGTGTAGGCGACACCGATGAGCCTCTCGGCGGCGAAGCGGTGCAGCGCGATCGGCGCGCGGTCGACGGGCGCCTCGAGCGTCGCGCCGAGGGGGTCGATCACACCGCCCGCGAGCTCGACGAGGAGGTCGGCGACACGCTGCGCCGCGATCGGGCCGAGCACGGGGTCGACGCCGCGCTCGAAGCGCTTGCTCGCCTCGCTCCACAGCTTGTGGCGGCGGGCGGTGCGCGCGATCGTGACGGGGTCGAAGTGCGCCGCCTCGACGAGGATGTCGGTCGTCGCGTCGGAGACCTCGGTCGCCGCCCCGCCCATGACGCCCGCGAGCCCGATCGGGCCGGAGTCGTCGGTGATGAGCAGGTCCTCGGGGTCGAGCGTGCGCACCTGGTCGTCGAGCGTCGTGAGGGTCTCCCCCGCGCGCGCCCGCCGCACGACGATGCCGCCCGCGAGGCGGCCGAGGTCGTAGGTGTGGGTCGGCTGCCCGAGCTCGATCATCACGTAGTTGCTGATGTCGACCGGGAGCGAGATCGAGCGGATGCCGGCGAGCTTCAAGCGCGAGGACATCCACGACGGCGTCGGCCGGGTGGCGTCGACGCCCCGCACGACGCGCGCCGCGAAGGCGTCGCAGCCGACACGGCCGCGGATGGGCGCGTCGTCGTCGACCCGCACCGAGTACCCCGCGGCGGAGCCGACGGTGACGGCGAGCGCCGGGTCGGTGAACCGCGCGCCCGTGGAGTGCGAGTACTCCCGCGCGACGCCGCGGATCGACAGCGCGTAGCCGCGGTCGGGCGTGACGTTGATCTCGACGGCGGCGTCGTCGAGCCCGAGGAGCGCGATCGCGTCGGTGCCGGGCTCCGCGTCGATCCCCCGCTCGTTGAGACGCAGGATGCCGCCGTGCTCGTCGCCGAGGCCGAGCTCCCGCTCCGAGGCGATCATGCCGTCGGAGACGTGGCCGTAGGTCTTGCGCGCCGAGATCGGGAACGGCCCCGGCAGCACCGCGCCGGGGAGCGACACGGGCACGAGGTCTCCGACCTCGAAGTTGTGGGCGCCGCAGACGATGCCGCGCGGCTCGGGTTCACCGACATCCACCTGCACCCAGCGGATCGTCTTGCCGTTGCTCTGCGGCTCGTTCTCGAACGACAGGATGCGGCCGACGACGACGGGACCCTGCACGCCGAAGCCGTGCGCGTCCTCCTCCTCGAATCCCACCTTCACGAGCGCCGCGTGGAGGTGCTCGAGGGTCACGTCGTCGGGCAGGTCGACGTATTCGCCGAGCCAGCTCAGGGGAACGCGCACGTCAGACCACCATTCCGAACTGCTGAGAGAAGCGCACGTCGCCCTCGACCATGTCGCGCATGTCGTTGATGTCGGTGCGGAACTGGAGGGTGCGCTCGATGCCCATCCCGAACGCGAAGCCCTGGTACTCGTCGGGGTCGACCCCGGCGCTGCGCAGCACGTTGGGGTTCACCATGCCGCACCCGCCCCACTCGACCCAGCGCGCGCCGCCCTTGGCATTGGGCTGCCAGACGTCCATCTCGGCGCTCGGCTCGGTGAACGGGAAGTAGTTCGGGCGCAGGCGGATCTGCGCGCCCTCGCCGAACATCGCGCGCGCGAGGTGCTCGAGGGTGCCGCGCAGGTGCGCCATCGTGAGGCCGCGGTCGATCGCGATGCCCTCGATCTGGTGGAACACCGGGGTGTGGGTGGCATCCAGCTCGTCCTTGCGGAACACCTTGCCGGGCGCGACGACGTAGAGCGGCAGCGGCCGGTCCAACAGGGACCGGATCTGCACGTTCGAGGTCTGACTGCGCAGCACGAGGTTGCGGTCGGCGGGCTCGACGTAGAACGTGTCCTGCTCGCCCCGGGCGGGATGGTCGGGGTCGATGTTGAGGGCGTCGAAGTTGAACCACGCGTGTTCGAGCTCCGGCCCCTGCGCGACCTCCCACCCCATGCCGACGAAGATGTCGCCCATCTGCTCCATGAGCATCGACAGCGGATGCCGCGCCCCGGCCCGGCGGCGCGACGGCACGGCGGTCACGTCGATCGCCTCGGCCGCGAGCTGCGCCTCCTCCTCGGCGGCGAGGATGCGCGCCTCCGCCTCCGCGAGCGCGGCGTTCACCCGGCCCCGGGCCTCGCCGACGAGCTTGCCCGCGGCGGCCTTCTGGTCGTTCGGCAGGGCGCGGATGCCGGCGTTGAGCTGCGCGAGGGGGCTGCCCTCGGCGGTGTGGGCGGCGCGGGCGGCCTTCAGCGCGGCCGAATCACCCGCCGCCTGAAACGCCGCGAGAGCCGCCTCGACGGCGCTGCGAACGGCGGATTCGGTGATCTCGGACACGAGGGTCGAGTCTACCGAGGCTGCAAGGACGTCCTCGGCCACGACTAAACTCGCCGCGACCTCAGGAGTTCGCATGACCCGAAATGCACTGACTGTGGAGTTGCTCGCGCGCGAAGCAGGTATCGAGGTGGACGACGCCCTCATCAAGCTCTGGGATGCAGGAGTCGAATACCCGTCCGGGCCCAAGTCTCCGATTCGCGCACAAGACGTCGCACGTGCCCGCGATTCGTGCGATCTGGCTAACGGTCGCGAGCTGACCCGGGTTGACTATTGGCTCCAACGAGACGGCGTGTCTCGGGAGGCGTTCGCTGAACGCCTCGCCGCGCTTGGAATCCGACTGGGCCCCAACGCCCGCGCTCTGCCTAAGGGCGCGGTCGCAAAGCTCCGACGAAGCACGCCCGCTGCAAGACCCGTAGTGCGCAACCTTCCCGTGGCGAAACAACCGACGTCCACGCCGTTCGTATGGCGCAACGTCGGGCACGTGCGCGAGACGAAGTTCCTTGAAGTCGAAGAGATCGAGTCGATCCATTTCGCCCTGGCCGATGACTTTGCCGGAACTAGCGATCCAGTAAGCCCTGCCGGGGTTCGAGAGCCAGACCTACTGGCGAGCGCGGCCACACGACCTCGCACATCGCTCGGAGGCGAGGCGAAGTACAAGACCGTCGAACTGGCAAGTGCGGCCCTCATGCACTCGCTGGTCCATAACCATGCCTTCTATAACGGCAATAAGCGCACAGCACTGGTCGCGATGCTCACGATGCTCGATCGAAATGGCGTCGTGATCACGTCCACGCAGGACGAACTCTTCAAGTGGACGATTCGCGTTGCGCAGCATCGCGTGGGCAAGAAGGGCATGGTGGGCGACAAAAGCGACATCGAGGTGACCGCTATGGCCGAATGGATCTGCTCGAACAGTCGGCTCCTCGACAGGGGCGAGAAGGTCCTGGCGTGGCACTACCTGAAACGCCGCCTCCTCGCCCTGGGCTGCGAGGTGGTTCCGACAGGCACACGGGGCGGCGCGCAGCGGATCTCGCGCATAGTTCAGGTCCGCGATCGAAACTTCTTGGGCGTGCCGCGAATGATCGACAAGCGGCTTTCCATCCAAGTGGCATACGACGGGGACGGTCGCGACGTCTCGAAGAGCGACATAAGGTCGATTCGCCGAGATCTTCATCTCGACGATGAACACGGGGTCGACTCGGCGATCTTCTACGGCACTGACTCCACCCCACCTGACTTGTTTATCGCGGAGTATCGAAAGACGCTGGTTCGCCTCGCGAAGATGTAAGACCGCTGACGGCAAATGGCGTCGATGGAAGGCCCGTCGCGCGCTAGACCGTCCCGGCGCCGCCGCCCAGGCCCGCGTCCGGCACCCGGGTCGTGTCGACGTCGACGTGCACGCCCCGGCGCGGGATGCGCGGCTTCACGATCCGACCGCCGGGGCCGGTGCGCTTCGCGACGAGGCGCGCGATCCACGACAACAGGAGGTTCAGGCCGAGGTAGATCGCGAGCGCGACGAAGAAGAACGAGTACAGGTAGCGGTTGCCGAAGAAGTTCGGCAGCGACTTCGTGGCCTGGTAGAGCAGGTCGTTGGTGTTGCCGAGGATGTACGCGAGCGCGGTGTCCTTCAGCAGCACGACGAGCTGCGCGATGATGATCGGCAGCATGTTGCGCGCCGCCTGCGGGAACTCGATGCGGAACCGCGTCGCGAGCGGCGACAGGCCGATCGACAGGCCCCCCTCGCGCTGACCGCGCGGGAGCGCCGCGATGCCGGCGCGCAGGATCTCGCCGATGAGCGCGCCGTTGTAGATCGCGAGCGCCGCGACCCCCGCCCAGTACGCGCCGGTCGAGAACACGAGCAGGATGAAGAGCATCATCAGCAGCACCGGCATGCCGCGGAAGAACTCGAGGATCACGATCGACGGGACGCGGATGACCGCGAGCGACGCCGTGCGGGCGAACGAGAACAGTACGCCGATGACGATCGCGAGCACGGCCGCGATCCCCGCCATCCGGAGCGTTCCGAGCACACCGTTGCCGATCGCGCGCCACACCGCGAGGTCGTTGAACACGTCCCAGCGGCTGATGTCGAACAGGCCCGGCAGCACCTGGCCGGTCGCGGTCGTGCGCGGCAGCGCGAGCGTCACGATGACCGCCGCGAGCACGCCGACGATCACGAGCACCGAGATCACCGAGACGATGCGGGCGAGCCGCTTCGCCTTCGGCCCCGGGGCGTCGTAGAGGACGGTTCCGGTCATCGGGCCACCGCCACTCTCTTCTCGACCTGGCTCGCGATGATGCCCAGGGTGACCGTGACGAGAAGGTAGAAGGCCGCGACCGCGAGCAGGATCGGGATGACGGCGTCGCCGCGGGCGTTGATCGCCCCGCGCGACGACGCGAAGAGCTCGATGACGAAGAAGCCGCCCGCGACGGAGGTGTTCTTCGTGAGCGCGATGAGCACGTTGATGATGGGCGGCACGACCATGCGCGCCGCCTGCGGCAGGATGACGTGGCCGAGCACCTGCCCGAAGCCGAGGCCGATGCTGCGCGCCGCCTCCGCCTGGCCGACGGGGATGCCGTTGATGCCCGAGCGGATCGCCTCGGCGATGAACGGCGTCGTGTAGAGCGTGAGGCCCGTCGCCGCGAGCGTGAAGTAGTTGGGTCCCGCGCCGAGGTAGGGGCCGAGGTTGGCGAACCCGAAGAGCACGAGCGTGAGCGGGATGTTGCGGAACAGCTCCGTGAAGACCGCGGCGAACGCGCGCAGCGGCGCGATCGGCGACACCCGGAATCCCGCGATGAGGGTGCCGAAGACGAGCGACCCGACGCCCGCGATGCCGAGGAGCGCGAGCGTCTTGGTGAAGCCGTCGAAGAGGCGCGGCAGCTGCTCGATCACGGCATCCATGCGGTCTCTCCTCTCAGGTCTCGAAGGTCGGGGCTCGGGTCGTCAGGGCTGGGGGCGGGAGGGGCGCCCAGGGGACGCCCCTCCCGGTTCAGCGGTTCAGTACCGGTCGACGGCCGGCGGGTCGGGAAGGTTGAGCACCTTGCCCGCCGTGGCCTCCCACGCGGCGGCCCAGCTGCCGTCCTCGTAGGCGGCCTCGAGCACGTCGTTGATCCACATGCGGAACTCGGTGTCGTCCTTCGCCAGGCCGATGCCGTAGGGCTCCGCCGTGAACGGGTTGTTGACGACCTCGAACTCACCCGAGTTCTGGTCGGCGAGACCCGCGAGGATGACGTTGTCGGTCGTCACGGCGACCGCGGCGCCCGTGCGGATGGGCTCCAGGCAGTCGGCGTAGTCGGCCGCCTCAAGGATGTTCGAGGTGTACTCCGAGATGTTCACGAGCGACGTCGAGCCGCTCACGGTGCAGACCGTGGCGTCGGGGTTGTCGGTGAACCACTCGGGACCGTCGATGCCCTCGGGGTTGCCCGCGGCGACGAGGATGTCCTGACCGGCCTCGTAGTACGGACCGGCGAAGGAGATGACCTCCTTGCGGGTGTCGTTGATCGTGTAGGTCGCGATGACGAGGTCGACCTCGCCCGACTGGATGAACGGCTCGCGGTTGGCCGAGACCGTGTTGACCCAGGTGATGTTGCCCTCGTCGATGCCGAGGTGCTTGGCGATGATCTTGCCGATCTCGACGTCGAAGCCGACGGGCTTGCCGTCGGGGCCCTCGAGGCCGAAGAGCGGCTGGGCGTACTTCGTGCCGATCGTGATCGAACCCGCCT
>Ga0065721_10006279_pt1 | contig 13145 bp, 9 predicted proteins | sample Mesricmetagenome_FD_59108 | JGI IMG/M metagenome (GOLD analysis project Ga0065721, IMG submission 59108) | Mesophilic microbial community from rice straw/compost enrichment Sample: eDNA_1 v2 (version 2) | ecosystem: Engineered > Solid waste > Grass > Composting > Bioreactor | place: USA: Davis... | reverse complement strand
CATGGTCTGCGGGGGCTCTCTGGTGCGGACGGCGGTACGGAACAGGAAGCGCCGGGGCGCCCGCGGCGGCGGCAGGACCCGGCGGCGAAACCCCGGCATTGTCGCGTGTTTTGCCCTCCGATGCGCGCTTTCGGCCATCCAGCTCGGTATGGTATCCCTGGGCAGTAGCGGGGGTATGGGCGCTACCATCGCGGCGATGGACAAAGCCGTGTGCCGGTGCCGATGTTTGCCCCTGGGATACGGTGGTTCGACAGCCTTAGGGAACCGGGCATGCGCGCTGGATCGTGGATGGCCTACTGGGGCAAGGCGGGAAGGTGGGGCAGCGTGGGGGCGTACCATCCCCTGGTCTTCCACTGCCTTGATGTAGCCGCGTGCGGGCAAGCCTACATCGACTGCCAGCCTGGCCTCCTGGGCCAGCTTGCGCGCTGGCTGGGTCTGGATGACACATCTGCACGGCAGGTACTGGTATTCCTGCTGGCCGTGCACGACCTCGGCAAGTTTGCCGAAAGCTTCCAGTACAAGGTTCCGGAGCTGGTCGAGCAGGGCTTCGACCCGCCACTTCCACGTCTGACGGGTAGCCGCCGGCACGATGAGATCGGCGCGTTGTTCTACGCCTGGCTGGCGGAGGAAGGGCGGCTTCCGGAACAGCTGCGTGGCTGGGATGCGGACACCTGGGGCGCGTTGCTCGCCCCGGCCTTTGGCCACCATGGCATGCCGCCCCCGACCCTGCCGCCCGGAAGGGGAATGGCCCTGGCCGCCCTGTGCGAGGTGATGTCGCCGCAGAGCCGCGATGCAGCCGAGGCATTCTTTGCCTGGTGCGCCCGCACCTTCCTGCCGGGCACCCTGCCCGCTTCCTGCAATGAAGCGAGAGCCAAGCTGGCCTCCTGGTGGATTGCCGGCCTGGCGGTCCTGGCGGACTGGATCGGCTCCAACACCACCTGGTTCGGATACGCGGCGCCCGGGCTGCATGGACTCTCACTGATGGAGTACTGGCAGCGGCATGCCTTGCCGTCGGCTTGCCGGGCCGTGGAAGAAGCGGGCGTCGTTTCCGTCCGGCCGCGGCCCTACCATGCGCCGGAGGTGCTGTTGCCACGCCTTGCCGAAGGACTCCGGCCTGCCCAGGCGGTTGCCGCGGACATTGACATCCCCGCCGAACCGCAGTTGTTCGTGCTGGAGGATGCGACCGGCTCGGGCAAGACCGAGGCGGCGTTGATCCTGGCTGCGCGCCTGATCGATCGGGGGCTGGCCGACGGGCTGTTCTTCGGCCTTCCCACCCAGGCCACCGCCGACCAGATGTTCGAGCGCGTCACCCGGGATGTGCCGGCTTGGTTCGAAGATCCGGCACGTGCCACGCTCGTCCTGGCCCACGGAGCGCGGGACCAGTCGCACGCCTTCCTGCGGCACCTGGCCCAGCTCGACGACGATGTGCCGGGCGAGGGGCGTTCGGCGACCATGCGCCTGTCCGAGTGGCTGGCCCAGGGCAACAAGCGTGCCCTGCTCGCGCAGGTCGGCGTCGGGACGCTCGATCAGGCTTTGCTGGCCGCCCTGCGGGTCCGGCATCAGTCCCTGCGGCTGCTGGGACTGTTCCGCAAGGTGCTGGTGGTGGACGAAGTCCACAGTTACGACCCCTACATGACCCAGGTGTTGCTGCGCACCCTGGAGCTGCACGCCGCAAGCGGCGGGAGCGCCATCCTGCTTTCGGCCACGCTTCCCCTCGCCTTGCGCTCGCGCCTGTTGGCCACGTATTCCGCGGGGGCCCACCGCTGGCGGGCCGACGAAGGGCAATCGGGCCGGCGCCGTCGCTCGGGGTCCGTGCAGTTGCCGCAGGCACAGTCGACGGACTATCCGTTGTTGACCCGTTGGTCGCGTTCGCTTGCAAACCAAGCACAGGAGCTGGCATTCCCGTCTTCGGACCACAGCAGGCGGGTGTTGGACATCGAGTACCGGACCGATGAAGGCCAGGTGTTGGAGCGGATCGCAGCCTGGCACGCCGCGGGAGAGGCCGTGGTCTGGGTGCGCAATACCGTCGGCGATGCCTGCAAGGCATGGGAGCGCCTGGTGGAGCGCTTCGGCATCGACGCCTGCACCCTGTTCCATGCCCGATTCGCCGCCGTGGACCGCAGGCGCATCCAGGAGGACGTGCTGGCGGCCCTGGGCCGGAACAGCGGTGCGGCCAGCCGCAAGGGCCGCATTATTGTGACCACCCAGGTTTTCCAGGAAAGCCTCGACGCCGATGCCGACCGCATGGTCACCGACCTGTGTCCGGTGGACGTCATGTTGCAGCGTTTGGGGCGCTACCGCCGCCATCTGCGCGATGCCCAGGGGAACCCGCTGGAACACGGTTGCACGCAGGACGGGCGCCCGCCCGGGCCCGTGGTGGTCTTTGGTCCCGACCGTGATGTTGAGCCCGACGCCGACTGGTACTCCCGTTTCTCCCGCGGAGCAGCGTATGTCTATGCCGCGCACGGGCGCATCCACCGTAGCGCCCGTGCAATCGGGGACCGCATCGAGCTGCCGGGCCAGTTCCGCACCCTGGTGGAGGCGGTCTATGGCGACGACGCGGCACCGATTCCGGATGCCCTGCAGACGGCCGAGGACCGCGACTTGGGCAAGGTCATTGCCCAAGGGACGCAGGCCGCACAGAACGCCGTCGCGCTGTCAGAAGGCTACGGTGGTTCCAGATGGCAGGGCGAGGAGCGTATCGGCAGCCGACTGGGCGACAGCATCGAGGCCGTGCTGGTCCGGGTCACGCCCCAGGGCCTGGAGGCATGGGCCACCGGTCGTTGCGGGGAAGACGAGGACGTCTGGGCGCTGAGCACGATCCGCCTGCCGGGCCATTGGCTGCCCAAAATGGAAGCGGCCGTCTGCCTTGACGGGCGCCTGGCGGGCATGGCGGAAGAGCTCCGGAACAAGGTGCCGGCCCTGCGCTACCGCCTGATCCTGCCGCTGGTGGAGGACGGGAATGGCACCTGGTCATGCACCTTGGCGGGCAGTCCGCCGCTAAGTCTCAGCTATTGCGACAGGCGCGGGTTACAGCGCCTGTCACGGTAATCCCCGCAAGACCGCGGGGAACGGAAAAGCGCATGAAGGCATCAAGCCACCATGCACGGAAAAACTTGGGGCAGCTTCCATCGCCGCGAAGCAAGCTAACAACAAGCCACCATGCACTTCATCAGGATTCTTATTCCGCCACCAACCGCGGCTCCGTGGGCATAGCGGCCCCCACGGAGCCCCAAGGCAAAAAAGCCCACCGGCCGACGGTCGCCAAACAGTCCGGCCGGTGGGCGTGGTCGCTGCTTGCTGTACACAACCAGCTGGGCGGGAATGTAACCCGCCCAGCTCCTCTGCTCAATTGCCTTGAAGAGGAGCTGATACGTGAACCTGATAACGGACCCTTGGATCCCGGTTCGTGGCGCCAGTGGGAAGTCGCGCCTGATCTCGCCGCTGCAGCTATTGGACGAGGACGACCCGCCCCTGGAGCTGGATGCAATACGGCCGGATTTCAACGTTGCCCTTGCCCAGTTCCTGGTCGGGCTTATGCAGTGGCTGGCGCCAGACGACGAGGCGGAATGGCGCCGCATCGCCCAGGGACAGGAGCGGCCTGAACTGGAGCGGCTGCGTGAGATCGTGCACTGCTTCCAGTTCGACAGCGGCCCGCGACGCTTCATGCAGGACATGGACTTCGAGCCTGACGAAGCAGGCGATCTGTCCGCGCTGCTCCTGGAAGCGCCGGGCGGCAAGACGTTGCGTGACAACACCGACCTGTTCGTCAAGCGCAGCGAAGGTACGACCATGTCGCTTCCGGTCGTCGCGCAGGCGTTGCTGACCCTGCAGATCAATGCCCCCGCAGGAGGCCAGGGGCACCGGACATCGGTACGGGGTGGCGGCCCGGTTTCGATGCTGCTGTGGCCTGCGAAGCTGGGCGGACGGGCGACGCCGCTGTGGCGCAAGTTGTGGATCAACACGCTGGTGCTGGAAGGTGGCGAGCCGCACCTGGAGGTGGTCTTCCCCTGGATGGCGCCCTGCCTCACCAGTGAGGGCGGACGCGATGTGCACACCTGCCTGGCGGAGCAACCGCCGAGTGACATCGAACAGGCGCTGTTGTGCTACTTCGCCACGCCGCGCCGCATCCGCCTGCATTTCGAGCCGGATGGTGTCTGCACCCTGACCGGGCAGCGTGGTCCCTGCGCCACAGGCATGGAAACGCGCAACTACGGTGCCAACTACCGCAGCGAGCTGTTCCAGCATCCGCTGTCCCCCTACTACATGGAGAAGGCAGGTGGCTTCCTGCCTGCACATGTACGCGAGACAGGATTCACCTATGCCGACTGGCTCCTGACGTGCGAGGACAGTGGACAGATCCGCATGCCGCGCGCCTTGAGGACGGAGCGGTTGGGCATGGAGCTGCGCTCCCAGCTGCCTGTGGATCCGGTGTGGGCCTCGGGCTTTGCGATGGACAACATGAAGTGCCTGGCCTGGCACGAGGTACGGTTCCGCCACCTGGACCTGGACGAAGAGCGCAAGGCGGTCGTGTTGCATGAAGTCCGTGCATGGCTGGACGGGGTGGACCATGTTCGTCGCGAGCTCTCCAGGCAACTGCGGCTTGCATGGGGGGCGTCCGGCAGCGGCGACACCAGCGTCGCCGAGCGCGAGCTGTTCAGCAGGACCGAAGAGGCGTTCCACCAAATGGTGGGCGAACTTGCCGCGATGGATGGGGTGTCCGAACAACAGCGGATGCAATGCCACCAGGACATGCGTCGTCGCTGGCAGAGGCAACTGGCGGGCGTGGCCCTGCAGCTATTCCAGCAGCATGCCGAACGTGGAGATGCGGCGGAAGCGAGCGTGCAGGCGCTTGAACGTGTGGCCCTGGCGCACCGAAGCCTGTCCCAGGCAGTCCACGGAGGACTGGCCAAGAAGCTTGGACTCGTAACCCCGGCTGCGAAGGCCGGCCGGGCGACCGGAACCAGGAGGAAGGAGAAGGCAGCATGAGGGATCGCGAACGTTTGGCCTACGCGGTGCTGACAGCCAGCCGGGCCATAGCAAGGAATGGCCGTCTGCGCTCGTCATTGCGTCGGGCGGCCTGCTGCAGCGATGCGGCCGGCTACGAGGAGACGGAGGACTTTGTCCGGGCACTGAAGGCCTGCATGGGAAAGTGGAGGCCGGAAGACTGCGTGGCCGATGGTGCCATGGTGCTCCTGGCGCAACCCAGGGTGGCGCTTTGGCCAAGGGGCGAAGGATTGGGGTCCCTGCCTGACAGGTGGCTCCTGCCGCGGCTCCTGGGGCAGCGGACGGGAGAAAGGCGCCTCCTATCGGAGCTTAGGTTCCAGCGTCTGCTGCGTGCGGCAGGCAGCGACGAGCGTCTGTTGCACATGCGTCGCGCCATCGCCCTGCTGGACAGCCCCGTACATCCCCTTGCGGTGGTGGAAGCCTGGCTGGAACTGCATGGCGAACAGGGGCGGCGGATCTTCGCCCGCGCCTATTTCTCCGGCGACGCAGCTGTCGCCGAGCGGGAGCCAGCCGGACCGACTGCCGATGCAGCCTGAGACCAATGACTGAATCAAGGACAGACCCATGAAATACCGCTTCCTGCAACTGCATGTGCTCACCGCCTTTGGTCCCTCCAACCTGAACCGCGACGACCTGGGCATGCCCAAGACTGCCGTGTTCGGCAACGTGCCCCGGCTGCGGGTTTCCTCACAGAGCCTGAAGCGCGCCTGGCGCACCAGTGACGTGTTCCAGTCGGCGCTGGCAGGCCACCTGGGTATCCGCACCAAGAAGATCGGCCAGCTCGCGATGGAGGAGATGCTCAAGGCCGGGCTGGACGAAAAGAATGCATTCGAGTGGTCCAAGCTCATCGCCCAGGCCTTTGGCAAGCTCAAGGAGGGCGAGGAAGCCGACCAGACAGCGGATGGCGGTGAGGAGCCCGCCGGCAAGGGCAAGCGCGGCAAGGGCAAGAAGGGCGAAAGCAACGAGGTCGAGACCCTGGTGTTCCTTTCGCACGAGGAGCGCGAGGCCATCATCGCCCTGGCCCGCACCCTGGCCCAGTCGAAGCAGGCGCCTTCGTCGGACCAGCTTGCCCTGCTGAGGAAGGGCAATGCCACCGTGGACATCGCGCTCTTCGGGCGCATGCTGACGGCGGACAAGTCGCGCAGGGCGGAAACCTCGGACCGGCCCCAGTTCAGTGTCGAGGCCGCCGCCCAGGTGGCCCATGCGATCACGGTGCATCGGGCCGTGCCGGAAGACGACTTCTTCTCCGCGGTGGATGACCTCAACAAGGACGAGGACACCGGCTCCGGCCATCTCGGCGATCTCGGCTTCGGTTCTGGCGTGTTCTACGAGTACGTATGCGTGGACCGCGACCTGCTGGTGAAGAACCTGGGTGGGAACACGGAGCTGGCGGCACGTGCCCTGCGTGCGCTGGCCGAGGCGGTCGCGTCGGTGGCGCCGACGGGCAAGCAGAAGAGCTTCGCCAGCAATGCCAGGGCGAGCTTCGGACTGGCCGAGCTGGGCGATGAAGCCCCGCGCCAGCTGACGGCAGCCTTCCTCAAGCCGGTCGAGGCTTCGGAGGTGGACATGATGGCGCGGGCCGTCGAACGCATGCGCGGCCTGGTGAAGAAGTTCGACGAGGTGTACGGCTTCGATGGCCTTCGCCTGCATTTCAATGCCACCGACGCCGTCGCCTCGGAACTGGATCAGGGCGTGGAGACGGATGCGCGGCCGCGGTTCCGGCAGTTCATCGACTTCGTCGCCCTTGGCCTGGATGAAGGCGGCGGGGATGCAGGGGAGTGACCACCATGCATTGGCTGCTGTTCGAGCTTGCAGCGCCATTGGCCAGTTTTGGCGGAACCGCCCCTGGACAGGTGCGTGACACTGAGCTGCTTCCCTCGCGCTCGGCGGTACTTGGCCTGCTGGCTGCGGCCCAGGGCGTCGAACGCGATGATGTCGCCGCCCAGCATGCGCTGGGCGAAGGCCTGTACATCGCGGCGCGGGTCAACCCGGGAGCAAGCCTGGCGCGTGACTACCACACTGCACAGGCACCTGGCCAAGCGGCGCTGAAGGGGCGTCCTTGCCGCACGCGACGCGACGAACTGTCGGTGCCGAAGGACGACCTGAACACGGTGCTGTCCGACCGCTACTACTACTCGGATTACGCCGCCACCATCGGCGTGGCATGCGGATCGGCCGAACGCCTGGATGCGCTCGGCCGGGCCCTCAGGCGTCCCCGTTTCACGCTGTATCTTGGCCGCAAGAGCTGTCCTCCGGCGTGGCCCATCGTGCCCCAGCTGCTGCAGGCGGATACGTGGGCGCTTGCGCTGTCGGGCTACGAGGAGCGTGTTGGCACCAGCCTTTCTCGCTTCGATGGCTTTGGCGTAGCGGGTTGGCTGCGCAGCCGCAAGGACAGCTATTTCCACCGGGTGGATGAAGGGATCAACCCGGGTGAACTGACGGGAGCCAGGCAGCTGGTGGTGCGTCGCGATCGGCCACTGGATACGGCGCGCCGCCTGTTTGGCGAAGGGCGGCATTGGCGCATCGGCCCGGAGCAGGAGGCTAGGTCATGAGCTGGTTCAGTCGCGTGACATTGCTGGCCTCGCCCCGGGGCGAGGGAGACAACCTGCGGGATCTGCGCGTGCATCCCTACCGGCAGCACCAGGCCCTGTGGAGGATGTTCGAATGCCCGGAGGACACGCCCCAGCCGTTCCTGTTCCGCCAACTCCCCGACGAGGACGGTGGGGTGTTGCGTTTCCTCGTTGTCAGCAGGGAACGCCCCCGTGAGATCCCGGGATGGCGGATGGAGTGCAAGCCCTACGAGCCGAAGCTAAGAGAGGGAGACCTCTATCGCTTCGACATACGCCTGAACCCTACCCGCACGGAGGCATCGCCGGAGGGACGTGGCAAGCGCCAGGACTATGTCATGTCCCGCCTGCACCAGTTGCAGGTGAGCCCGGCACGACGGGCCGCGGAGCGCCAGCGTGTGGTGCACGAGGAGCTTCCGGAGTGGTTGCGGCGGCGGGGAGAAAGGAACGGTTTTGGCATTGAATCCTGCCACGTGGGGCGCTACGAGATCCTGCGCATGCAGAAGGGGATGCATGGGATCACCCTGGGTGTTGCCGAGTTCAGGGGCACTCTGCGCGTGGAAGATCCGGAAAAGCTGACGACCACGCTGTTGGAGGGGCTGGGGCATGGCCGCAGCTTTGGTTTGGGCCTGCTGCTTCTCAAGCCCTGCTGATGGCCAGCGGGTCCTGCCGGCGCACTGCCGGCAGGACCCCACCGTGGTCATGCCGGTAATGAGTCTCCTGCGAGGCAGGCGTCTGGAGGGTTGCAGACCATGACCACACCATTGCTGCCACCATTGAAACCGCTGCCGATGAAAGACAGGGTTTCCATGATCTTCGTCCAGTACGGGCAGATCGACGTGCTGGACGGTGCTTTCGTCGTGGTGGACAAGAACGGCGTACGCACCCACATCCCGGTTGGGTCGGTGGCCTGCATCATGCTGGAGCCGGGCACGCGTGTTTCCCACGCGGCGGTGAGGCTGGCGGCCCTGGTGGGGACACTCCTGGTGTGGGTGGGGGAATCGGGAGTGCGCCTGTACGCCAGCGGGCAACCCGGAGGGGCCCGTGCCGATCGGCTGCTCTACCAGGCCAGGTTGGCATTGGACGACGAATTGCGGCTCAAGGTCGTACGCAAGATGTACGAAGTCCGCTTCGGGGAACCGGCGCCATTGCGGCGCAGCGTCGAGCAGCTGCGTGGCATCGAGGGCGTGCGGGTGCGCGAGACCTACAAGTTGCTCGCGCGCAAGTATGGCGTGAGCTGGCGCTCCCGCAATTACGACCGCGAGGAATGGAGCGCCGCGGACATCCCCAACCGCTGCCTGTCCGCGGCCACGGCCTGCCTGTACGGCATCACCGAGGCGGCGGTACTGGCGGCCGGCTACGCGCCGGCGGTAGGGTTCATCCACACCGGCAAGCCGCTGTCGTTCGTGTACGACATCGCCGACCTGTTCAAGTTCGACACCGTGGTCCCGATCGCATTCCGCATCGCCGCGCGATCGCCCAGGGAGCCGGAGCGGGAGGTGCGACTGGCCTGCCGTGATCTATTCCGCAGCGAGAAGCTTTTGGGGCGCATCATTCCGACCATCGAGGAGGTGTTGGCGGCGGGGGGTATCCAGCCGCCTGAAGCCCCGGTGGAGTCGGTGCCACCGGCCATCCCCAATCCGGAGGGAATCGGGGATATCGGCCATCGGGTGCAGGGATGAGCTTCCTGGTCGTCGTCACGGAAAACGTCCCGCCCCGCCTGCGTGGCAGGTTGGCCTTGTGGCTCCTGGAGGTGCGGGCGGGCGTATACATCGGCGATGTGTCGCGTCGCACCCGGGAGATGATCTGGCAACAGCTGTCCGAGGGCTGCGAGGACGGGAACGTCGTCATGGCTTGGGCCAGCCGCCACGAATCGGGCTACGAGTTCCAGACACTTGGCCCGAACCGGCGTGTTCCCGTGGAGTTCGACGGCCTGCGACTGGTGGCTTTCCATCCGCCGCCGGAACACGCCGCTCTTTGACAATTCAGTTTGGTAGGATTGCGGCCGCCGAATTTTCTTCGGTGCATCAGTTATTTGCGTGAAGTGTGTTCCCCGCGCACGCGGGGATGACCCGTCGTAGTCTACCTTGAGGCGGTAGGCGCCCAGGTGTTCCCCGCGCACGCGGGGATGACCCAACCGCCGAAGCAGTGGCCGCGCAGATTCGCGCGTGTTCCCCGCGCACGCGGGGATGACCCGCACATGGTCCTGCCGCTGGAAATCCTGACGAAGTGTTCCCCGCGCACGCGGGGATGACCCGCTTCACGCCGACGAGCATCCAACCGCCCCACTGTGTTCCCCGCGCACGCGGGGATGACCCGACGGTTTCTGCAGCGGTAACCAATCAGGCAACGTGTTCCCCGCGCACGCGGGGATGACCCGCTCGAACGCGGCCCATGTGCGGATCACCTGCAGTGTTCCCCGCGCACGCGGGGATGACCCGTACTGACCACAGGACGTGCATTGGCAGCGATTGGTGTTCCCCGCGCACGCGGGGATGACCCGGCGGCCATCAGGGCCGCAATCAGCTTTTCTTGGTGTTCCCCGCGCACGCGGGGATGACCCGGCCCCTGTGCCGATGCTCAGCCAAATCTAGGAGTGTTCCCCGCGCACGCGGGGATGACCCGCGGGACGCCCTGGAGGAAATGCGGCGCCGCTACGTGTTCCCCGCGCACGCGGGGATGACCCGGGCTGCACGCCCAAGTTGTAGGTGGCCAGCGAGTGTTCCCCGCGCACGCGGGGATGACCCGCCACTTCACGATGCCCGGGTGCGTCATCGCCCGTGTTCCCCGCGCACGCGGGGATGACCCGTAGTAGTTGAAGGCGTCGCCGCCGATGGCTCCGTGTTCCCCGCGCACGCGGGGATGACCCGTACGCGCCGCAGGTGGCCGCCGCCGAGGCCGAGTGTTCCCCGCGCACGCGGGGATGACCCGCCTGACCAGGTGATACAGCCGTGGCAGTTCGGCGTGTTCCCCGCGCACGCGGGGATGACCCGGGCTTCCGCACGCATGGCGTGGGTGGCCTTAAGTGTTCCCCGCGCACGCGGGGATGACCCGTCCGGCCGGTGCACGATGCGCGAGTCCAGGCCGTGTTCCCCGCGCACGCGGGGATGACCCGGCTGGATCTGGCTAGCGGCCTGGTTGGTCGCGGTGTTCCCCGCGCACGCGGGGATGACCCGATCGCTGCTAGGGATGGCACTGGCGGCGGGAAGTGTTCCCCGCGCACGCGGGGATGACCCGCGCAGTCTGGCCAAAGCCACCAAGGACCTCGAAGTGTTCCCCGCGCACGCGGGGATGACCCGTCGATCCACTCGGCCCGTCGTCGCGTGGATCGGTGTTCCCCGCGCACGCGGGGATGACCCGCTGTCGTCGGTCCCGGCGGCGCTGATGTCGTCGTGTTCCCCGCGCACGCGGGGATGACCCGGCCACCGCGGGCGTCATCATCGACGTGTCGGGGTGTTCCCCGCGCACGCGGGGATGACCCGTCGGACTACACCGAGATCGAGAGCGTGCTGCGGTGTTCCCCGCGCACGCGGGGATGACCCGACTCTGTTCGCGATCCAGCAGGCGGATTTGCTGTGTTCCCCGCGCACGCGGGGATGACCCGGCGGCGGATCAGACGGTGCGCGCGATCACCTAGTGTTCCCCGCGCACGCGGGGATGACCCGGCCTGCCGCCGGGATTGGGGATGGCTGGCGACGTGTTCCCCGCGCACGCGGGGATGACCCGTTGCACAGAGTAGGGGCCGTGAACCCGTTTCCGTGTTCCCCGCGCACGCGGGGATGACCCGGCACCGCGCAGTGGATCCGCCACTCCACCGCTGTGTTCCCCGCGCACGCGGGGATGACCCGTTGATCGACTACGAGAAGGCGCGCCTGTAGCAGTGTTCCCCGCGCACGCGGGGATGACCCGGCCGAGACCGACGCCCGTGCCGCCCGGCTGGACGTGTTCCCCGCGCACGCGGGGATGACCCGCGCTCGCAGATGGTGCGGATCGATTCCTTTGAGTGTTCCCCGCGCACGCGGGGATGACCCGGTTGCCATGGGTTACTCCTGGCGCGTGGTGCGGTGTTCCCCGCGCACGCGGGGATGACCCGCGCAGGTACATTCCCAAGCGCATGTCGCCGGCGTGTTCCCCGCGCACGCGGGGATGACCCGGCCGTGCCGGCGTATAGCGGCAGCAGCGCATCGTGTTCCCCGCGCACGCGGGGATGACCCGCAGAGATCGCGGATCAAGCGCTTCTCGCGGTTGTGTTCCCCGCGCACGCGGGGATGACCCGAACAGCAGGGACAGGGCCAGGAACACGACCAGGTGTTCCCCGCGCACGCGGGGATGACCCGAGGGAAGGGGAGCCGCAAAAAAGAACCCCGGCGTGTTCCCCGCGCACGCGGGGATGACCCGCCGATGGCGCTGGCCATGCTGGCCAACCTCGCCGTGTTCCCCGCGCACGCGGGGATGACCCGGATGATTGACTGAATAGGGTAAATGATGGTTGGTGTTCCCCGCGCACGCGGGGATGACCCGCACGTCCACCTCTGGATTGTCGCGCTCGAACGGTGTTCCCCGCGCACGCGGGGATGACCCGAGGGCGGCCTCGGCAGCCTCCTCCTCGCTCAGGTGTTCCCCGCGCACGCGGGGATGACCCGTACCTGCACGACCCCGAGGTGGCCCAGCGCGAGTGTTCCCCGCGCACGCGGGGATGACCCGGGCCTGGAGCGGTTCTGGCGCAATGCCAACTCGTGTTCCCCGCGCACGCGGGGATGACCCACCGTCACCAAGGCGCGCGACGAGATCGCTAACGTGTTACCCGCGCACGCGGGGATGACCCGGCCGTGGCGTTCGCCCACTTCGTCGGCAACTGGTGTTCCCCGCGCACGCGGGGATGACCCGCGGCCGCCGCTGTAGGCTTCGATGCCGGAGCCGTGTTCCCCGCGCACGCGGGGATGACCCGCAACTAGAGCCATACCCCCCCCCTTGCTACTCCGTGTTCCCCGCGCACGCGGGGATGACCCGGATTACCGGCATCCGCCGGCGGGGTGTTCGCGGTGTTCCCCGCGCACGCGGGGATGACCCGCCGCGCCGTCAGCAGCTCCCGCCCGAGCACTGGTGTTCCCCGCGCACGCGGGGATGACCCGCTGGACCAGACCGTGCCCGGACCCTACAGCATGTGTTCCCCGCGCACGCGGGGATGACCCGGCAGCTAATAACGTTGCTGCGATGACCCGCGCCGCTCTGATGTTGTGCTGTGCGTTGAGTACGTTCCCCGAAAACAAGGGGATAATGACCGCCCGCAATCCGGGGGGGAAGGATGCCTCTTGAGGCCTCGCTTGCGCACCGGATGACTTGCCAGCTCCCGCGGCGATGGTTCCCCCACGCATGGCTCCCCAGGGCTTCTACTTGCCCCTTGAGCCGTCGAAAGCCACGGGTCGGTTGATGTCGGCTCGCGCCAGTACACATACAATTGCGCGATGAATACCCCCTACCCCACCGTGCGGCTGAAGAACGCGTGGCGTTCCAGCCATCCCTGGATCTTCCAGAAGCTCGTCGAGAAGCCGGCCCAGCGGCCGCGCCCGG
>Ga0065721_10005609_pt1 | contig 13148 bp, 7 predicted proteins | sample Mesricmetagenome_FD_59108 | JGI IMG/M metagenome (GOLD analysis project Ga0065721, IMG submission 59108) | Mesophilic microbial community from rice straw/compost enrichment Sample: eDNA_1 v2 (version 2) | ecosystem: Engineered > Solid waste > Grass > Composting > Bioreactor | place: USA: Davis... | reverse complement strand
ATGAAAATCCTATCCACTCTATTGGTAATTTCCACGCTTTTGATTGCGGATACTTATGGCCAATCAACCTACCATTTCGAAAAATCGTTTATCGTTGCTTTCCCAGACGGTGTTGCCGATCAAGTGTGCAACATCGTGCTGCCTAACGAAAATTTAGCAGGCGTGATTGAGGTAGCAATCAGTGGTGGATTTACAAATCAATTAACCATAGGTATCATAAAAAAGCGTATCTCGCTTATCAGGAACTTATCTGGATACATTAACCAGCGCACTGAAGTATTGGATGCAAGCGGACCGATGGCCACACAATGGGCTATCGGCGACTATGTTACCACTGATAACCTTATTCCTATTTATCATTTGGCGAGTACAGGAAATACGATTTCCATCAAGGTATCGGGGCAAGTAAATAGATCGGGACTCGCAGACGCAATGCAAAGTGGTATTTCTGTAACCGCCCCGATGGTTGCAGCTCATTCCCAAACACGCCAATACAAATCCATCATGCAGGACCGTGTGGGCATCGGCACTGCAACACCGACCGAAAGACTCTCCGTAAACGGCAATATCCGTGCAAAGGAAATCAAAGTGGAAACCGCGAACTGGCCGGACTACGTTTTTCAAGAAGACTATGGCCTGATTTCGCTAGGCGACCTGGAAGCTTATATTAAGGAAAATGGCCATCTACCCGGTATACCGACTGCCAATGAAGTGGAGTCGGAAGGTGTTGCGCTTGCCGAGATGAACCGCAAGCTCCTTGAAAAAGTAGAAGAGCTGACGCTTTATATAATTGATTTAAGAAAAGAGCTCGATCAGGTGAAGAAAAAGAATAAAGGTTGCGATTGATTAACGAACTATGAGAACTTTCCTGAAACTCTTTTCGATTGTTTTCCTCCGTTTTGTTATTGCTTGTTGCAATTATCCCGTGGAGCCGATTTCAAGAAAAGGTGTCATCTAGTCTGTTGTCGAAAGGGACCACACTAAATAAATGAAAAAATCCTTGCAGAAATGAAATTATAATCCTAAACTTACCCTTGGATTAAAACATCGGCCTAAACGTTGTCAACGATTCAAGAGCAGAGATTTATTTGGCTAATGTGTGAGGATGCTTAGCGTGAGCTTTCTTGTGCGATTTATATTTTGTAGCCGATGAATCAGAACCCTTAAGCTTGAATTAAATACCACATCTTACTTATGAAACCGAAACTGAACAGCTTTTTAGCCACTGGCGTTCTCCTCTCCATTTCCAGTCCTGACGGCTCTGGCTCAGGGGCCCTTAATAATAATCGACTAATTTTTGCGAATTCACACACGGGCAATCAATCCGGAAACAAGCTCAACAGATTTTTAACACAGAAAATAGACAAATAATGAAATACATTTTACTATTAGTTGTACTGGCCGCCTCGTTTTGGATGCAAAAAGGCTATGCACAGACGACGGTGAACGCTGCAACGGGGGGAACAGGATGGAAGCGCGTCGCAACAGTGCAGGGCATTGCTGGGAGGGGGTTCGGAAGGGTGACCGTATATATTCGGGGCGGTGATAACTTTGCGCCAAATATGATCCACATTGATTGGTTTAAGGATTGGTCGAGTGTAGGCGGTGTTTCGGTGAGTTCGAACAGCAAAAACTCACCTAATTGGACTGAGGTACGGTTGACTGACGACGGCACCAACAGTTACATCGAAGTTAATTTCATCAGGGACATTCCCAGCAGCTCGCTCAGCTTAATGACAGATATGTATGGTTGGCGGCCTGCAGAGCTATATTCCGGTATATTGCCTGACGGCGGTGGCACGGTTAGGGCCAGGGCGGCGGTTGGCAGGTTGAGCATAGAAAACCGGTTTATCGTTGCATATAATGGCAATGTGGGTATCGGAACAGACGATCCGCAAGCCAAGCTCGCTGTGGATGGCACTGTCCTCGCTAAGGAAGTCAAAGTAAAGAATGATATCACGGTGCCGGACTATGTATTTGAACCGGATTACGACCTGCCTGCACTGGAAGAAATCGAAGCCTATGTAAAAGAGCACAAGCACCTGCCAGAGATTCCTTCGGCAGCGGTCATCGAAAAGGAGGGATTGAACCTCGCGGAGATGAACCTTTTATTGCTGAAAAAAGTTGAGGAACTTACACTATATATGATTGAAAAGGATAAGGTACAGCAATGCCACGAAAATCTGATTAGCCAACAAAATACTCGACTTCAAGAACAGGGTAGATTGATTGAACAACTTGAAAAATCGATATCCGTATTGTTGAAAAGCAGTGATAAAAATAATTGAAAACTTGAATTGGTTCAAAAATCTTATCCTTATGAAACCGAAACTGATTAGCTTTTTAGCCACTGGCTTTGCCATAATGGGATGTTTAAGTTTGGCAAATGCACAGACAACCCTGCATGGTACTTACAAGGCAGTAACGATCGCGATGGATCAGAATGTGGCCTACTCAAGAACGCTCATTCTGCTTCATGAAATCTACAATGGAGCCTCGCTTCCAGCCAATTATGCGATAGGAACGGTAATGGCCATACGAGGAGGCACAAATGCTTACCAACGGCTCAATGTTGCGGATGTCCGATCGTCGTCCGCTTACAATACCGTTGTGGCGTCCTTAGAATCGTTCGATGGCGACGCATACGGTGGTAACGGCGTTTGGTCGCTGAAGACCTGTATGTACAATGGCAAGAAATACATTGCTTTGAATGTGCCTTATCTTGCTGGTCAGCACTCGGGTGGATACCACTTTGTCGGGTGGGTGCAGTCCACTGGGGAATCGCTGAAGACCGTTACCTATGAAGTCAATGGCGTCCCGCAGAATCAGACCGTATTGACGGATATAACCGACTATACACCAAATATGGCAGAGAATCATGTGTCCGGAAGATTATCAGTGAGTGGCAACGTGGGCATTGGCACCAATAATCCCCAAGCAAAACTTGCCGTAAACGGTAACATTTTAGCCAAAGAGGTGAAGGTAAAGACGGATATCTCGGTGCCGGACTATGTATTTGAGCCAGATTACGACCTGCCCGCGCTAGATAAAGTCGAAGCGTATGTAAAAGAACATAAACATTTGCCGGAAATTCCTTCGGCAACGGATATCAAACGGGACGGATTAGATCTGGCCGAAATGAACCTGTCGCTGCTTAAGAAGGTCGAGGAGTTGACATTATACATCATCGATCAGCAGCAGCAACTTAGACACCTCAGGGAGCAGAATACCCGGCAACAAAAGGAAATTGATCAACTGAATCAAAGGAGTAACCATTAAATCGCACCTACATGAAAACATTTTTAAACTTATGCGTAAACGTAAGCCTCTTCCTGATTGGAATGAGTATCTGTGTTGCGCAGACCTACGAAGTGCTTGATTACAATTTCAATGGAACGCCCGTAAACGGAGTGAAAATCAAGACGAACATCCCCTACACCAATGGTAGCCACATGGTAAATCTGCGCATTGAGGGGTACAGCTACGGTCTAAGATCCCCTTTGGGAATCAACATCGTGTGGTATATATACAACGGGAATTTTATAAATACCGGTATCAGTTCGTGGGGTAACGATACACCGACCGTCTCTCTGGCCAATGAAGGGGGAAAGGTGGTCGTTTTCATTCATGACAAGGGTTACTTTCAGCGGTTCAAAGTCACGGCATTCGCCAAGGGAATGTCGGAAGTCAGCACCTGGTTTCAGGGCTGGACGGCGGTTGATCAGGCACTTTCCGGAACCAATGTGGTTACATTATCCTATAAGAACAAATTCGGAGATGTATATGCTATGGGAAATGTGGGCATCGGCACTACCAATCCACAAGCCAAGCTCGCTGTGGATGGCGGTATCCTAAGCCACCGAAGTGAAAGTGAAGACTAATATAGCCGTGCCAGACTATGTATTTGAACCGGATTACGACCTGCCTGCACTGGATGAAATCGAAGCGTATGTAAAAGAACACAAGCACCTGCCAGAGATTCCTTCGGCGAAAGAGATAGAAAAGGAAGGGCTGGATCTGGCAGAAATGAATCTGTTGTTATTGAAGAAAGTGGAGGAGCTCACCTTAATAATCATTGAACAGAACAAGCGCATACTATCGTTGGAAACCAAAGTTAATTAGGAGGTTGTAATGAACCCTTTAAAAAAAATTGTTTTGATATCCCTGCTATCCGTTTCCGGAAAGCATGTACTAAGCCAGGATAATTCTCAAATCGTTCCTGTGTCTCCAGAGGCGGCGGCACTGGCAAAGATGGTTAACTATCCCGTCAATCATAATACCGGCATTCCCGATATACGGATTCCTTTCTATGAGATCAATGTCGGCGGATTGAAGCTGCCTATTGAGCTGGTCTACCACGCAGGTGGATTCCGCATCAACGAGCAGGCCACCCGGGCCGGGCTGGGGTGGTCGCTCAGCAGCGATCTACAGATCACACGGACGGTGAACGGCCTCGATGATTTCAAGGGAATGAACATGGGATATATCGGAAATCAACTGACCAAATCGTTTTATCGAAGCGGTGGCAACTGCCCCTCCTGCCCGTATCCGTTCTGGAGCAGCAGCACCCTTTTTCCGTTTTTCAACGCGTATGAACTGGCAATGAGGTTGAAAGATGGGATGCCTGACAAATTCAACTACAAGCTGCTTAATAAGTCCGGCTCATTCTACTTCATGAAGAATGATACCGGGACGGGGTACGCGATTGTGCCCGTTCCCCATGACAACATCCGGATTCAATTTGATAACGGGCGTTTTATTATTACTGACTCGGACGGTACTGTGTATCATTTCGGGGCACCGGGAACCAGTTTGGATTTGGACGACCTGAAAGACTATGGAATCGAAACTTCAAGTTCCAGCTCCGGTGGTACCTGTATGGACTGTGCGCGGACTACGTGGAAGTGTAAAAAGATTATTAACGCGACAGGTACGGACGAAATTGTTTTTTCTTATGAAAAAAAAGCAGAGGCCACTTACCGCAGCTATCGGGATAAGATTGAATATTACAGCAACGATGAGCCCTGTAATAACTACTCTGATATCTATCACACTTCTGACCAGTACCCGCTGAATATGCTGACCGATTATAATGGATTCGCGTCTAACGATGTGCAGTTTCATCATGTCTCATCTCCCAAATATTGGGTTAGGCCTGCCGGAAGCGACTATTCTTATCTGCATGTTCCTTACGTAAACAGTGGCGCATTTGTAGATAAACAATATTCGCATTATGAGCCGGGTTCCGGTGGGTCTTCCAACACTGTCTACGGCCTTTCTGTTTCATCGATAACCTTTCGTGGAGGGCGGGTAGTGTTTAATGGAGCCGACCAATTAAATTACGTCCGAGTGGAAGATTCCAAGGGAATCGAGCTGAAATCCTTGCATTTTTTTCATTCCTACAAGCAGGGAGGGTATCCAGCCCAGTCGAAAATTTATAATGGTTACAACTTTCCGGGTACGAGATATCTGGATTCGCTTCACCTTCGGAACGGAAGCAACACGTACGAGCGGTATGCACTGCTGTACAACGATAAATTTTGTTACGGCAACCACCTGAAAGGGCACGATGCCTGGGGCTATCCCAATGTCCAGACTACGGAAATTTACTTTGCCAATCTGGTAAACAGTCCGCTTTCCATTCCGAGCAAGGAATTGGTGCATCCCCGTTACTTTGAACTCATAGGCTCATGTGGGGTATTCACTCCCAACCTCCCGCTCACCATCGGCGGGGGTGAATGGAACGAGACGGTTGATGAGACGGCCCTTAAGCGGGGCGTCCTCAAGCGGATCATTTATCCAACCGGCGGCTTTGCGGACTTTGATTTCGAGGCTAACCGGTATGACGAAGATTTCTTTGACGGTACTCGGAGCCCGAAACTTCCGCAGCTGAGCGGCGGACTGCGCATCCGCAGCATTAGTTATTACGACGCTGAAAATACGCATCCGACGAACTACCGGCCGGTGAGCCAGCAATATTATCGTTACGGAGACTTCGAGCAGGGCACCGGCGTACTGATCAACCGTCCACGGCTGGCGCCAGGGCCGGGTGCTGGTTACTATGACGCGGTAAGCTATCAGCAGGACGTCGTTTACCTTGCGGATTTCGCAACTTGGCCGCCCTGCCTCGACCGATCCTGCTTAACGTTTTTGGCGGCAGAAACCAAAACTACGTATGAGCCTGCCTCGGCATTGGATTATACCTACGCCAACGGTGCTCCGGTTTATTATACCAAAGTGTCAGAGTACCAGATCGATCTTGGTAAACAAAGTGGAAAAAATGTTTATGAGTACTACCCACTCGGTGAGTTCCACGACAGCTGGGATGCCCCACTGCGTACCGAAAGCCGCGCTGCGGGCACCAATATCCCTTACCTGAAAACGGACGGACTGATGGGAGCCCTTAAATCGGTGACACGATATAGGGCAGTGTCTGATTTTAGTTTTCAGCCGGTGCATCGTAAGGCGTATGCATATATGCGTTACCTTCGCCCACAGCAGATACAGGTGGCCTATTCTTTTCCCAAAGTTCTTTATACGATTGACGGCAGTTTTAATGGCAATCTGTATGACGATTCTAACGGAGGAGGTTACAGTCATCCCATTCCGGATTTCGTTACGGAAGAATACGGCATCCCGGTAGGTTGCCTGTTGATGACCGATGAAGTGGAAACGTATTATGAACAATCCAGGGTTCATGAAGTTGTCAAGTCCTATGCCTATGACAATCTGCCTTATATCCAGCCGTCCAAGATCATAACCTACGATAGCAAAGGACAGGCAACCACTAAAACCATCCGTTACCCGTACAATTTTACCGGTACATCGGTTTATGACCAGATGGTGACAGCATATCGGCTGAATGTGCCAATTGAGGAAGTGGAAACCAGATCAGGCGTAGAGATCTCCCGTAGACGTACTGATTACGCTACCCACTCGGCCGGCTTAGGGTTTATTGCACCCTCGACGATACGCAGTTCGCAAAAAGGGCAGGCGCTTCGTACGGAATTGACTTTTGATCTGTACGATCAATACGCTAATATCCAGCAGACCGTCGGACCCGACGGTGTCCGTACGTCGTATATCTGGGGATATAATGGATTATATCCGGTGGCCAAACTAGAGGGCGTTAATTATCTTAGCGTCCCTTCTCTGTATAAGAGCAACGTACAGATCAACGATCCCGCCAGTGATGCCGCCCTTCGCACGCTGCTGAACGGGCTGTACAGTGCTTTTGTCAGCGATCATGCAATTAATACCTATACCTATAAGAGATTAGTTGGGATGAGCAGCGTTACCAATCCGGGAGGTATGAATACATATTATGAATATGATCCAATCGGTAGGCTTACGCTCCAGAAAAATCATAATGCCCAGATTGTCAGCCAATATGAATATCGCCTGAAGGGGCCTGCTTCCTGGCAGCTGGCACTCAATCACCATACGAATGTCCCCGTATTACGTACGCATTACCGGAATTGCCCGGGCGGCATTTTTCAGCCATATAATTACGTGGTTCCGGGCGGCAAGTACATCACCACGGGAATGGATTTAGCGATGACATCGGCTGAAAACGAAGCGGAGGCTGGCACCCCTGTTCCTGATCTGCCGGCCTGTCCTACCACTGTTAACACGGCGCATATCGAACTGGGTTCACTTTATATGGAAAACTATAGTCTGCTCGCCAATGTGGAAATTGATTTTATCCGGAACGGGACGGTGGTCGCCACCCGACGTATTAAGCACATTAATTGGAATGAAACACCTGATTATGACAGTATATACCTTCCTGAAGGGGAATACCAACTCAGTATACGGCTCAGTGGGAACCTTCGTTTTACTCCTGACGACCTGCTGTGGTACTACTTCACAGATGATTCAACATCCCAGTCCATAACCTTTCAACCCGGTCAGACCGTAATGTTGAATAAAGGCAAATCGTACACCATATCGGTCATGAATTTATAACCATAACAACTGCCATTATGAAAGGAAAAATAAGTTTGTCGTTCCGGTTACTGGCTACGGGATTGGTTATCGCAGCCGGCTATCCTGTGTTCGCCCAGCCTTTGGACACCACCTACAGTGTCTACAGCGGCCAACCGGAAATCTTTGCAAAAAACAGCATTCGGCTATTGCCAGGCTTCCATGTGGCCGCTGGACAGCAGACCCGGATTTACATTACGGATGTGGAACTTCTGAACAGCAATGCAAGTACGAACCGTAACTACATTCGATCCCGTAGCTACCTCAACCCCCACCTGTCGGTTCCTGCCAATCCGACGACCACCGATCTGATGGAGCAGGTACAATATTTTGATGGGTTAGGAAGGCTGATCCAGGCGGTAGAGGTTAAAGGAAGCCCGGATTATCAGGATGTGGTGACGCCTGTCGCGTATGACGCATTCGGCAGGGAGGCCACGCAGTACCTACCGTATACTACGGTAACGGGGAGAGGAGGGGCTTACAAAACGGATGCAGTTGCCGCCCAAGGTACCTTTTATAGCGGTACGCCTCCGTCAGGACAAACCGCCAATACGTTTCCTTTTGCGCAAACGATATTTGAGCGGTCTCCCCTGAATCGTGTAGCAGAGCAAGGAGCACCGGGGTCGGCATGGCAGCCCGCGCAAACACGCGGCAGTAGCGGCCGGACGGTGGTGTCGGAGTATGTGTTGAACAACGCATCGCCGTTTTCGGCACAGGATACCATGCGGAGAGTAGTGAGGTACGGTGTGAGCGTGAATACGACTACCTGGGTTCCCACACTGACGCTGGCTGCGGGTGCAGTGTATGCAGCCGACCAACTGCGTGTAACCGTTACAAAGGATGAGAACTGGACGCCTGCTTCCGGTGCGGACAATCGGGTAGGTACGGTGGAAGAGTATACCGATAAGAATGACCGGGTCGTGCTGCGGCGTATGTTCAATAAAGCAGGTAGCGTTGTGCAGGTACTAAGCACCTACTATGTTTACGACGACTACGGTAACTTAACCTTTGTGCTGACGCCGGGCGCCGAACCTGACCGGGATAATATACCCACAGGTAGTGCACGGACCACTTGGCTAGCTACATACGCCTACCAATACCAATACGATGGCAGAAATCGGCTGGTGGAAAAGCAACTTCCCGGCAAAGGACGGGAATATCTGGTGTATAATGATAATGACGAGTTGGTGGCTACGCAGGACAGCGTACAGCGTCTTGCCAAAGAATGGACTATCACGAAATATGACCTGCTAGGGCGGGTAATCTTGACAGGAATATGGAACAATAATAACACGGCTGTCACCCGCAGTTCGCTGCAAAGTACCGTGAGCGGGTGGGCGAAGGCAAACCTTCGGGAGAGTCGCACAACCACGGGTACGGGTTACACGAATGTCGCCTGGCCTACGAATTATATCACTACCACGTTGACGTTGCAGTACTACGATAACTATGCCGTACCCGGTCTGCCTTCTACGTATGCCTATACCGGCAGCAACATGACCAGGGGATTGCCAACGGTGAGCCGTACAAAAGTGTTGAATAATGGTACAGGCACGACAAATATGCTGTGGAGTGTGCTCTACTATGACGACAAGGGGCAGGTTGTCAAGCAATTCAACCAGCACTTTCTGGGAGGGGGCACGGCCAGTGCGTATGATTACGATGAGACGGACCTTACGTACAACTTTAGCGGGCAGCAGCAGACCAGCACTCGTAAGCACTATGCCATTAACACGGCTGGTACGGCGGCCAGCCTCCAGGTGACGGTAAAGACGGAGAACAAACATGACCACCGAAACCGGTTGCTGGAAACCTGGAAGACCGTGAATCCGGGTACCGGAACTCCTACGTTGATTGCCCGAAACGATTATAATGGGATAGGGCAATTGCTGACAAAGAAAATGCATCGTACCACCGGCAGCAGTTTCGGACAAACGGTTACCTATAAGTACAACCCGCGAGGGTGGCTGTCGGAAATGTCCTCGCCGCTGTTCAAACAGGTGCTGCAATATACGGAAGGAACCAACAAGCAACATAACGGTAACATCGCCTATCAGATAATGACCCGACATAATACGGCGTCACCCACACCCGCATCGGTGTCGGATACCTACAGCTATACCTACGATGCGCTGAACCGGCTGACGCAGGGGACGATGGCCGGTGACAAGGGCAAGGAGACGCTGACATACGATAAAATGGGTAACATCAACACGCTGGTTCGGACAGGCATTAACAGCACCGTTGTGGACCAGTTGAGCTATACGTATGCCAATGGCCGCTTGTCCTCTGTATTGGACGGCACGGGGACGATACATACGACGGAGCCCTATCAACTGCCGGGAACCACCACTTACACCTACGATGGAAACGGCAACCTGAAAAAGCGGGAAAATACAAACGCTGCCAGCACGCACAACAAGAACAACATCACAGCAGTCACCTACAATCACCTGAACCTGCCGAATAGCATCACGGCGGTTGCTGGAAATGTGACTTATACGTATGATGCGGCTGGGCGGAAGCTTCGGAGCGTGAACGGGATCAATGGGCAGGTGCGCGACTACATTGACGGCATTGAATACGTGGATGGATTAATGGAGCTGATCCATGCGGAGGAGGGGCGGATACTGAAGAGCGGCAGCACTTATACATATGAGTATTACCTCCGGGATCACCTAGGCAACAACCGGGTAGGTTTCAGTCAGGGCACCAATGTGACGGTACCTAACTTCACCGCTGATTACTATCCGTTCGGGCTCCAATACCAGCAATATATACGATCGGGTAACCCGAAAAATAATTACCTTTATAACGGAAAAGAGCTGCAGGATGGAATCAAGCAGTATGACTACGGCGCGAGGCTGTATGACCCGGTGATTGGAAGGTGGGGTACGGTTGATCCGTTGGCGGAGCAGATGCGGAGGCACAGCCCTTACAACTATGCGTTCAATAATCCGGTGCGGTATATTGATCCGGATGGGATGAAACCGATGAACGAATACGAAGTTGTAGTTAAAGATGGGGAGATTCAGGACATTCGGTATATAAGTGATAAAGGAGGGGACGAAACCGATTATGTGACTGTTATAAATCTTGATAGGGCCCCTCATTCAGATGGCATACGAACTTTGGAGTTAGATGTAGAGGTTGAGTATACATCTGGTCCGGGGAATTACGACCAAAAAAGTAGTCCAACACCCGGTATAAGGGAGGTCCACGGCAAGAACCATACTGATTTAGCTGCATATGAAGCATTGCTGGCAGTATTTACAGGTGGGGAATCGACAGCTTTAAAAACTGGAATTAAGGAAGCAGGCAAAAGAGTTTCATCGAAGACTTTAAGAAAACAATGGGAAGAAGCGAATGGTGAGCCGTGGCCAAAAGAACCAGGCAATCCTAAAAGAAATCAAAGTGTAAGTCACAAAAAAGCTCTGAAAGATGGAGGAGATAACGCTTTGGATAATATTGAACCCATGCCATGGAAAGACCACTTTGATATGCATAAATTGAAGGGAGACTTTAAAAGATGGGCGAAGGACCGAAAGAAAAAAGATGACTAATATGAATATCAGAGATAGAGTAGTTGCTTTATCCAACGAACTATTGGACGTGAGCAATATAGGCGAATCGGAGATTGAGGAGCGCGATGAAGTGAAAAAGCTGTCGGAAGAAGCTGTCGTATACTTAAATGACCAAACTTGGTGCACACAAATTGAAAAAGGGTGGGTAGGGGAAGAATGGGGGGGGATTCTTAGCATATTTCTTTTCAAAGTATTGCCTTCGAGTAGAGATATAGATGATTATGTTTGGGTTGTTGTAGGAGATATTCCTCCGGCATATATAGATATTGAAAGCGCAGAGTCTGTTGATGAAGTTTTGGAATCGTACGTTTATATTATGTCAGAATGGGTTAAACGAGTAGAAAAAGGACAATCGGTAGATGACTGGTTTCCGGTTTCAGTCCCCCCAGAAAAGAAATATGCTGAAATGTTAAAACGCAGATTGACCTTTATTAAGAACAACATTCTTTCAGCTTAGAAATATCGTTTGCTTTGTAATGCCCGTGCGCTCATCGGCGGTGTACTGGACAGAATCAGGGCGCTGCTTCGGGCACAGCTGTGGCATATGCGAAATATGACCGGGATAAGTAAGGAAGATCAGGATGAAGCGCTATGGGAAAACGGTGATAAGTATGCACCCGTTGTGCGGTTTAAACAGCGAGTGCATGTTTCAACCTGTTAATATTTCTGTTGTTTAAAAAGTTCGTGTACTGCAATACCGCCACTGCTGAGATCTTTGCGCAGAGCCTTGTGAACAGGCCATCGAGTGTCTTGGCATAGTTCCTTTTGAGCATGAGCTGGTCACAGAGCTGGGAGAACAGGGTTTCGATACGCTTACGCGCATAACGGTAGCCGGCGTTCCATTCCGACAGCCTGTTTTTCATGTTGGCCCGCAGCGGTGTGACGAGCCTTATGCGGCTTTCTTCAAACAGTGAGGTCTGGTATCCCAGCGACAGATACCCTTTGTCGGCGATGAGTTCACAGTCGGTAAGCTGCGTTTCATTCAACCATTGCAGATAATTGACATCGTGCACGTTAGCCGCCGTAATGCCGAAATGGACAGGAACCCCCGAACGGGAAATGACCAGCTGCATCTTGAACCCGTAATAATGCAGACGGTGGGAGGCATGGTATCCCCGGCTTGGATGCACCCCGGGATCCTCCCTGCAGATGGCTGCGCGGTTCGCTCTTACGGGCTGGCAGACCGGCACGGGTATGGAATCCAGGATATACCGGTCCGCTGCCGGGTCGATGATCCGGGCTATGGAATCAGACACCCACGGGATGTACTTCTGCATCCTGCGTTTGCGCCTGTTGTAATTTGACCTGTCCGGTAAATTACTGAAATACTGCGGATAGTCGCTCTTTATCTTCCCGTACAGGTAATTTTCCGAATCGATCCCGAGCGCTTCGGATGTCAGGGAAAGGGCGATGATATCCAGGTCACTCATCCGGGGTTTGTTCCGGTAACGCTCCAGATTCCCGTCGGCATACAGGTATTTTGACAGAACAGATTTGCAAATCCGCCGTATCTTCTCGAAATTCGTCTTTAAGTTGTGCATATAGAAAAATGTGAGAAACTTTTCTAATATACTGAAT
>Ga0065721_10051934_pt1 | contig 13149 bp, 13 predicted proteins | sample Mesricmetagenome_FD_59108 | JGI IMG/M metagenome (GOLD analysis project Ga0065721, IMG submission 59108) | Mesophilic microbial community from rice straw/compost enrichment Sample: eDNA_1 v2 (version 2) | ecosystem: Engineered > Solid waste > Grass > Composting > Bioreactor | place: USA: Davis... | reverse complement strand
CACACATTTCCAACTGCTTGTCAATACATTTGTCGCATTTTCACGCAAAAAAAGAGCGGGCTATCTTTTCGATAACCTGCTCTTTTCCATAATTATTTGGCTTATGCCTTACCTTAATGACATTGCCCCGAGGGGATGGCTTTTTCACCGGCTAACCGTATTCATAAGAGTGCGGCTACCCAATATGCATCAGGCACAAGCTTACGCTTGCGCGGACAATGCGTTCAATTTTTTGGCCAGACGGGATTTTTTGCGGGCAGCTGCGTTCTTGTGAACGAGCCCTTTCGTTACCGCTTTATCCAACTTCTTCTGAGCCGCGACCAGTGCCGCTTTAGCAGCAGCAACGTCCGTTCCGACTACTGCTTGATCGGCAAGTTTAACAGCCGTACGCAGTGCGGACTTCTGCGAAGCGTTGCGCAGACGGCGAGCTTCGTTCGTTTTCGTGCGTTTGATAGCGGATTTGATGTTCGGCATTCTTTTCACCTCCTGAAAAACAGAAGTATTTCTCCACACAACTTGTAACATTCTATCATGGAGGGGGTTAAATAGCAAGGTATATATCCCGTAAGCATGCCGGGTGATCCCGTATGCCCCTTGCAAGTTGACTACCCGCATAGGAAAGGGGATTCGCACGACTCGATGGACAATGATTTGGCTTTATACGACATCCGAACGGACCTCGCGATCGAGGCGAAGGAGCTGGCGTCGCAAGGTGGCGCGGACATTCCCGGCGTATGGTCGGAGAAGGTTACGCAGGGCGAAGTGACGGTTAGCAGAATGCAAATCCAGACCGATGAGGGTGCCAGGCGAATCGGCAAAATGATCGGTCACTACGTCACGCTCGACGTGCACGGCATGCGTCAAGGCGACACCGAGCTTCAGGATCAGATCGCAACGACGTTCGCGCAAGAATTCGAGGCGTTCCTGGCGCGGATCGGTGTTAATCGAATGGGGAGCGTACTCATCGTCGGACTCGGCAACCGGAACGTGACGCCGGATTCGTTAGGCCCGCTTGTCGTTGAGAACGTCATGGTGACGCGGCAGTTTTTCGAGCTGATGCCGGATCAGGTTAGTCCCGGTTACCGACCGGTCAGCGCGATTGCCCCGGGAGTGCTCGGTACGACGGGAATCGAGTCTAGCGATATCATTCAAGGCATCGTAGAGAAAGCCAAGCCCGATCTCGTCATCGCGATCGACGCGCTCGCGTCCAAGGCGCTCGAACGGGTGAATACGACGATTCAGATTGCCGATACGGGCATTCATCCGGGCTCGGGTATCGGCAATAAGCGCAAAGGGCTCACCAGAGACATTCTCGGCGTTCCGGTCATCGGGATCGGCGTTCCGACCGTCGTATATGCATCGACGATCGTAGGTAGCACGATCGAGCTGATGGTCGAACACATGAAGAGGCATACCCCGAACTCCGGCCAGATGTTCGGCACGTTAGGGCAGCTGGAGGCTAATGAACGGCTCCAATTGGTTAAAGAAGTGCTTCAACCGGTCGGGCACGATCTTCTCGTTACGCCTAAGGAGATCGACAAATTCATGGAGGATATCGCGAACGTGATCGCGAGCGGGCTGAACGCCGCTCTCCACGAAGCCGTAGATACGGATAACGTTGCTGCATATACGCATTGATCATAGTGGTGCCATTACCGCTCTTCCGCAGAAGAGCGGTTTTTGCCTTGTACCGGCTTCGCGGTTTATAGACGTTAGCGAAAGGCAATAATGATCAACATTATTCGGTGTGCAGGAGGACGTCTTCCGATGACGGGCAGCGCGAATCTGGAAAGCAGCTTGAAAGCCAATGTCGCGAGCATTCAAGAGCGGACGGGCAACAGCGACGACCTTGTTGTTCGGGATATTGGCATCGGGACGGAAGGCGCCGGCATCGATTTCGCCATCCTTTATTTCGAAGGCTTAACCGAAGAGAAATCGATCAATCAATTTATTATTGAACCGCTGCTGAACTTCGGAGCAACCCGAGGTGAACACCCCCTTACGGATGTACATATGCTGATGGATCGCCTCAGAAAGTCCGTGTTTGCGGTAGGTCAGATCGAAGCGATCAACGATCTGGCGGCGGCGCTGGATGCTCTCATGAGCGGAGGAGTCCTCGTATTGTGCGACGGTTACGCCCAGGGGCTGCGAATTTCGATGGCAGGCGGGGAGCAACGGGCCGTCACCGAACCGACCAATCAATCCGTCATTCGCGGACCGAAGGAATCGTTCACCGAGAATATTCGCGTCAACTCCGCCTTAATTCGCCGGATTATTAAAGTGCCGAATCTCGTGCTCCACAACCGGAAGCTCGGGAAGGAAACGAGAACGAATGTATCCATTATGTATATCCAAGGTATCGTCGACCCCACGGCGTTGTCCGAGGTCGGGAAGCGGCTCGGATCGATCGATACCGATGCCATTCTCGAGAGCGGATATATCGAGGAGTTCATACAGGACGAGCCTTATACGATTTTTCCTACCGTGCTGAATACCGAGAGGCCGGACACGGTCGCTGCGGCATTGCTGGAAGGACGAATCGCGATTCTGATCGACGGAACGCCGCATGTGCTGCTCGTGCCCGCGCTGTTCGTGCAATTTTTCCAGGCTTCGGAAGACTACTACCAACGCGCCGACATCAGCACGCTGCTCCGCGCTCTCCGCTACTTCGGGCTGTTCATCGCCACGCTTGTCCCGGCTTTGTACGTCGCGATTACGACCTACCATCAGGAGATGATCCCGACCCAGCTGCTCATCAGTCTCGCCGCCCAGCGGGAAGGGGTTCCGTTCCCCGCGTTCGTCGAGGCGATCATCATGGAGGCGACCTACGAAATTCTGCGGGAAGCCGGCGTCCGTATGCCGAGGGCGGTCGGCCAAGCCGTCTCGATCGTTGGAACGCTAGTCATCGGCCAAGCCGCGGTGGAAGCGGGAATCATCTCCGCCAGCATGATCATCGTCGTCTCGATCACGGCGATATCCAGCTACATCATTCCCGTATTCGATATGTCGATCGCGGTAAGAATTACCCGGTTTCTGTTCATGGGGCTCGCCGCCGCGTTCGGCATGTTCGGCATATTCGTCGGGATGTGCGCGATGCTGCTCCACCTGAGCAGCCTCCGTTCTTTTGGCGTACCCTATATGGCTCCGGTCGGTCCCTTCGTGCTATCCGATCAGAAGGACGTCATCCTCCGCGTTCCCCATCGCAGCATGAAGACGAGGCCGAGCTTGTTCGGCAAGCTTAATCCGATACGTACCCGGCGAAAGGACCGAGACCAGCCATGAACCGCAAGCTGTTCTTAACTATCGTCGCGCTCGCGTCTCTGCTGCCGCTTACGGGATGCTGGGATCGCCGGGAGTTGAACGAGCTTGCCATCTCGCTCGCGCTTGCGATCGATCGGATCGACGACCGTTACCTCGTAACGGTACAAGTCGTCCAGCCCTCGGAAGTCGTGTCTCAGAAAGGAGGCGGAGAGACGACTCCGGTCACGGTCTATCAGAGCGAAGGCGTTACGCTGTTCGAGGCGATTCGCAAGATGACGACGTACAGCCCGAGGAAAATATACGCGGCTCATCTCCGCGTCGCCGTATTCGGCGAAGCGCTAGCTAGAGAGGGGATAGGGGATGCGCTTGACCTGCTGTCCAGGGATTACGAATTCCGGACGGACTTCTACCTCTTGGTGTCCAAAGGAATGACTGCGGAGCGTACGCTCAAGGTATTAACGCCGCTCGATAAAATCCCGGCAAGCAAACTGTTCAATTCGATACAGACGTCTTCGAAAGCATGGGCTCCCTCCGTGACCGCCACGTTGGATGAATTTCTGGAGGACATCGAGGGAGAAGGCCGCAATCCGGTGCTTAGCGGCATCCGAGTAGCGGGGAATGCGTCCAAAGGAGACACGAAGGACAATCTGAACCAAGTACGGCCGCCGGCGCGATTGCGGAACGCAGGTCTTGCGGTATTCCGCAAAGACCGATTAGTCGGCTGGATGAACGAAAGGGAGAGCAAGGGATACAGCTACATCACTAACAACGTTAAGAGCACGGTCGGCCACATACCTTGCCCCGATGGCGGTAAAGCCGCGATCGAGGTCGTCCATTCCGAAGCGAAGCTAAAAGGCAGCGTTAAGGACGGGCGTGCGAAATTGGCAGTGGAGCTATCCGTCGAGGAGAACCTAGGGGAAGTCCAATGCCGAATCGATTTGACCCGTTCGGAATCGATTCGCGAATTGGAGCGCGAGGCGGAGAATACGTTAACGGAAATCTTGGACAAAGCGCTGGGCGTCGCGCAGAACAAATATAAGTCGGACATCTTCGGATTCGGCGAAGCCGTTCACCGCAGCAATCCTTCCGCTTGGAAATCGATGAAGGACGATTGGGACAATCTCTTCGCGGACACCTACGTGGACGTCCAGGTAAAGGTGAAGATCAAACGGACGGGAACGATCGGAAATTCCTACAAGGAGCGGAAGGAGTGACCTGGCATGTGGATCGTTGCGGGGCTTCTTGCCGCGGCGGGCATCTGCGCCGCGACTGAAATTCCTTCCATGGTCGGACATAAGAAGGATTTGTGGGTATTCTCCGTCTTGCTCGTTCTCGCCATCGCGCTTTGCATCGCCGTAACGCAGAAGGTGCCGGTCCCGAATCCGCTGGACGGCATCGCGGCTATCTTCCGGCCGATCGGCAAGCTGATGATCCGCATGTTCGAATAACGTCGGAGGAGGCGATAGCTGTGACGCTGGATAATGGGAAGATCAACGCGCGTCAATTAAACGTGCTCGTGTTTCTGTATACGATCGGAACGACGGTGCTCGTGATCCCCGCCGGCTTGGCTTCGGCTGCGAAGCAGGATGCCTGGCTTGGCGGACTCGCCGGAATCGTAATCGGCGTCATCGTGCTCGGACTATATATCGCGCTATGGCGTCGGTATCCCGGTCAGACGTTCGTCGGCATCTGCGAGGCGGTGCTAGGTCGCTGGCTCGGAACGCTTCTGTCCATCGTCTTTGTGCTGTATTCTCTCATCGGAGCTGCTACCGTGCTTTTCTATGTGGGCAACTTCTATAATATCAACTTTCTGCCGCGAACTCCGTTCCTGTGCATCACCGCTCTCTTCGCTACGATTGTCGTCATGGGCGTGCGGCTCGGATTAGAGACGATCGCGCGGACGACGGAGTTAATGCTGCCGTGGTTTCTAATTCTCTTTGTTATTCTGGTGGCTACCCTTGCCCCTAGCATAGAGGCAGATCGTATCCGTCCCGTGTTCGAAACGGGTTGGAGGCATATTCTATGGGCGGGATTCACGTTCTCGGAGACGGCGTTCATGCCGATCGTATTTCTGTTCGCCGTGTTCCCGAAGGTAGATGACGGAGCTAGAGCTTGGAAAGGGATGTACATTACGGCGCTTGCAGGCGGACTATGCGTTGTTCTCGTCTCGTTGCTGTGCATCCTGATCTTAGGTCCGGACATTACGTCCAGAAATATGTTTCCGAGTTACGCTTTAGTCAAAAAAATCAGCATCGGCAATTTTTTTCAGAGAATCGAAGCGGCATTGGCCGGCATGTGGTTTATTACAACGTATATTAAAACGACTTTTTACTTTTATGGCTGGGTTACGAGTCTATCGGAAATCCTAAAGCTGAAAAATTACCGTTCGATCACGCTACCATGCGGCTTCATCCTCGTGGCGTTATCCGTTGTCGTCTATCCGGATGTCGTCTACATGCAGGAGTGGGATACGGTCGTCTATCCGCCTTACATATGGGCATTCTGCGTCGCGGTGCCCGTTCTGTTGTGGCTGGCCGGACTGCTCCGGAAAAGGTCATAGCCGGCTTCTATTAACAATCGTTCTATCAGTCTACTTCCTCTCATAGGATGCATTAAGAGACTATTCCTAGAGAGAGAGGGCGCAATTGCTAGACGCGTCCGGGAGGTAAACCGATGAAGCGAGTCGTCGTGGCGATGGATTGGGCTTTAATACGGGCGAGATGGCGGCGGGTGCTGATCACGGGCAAAGCCTTTATCGTGCTTAGCTTGTGTTCGATGCTTCTGTTCATTCTGCTAGGGCTCGGGGGCATTCTGCACCAGAAGATGTCGGCTTCTCCCGTTCAATCGATGCGAGGTCTGGCGGCTTCCTTGTCCGGACAAGTGTTTCAATCGCTGCTTAGCATGGAGCTTCCGAACATGAAGTCGGAGGACGACGGCTCCCCGCTGCAGGCGGACAAACTGGCGGCGTTCCTGCTTCGCTTCGTTACCGGAATTAATCCAGGCGACCCGCAAAGCTTGATCGCGCAAGAGATGCCGGGCATGGATCGGGATCGCTCCGTGCTGCTGCGCCCGGGAACGGGCGAGCCTGAAGCGCCGGAAGACCATAGTCCGCTCGAGGGAACCGATAGCGGGACGTTGCCTTCCGAGGAGACGCAGCCGGATCCGGCATCGATAGGAGAACCCAAACCGGAGCAGCCTAGCGCAACGCCCGAACAGCTATCGTCGGGCAACGAGACGGACGGGCTGACGACGGACGGCAGGAAAGTCGTATTCATCTACCATTCGCATAATCGAGAATCCTACTATCCGGAGCTGAAGTCCGGCGCGAAAGACCCGAACTCCGATACGGTCAACGTCACGCTCGTAGGTAAGCGGCTGGCTCAGCAGCTGGAGAAGGAAGGCGTCGGAAGCACGCATTCGAACAAAGATTATCCCTCCTCGGTCAAAGGCTACAACTGGAACTATTCGTACAAATATTCGTTGCAGACGGTCAAACAGGCGCTTGCCCGCAACGATAAGCTGACCTTCTTCTTCGATCTTCATAGAGATTCGCAGCGGCGTTCCAAGACGACGGCCACTATTAACGGCAAGGACTACGCGCAAGTGTATTTTATTATCGGCCACCGGAACCCGAATTGGCGCGAGAACGAAGCGTTCGCGAACAAACTCCACGAGAAGCTCGAAGACAAATATCCGGGGTTGTCCCGCGGCGTATGGGGCAAGACGGCAGCGAACGGCAACGGGGAGTACAATCAATCGATTGCCCCGGAGAGCGTGCTCATCGAGATCGGCGGCGTCGACAATACGCTTGAGGAATGCTACCGTACGGCGGAAGCGCTTGCGGAAGTCATCGCGGAACAATATTGGGATGAACAAGATGCAGTAAAAGCTAGCGCGAACAAATAAGTGAAGGAGGTCGATCGGTATGCGTCGAGATACGTTCAAGCTTGCCATGCTCGCGGCGATTGTCGCATTCGCGGTGTTATACGGCATGGAGCTGTCGTCCAGAGGGATCGAGAACGTGAACGGCAAAGTGATCAGCGCGGACGACGAATCGCTGTCGGATGTCGAAGCGACGGAGGAGTGGGTGCTGCCGACCCGCGAGCCCGTCAAGCAAAGACCGTCGTCCTCGAAGACGACCGACTCGGGAAAGCTGCTGGACGAAGAGCAATACAACGATTGGGACGCCGAGCTGTACGACATTCCCCGCAACGATCATAAGCCGCTCGTCGACCGCGTCTCCGGCGCGACGGCCGAAGCGCTGCATGGGATATCGAAAGGCGGAATCAAGTTCGTCGTATCGTTGTTCGATAAAGTTACAGGTTAGTTTACCTCGAGATGACTCTAGCCCGGAAATGCGTCGCAGTAACGTTGTGCGGCAACGCTATTTCGGCTCTGTGCCGGAAATGCGTCTCAGTAACGTTGTGCGGCAACGCTATTTCGGCTCTGTGCCGGAAATGCGTCGCAGTAACGTTGTGCGGCAACGCTATTCGGCTCTGTGCCGGAAATACGTGGCAGTAACGTTGTACGGCAATGCTATTCGGCTTTGTGCCGGGAATACGTGGCAGTAACGTTGTGCGGCAACGCTATTCGACTCTGTGCCGGAAATGCATCGCAGTAACGTTGTGCGGCAACGCTATTCGGCTCTGTGCCGGAAATGCGTCGCAGTAACGTTGTGCGGCAACGCTATTCGGCTCTGTGCCGGAAATGCGTCGCAGTAACGTTGTGCGGCAACGCTATTCGGCTCTAGCCCGGGAATACGTCGTAGTAACGTTGTACGGCAATGCTAATTCGACTCTGACCCGGAGGTGTGACGTTGCTTGTAGGCGTTTGATATTTTGGAAATCCAGTTGTTGACAACGTTGTGATTCATGTGCTACTCTCATATCCAAGAAAGCACACTAGAATTATCGGAATTAAATGCAGTCCACCATTCGCATGGAGACTTTCCCTACCTTTGCCGGGTAGTTGGAAAGTCTCTTTTTGCGTGTTGGGGCAAGAGAGGGTGTGGAAGATGAGCGTGCCATTGCTGGCAATCGAACGATTGAACAAATCGTTCCAGACGCCGAAGACGGTCGTGACGGCGCTAAGCGGCATCGATCTGAAGGTTCAAGAAGGAGAGTTTATTACCGTGATCGGACCAAGCGGGTGCGGGAAAAGCACGTTGCTCAAGATCGTCGCCGGACTGGACTCAGCCTACGAAGGCAGCGTCAAGCTCAGCGACAAGGAGGTTGCGGGTCCGGGGATCGACAAAGGGTTTATTTTCCAAGAGCCGAGGCTGTTTCCTTGGTTGACCGTCGAGAAGAACATCGCCGCAGATCTGTCGCTTCGCAATCCGGACGTTCGGAAGAAGGTTGATTCCTTGATCGAGCTCGTCAAGCTGCAAGGCTTCGAGAAGGCCTATCCGCGCGAGCTGTCGGGCGGAATGGCCCAACGGGTCGCGATCGCCAGAGCGCTGCTCCGCAACCCGAAGGTGCTGCTGCTCGACGAACCGTTCGGCGCGCTCGACGCCTTCACGAGGGCGCACATGCAAGAGGTGCTGCTGGACATCTGGCAGCATAACCGGACGACGATGATCTTCGTCACCCACGATATCGACGAAGCGATATTCCTCGCGAACCGGATCGTGATCTTGAAGCCGCGTCCGGGCAGCATCCGTAGCATCGTGCCGGTTACGCTGCCATACCCGCGCAAGAAGGCGACGACGAGCTTCCAATCGCTGCGGCTGAAGGTGCTGGACGAATTCGAGCGTCTCGAGGAAACCGAGTACGTCGATCGAGCCGGCTTATAACGAAAGGGGGGATGATCCATGAACCGACAAGCCGGAACGGTGGGGACCGCCGGCTCTGCCGCGGGAGCGCCGAGACGCTGGATAATTCTCACGCTCGGCGCGTTGCTGCCGGTCACTCTGCTAGCCGTATGGCAAGCGCTCGGCGATCTGGGGTATATATCCACGATGCTGTATCCGACGCCGCTTACGATCGCGGAAGCGTTCGTTGATCTAAGCGCCTCTGGCGAGCTGTGGACACACTTGCAGATCAGCCTGACGCGGGCCGCGATCGGGTTCGCGCTCGGCGGAGGATTGGGACTTCTGCTGGGTATAGCCGTTGGTTTATTCCGCAGCACCGAGAAGGCGCTCGATCCGACCGTTCAGATGCTGCGGATGATTCCGTCGCTCGCGCTTGCTCCTCTGTTCGTGCTATGGTTCGGCATCGGAGAGGAGTCCAAGATTCTCCTCATCGCCAAGGGAGCTTTCTTCCCGCTCTACATCAACACGTACTTGGGCATTCGGTCGGTCGACCGCAAGCTGTTCGACGTGTCTCGAGTGCTTGCCTTCGGCCGGTTCAAACAAATCGTAAGGCTCGTGCTGCCGGCATCGCTCCCTAATGTGCTTCTGGGCGTACGGATATCGCTAGGCGTCGCATGGCTCGGATTGGTCGTGGCGGAGCTCATGGCTTCCACGTCAGGCATCGGCTATTTGATGTCCGACGCCAGACAATTCACGAGAACACCGGTCGTATTCGTCGGCATCGCGGTGTTCGCGATCGTCGGGAAGCTGACGGATTCGCTTGTCCGTCTGCTCGAGAGAAGATGGCTTCGTTGGCAAGACACCTATAAGGGATAACCGAGAAGGAGGGATCGTTCATGAGCATTGAGCAAGCAGAGCTTCGCCTGCCGCCCGCCGCAGCACCGCCTGCGCCGCCGGCCTTGGACCGAACCGCTTCGGTCAAAGTTAACGTCAGAAAACCGGCTTCCCGGTGGAGATCGATCACGATCGACTTCGCGATCGGGGCAGCGCTGCCCATCCTCATCATTGCGCTATGGCAATGGGCGGCAGAGAGAGGGTGGACGAATCCGTTGTTTTTTCCGGCACCGGACGTCATCGCAGGAGCATTCAGCTCCCTCATCTCTTCAGGAGAGCTGTTCCATCACCTAGGGATTAGCGTGTGGCGCGCGCTGATCGGATTCATCGTCGGAGGCAGCATCGGCTTGCTGCTAGGGCTGCTGTCGGGGCTGTCCCGCCGCGCGGAGTACGTGCTCGACCCGAGCCTGCAAATGCTGAGGACGGTGCCTCACCTCGCGATCGCGCCGCTCGTGCTGCTGTGGTTCGGCTTCGGGGAGCAGTCGAAAATCGTCATTATCGCGCTGGGAGCTTTTTTCCCGCTTTACGTGAACACGTTCGTGGCTATTCGCAACGTCGATAACAAGCTGTTCGATGTGGCGAAGGTGCTTGCTTTCGACCGTGCGAAGCTGTTGTTCCGGCTCGTGCTGCCAGCTGCTTTGCCCGGCATTCTGCTCGGCGTCAGGCTGTCGCTCGCGCTCTCTTGGATCGGTCTCGTCGTCGCGGAATTGATCGGCTCCACATCAGGAGTCGGTTTCCTGATCAATCTCGGCAAGCAGACGTCCGCCACGGAGGACATATTCGTCGGCGTCATCATCTTCGCCATCGTCGGCAAGCTGGTCGATTCTCTCGTGCGACTGCTGGAGCGTAAGCTTCTGCACTGGCGCGAAAGCTATGAAGGGTAACAACATCTTATTAGATTGATTAGGAGGATTGGCGAATGAGCGCACAACAATGGAATGATTTGGTATTGGACACGGATGTTCTTGTCATCGGGGGCGGCCCAGCTGGTACGTGGGCGGCACTGACGGCGGCTGGGAATGGCGCACAAGTCGTGCTCGTAGACAAAGGCTACTGCGGATCTAGCGGAGCGACGGCGCCATCCGGCACCGGCGTCTGGTACGTCAAGCCGGACGAGAAACTTCGCGAGGAAGCGAAGGGGAGCCGGTACACGCTCGGCGGACATCTGGCGGAATCTCGTTGGATGGACCAAGTGCTCGACCGAACCTATGAGAATATGAACAAGCTTGCGGCTTGGGGGTATCCGTTCCCTCTCGACGACTCAGGCTCTCCTTACAAGCGCGGGCTGCAAGGACCTGAGTACATGAAGCTCATGCGTAAGCTCGTACAGAAAGCGGGCGTGAAGATTCTCGACCATAGCCCTGCTGTGGAGCTGCTTGCGGACGAACACGGCGTCGGAGGAGCGACTGGCGTACGGCTGCAAGCCGGCGGTACATGGACGGTACGGGCCGGCGCGGTCATTATCGCGACGGGAGGCTGCGCGTTCCTGAGCAAGGCGCTCGGCACGAACGTGCTGACGGGCGACGGCTACTTGTTCGCCGCCGAAGCCGGAGCGGAGCTCTCGGGCATGGAATTCTCGAACGCGTACGCCATCTCGCCGACATTCTCGTCGGTAACGAAGACGGCCTACTATCGCTACGCTTCGTTCTATTACGAGGACGGCACGATCGTAGAAGGGGCAGGTTCGACTCGCGGACGCTCGGTGATCGCCCGCAACCTGCTGCAAGGCAGACAGGTGTACGCGCGTCTCGACCAGGCGCCGGAGGATATCCATCATCTGCTTCGCGTCGGACAGACGAACTTCTTCCTGCCGTTCGACCGGCTCGGCATTAATCCGTTCACCGATAAGTTCCCGGTAACGCTTCGACTGGAAGGAACCGTACGGGGAACGGGCGGCATTCACGTCATCGACGAGAACTGCTCGACCATCGTACCCGGGCTGTACGCGGCAGGAGACGCGGCGACGCGCGAATTCATTTGCGGCGGCTTCACCGGCGGCGGCAGCCACAACGCCGCATGGGCGATGTCCTCGGGCTCGTTCGCGGGCGGCGGCGCGGCGAATTACGTCAAGAAGCTCGGCGAGAGGAACGAGACGCGCAGGCTGAGAGGACTGTCGTCCACGACGCTGACCCATCGGAAGACGGGAGTGCCGGAAGCGCTGACCGCATCGCGGACGCAGGAGCGGATCGAGGCGGTGAAGGACGAAGTGACGCCTTACGACCGCAACTTGTTCCGTACCGACGAAGGCCTCGCCCAGTCGCTTGGCAGACTCGACGATCTATGGCAAGACATTCGCGGCTCCGTATCGACGCGAGACGCGGAAGGCGTGAAGGCAAGAGAGACGGCCGCTATGGCCGCAACCGCGCGCTGGATGTACCGCACCGCTCAAGAACGCACCGAGACGAGAGGTATGCACAAGCGTGAGGATTATCCGAAGATGGACGCCTCGCAGCGTTACCGCCTTGTAACCGGCGGTCTGGACGATATTCGCGTCCGTAAGGTGGAAGTCGCCGAACCGATTGCGGCGTTGAAGGAAGGTGCGCATTAATGATCGAGCTGCTCAGCCAAGAGAAGTGCATCTCCTGCAATCAATGCGTGAACGTTTGCCCGACGAACGTGTTCGAGAAGGTCGTGGACGGCATTCCGGTCATCGCCCGCCAGAGCGATTGCCAGACTTGCTTCATGTGCGAGCTCTATTGCCCGGTCGACGCTCTGTACGTCGCTCCGGATTCCGAGGCTTCGTTATCTGTGAGCGAGGAAGAGCTGGAAAGCAGCGGCTTGCTCGGCGGATATCGGGAGAAGGTCGGGTGGGGACCCGGACGCACTCCGGTGTCGAAGCACGAATACATGTACCAGCTCGCGGTTAGAACGTCATTCTAACGAAGTAATAGCATAGCGGTTTCCAAGTTGAGAGGAGTCATTCGACATGACAAGACGAAAGTTCAGCCATCATTTACGACATACGAGCTTAATCGTTCTCGCAGCGATCGCGTTGATCGTCGTTCAGGCTTGCGGGAAGAAAGACAACGATGAGACTTCGCCAGCTGCAGCGGCCGCAGCGGATTCGCCTTACGGGAACGTGCCTAAGACGCTTACTTACGGTTACATCGGCACGAATAAGCTCAACCTGCCCGGCGGCGCGGAAGGCTGGGGGCTCTATAAAGGCATTATCCAAGAAGAGTTGAAGAAATACGGCATTACCGAAGTTGCCACGGTTGGATTCCCGAACGGTCCGGACCAGACCG
>Ga0065721_10051925_pt1 | contig 13151 bp, 9 predicted proteins | sample Mesricmetagenome_FD_59108 | JGI IMG/M metagenome (GOLD analysis project Ga0065721, IMG submission 59108) | Mesophilic microbial community from rice straw/compost enrichment Sample: eDNA_1 v2 (version 2) | ecosystem: Engineered > Solid waste > Grass > Composting > Bioreactor | place: USA: Davis... | reverse complement strand
AACAAGAAGGGCCAGGAGCCGATCAAGAACGAAGCCGACAACGGCTTGAAGAACAAGCGCGGCACGCTGTCCATGGCGCGCACCAACGACATCAACAGCGCGACGTCGCAGTTCTTCATCAACGTCGTCGACAACGATTTCCTGGATCACAAGGGCGCGAGCAGCTACGGCTATGCCGTGTTCGGCCGCGTCGATTCGGGCATGGAGGTGGTCGATGCCATCGCCGCCACCCGGACCGGCAGCCGCAGCGGTTATCAGGACGTGCCGACGGAAACGATCACGATCGAGTCGGTCCGCCGCATCGAACCGAAGCAGCAATGAGATCTGGCAGCGTGCCGGGCATCAAACCCGGCACGCTGTTGAGTTGCTGTTATCTGAACAGCACCGCGAAGTTGAAGACGTTCACGTCGCTCTCGCCGGCCTTCTCGTCGTCGCCGACATCGAAGAAGCGCTGATATTCCAGGCGCAGCGTGAAGCTCTCGTTGATGTTCCAGGCGGCGCCGACGCCGGCGAACAATTCGGTCTGGCTGGCATCCATGCGGGTATGGAGCAGATTGAACACACCGGCCTGGTCGACGCTGTCGATGTAGCGCAACCGCTGGGTGACGCGCGTATCGGCGTAGTAGATGCCGCCGCGCGCATGCAGATCGAAATACTGACCGAGCGGGACCATGCCGAGCACGCTGGCGGTGACACCCGCGCTGGTCACGTCGAGGCCGCTCTGGAAGTCGCCGTTCAATAGGACGTTGACCACATCCGTGCCGTCGAAGAACGCATAGTTGCCGCTGATCGCACCGCTCAAGGTATAGGTCGCTTCACCCAGGTCCACGTAACCGACTTCCACCGCCACCCACTTGTTGAAGCGGTAACCCACCTGCGCTCCCCACGGGGTCGTGGTGTCATCCAGCTTGGAGGTCTCGGGGGTGCCCGTCAGGTTGGTCCCCGGCTGGATCGGAACGATCGCCAGCATCGGGTTCAGGCTCTCGGTGAAGCTCTCGTCCAGTTCGCCCTTGGAGCCCAAGTCGATATCGCCAGTACCGCCCCAGAGGCCGAAATAGAATCCGCGATCCTGCTCGGCGAACGCTGCCGGGGCCGACAGCATGCCGGCCAGCGCCAGTCCGGCCAGTGCGCGCGTCTTATGGTTCATCACCCAAGTTCTCCGTAAGTCCGTGACATTATTGTTTGCGGGGGCCGCCCGACCCCATTTCCGGGCGCCGATGGTAGACGATTATGTGCAATCAACCAGCGACTGCATCACACTTGCCCGGCGCGTGACCCGCTTTCGTGAGCCAGGTCCGCTTCTTTTTGCCACTTCAACCTTGCAGGACGAATGTTTCGTTTCATCGCCTGGCTGCTGGCCTCGTTACTCGCGCTGAGCATCGGCTCGGTACTGTTATTGAGATGGGTGGACCCGCCCACCACCGCTTTCATTCTTCGTGAGCGCCTGTCCGCCGGCGAGCCCGGCAAGCCGCGGTCGGTCCAGTACCGCTGGCTGGATTGGGAGCAGATCTCGCCACATATCAAAGTGGCGGTGATCGCCTCCGAAGACCAGAAGTTCCTGGGCCACTACGGCTTCGATCTCGAATCCATCAGCGATGCGCTGGCCGATCGCGAGCGCGGCCGTCGGGTCCGCGGCGCCAGCACGCTGACCCAGCAGGTCGCGAAGAATCTGTTCCTTTGGCCGGGCCAGAGCTGGATCCGCAAGGGGCTGGAGGCGTACTTCACCGTGCTGATCGAGACGCTGTGGCCGAAGCAGCGCATTCTCGAGGTGTACGTGAACATCGCGGAATTCGGCAGCGGCGTGTTCGGCGTCGGCGCGGCCGCCGAGACTTATTTCAAGAAGCCGGCCGCAAGACTCACCGCACCCGACGCAGCCCTGCTCGCGGCGGTCCTGCCAAACCCGAAACGGATGAAGGTCAGATCGCCATCGCGCTACGTGCTGTCACGGCAGCAATGGATTCTGGGACAGATGCGCGGTCTGGGCGGCGTTGGACTGTTGCAGCAACTCGATCCACCACCGCCCAAAGAGACGAAGAAGAAAGCCTGAGCGTCAGCGAGGGCGCACGACTTTCTGATCGATGGCGCCGAAGATGCTGCGGCCTTCGGCGTCGAACATCTCGATGCGCACCGAGTCGCCGAACTTCAGGAACGACGTCACCGGCTTGCCCTGCTCGATCTGTTCCAGCATCCGGCGTTCGGCAATGCACGCCGAGCCCAGCGAACGGTCGTAGTTGGAAATCGTGCCGGAGCCCAGCACCGTACCGGCGCAGGCGTTGCGCGTCAGTGTGATGTGCTCGATCAGGCGCGCGAAATCGAAAGTCATGTCCACGCCCGCATTCGGCTGACCGAAAGGCTTGCCGTTCACATGCACGACCAGCGGCAGATGCACCTTCGCTTCCGACCACGACGTGCCCAGCTCATCCGGCGTCACCGCGACCGGTGAGAACGCAGTCGCCGGCTTGGATTGATAGAACCCGAAGCCCTTGGCCAGCTCGCCCGGAATCAGATTGCGCAGCGACCAATCGTTCACCAGCATGACCAGCTTGATGTGCTCGAACGCGGCGTCCCGCTTCGTGCCCATCGGCACGTCGTCGGTGATCACGGCGACCTCGCCTTCCAGGTCGATGCCGTATTCCTCGCTCGGCACAGGCACGTCATCGCGAGCACCGAGAAAGTCATCCGAGCCGCCTTGATACACCAGCGGATCGGTCCAGAAACTTTCGGGCATCTGCGCACCGCGAGCCTTGCGCACCAGCTCGACGTGATTCACGTAAGCGGAGCCGTCGACCCAGTGATAGGCACGCGGCAACGGCGCCATTGCGCGCGCCTGATCGAAAGCGAACGCGTCCTTCACGTTGCCCTGCTCCAACGCGGCAGCGACCTCGGCTAGCTTCGGCGCAATGCTCGACCAGTCATCGAGCGCGGCCTGCAGCGTCGGCGCGATCTGCGGGACCGCGACGGCCTTGCTCAGATCGCGACTGACGACGACCAGCTGACCGTCGCGAGCAGAATGTTTCAGAGTAGCTAGCTTCATGTTCCAATGCGGCTCAACGTCAAAGGCTTCCGACCGTTCCTGGCAGGGATTATTTCTGTTTCCAGCTGTCGACATAGCCGGTCCACTCGACAGCTGCCGCGGACTCCGTAATCTCCAGCGCGTCGCGCGTATCGATCATGACCGCGTACTCGTCCGTGGCCGGCTTCGACTGCACCAGCATGTTCTTCAACGCTTTCGGATGCGGGCCATGCGTGAAGCCGCAGGGATGCAGCGTCATCATTCCCGGCTTGATGTTGTCACGCGAGAAGAAGTCGCCCGCGTGATAGAACAACACCTCGTCGTAGTCGTCGTTGTTATGGAAGAACGGGACCTTCAACGCCCCCGGATCGGTTTCGAACGGCCGCGGCACGAAGGTGCAGACCACGAAGCGATTGCCAACGAAGGTCGTGTGCGCCGACGGCGGCAGATGATATCGATGGCTCGCCACCGGCCGGATGTCCTTGACGTTGATGCGCACCACCGAAAGATCGCCGTGCCAGCCCGTCGCATCCAGCGGATTGAACGGAAATGTGACTTTCGAGATCGCGTTGTTGCGTTTGACGCGCACCTGCCACTGACGATCATCGCTCTGCTGAGCGACGAACGCGGCGTCCATCTGCGGCACGTCCAGCATCGCTGGATCGAAGATCGCATGCGCGCCCAACAGCCCCTTGTCCGGCAGCGAGTAACTCGAGTTCGACGCCTCGATCAGCAACGCAAACATCGGCTCCTGCAGGTCGATGCGCCACATCGTGCCGCGAGGAATCACGACGTAGTCGCCCGCGGCCAGGGTCAGATGACCATAGTCGCAATAGAGCTCACCCGCGCCCCGATGCACGAACAGCAGATCGTCGCCATCGGCGTTGCGCGCCAAGTGGTCCATTGACCCGCTCGCGTTCCATACGCGCACGCGAACATTCGCGTTGCGCAGAATCTCCGCCGCCTGCCACGGCGATGTCTGATCCTGATCCAGCTTGGTGAGATCGAAGGCATGCGGACGCAGCGGCCCTTCGAACTCGACCCAGCCGGTCGGCGGATGACGATGATGAAAGAACGCGGCCGGGCCGAAGAAGCCTTCCTTGCTGATCTCGCGCTCGAACGTCCCCTGCGGCAGATCGGCATGCGCCTGCCGCGATGCCGTGCCCTCGACCCGCGATGGAATGATGGGTCGTTTCATCGGCACACCTCAGTGGTTAGATCACGCCGCGACGCATCTGGTCGAGCTCGATCGACTCGAACAGCGCCTTGAAGTTGCCTTCGCCGAAGCCTTCGTTGCCCTTGCGCTGGATGATCTCGAAGAAGATCGGGCCGATCACGTTCTGGGTGAAGATCTGCAGCAGCAGGCCGTCGCCCTTGGCCGGATTGCCATCGATCAGGATGCGACGCTTGCGCAGCTCGTCCAGGTTCTCGCGATGACCCGTGACGCGCGCGTCGACGCCTTCATAGTAAGTATCCGGCGTATCCTGGAACTGCACGCCCTGCTCGCGCAACACATCGACGGTGTGCAGGATATCCGCGGTGCCGAGTGCGATATGCTGAATGCCTTCGCCCTTGTATTCGCGCAGGTACTCTTCGATTTGCGACTTGTCGTCCTGGGACTCGTTGATGGGGATGCGGATCTTGCCGCACGGGCTGGTCATGGCGCGGCTGAACAGGCCGGTCTTCTTGCCTTCGATGTCGAAGTAACGAATCTCGCGGAAGTTGAACAGCTTCTCGTAGAAGCCCGCCCACTTGTCCATGTTGCCGCGAGCCACGTTGTGCGTCAGATGATCGATGTAGGTGAGCCCTGCCGTGCGACTCAACGAAGCGCCTTTCACAGGCACGAAGTCGACGTCATAGATCGTGTGCTCGCCGTAGCGATCGACCAGATAGACCAGGCTGCCGCCGATGCCTTCGATGGCCGGGATGTGCAGCTCCATCGGGCCGACGCGCGTTTCGACCGGCTTGGCGCCCAGCTCGACACAGCGCTTGAACGCGTACGCCGCGTCCTTCACCCGGAAGGCCATGGCGCATGCCGACGGACCGTGCTCGCGCGCGAAGCGCTGACCGAAGCTGTCCGGCTCGGCGTTGATGATGAAATTGATATCGCCCTGTCGATGCAACGTGACATTCTTGCTGCGATGTCGGGCGGTGGCCGGAAAGCCCAGCCGCTCGAACAAGGTACGCAACAACTCGGGATCTTCGGCGGTGTATTCGACGAACTCGAACCCGTCGGTGCCCAGCGGGTTGTGACTGTCCTGGCCGGTGCTGCTCATACTCATCCCCTGCTCCAAAACTAATGGTTACAATTGAAACTATATCCGTCGAACCCGTCAAGGGGAGTCCGCGCAAGTCATGAGTGGGACTAAGGAAAAACTTGCCGAGCCGCTCGAGCCGAGCCCGCTGCAGCTGGATCGTTTCATTCCCTACCGGCTGTCGGTGCTGACCAACACGGTCAGCATGGTGATCGCCAGCGCCTACGAGCGGGAATTCGGCCTGAGCATCCCCCAATGGCGCGTGATGGCGGTGCTGGCCCGCTACCCCGATCTGTCGGCCATCGAGGTCGCGGAACGCACGGCCATGGACAAAGTTGCCGTCAGCCGGGCGCTACAGGGGTTGCTCGATGCGAAACGCGTCCTGCGGGCCTTCGACAAGGGCGATCGCCGTCGCTCCATCCTGCGCCTGTCCGCCGCGGGACAGGCCGTCTACACGCGCGTGGCGCCGATGGCCCTGCGCTACGAGGCGGAGTTGCTGAGCGCACTCAGTCCGAGCGACCAGCGCACGCTCGACCGGCTGCTGACCCGGCTCATGGAGCAAGCAAAATCAATGCAAGCAAGTCGCGACCTTTAGGAAGGAGTCGCTATAATTCGCGCCGCTTGCATGATCGTCACGATCTACGGAAGCGCGGATGTGTCGACTCCCCTGAGTCAGCCTGCAACAGCTGCAGGAGGATGCTCCGCCGATCGAAGTCGACACGTCGACGAATGGCACTTGGACAGTGAACGCGGGAGCGGCGACGAGTGAGAACAGTGGCGGAGTTTCGGATCGAGTATCTGCGGCAGCTGAGCCCGCAGGGCCGTCCGCTCGACGAGTTGCCGGCGTTCGCAGCCGACAATGACGAGTTGCTGAAGATGTTCGCGGCCATGCTGCGGGCTCGCACCTTCGACGCCAAAGCCGTCAATCTGCAACGCACTGGCAAGCTCGGCACCTACGCTCCCTGCCTCGGACAGGAAGCCGCTCATGTCGGCGTCGGTGCGGCGATGCGCCCCGAAGACTGCCTCGCCATCGTTTATCGCGAGATCGGCACCCTGTTCTGGCGCGGCGTGAGCATGACCGAAGTGCTGCTGTACTGGGGCGGCGATGAGCGCGGCAACAACTTCGCCGTGCCTAGACACGACTTCCCCTGGTGCGTGCCCATCGCGACGCAGACGCTGCACGCCGCCGGCGCTGCCATGGCATTCAAGATCCGCAAGGAACCCCGCTGCGCGGTTGCGTATATCGGCGATGGCGGCACTTCGGAAGGCACGTTCTACGAAGCGATGAACCTGGCCGGCGCGCGGCAGCTGCCCATCGTGTTCGTCGTGGTCAACAACAAGTGGGCGATCTCCGTTCCCATCGAACAGCAGACCGCGGCTGAAACCCTGGCGCAGAAAGGCATCGCCGCGGGCATTCCCGGCGTTCAGGTCGATGGCAATGACGTGATCGCGGTTCGCGATTGCATGTCGCGTGCACTGGAAAAGGCGCGCAGCGGCGGTGGACCGACGGTCGTCGAAGCCATCAGTTATCGATTGAGCGATCACACCACCGCCGACGACGCGAGCCGCTATCGCGACGACAGTGAAGTCGCCGAAGCCTGGAAGGTCGAGCCGATGATCCGGCTGCGCAAGCTGCTCGAGGCGCGCGGCGTGCTCGATGAAGCCCGCGAGCAGGCGATGAAGGCGCAGTTCACCCGTGAGGTCGACGCCGCCGTTCAGGAATATCTGAACACTCCGCGCCAATCCACCGACGCGATGTTCGACCATCTTTACGCCAATCCGCCGCCGTACGTGGACGCGCAGAAACAGATCGCGCGTCGTTACGCCGGCACCGGCCGGCCTTCTCACTGAAGCCTTCGCATGCCCAAAGTCACAATGGTCGAAGCCATCGCGATGGCGCAGGCGTGGGAACTGGAACACGATCCCAGCGTGGTCGTGCTCGGCGAAGACGTCGGCAAGAGCGGCGGCGTGTTCCGCGCCACCTCGGGCTTGTTCGAACGCTTCGGCGCCGATCGCGTGCAAGACACGCCGCTTGCGGAGAACATGATCGCCGGCATGTGCGTCGGCATGGCCGCGCAAGGCATGCGGCCGGTCGCCGAGATTCAGTTCATGGGATTCCTGTATCCGGCCATCGATCAGATCGTCAATCACATGAGCCGGCTGCGTCATCGCACCCGCGGACGATTGTCATGTCCGGTCGTCATCAGAACGCCGCACGGCGGCGGCATTCACGCGCCGGAACATCATTCCGAGTCGGTGGAATCGATGATCGCGCACGTGCCCGGCATTCGCGTGGTCTGCCCTTCTTCGCCGGCACGCGCCTATGGCTTGTTGCTGGCGTCGATACGCGATCCGGATCCGGTGCTGTTCCTGGAGCCGACGCGCATCTATCGACTGGCGAAGCAGGAAGTGGCGGATGACGGCGTCGCCGCGCCGCTCGATGTTTGTTACATCCTGCGCGAAGGCGAAGACGTCAGCATCGTGACCTGGGGCGCCATCACAACCGACGTGTTGCAAGCGGCCGAGCAACTCGCGGCGCAAGGCATCAGTGCCGAAGTGATCGATCTCGCGACCGTGAGCCCGATCGACTCCGAGACCATCCTCGATTCGGTCGCGAAAACCGGACGGCTGGTGATCGTGCACGAAGCCGCGCGCAACTGTGGCGTGGGTGCCGAGATCGCGGCGATCGTGGCCGAGCACGGCCTTTATGACTTGCTCGCGCCGATTCAACGAGTCACCGGTTTCGATACCGTCGTGCCGTTGTATCGACTCGAGAACGACTACATCCCGAGCGTGGCCCGCATCGTCGATGCGGCCAAAGCCACCCTGGCCGGCTAGGAAGAAGACTATGAGCGTGACCTTCAACCTCCCGGATCTCGGCGAAGGCCTGCCCGAAGCGGAAATTGTGTCGTGGCACGTCGCAGAGGGCCAGCACGTCGAGGTCGATCAACCGCTGCTGTCGGTGGAAACGGCCAAGGCCGTTGTCGATGTGCCGAGTCCGTACTCCGGCAACATCGTGCGTCTGCATGCAAAGCCGGGCGATACGGTGCAGACCGGCCGGCCTCTCGTGGATTTCGACCTGCCCGCCACTGCGAGCCAGGGCACCGGCGGGCACGGCGCGTCGGCGCCTTCCAACCAGGGCATGGTCGTCGGCCACATGGCGACGCGCAACGAAGAGCTCGTCGATCACGCCTTCGTCGGCCGGGGGCGTCGTGCCTACCGGGATCGCGACCGGGTGCGTGCGGCACCAGCAGTTCGCATGCTGGCGAAGCGCCTGGGCGTCGAGCTGCCCACGTGCCAGGCGACTGGCCGACATGGCCTGGTGAGCGTCGACGATGTGCTCGCTCGGGCGAACCTGAGCAAGTCACAACAGCGCGCGCCCGCCGTCCCGGGGCTCACTGATGCCGACAAGCTGCGCGGGCCGCGCAAGGCGATGGCGCAGAGCATGTCGCTGTCTCGCGATGAGATCGCGATGTGCACAATCTTCGACGACGCCGACATCGACGCCTGGCAGGATCGCGGTGACATCACGGTGCGCCTGGTACGCGCGATCGTGGCCGGCATCCAGGCGGAACCGGCACTTAACGCGCTGTTCGATCCCGCCGGCCCGTCGCGCAAATTGATGCAGCAGGTTCATCTGGCAATCGCAGTGGATACAAACGATGGCCTGATCGTCCCGGTTCTGCGTGATGTCAGTGCGCAGTCGGCCGCCCAATTGCGCGCTCAACTGGACGACATCAAGCAGCGAACGCGCGCCCGTACCATCACACCAGATGAAATGCGTGACTACACGTTCACACTTTCAAACTTTGGTACGGTCGCAGGACGGTATGCAACGCCGCTGGTGGTGCCGCCGACGGTGGCCATCCTGGGCGCCGGCAAGCTGCAGCGAGACGTCGTTGCCGGCGCAAATGCCCCGGAAATCCACGTTCGTCTGCCGTTGTCATTGACGTTCGACCACCGCTGCGTGACTGGTGGCGAGGCCCTGCGCTTTCTCGCCGCGCTCATCCGCGATCTGCAGTTGCCGAGCTAACCGCCAAGCTGCTCCGAAGCGCGTCGTTATTCCTTTTTGGTGCATCCGGCGCCAGGGGAGTCCATTACGCTATACATTCCGTCGTCACGAGAGGCCCTGCATCGTCACATCATGACCACGACCATTCCCGCCGCACGTCAGAAACTGATCGAGCGTATCGCCCAGTCCGCCCGCACGCTGAAGAAGCGCGGCGATCCGCTCGATGTTCAGGAGTTCATCCGCCAGTATTATCGAGGCGTCGGCGAGGAAGACCTGGCCGAGTACCGTCCCGACACGCTGGCAGCCATCGCCCTGGCGCATCTGCGCAGCGCCAGAGTGCGCAAGCCGAATCGACCGCTGGTGCGCGTGTTCAATACGGATGAAGCGCGCGACGGCTGGAACACGACGCACACCATCGTCGAAGTGACCACCGAAGACATGCCGTTCCTGGTGGACTCGCTCGGCATGGTGCTGACCCAGGCGGGCCTCACCATTCACATGATGGTTCACCCGGTGCTGCCGATCCGGCGCGATCGCGCAGGCTCGCTCGAAACACTCGGCCAGAACGGCGACGCGAAGAAGTTCACGCAGGAGTCGTGGCAGCACATCGAGATCGATCGCATCGGCGCGCCGGAGCGGCTGCAGGAGATCGAGCAGAAACTGTTACGGACGCTCGAAGACGTGCGGCTCGCGGTCGGCGATTGGAACGAAATGCGCCAGCGCGCCACCGAGCTGGCCAACGAGATCGAGCGCGACAATCCAGGCGTGCAACCCAACGAGGCGCGCGAAGCCAAGGCGCTGCTCGACTGGATGGCCGCGAATCATTTCACCTTCCTCGGCTATCGCCAGTACGAATTGAAACGGGGCCGCAGCGAAGACCTGCTGGTGCCGATGCCGGAAACGGGCCTGGGCATCCTGCGCGCGCGCAAGGGTTATCGCGCCGAACCGACCGTGCTCACCGGTGAGCTGCGTGAACACGCGCGCCAACCCGAGTTGATGCAGATCACCAAGGCGAACTCCGTGTCCACCGTGCATCGCTCGACGTATCTCGATTACGTCGGCGTGAAGACCGTCGATGCGCAGGGCCGCGTCACCGGCGAGAAACGTTTTCTCGGCCTGTTCACATCGGCGGTCTACAACCGCAGCCCGCGCGAAATCCCGATGCTCCGTCACAAGATCGAGCGCGTGGTCGGGCACTTCGGCCTGGACCCGGCCAGTCACGACGGCAAGGCGGTCGTGCACGTGCTGGAAACCTATCCGCGCGACGAGCTGTTCCAGGCGAGCGTCACCGACCTGATCCGCACCGTCCGCGGCATCGTCAATCTGTACGAGCGTCAGCGCGTGCGCGTGTTCCTGCGCCGGGACACCTTCGGTCGTTTCTATTCCGCCCTGATCTTCGTGCCGCGCGACCGCTACAACACGCAGGTCCGCCAGAAGATGGAAGCGGTGATCAACGACAAGCTCAAAGCCACCGCCATCGAATCGCAGATCCAGCTGTCCGAATCGGCACTGGCCCGGGTGCACATGATCATTCGCCTGCCGATCACCGGCGGCCCTCGCATCGATGCCGAAGAGCTGGAGCAGGCCATCGCCGAGACCGTGCGCACCTGGAGCGACAGGCTGCGCGATGCCTTGATCGAGAAGCATGGCGAACTGGACGGCCGCCTGCTGGCGGAGAAGTTCCACAACGCCTTCCCGGCCGCGTATGAGGAAGACACGAGCGCCGAAGTGGCGATCGACGACATTCGCCAGCTCGACGAAGTGCTCGCCGACAGCGACAAGATCGCCATGCGCCTGGCGAGCGGCGAAGGCAAGACGGTTCACCTGCGATTGCTCAGAGCGGCGGCGCCGATCGCGTTGTCGCAAGCGTTGCCCATTCTCGAAAACATGGGCTTCATGATCGTCAGCGAGCGCCCCTATCGCATCGCCGTGGCCGGCGGCCGCCCGATCTGGCTGCAGGATTTCGAGATGCAGCGTCGCGACGGCAGCACGATCAATCCGGCCGCCTTGGGCGAACGCTTCACCGACGCGTTCTCGGCGGTGTGGACCGGCCGCGCCGAGAATGACGGCTTCAATCAACTCATCGTGGTCACCGATCTCACCTGGCGTCAGGCCAGCGTGCTGCGCGCTTACTGTCGTTACGCGATCCAGACCGGCACGAGCCTGAGCCAGGCGTACATGGAGCAGGTGCTGATTTCGAACGCCAGGATCGCGACCATCCTGTCGCAGCTGTTCGAAGCGCAGTTCGATCCGGCGCACAAGCCGGCCAAACGCAGCGCCGACGTGGATCGGCTCAAACAGGAGCTGTCCGATCTGCTCGATTCGGTGCGCAGCCTCGACGAGGACCGCATCCTGCGTCGTTTCGCGCACGCCATTCAGGCGACTCTGCGCACCAACTACTTCCAGCTGGACGCGAGCGGCGCACCCAAGCAGTGGCTGTCGTTCAAGCTCGATTCGCGCAGCATTCCCGAAGTGCCGCAGCCGCGACCGGCATTCGAGATCTTCGTTTACTCCCCGCGCGTCGAAGGCGTTCATCTGCGCATGGGCCAGGTGGCCCGCGGCGGCATCCGCTGGTCCGATCGTCGCGAGGACTTCCGTACTGAAGTGCTGGGCCTGATGAAGGCGCAGAACGTGAAGAACACCTTGATCGTGCCGGTCGGCGCGAAAGGCGGCTTCGTTCCCAAGCGCCTGCCCGCGGGCGCGAGCCGCGAAGAGGTGCAGCGCGAAGGCGTGGAGTGCTATCGCACCTACATCTCGGCGCTGCTCGACATCACCGACAACATCGTCGAAGGCAAGATCGTGCCGCCGGCGCAGGTGGTCCGTCGCGATGGCGACGATCCGTATCTGGTGGTCGCGGCCGACAAAGGCACGGCAACCTTCTCCGATATCGCCAATCGGCTGGCCGCCGACTACAACTTCTGGCTGGGCGACGCCTTCGCCTCGGGCGGTTCGGCCGGTTACGACCACAAGAAGATGGGCATCACGGCGCGCGGCGCCTGGGAGTGCGTGAAGCGCCATTTCCGCGAGATGGGCATCGACACCCAGTCGCAGGACTTCACCGCGATCGGCATCGGTGACATGGCCGGCGACGTGTTCGGCAACGGCATGCTGCAGTCGCCGCACATCCGTCTGCTGGCGGCCTTCAACCATCAGCACATCTTTCTGGACCCGGATCCGGATGCGGCGGCCTCTTATAAAGAGCGTCAGCGCATGTTCAACCTGCCGCGCTCCACCTGGGAGGACTACAACCGCAAGCTGATCTCCAGGGGCGGCGGTGTCTACGCGCGCAACGTCAAGTCGATCAAGGTGTCGCCGCAGGTGCAGGCCATGCTCGGCATCAAGCGCGACACGTTCACGCCGATCGAGCTGATTCGCGCGATTCTGTGCATGCCGGTCGACCTGCTGTGGAATGGCGGCATCGGCACCTACGTGAAGGCCACCGACGAATCTCATCTCGATGTGGGCGACCGCGCCAATGACGCCGTGCGCGTCAACGGCCGCGAGCTGCGCTGCAAAGTGGTCGGCGAAGGCGGCAATCTCGGCTTTTCGCAACGCGGGCGCATCGAGTACGCGCTCTCCGGCGGCCGCATCAACACCGACTTCGTCGACAACTCCGGTGGCGTGGATTGCTCGGATCACGAAGTCAACATCAAGATCCTGCTCAACAACCTGCCCAAGCGCGCCGGCCTGACGCTGGACAAGCGCAACGTGCTGCTGGCCGACATGACCGACGAGGTCGCCGCCCTGGTGCTGCGTGACAACTATCTGCAGAGCCAGGCGCTGTCGATGCTGGAGGCCCGCGCGAGCAAGGACCTGCTCGAGCATGCGCATTCGATCCGCCGGCTGGAACTGTCGGGGCTGCTGGATCGCG
>Ga0065721_10051933_pt1 | contig 13152 bp, 10 predicted proteins | sample Mesricmetagenome_FD_59108 | JGI IMG/M metagenome (GOLD analysis project Ga0065721, IMG submission 59108) | Mesophilic microbial community from rice straw/compost enrichment Sample: eDNA_1 v2 (version 2) | ecosystem: Engineered > Solid waste > Grass > Composting > Bioreactor | place: USA: Davis... | reverse complement strand
TGCGTCATGGCGCGCTGGCGGCGGCGCGGCGCGACCTGCTGCTGGGCGGCGGCTGCGCGCTGGCCTTCGTGCTGGCGCAGGGCTGGGCCTGGCAGGCGCTGCTGGCGCTGCAGGTGCGGCCCCAGGGCAACGCGGCCGCGGGCTTCTTCTTCCTGCTCACGGCGCTGCATGCGCTGCACGTGCTGGGCGGCCTGGCGGGCTGGGCCCTGGCGCTGCTCGGCCTGGCGCGGCAGCCCTGGCGCGTGGCGCTGGTGGCGCGCTACTGGCACTTCCTGCTGCTGGCCTGGCTGGCGCTGCTGGCCACGCTGGCCGGGATCACGCCGCAGGTGGTGCGCTTCGTCTGCGGCGGCTGAGCGAGCCCGCAAGGAGTCTGTGCCATGCAGTCCCAATCAATGCCTTCCGCAACCACAAGCCCATCCCCGCCCGGCGGCTGGCGCGGGTTTGTGCGCGACTGGGCGTCCGACCGCGAAGCCTTCCCCGTGCCCTGGGGCAAGGCGATGATGTGGATCTTCCTGCTCAGCGACACCTTCGTCTTCGGTTGCTTCCTCACCGGCTACATGACGGTGCGCGTCTCCACCACCGTGCCGTGGCCCAACCCGAGCGAGGTGTTCGCGCTGCACATCGGCGGCGTGGACGTGCCGCTGATCCTCATCGCCATCATGACCTTCGTGCTCATCAGCAGCAGCGGCACGATGGCCATGGCCGTGACCATGGCGATGCGGCGCGACGCGCGCCGCGCCGGGGCGCTGATGATCGCCACGGCCGCGCTGGGCGCCACCTTCGTGGGCATGCAGGCCTTCGAGTGGAGCAAGCTCATCAGCGAGGGCGTGCGGCCCTGGGGCAACCCGATGGGGGCGGAGCAGTTCGGCTCCACCTTCTTCATGATCACCGGCTTCCACGGCCTGCACGTGTCGGCCGGGGTGGTGTACTTGCTGGTGGTGGCCACGCGGCTGCTGCGCGGCCGCTACGAGCGCAGCGGCAACTACCAGATCGTCGAGATCGCGGGCCTGTACTGGCACTTCGTCGACCTGGTGTGGGTCTTCATCTTTGCCTTCTTCTACCTCTGGTGAGGGCGCGCCATGGACGTTGACAAGGCCACCGATTCCGCTGCTCCCATGCCCGTGCAGCCGGCCCACGGCGAGGGACATCCCATCGGGCTGTACCTGAAGGTGTGGGGACTGCTGTTCGTGCTCAGCACGCTGTCGTACCTGGTGGACTACTTCCACGTGCAGGGCCTGCTGCGCTGGATCCTGATCGTGGTCTTCATGCTGCTCAAGGCCGGGCTGATCGTGGCGGTGTTCATGCACATGGCCTGGGAGCGGCTGGCGCTGGTGTGCGCCATCCTGCTGCCGCCGCTGGCGCTGCTGGTGCTGGTGGCGCTGATGGCCATCGAGGCCGGGCACACGGAGGCGGTGCGGCAGATGTTCTTCCGCTGAAGCCGCGGCGCCGTACCGTTTCGGCAACGGGGGCAAGGTGGCCGGGCTTGGACGATGGCCGGCGCGGTGGAACCATCGCGGCATCAAGCCGAGCCCGTGGAGACGCTCATGAGCCACCGTGTCGCCAACCTGTTGCGCACCATCTACCACGACCCGCCCAGCGGCAACGTGCACTGGCGCGAGGTCGAGTCGCTGCTCAAGCACGTCGGCGCGGACGTGGAGCCGATGTCGGGCGCGCGCATCAAGGCCCGCATCGGCCACATGGAGGGCATCCTGCACCGCCCCCACCACAGCAACGTGCTGGATGCCAGCGGGCTGCTGCACCTGCGCCAGTTCCTGGCGCGCGCGGGCGTCACGCCCTCGCAGTACGAGAGCAAGGAGTAGCGGCTGTTCACCACGCTGGCAGCTTTTGCAACCTGTTCGGCACGCATCGTCGCCGTGCGCTCGCTAAGTTCCCCGGTTCGGACGCCTGAGATCACGGAGACAAGATGAGCGAGGAAATTCAAGCGCGGCGCGGTGTTGCGCCCATCGATGGCCTGTCGCACGTGCAGGGCCCCACGGACGTGCCGCTGTCCACGGCCACCATCCCGGCGCTGCTGGCCGATACCGTTTCGCGCTGGCCGGACCGGCCCGCCGTGGTGTTCCGCGAGCAGGGCGTGCGCTGGACCTGGGCGCAGTTCCAGGCCGAGGTGGACCGCCTGGCCGCCGGGCTGGCCGCGCTGGGGCTGCAGCGCGGCGACCGCGTGGGCATCTGGTCGCCCAACCGCGTCGAGTGGCTCGTCACGCAGTTCGCCACCGCGCGCATCGGGCTCATCCTGGTCAACATCAACCCGGCCTACCGGCTGGCCGAGCTGGAGTACGCGCTCAACGCCGCGGGCTGCCGCGCCATCGTCACGGCGCAGCGGCTGCGCAGCTCGGACTACATCGGCATGCTGCAGACGCTGGCGCCCGAGCTGGCCCAGTGCGAGCCGGGGCGGCTGAAGTCGAGCCGGCTGCCGCAGCTGGAGCTGGTCATCCGCATGGGAGAAGGCCGCACGCCCGGCATGCTGGGCTACGACGAGGTGCTGGCGCGCGGCGAGGGCGCGGGCCGGGCCGGGCTCGATGCGCGCAGCGCGGCGCTGGACTGCTTCGACCCCATCAACATCCAGTTCACCAGCGGCACCACCGGCAACCCCAAGGGCGCCACGCTCACGCACCACAACGTGGTCAACAACGCGCGCTTCGTGGCCCAGGCCATGAGCTTCAGCGAGCAGGACTCGCTGTGCATCCCGGTGCCGCTGTACCACTGCTTCGGCATGGTGCTGTCGGTGCTGGCCTGCGTTTCCACGGGGGCGCAGATGGTGTTCCCGGGCGAGGTGTTCGACCCGGCCGCGACGCTGGCCGCGGCGGCGCAGGAGCGCTGCACCGCGCTGCACGGCGTGCCCACCATGTTCATCGCCGAGCTGGACCACCCGGACTTCGCGAGCTTCGACCTGAGCCGCCTGCGCACCGGGATCATGGCCGGCTCACCTTGCCCGATCGAGACCATGAAGCGCGTGGTCTCGCAGATGCACATGCGCGAGGTCACCATCGCCTACGGCATGACCGAGACCAGCCCGGTCTCGTTCCAGAGCTCCACCAGCGACGACCTGGCGCGCCGCGTCAGCACCGTGGGCCGCATTCAGCCGCACCTGGAGGCCAAGGTGGTGGACGGCACCGGCGAGGCCGTGCCCGTGGGCGAGAAGGGGGAGCTCTGGGTGCGCGGCTACTCGGTGATGCAGGGCTACTGGGGCGACGAGCAGAAGACCCGGCTGGCGGTGACGGACGGCTGGATGCACACCGGCGACCTCGCCACGCTGGACGCCGAGGGCTACTGCAACATCGTCGGCCGCGTGAAGGACATGCTCATCCGCGGCGGCGAGAACATCTACCCGCGCGAGATCGAGGAGTTCCTGTTCCGCCACCCCAAGGTGCAGTCGGTGCAGGTGTTCGGCGTGCCCGATGCCAAGTACGGCGAGGAGGTCTGCGCCTGGATCGTGCTCAAGCCCGGTGAGAGCGCCACCGAGGACGAGATCCGCGCCTTCTGCAAGGACCAGATCGCGCACTACAAGGTCCCGCGCTACATCCGCTTCGTGCAGGAAATGCCCATGACCATCACCGGCAAGGTGCAGAAGTTCGTGATGCGCGAGCGCATGGTCGAGGAGCTGGGGCTGAAGGTGGCGAAGACGGCCTGAGGCGCATCATCCCGGGCGAAACCGCCTGGAAGGCCCATGGAGATGACGCAGCAACCCGTGAGCGCGGACGTGGTCTGCATCGCCAGCTGGAACGTGGACCTGGTGAGCCGCATTCCCCGGCCGCTGGCGCGCGGGGAGACGCTGCTGGCCTCGGGCTTCGACATGGGGCCCGGCGGCAAGGGCTCCAACGCCGCCATCGCCTGCGCCCGCCAGGGCGCGCGCGTGGCGCTGGTGGCGCGCATCGGCGACGACGACTTCGGCCGCATGGGGCTGGCGCTGTGGGCCGGCGAGGGCATCGCGGCGCAGCTCGTGCGGATCGCGCCCGGCGAGCGCAGCGGCGTGGCGCAGATCCTGATCTACCCGGACGGCGACAACAGCATCGCCGTGGCGCCCGGCGCGAGCGCGGGGCTGGATGCGCGGCAGGTGCAGTCCGGCGCCGCCACCATCGCCGCCGCCCGGGTCGTGATGGCCTCCTGCGAGGTGCCGCTGGAGGCGACGCTGGCCGCGTTCAGGCTCGCGCGCGCCCATGGCGTGCGCACGCTGCTGAACCCCGCGCCGGCCAGCCCGCTGCCCGATGAGCTGCTGGCGCTGACCGACGTGCTCACGCCCAACGAGACCGAGCTGCTGGCCCTGGCCGGCCCGGAGCACGCCACGGCGGACGAGGCCGCCGGCGAACTGCTGCGCCGCGGCGTGGGTGCCGTGATCGCCACGCTGGGCAGCGCCGGTTGCCGCCTGTGGCGCGCCGGCGGCGCCGGCCACGCCGTGCCCGGCTGGCGCATGGAAGCGGTGGTGGACACCGTCGGCGCCGGCGACACCTTCACCGGCAGCCTCGCGGCGGCGCTGGCGCGCGGCGAGGCGCTGGAGGCCGCCATGGCCTGCGCCAATGCCGCCGCGGCCCTGTCCGTCACCGGGCGCGGCGCCATCGGCGGCATGCCCTCGCTGCAGCGCACCCGCGAGCTGCTGGGCACGCGGCGCGAGGGCTGAGCCGGGCCTCGCAAGGTCCACGGGTTCCCGAACGGGGGTGGGACACCTGAAAACCCCGTGGCTTCCCGTGAAGCCTGCACCGTCGCTCAATCGCCGAGCGGTGCCGCCTCTGCCTCCTCGCCCGCCGCCTGCCGCGGGTGCAGCCGCGGGTGCAGCGGCAGCGTCACCAGCACCGTCGTGCCCTGGCCGGGCGCGGACTCCACCTCGAAGCGTCCCTGCAGCGCCGCCACGCGCTCGCCCATGCCCACCAGGCCGAGCCGGCCGCGCGGCGCGGCGTCCATGTCGAAGCCGGCGCCGTCGTCCTCGATGCTCAGCTGCAGCTGCCCGCGCAGCACCGACAGCGCCACGCCGACCCGGCTGGCCCGCGCGTGCTTGGCGATGTTGGTCAGGCACTCCTGGACGATGCGGTAGGCCGCCGCCGTCACGGCTGGCGCCGGCGCGTGGTGCTCGAGTCCGGTGATCAGCAGGTCCACTGGCACGCCGAACAGCCCGCTCCAGTGCGACACGTGCTGCCGCACCGCCTCGGCCAGGCCCTGCTGGCCCAGCGCCGGCGGATGCAGGCTGAACACGGCGCGGTCCAGGTCCACGTCGGCCGCCGCGATCAGCGACTCCAGCAGCGCCAGCCGCTTGTGCAGCAGCCCCGCCTGGCGGCTCTTGTGCGCGTCCGCCATCGTCAGCCGCATCGCGCACAGCTGCTGGCCGACGGTGTCGTGCAACTCGCGGGCGATGCGCTGGCGCTCCCGCTCGACGGCCTGGGCGACAGCCAGTTCCAGGGCGGACGGCTTGGCGCAGGCGCTGGACAGCATCTGCAGCTCGGCCCGCCGCAGCAGGCGCAGGCTTTCCGACATGGTTTGCAGCAGCCGGCGCGAGGCCTCCCGGCCCGGCCACGAGGTGTTCTGCCGTCGGCGCAAGAGCGCCGTCTGCCGTTCCAGCCGTGTTTCAGCGGTACGGATCAGCAGTTGGGATGTTTCAGCCGGCTGCAATGCGAGCTCCCCGCCCTGGCAACCCCGGGCGATGCCTGGGACTGAAGCAGGGCGTGATCCCGGAGGGTGGCAGGGGAATTTTCGGCGCCGGCCCCGGGCTGCTGGCCGCTGCTGCCCGAATGCGGCCACTGCAAACCCTGAGGGGGCCGCTTCACCCGCCCGGAATGCGCCGCCTGTAGATGGGCGACTCCTGCCACGCCCGCACCAGCGCGGCCGGGTGGTCGTAGAGGGCCACGGCCCCGGCCAGCGCCGCGTCGCCCCACCAGCCACCACAGCGCAGGGCGATGGTGTCCACGCCGGCGGCACGCGCGGCTTCGACGTCGTAGGGCGTGTCGCCGATCATCATGGCCTCCACCGGCTGTACCCCCGCGCGCTCCAGCGCGGCGTGCACGATGTCCGGATCGGGCTTGGACTGCTCCGCGTCGTCCGAGGTCGTCGCCGCCTCGATGAGGTCTTGCACGCCGGCCTGGCGCAGCAGCGCTTGCAGCTCTTGCCCCTTGGCCGAGGTGGCGATCACGACCTTGATCCCGTCGTCGCGCAGCCGCTGCACCAGCTCGCGCGCGCCCGGTGTGGGCTCCAGCCGGGGGAGGTACTCCTTCAGGAACAGCTCGCGCCGCTCGTCGCCCAGTTGCTTGCCCCGCGGCGACTCGTGGTCGATGCCCACCAGCTCGGCCAGCAGCTTGTCCGAGCCCTTGCCGATGAGCGGACGCACCTGCTCGAAGGTAGGCGGCAGGCCGTGGCGGCCGAACACCTCGGCCCAGGAGCGGGCATGCGCGTCGTTGCTGTCCAGCAACGTGCCGTCGATGTCGAGCAGTACGGCCTCGGTGGGAGCGAGTTCCTTCATGGCGTGGCGGGCAAGCGGTGACTGGCCTGGTGCTCAGCAACCGCGAGGCCCATGTGGCGGATGGCCCGGGGTTTCTGCCGCTTTTCCCGGGGTTTTCCCGGGAAATTGTTGAAATTGCGTCTCAAATACGGTTCCGGGTATTTATCAGGGTGTTAGTTGCGTCTTGCTTATTGCCCCTTGCCGTAGTGCATATATTTGGTAAACACGCTTTTGGTGGAACTAAGATGAGTTTTTGCAATACATTGGTTCCCGCCCGGAAAGGATTGTGGTGATGTATCAAGAATAATAACAAGGCGTGGTTGGAGAGCGGGGCGGCGGTGCGTGGTTTCGGTTCCGGGAATTCGCCGTGCCCGCTGGTTGATGAGCTCGCAGAGGGCGGCTGGGTGCGAGTCCAGCAGCGTCATGAGTAATTTCGCTATTGGCGAGTTGCTGCGCCGGATTTTTATCGTCTCTGCGACTGCCGGGGCGGTATTTGATGTCCATAAGGCCCGCTAAGCCATGGGTACGAATATCTGGGAAGGGCCGTGATTCGAATGCCTGCGTGCCAGGACGCCGCGGAGAGAGCGGCATGCCATGCCCGCAGGCCTAACTGATGGGGCGAAACCGTCGGGGAAGGAGGGGAGGGAGCAGGGGCCGCCACCGCAGGGCGGCCCCTTTCTTGTCATAGCGCGTTGGTGCAGCCGGCCGTGAAGGTGCTCGGGCAGACGCTGGACAGGCCGCCGGCGGCATCCTTGGGGAAGCCCGCGGACTTGAACATCTGCAGCACCTTGGCGTAGGGCACCAGCGGCTCCGTCAGCGTCTTGCTCCAGAACAGGTAGTTGGCGTGCAGCCGGCCCTTGGCGAAGGCGTAGAGCGAGCTCACCGCCGGCGGCGCGTAGGGGCCGAACTGGTAGGTGGTCACGTAGTTCTCGGCCTGCACCGAGGGCCCCAGCGGCACCTTGCCGGCCGCGCTGTCGTAGAGCGGGTAGGCCGAAGCCTCCAGTGTGCTGTCGTTGAGGAAGGTGTCGGGGCCGCCCAGCGCCACGCCGGAAGACAGCATGTTGCTCACCAAGCCCGGCATGTAGGGCTTGGGGAAGTTGATGAACTGCAGCACCACCGTGTTCGGGAAGGCCTTGCGCGTGGCGGTGTCCACCTGCGCCAGGTTGGCGAAGAAGTCGGCCTTCTGCGCCTCGGTCAGCGGCACCACCGCCTGCCCCAGCGCCGTCTCGTTGAAGGCGATGCCCTCGAAGTTGTTGTCGGCGTTGTAGCGCCGGCCCAGCGCCTGGGACAGCGCGATGAGGCGGTCGCGCACGGCGGGCACGTACAGCGCGACGTTCTCGCCCGTGGTGGCCTCGGTGCCCACGCTGTCCTTGCCGTTGATGCGGATGCGGTAGACGCCGTCGCCATAGGCCGCCGTGTGCAGGTAGTCCGGTACCGCGCGGGCGCCGGCCTTGAAGGCCTTGGTGCTGATGGTGATGAAGAGCTGCTTGCCCGCCGCTCGGGCCAGGCCCAGGTCGCGGTCGATGCGGGAGTAGTCGTACACGCCCGGGGCGGTCTCGATGTCGCGCCAGGCGTAGCGCACCATCACGCCGCGCACGTTGGGCAGCGCACCGATCTCTTTGAAGGTCTGCGTCACGAGGTAGTCGCCCGCGTTGGCGCCCAGCGCGACGTAGTGGCCCGGATGCCACTTCACGCGCGCCTCGCCGGCCGCCAGGGCCTGCGGCCCGGTGCACGCCAGCATCAAGGCCGCCAGCGCGAGGGAAGGTTGGAGTCGGAAGTTCTTCATGCTGTTCTTCAGTGCCGGAGTCGCCGCGCCGGGAGACGCCCGCTGGCCACAGCCGCGCGCGGCCCACCGGCCCAAGCCATCGACCGGAGGGTCGCGGGTGACTGGATGGAAAAAATGGGTCCGCACGGGGCATCGGCCCCGCGACGCGGCAGTGAACGCCCCCGTGGTTAGGGGATGCGCATGGGGTAACCAGGCGCTGCCGCGAATGCCGTCACGGGCTGCTCCGGCAGCACCGCGTTACAGCAGCGGCTCCACCAGCCGGGCGTAGAGCGCGCGCGTGGTGCCGTAGCACTCGCAGGCGAGTTCTTCCAGCCGCGGGCGGTCCAGCAGCTGGATGCGACCGCGCCGCTGCCCGATGACACCGGCCAGATGCAGCGACACCAGCACTTCGCCCACGGACTGGCGCCGCACGCCCAGCATTGCCGCCAGCATCGCCTGCGTGAGCGCGACGTCGGTAGTGCCGGCGCGGTCCGCGGAACTCAGCAGCCAACGGCACAGGCGCTGGCGCACCGAGTGGTGCGTGTTGCACACGCAGGTCTGGCTGCTGAAGCGAAAGCCATAGGCCACGTAGCCGTTGAGCAGCCGGCACGCATGCGCGCTGCGGTGCACGCCCTCGTTGAACGGCGCCACGCCGATGCGCACGATCTCGCCGTCGGCCTGCTGGATGACGGTGTCGGGGCTGTCCACGATGCCCAGCCAAGCCGGCAGACCTACCAGGCCCTCGTTGCCGACGGTCTGCACGTCGGCCATGGCGCCGTCGCGCAACCGCACGACCACCGAAACCACGCCACGCGTGGGGAAGCACACGTGGCTGATGCGGCTGCCCTCGCGGTACAGCTCCTCGCCGGCACGCCCGGCGCGGCGCTCAACGGCTGGAGCAAGCACCGGACAGTCCTGCAGCAGGCGGTCCAGCAGGCGGTTGTGCGGCTCGTGCGCGGGCCCGGCGTTCGGTCTCATGGCCGGCCTCCATGGGTTCCCCCAAGACACGAATCGCAGCAACCTCCATGCCCCGCGCGCCCGGAACTTCCTCACGCAGCCCGGGGCAGGCACATGGGTGCTAACCCCAGGCCGCTGGCCGATCTGTAAACCAGCCGGCATACAGTTCGCTCAAAAGCTGAAAATTGTCACTAGTAGTTTCTGCTGTTGGGTTGGTTGTGCGCGCTGTTTCCGGTGGTGAGTGGGTGGTGGCTGCTTCGCATGCATGCATGCGCCAGCCAGGGCAGGCGCCTTTCACGGTGGCCGGAGCGCGCCCGCGGCGCGGTGCGGCATGAAGTCGAAAGCTGGGGCCCTGGTGCGCCGCTGGCCGCTGAACACCAAGATCGCGGCGCTGTTGGTGGCGGCGTCAATGCTGCCGCTGGCGCTGGCTGCCTGGATCGACCTGCGCCAGGCGCAGCAGCGGTTGCTGGAGTCTTCAGCCCGGGTGGTGCAGGCCCGCACCGCGCAGCTGGCGGACGCCCTGGACGACTTCAACCGCGGCCACCAGCTACTGGCGGCGAGCCTGGCGCGGCTGGACCAGGTGCGGGCCTTCTGTGCAGCCGATGAGCGCGCCCGGGCCGGGACGCGTGCCGCGCTGCAGCGCCTGCTGGCGGTTTTCGTGGACAAGGAGGCGGGCGTCGAGAGCGCAGCCCTGGTGGACACCGCCGGCGTCGTCGTGGCCGCCAGTGACGGCGCCCTCGTCGGCGCCAACCGGGCCATGCGCGCGCACGTGCAGGCGGCGCTGCAGGGCAGCGCCTACACCTCGGACGTGCTCCTGATCCAGACGCCGCACGGGGAGCTTGCGGCCATCGTCCATGCCGCGCCCGTGGCGGTGCCGGGCGCGCCGGACTGCGCGGTACTGGTGGGCGTCAATGCCGCGGTGCTGTGGCAGCGGGTGAAGGCGGCCGGCGCTCAGGCCGGGGTGCAGGGCTATGCCCTGGTGCTGGACCGTTACGGAATCCGTATCGCCCACAGCAACGACGCCGTGCTCATGTTTCGCCCGGCCGGTGCGCTGCCGGAGGCGGACAGGGCGCAACTCGTGGCCGAGCAGCGCTTCGGCGAGCGCACGCGCGCGCTGGTGGAGGACGCGCGCGTGTTCCAGCCCGTGTTCGAGCGCGCCCTCGCGGCCCGGCTCGATGCCGGGGTGTTCCGGGCCTATTCGGAGGTCTACCAGGGCTGGAACCAGGGCGCCGCGCGCCGGCTGGAGACGGTGCCGTGGACGGCGTTCTACCTGGTGCCCGAGGGCGGGCTGGAGCAGCAGCTGGCGCAGCTCACGCGGCACAAGGCGATGCTGGCGCTGGCCATCATGGCGCTGGCCGGCGCCGTGGGCTGGTTCCTGGCCGCGGGCCTGGTGCGCCGGGTGCACGGCCTGGCACGGGCCACCACCGCCATTGCCGGCGGCGACCTGTCGGCGCGCGTGCAGCCCGGCGGCACGGACGAGCTGGGCCAGCTCGCGGAGGATTTCAACGCCATGGCCGCGCGGCTGCAGGGCCAGGCCGCCGAGGTGGCGCAGCGCACCGCCGAGCTCGAACGCGCGCAGCAGGCGCTGGCGCAGCGCGCGGTGCAGGCGGAAGCCGCCACGCGGGCCAAGAGCGCCTTCCTGGCGCACATGAGCCACGAGATCCGCACCCCGATGAACGCCATCCTGGGCCTGACGCACCTGATGCTCAGCGACGGCACCGAGCCGCGGCAACTGCAGCGGCTGCACAAGGTGGAGGCCGCGGGGCGGCACCTGCTGCAACTGCTCAACGACATCCTGGACCTCTCCAAGATCGAGGCGGACAAGATGGCGCTGGAGCACATCGATTTCGCGCTGGACGGCGTGCTGGGCGCCGCGCTGGACCTCGTGCGCGAGGGCGCGGCCTCCAAGGGGCTGGCGCTGGCGCTGGAGCGCGACGACACGCTGCCGCCGTGGCTGCGTGGCGACCCGACGCGGCTGAAGCAGGCGCTGATCAACCTGCTGTCCAACGCCGTGAAGTTCACCGCCCGCGGCGAGGTGCGCCTGCGCTGCGCCCTGCTGCGCCACGAGGAGGCGACGCTGCTGCTGCGCTTCGAGGTCAGCGACACCGGCGAGGGCATCCCGGCCGACCGGATGGGGGCGCTGTTCCGCGCTTTCGAGCAGGCCGACGTCTCCACCAGCCGCCGCCACGGCGGCACGGGGCTGGGCTTGGCGCTGACGCAGCGCCTGGCCGAGCTGATGGGCGGCGAGGTGGGAGCGCACAGCCGCGTGGGGCAGGGCAGCCGCTTCTGGTTCACGGCTCGCCTGGCCCTGGGCGAGGCGCCGCCGGCACCGGCGCCGGCCGTGGCACCACGGCCGGCGCCAGCCCCCGTGCCTGCTCCCGCCTCTGCATCCCAATCCGCGTCCGCGTCCGCTTCCGGGCCGGTGGTGCCGCAGCCGCTGTCCCAGGCTCCGGCGCCGCAACCGGTGTCCGGGGCAGCGCCGATCCCGGCCCAGGACGCCCGAGCGCTGGTGCGCCAGCGGCATGCCGGCGCGCGGGTGCTGCTGGCCGAGGACAACCCGGTGAACCAGGAGGTGGCCCTGAGCATGCTGCGCGCCGTGGGGTTGGCGGTGGAGGTGGCCGAGGACGGCGAGCGCGCGGTGGCGGCGGCGCTGGCGCGGGACTTCGACCTGATCCTGATGGACTTGCAGATGCCCAACATGGGCGGGCTGGAGGCCGCGGCGCTGATCCGCGCCCGCCGCCCCGCGCTGCCCATCGTCGCGATGACGGCCAACGCCTTCGCCGAAGACCGCGCCGCCTGCCTGGCCGCCGGCATGAACGACCACCTCTCCAAGCCCGTGGAGCCGGCGCTGCTGTACGTCAGGCTGCTGCAGTGGCTGGCGCGGGAGGGAGTGGCGGCGGGGGGGTGACTCACCCGCGCTCGCCGCGCATCCCCCCCGGCACCGCAACGCCCGTCGCGCATGCCTCCGCCCCGCCGCAGGCCGCGTCCTCCCGCGGCACCTGCAGCGTCAGCGTCACGGCGAAGGTGCTGCCCTGGCCCGGATGGCTGTGAAGCTCGACCTGGCCGCCCATGAGCGACACCAGCTGCCGCACGATGGCCAGGCCCAGCCCCGTGCCGCCGAAGCGCCGCGTGGTGGAGCCGTCGGCCTGCGTGAAGGGCTCGAACACGCGCGCCTGCGCCTCGGCCTCGATGCCGATGCCGGTGTCCTGTATCTCGAAGCGCAGCGTGCGGCGGTCCGCCTCCTCGGCGAGCTGGCGTGCGCGCAGCGTCACGCTGCCCGCGGGGGTGAACTTCACGGCGTTGCCCAGGAGGTTCAGCAACACCTGCTTGAGCCGCAGCGCGTCGCCGCACAGCCGCTCGGGCAATGGCATAGCGGCCTCGAAGCGCAGCGCCAGGCCCTTGGCCGTGGCCTGCGGGGCAACCAGGGTACGCACCTCCTGCAGCAGCGCCGCCAGCGCGAAGGGCTCGTGCTCCAGCCACATCTCGCCGGCCTCGATACGCGAGATGTCCAGCACGTCGTTGGTCAGCGCCAGCAGCAGCTCGCCCGCCTGCCGGATGTGGCCGGCATGGACCAGCGCCTTCTCGGGCAGCGCCATCTGCTCCAGCAGGTAGCCCAGGCCGATGACGGCGTTGAGCGGCGTGCGCAGCTCGTGGCTCATGGTGGCCAGGAACAGGCTCTTGAGCCGCGTGGTCGACTCGGCCTGCTCGGCGCGGCGCGCCGCCTGCTGCTCGGCCACTTGCTGCGCCTGCAGCGCGGCGTTGAGCTCGGCGGTGCGCGCCTGCACCAGGGCCTCCAGGTTCTCGCGGCGGGCTTCGAGCTGCGCCTTGAGCTGCTGCTTCTCGGTGACGTCGGTGAAGGACAGCACCACGCCGACGAGATGTCCCTCGGGGCCGCGCAGCGGCTCGGCGTTGCAGCGCAGGAGGCGCCGGCCGCGGCCGGGCACCTCCGCCGCCAGCAGCGCGCCGTGCTGCGGCTGCCCGGTGGCCAGGG
>Ga0065721_10051932_pt1 | contig 13156 bp, 12 predicted proteins | sample Mesricmetagenome_FD_59108 | JGI IMG/M metagenome (GOLD analysis project Ga0065721, IMG submission 59108) | Mesophilic microbial community from rice straw/compost enrichment Sample: eDNA_1 v2 (version 2) | ecosystem: Engineered > Solid waste > Grass > Composting > Bioreactor | place: USA: Davis... | reverse complement strand
CCTCGCCGCCGAACTTGGCCGACAGAATGGTCGTGATCGCCGCCGTCAGCGTCGTCTTGCCATGGTCCACGTGGCCGATCGTGCCCACGTTGACGTGCGGCTTGGTCCGCTCGAACTTACCTTTTGCCATGCTCAGCTCTCCTGGCGATCAAACGAGTTCACTGTTGGGTGGTGCCCATGACGCGGATCGAACGCGTGACCTCTCCCTTACCAAGGGAGTGCTCTACCACTGAGCCACATGGGCATCGGCACAGGTCTAGGCTCTTCATCAGAGCCCACACCACTGCCGAAGCGTGATCGCTGGAGCGGGAGACGGGAATCGAACCCGCGTCATCAGCTTGGAAGGCTGGGGTTCTACCATTGAACTACTCCCGCCCTGGGAGTCGGACAGCACCCCCACTGCAACCGAAGTCATCGACCGCAGCAGAGCCGCCGCTCCGACCGCGCTGCGTTAGCGATTCGCAGCACGGCTGAATTTGTTTGCCTTGGTGGAGGAGGCTGGATTCGAACCAGCGTAGGCGTAAGCCAACAGATTTACAGTCTGCCCCCTTTAGCCACTCGGGCACCCCTCCGAGGCAAGACCAAGACTATAACACCGTAAAAAAAGAATGCAAAGCCTTTCGAAGAAAAATTTCTGAGGATCGCAGCAGTCGCTCCACAACGCAGCCCCTAGTTGCGCCGAACACCCCCTGCAAACGTCGGTTCACGTTCCCGCTTTACCCAAGGCGGCCCACTGCAAGCCGCTCCGGATCGGCCAGGCCAATCCAGCCGCCGCCCCTGTCACAGCCGCCAGTCGATCCCCCTCCCCCGCTCGGCCAGGAAGGCACTGGCCTTCCCGAAGTGCCCGTTGCCGATGAACGGAATTGGCGGCTTCGTCGCCGCCAGCGGCGAGGGGTGGTTGCTCACCAGCACCAAGTGATCGCGGCCCGCAGCCTCGATCAGCGGCCGCTTGGCCTGCGCATGCGCACCCCAGAGCATGAAGACCTTGGGCTGCGCCTCCTCCGCCGCAGCACGGATCAGCGCATCCGTCAGCGCCTCCCAGCCGCGCTTGGCATGACTGGCCGGTTTGCCCTCCTCCACCGTCAGCGTCGTGTTGAGCAACAGCACACCGCGCTGCGCCCACGCCACCAGATGGCCGTGGCGCGGCGGCTTGAGCCCCAAGTCGCGCTGGATCTCCTTGAAGACGTTGCGCAGGCTCGGCGGCGGCGTCACCCCCTCAGGCACCGAGAAAGCCAGCCCCTCGGCCTGACCGGCGCCGTGATACGGGTCTTGCCCCAGCAGCACCACGCGCGTCTGCGCCAGCGGCGTGAGCTCCAGCGCCCGCAGCGGCCGCGCCGGAAACACGGTCGCCCCGGCCGCTAGCCGCTGCTCCACGAAGCTCACCAGCGCCTGCCCGGCGAGCGAGTCCAGCCAGCCGTCCACGACGTGCTGCCAGCCGGGGTCGATGCCATGCAGCTGCGCCTCCAGGGGCGGCTGCAGGCGATTGAGTTGTGAGATGTCGTCCATGGCGCAAGCCTAGGGCCACACAGGTCCGCCGCGCGCCGCGGCCGCCATTCCCCCGCCGGCACATCGACTGCGCCCATGAAAAAGCCTGTCCGCGACCTCCTGCGAGGCCCCGGACAGGCTCGACAGACCGCTTCAGCGGCGCAGAATCAGCCGAACAGCGCCCGCAGTGCCGCGCCCGGGTCCGGGGCGCGCATAAAGGCCTCGCCGACCAGGAAGGCGTGCACGTCGGCGTCCCGCATGCGATGCACGTCCGCCGGCGCCAGGATGCCGGACTCCGTTACCAGCAGCCGCTCGGCCGGCACGCGCGGCAGCAACGCCAGCGTGGCGTCCAGGCTGACCTCGAAGGTGCGTAGGTTGCGGTTGTTGATGCCCACCAGCGGCGTCTTGAGCTTGAGCGCCCGATCCAGTTCCTCGCCGTCGTGCACCTCCACCAGCACCGCCATGCCCAGCGCCTGCGCCTGCGCTTCCAGGTCAGCCATCTGTGCATCGTCCAGGCAGGCGGCGATCAGCAGGATGCAGTCCGCCCCCATCGCCCGCGCCTCAAACACCTGGTAGGCATCGACCATGAAGTCCTTGCGCAGCACCGGCAGCGCGCACGCGGCGCGCGCCTGGCGCAGGTAGTCGGCATGGCCCTGGAAGAAGCCTTCGTCGGTGAGCACGCTCAGGCAGGCCGCGCCGTGGCGCTCGTAGCTGGCGGCGATCTCGGCCGGCACGAAGCTCTCGCGCAGCACGCCCTTGCTCGGACTGGCCTTCTTGACCTCCGCGATCACCGCCGCCTGCCCCGCCGCCACCTTGGCGCGCAGCGCGCCCACGAAGTCGCGCTGGCCGCCCAAGGCTTCCGCCTCGCGGCGCACCACCTCCAGCGGACGCACGGCCCGCGCCGCCGCGACCTCCTCGTGCTTGACCGCGACGATCTTGTTCAGGATGTCGCTCATGCCGCGCTCCCGCCCTGCTGCGTGGCAACCACGAAGGCCTCCATCTTGGCCTTGGCCGCGCCGCTGGCCAGCGCTTCGCGCGCATGCTCGATGCCCTCGGCGATGGAGGCCGACACGTCCGCCGCGTACAGCGCCACGCCGGTGTTGAGCAGCACGATGTCGCGCGCCGCGCCCGGCCGGTTGTCCAGCACGCCGCGCAGCATCTCCAGCGACTGCTGCGGCGTCTCCACGCGCAGCGCGCGGTTGCTGGCCATGGGCAGCCCGAAGTCCTCGGGATGGATTTCGTACTCCTCGATCCCGCCGTCGCGGTACTCGCCCACCATCGTGGCCGAGCCCAGCGACACCTCGTCCATGCCGTCGCGGCCGTAGACCACCATCGCGTGCTTCGCGCCCAGGCGCTGCAGCGCGCGCACCTGGATGCCGACCAGGTCCGGGTGGAACACGCCCATCAGGATGTTGGGCGCGTCGGCCGGGTTGGTCAGCGGCCCCAGGATGTTGAAGATCGTGCGCACGCCCAGCTCCTTGCGCACCGGCGCCACGTTCTTCATGGCCGGGTGGTGGTTCGGGGCGAACATGAAGCCGATGCCCGTGCGCTCGATGCAGCGCGCGATCTCCGCCGGCGCCAGGTCCAGCCGCACACCCAGCGCTTCCAGCACGTCGGCGCTGCCGCTCTTGCTGGAGACGCTGCGCCCGCCGTGCTTCGAGACGCGCGCGCCCGCGGCTGCGGCCACGAACATCGAGCAGGTGGAAATGTTGAAGGTGTGGGCCCCGTCGCCACCCGTGCCCACGATGTCCACCAGGTGCTCGCGGTCGGCCACCGGCACCTTGGTCGAGAACTCACGCATCACCTGCGCCGCGGCCGTGATCTCGCCGATGGTTTCCTTCTTTACACGCAGCCCGATGAGCAGCGCCGCCATCATCGGCGCACTCATCTCGCCGCTCATGATGCGGCGCATCAGCGCCAGCATCTCGTCGTGAAAGATCTCGCGGTGCTCGATGACGCGCGTCAGGGCTTCGGTGTTGGTGATAGGCATCCCAGGCCTCCAGGCAGTCGTTGTCAGTTGTCGCGCACGCAGAACTCGCGCACGGCAGCGATGGCGCGCTCCACGCCCGTGGCATCCACATCCAGGTGCGTGACGAAGCGCAGGCCAATCAGCCCCGTGGCCAGCACGCCCCGCGCGCGCAGGTGCGCCAGCAGCGCCTCGCCGCGCCCGCCGGCCACGTCCACGAAGACGATGTTGGTCTGCGGACGCTTGACCGTCAGGCCCGGCAGGCCCTCCAGCCCCTGAGCCAGGCGCGCCGCCAGCGCGTGGTCCTCGGCCAGGCGCTGCACGTGGTGCGTGAGCGCGTGGTCCACCGCTGCCGCCAGCACACCGACCTGGCGCATACCGCCGCCAACCATCTTGCGCACGCGCCGCGCGCGGGCGATCAGCTCGCGCGCGCCGCACAGCATCGAGCCCACCGGCGCCCCCAGGCCCTTGCTGAAGCAGACCGAGACGGAGTCGAAGTGGCGCGCGATCTCGGCCGGCGCCACGCCCGACGCCACCGCCGCGTTGAACAGGCGCGCGCCGTCCAGGTGCGTCGTCAGCCCGCGCCGGCGTGCCAGCGCCGTGGCCGCCTCCACGTAGCCGGCGGGCAGCACGTTGCCGTTCCAGGTGTTCTCCAGGCACAGCAGCCGCGTGCGCGCGAAATGCTCGTCATCAGGCTTGATGGCGACCTCGATGTCCGAAAGGAGCAGCGTGCCGTCCGGCTGCTGCGGCAGCGGCTGCGGCTGGATGCCGCCCAGCACCGCCCCACCGCCACCCTCGTAGCGGTAGCAGTGCGCGAGGTTGCCGGCGATGTACTCGTCGCCGCGCCCGCAGTGCGACAGCAGCGCGCACAGGTTGCTTTGCGTGCCGCTGGCCATGAAGAGCGCGTCCTCCTGGCCCAGCAGCGCCGCCACGCGCGCCTGCAGCGCGTTGACCGTGGGGTCGTCGCCGAACACGTCGTCGCCCACCGGCGCGGCCAGCATCGCCGCGCGCATGGCGGCGGTGGGACGCGTGACGGTGTCGCTGCGCAGGTCCACCACGTCCGGCGCGCCCACCGGCACCGCTGCCGCGGCGCTGCCGTAGCTCACCGTGCTCATGCCGCGCGGCTCATTTCGATGAAGTTGCGCAGCATCGCGTGCCCGTGCTCGGAGAGGATGGACTCGGGATGGAACTGCACGCCCTCCAGCGGCGTGCGCGTGCCCGCCAGGTCGCGATGCCGCACGCCCATGATCTCGCCGTCATCCGTCCGCGAGGTGACGATCAGCTCCTGCGGCAGGGTCTCGCGCTCGATGGCCAGCGAGTGGTAGCGCACCACGTCGAAGTCCTGCGGCAGCCCGGCGTACACGCCCGCCCGGTCGGTGTGGATGGTGCTCACCTTGCCGTGCATCTGCACCTGGGCGCGGATGATCTTCCCGCCCAGCGCGGCACCGATGCTCTGGTGCCCCAGGCACACGCCCAGGATCGGCAGTTTTCCCACGAAGTGCTGGATGGCAGGCACGCAGATGCCGGCTTCCGCCGGCGAGCACGGCCCCGGCGACAGCACCAGCTGGTCGGGCTTGAGCTCCGCGATGCCTTCGAGCGTGATCTCGTCGTTGCGGAACACGCGCACTTCCTCGCCCAGCTCGCCGAAGTACTGCACCAGGTTGAAGGTGAAGGAGTCGTAGTTGTCGATCATCAGCAGCATGGCGGTCTCCTTCAGAAGCCTTCTTCAACGAGTTCAGCGGCGCGCAGCACGGCCCGCGCCTTGGCCTCGGTTTCCTTCCATTCCAGCTCGGGTACCGAGTCCGCCACCACGCCGGCCGCCGCGGCCACGTACAGCACCTGGTCCTTGACGATGCCCGTGCGGATGGCGATGGCCACGTCCATGTCGCCGGCGAAGCTCAGGTAGCCGCAGGCGCCGCCGTAGATGCCGCGCTGCACCGGCTCCAGCTCGTCGATGATCTCCATGGCCCGGATCTTGGGCGCGCCGGAGAGCGTGCCCGCCGGGAAGGTGGCGCGCAGCACGTCGAGGTTGTTGGTGCCGGGTTTCAAGAGCCCTTCGACGTTGCTGACGATGTGCATCACGTGCGAGTAGCGCTCCACCGCGAAGGCTTCCGTGACCTTGACGCTGCCGGTCTGGGCGATGCGGCCAATGTCGTTGCGCGCCAGGTCGATGAGCATCAGGTGCTCGGCGCGCTCCTTCGGATCGGCCAGCAGTTCCTTCTCGTTGGCGGCGTCCTTCTCCGGCGTGGCGCCGCGCGGCCGCGTACCGGCCAGCGGGCGGATCGTGACCTTCTCGCCCTCGGCCACGTGCTCGTGCCGCACCAGGATTTCCGGCGAGGAGCCGACGATCTGAAACTCGCCCAGGTCGTAGAAGTACATGTAGGGCGAGGGATTCAGCGAGCGCAGCGCGCGGTAGAGAGACAGCGGACTCTCGGTGTAGCGCTTCTTCAGGCGCTGCCCCAGCACCACCTGCATGCAGTCGCCCGCGGCGATGTACTCCTTGCAGCGCAGCACCGCCGCCTCGAAGTCGGCCTTGGCAAACTCGCGCTCGACCTCATGCGACTGCCCGCGCTTCACCGAGGGGGCGCTGACGCTGTAGCGCAGCTTGTCGGTGAGCTCGGTCAGGCGCTTCTTCGCCTTGAAGTAGGCCTCGGGCTGCGCCGGGTCGGCCCACACGATGAGGTACAGCCGCCCCGACAGGTTGTCGATGACGGCGATCTCCTCGGTCTGCAGCAGCAGGATGTCGGGCGTGCCGATGCCGCCCTCCTTCACCGTGCGCGCGAGCTTGGACTCCATGAAGCGCACGGCGTCGTAGCCGAAGTAGCCGGCCAGCCCGCCGCAGAAGCGCGGCAGCCCCGGGCGCAGCGCCGGCTTGAAGCGCTGCTGGTAGGCGGCGATGAAGTCCAGCGGGTTGCCCTCGTGGGTCTCCACCACCTGGCCGTCGGTGACGATCTCGGTCTTGAGCCCCGTGGCGCACAGCAGCGTGCGCGCGGGCAGCCCGATGAAGGAATAGCGGCCGAAGCGCTCGCCGCCGACGACGGACTCCAGCAGGAAGCTGTGCGGCCGTCCGCCGGCGAGCTTCAGGTACAGCGACAGCGGCGTTTCGAGATCGGCGAAGGCTTCCGCGATGAGCGGGATGCGGTTGAAACCTTCGGCGGCCAGGCTCTTGAATTCGAGTTCAGTGATCACGGTGCGGGCCCTCCAGGCCCGGCGGGCGCCCAAGGCAGGCGGCCCGTAAGGTCGGTGGTTCAGGGCCGCTCAGGGGCGGCCGGCTGGGGCAGGCGCCGCAGGCACGTCGTCACGACGGCCGGGGCGCAAACCAAACGTCAGGCAGGCCAGCCTCGCCAGGGCCAGGCTCCCCGGTCGATCGACCCCTTCGTCAGTTTGCGCGCCAAAAACATGATGCGTTCCAGTCTAGCAGGCTCGCGGCGCAAGCCCGAGGCCCGGGGAGGGACGCATTGAAACAGGGCCTTCGCTCAGGGGCGTTGCCGCAGCGCCGCCAGGTCCAGCGCGTCCAGCCGGTCCACGTGCGCCTCGGCGCGCAGCTCGCGCACCGGCTGGCCGTGGTTGTAGCCGTAGCTCACCAGCACCAGCGGGCAGCCCGCGGCATGCGCGGCCTCGGCGTCGTTGCTGGAGTCACCCACCATCAGCGTGCGGCCGGGCGCCGTGCCCAGCGCCTCGCAGGTCTTGAGCAGCGGCAGCGGATCGGGCTTCTTGGCCGCGAAGGCGTCGCCACCGAAGACGAAGGTGAAGAAGTGCTCGATGCCCTTGGCCGCCAGCAGCGGCCGCGCGAAGGCGCCGGGCTTGTTGGTCAGGCAGGCCAGCTTCAGCCCCGCCGCCTGCAATTGCCGCAAGCCTTCCACCACGCCGGGATAGAGCTCGGAATGCCGGCCGTTGATGGCCAGGTAGTGGTGCTGGTAGCGCGCGAAGGCGGCGTCGAAGCGCTCCGGCGCGGCGCCCGCGTGCGCCAGCGTGCGGCGGATCAGGTGCTCCGAACCCTTGCCCACCGTCTGTTCGACGAAGTGGCGCTCCACCGCCGGCAGCGCCAGGTCGGCCAGCATGGCGTTGAGCGCGACGACGAAGTCGCCCAGCGTGTCCACCATCGTCCCGTCGAGGTCGATGATGGCGGCGTCCAAACGAAGAGCATTCACGGCGAGTCCTACGGCAGCAGTCGACAAGGGCCCGCAATGTAGCGGCTACCCGGCGGCGCCCCGCGCACACGGGACTTGAGTCCCGCATGCCGCAAACGCGAAACCCGGCACGAGCCGGGCTTCTCTTGGTGGCAGGACCCAGGCCGCAGGCCGCCCACGAGGCGGCCTGCGGCCCAGGGCGGGCGTTACTGGGTCATGCGATCCCAGCCACGGCGCACCGCACCCTTCATGCGCTCCCAGGTGCCGCCGGGATAGCGCGTCTCCCAGTCGCGGCGCGCGTCGGCTTCGACGGCATCCCAGTCGCGGCCGGCGTAGCGCGCATCGCTGCGCAGCGTGTGGCCGTAGCGGTAGGCCGGCTCGTAGTCGTCGTAGGTGCCGCCCAGGCTGGCGTAGTTGGTCTGCCAGTCGCGGCGGTAGTAGTCGTCGTCATAGGCCGAGCCGCGCTGCATCGAGTCCGGCGTCATGGCGTCCTTGGTGCGCTCCCAGCCGCGGCGCACGGCGCCCTTCATGCGCTCCCAGGTGCCGCCGGGATAGCGCGTCTCCCAGTCGCGGCGCGCGTCGGCTTCGACGGCATCCCAGTCGCGGCCGGCGTAGCGCGCGTCGCTGCGCAGCGTGTGGCCGTAGCGGTAGGCCGGCTCGTAATCGTCGTAGCTGCCGCCCAGGCTGGCGTAGTTGGTCTGCCAGTCGTTGCGGTAGTAGTCGCTGTCGAAGGCCCCGGCGCGGCTGCCCGCCAAGTTCTCGACCTCGACCTCGGTGCTGCGCACCGTGTCGCGGACCTGCTCGGTGCGCTGCTCCACCGTCTTGCCCACGCGCACCTCTTCCACCACGCGCGCGGTCTTCTGCACCACGGGCTGCTCGGCGGTCTCGCGGACTTCGATGGTGCGGTCCTTGAGGTCCGCCAAGTCGGCGGCGGTGGCCGGACGGTCCACCGGGCGGCGCTCGACCTGCGCATGCTCCTCACGCAGCTGCACGGTCTCGTTCACCGGCGTCTCGACGGTGCGCGAGTACACGCGCACGCCGCCCGTGCTCACCGCGCGCTTGCCGACCTGCAGTTCCTCGCGCACCACCGGGATCACGCCCTCGGTGTCGCCCGTGGCGCGCACGCGGGCCGTGGCCTCGTTGCCCAGCGTTTCGCCCAGCGTGGTGCGGTCGCGGTCCAGCGTGGTGTTGGTGGCGGCAGCCGCGGTGCTGGGCGTGGACAGGGCGTCATCGCTCCAGCCCTCGGAGCGCCAGGACTCGACGCGCTCGTCGATGTCCACCGCGCCGGAGCTCTGCAGCGTGTCGCGCACCTGGTCCAGCCGCGCGTCGTCGTCCACGTCCACCTTCACCACCGCCGCGCCGCGGCGCACGGCCTCGGCGTAGTGGCCGACCTCGCGGTCATCGTCCGGCCCGAACAGGTCGGCAAAGAAGTTGCGCACGCGACCCATCACGCCGGTGTCGGCGTGCGTGGTGGTCGTGTCGGTGGCCGCGGTGCTGCCCAGCGTGGTGTCGTCGGAATGCGTGACGTGCACGCAGGCCGGGTCGATACCCGTATTGGCCAGGGCCTGCGCTGCGCGCTGGGCCTCGGCATCCGAATCGAATACGCCAACGACGGTCTGTCTCATTTCCGGACTCCTTGGTTTGCGAGCGGGCCAAGCCCGCAGGCAGTTGCAGCTGGTTCGCGACGAGCCTTCAGGCGTTGTCGACCTCGGTCCAGGAACCATCGGCCTGGCGCCGCTCCACCACCGCACGTTGCCGCCGCAGCGGCACCTGTTCGGTGTGCGACGTGGTGAAGCGCTGGCGGTGCAGGCGGATTTCCTCCTTGAGCACCAGGCGGCGCTCAATCACCTCTTCGTAGACCGGCACCACCAGCACTTCGCCCTCGGTCCACGGCTCGCGCGTCTGCGCCACCGCCACACCCACGGGCACCCGCTCCACCACCACGCTCTCCTGCTCCAGCGAGTGCTCCAGCGTTTCGCTGTGCTCCTCGGTGAGCACCCGCACGCGCAGCACGCCGACCTCCTCGGTCCGCGTGTTCACGTGCAGCTCTTCCCTGACCACCGGCAAGGTCACCGGCAGCTCGGGGTCGGGGGAGGCGGGGTTTTGAGGGCTCATCACATCACCAGCTTGGGAGCCCTGATCCGGCAAGCCCTGTGCCCAGGTGATGGCCCGGGCCGGCTTGGAGACGGCCGGGGGATGCACACCCGGCCGCCTGGTCAGTCCTCGCGTTCGAGGCTGGGATGCGGCAGCGCCGGCACTGGCAGCGCCGGCGCGGCGCGCCCTTGCCTGAGCGCCGACTGCAGCGCCGGCACCGTGCGCGCCGGCTCCTCGCCCAGCACGCGCACGGCGCACAGGCCATCGGCCCCGCAGCGCGCGGCCTGCTCGAACTGCGCCGCCTCCAGCAGCCCGCCGATGGCCACCACCGGCGCCGGCGCCATGGCGCACCACCACGCGAGGTTGTCCAGCCCCTGCGGACGCCAGGGCATGGCCTTGGTCAGCGTGGGCCACACCGGGCCGCAGGCCAGGTAGCGCGGGCGCAGCGTCGCGGCGCGGCACAGCTCCCACAGGCTGTGCGTGCTGATGCCCAGCTTCAGCCCGCTGTCCCGCAGCGCCCGGCGGCCCGCGTCGCCCAGCGCCATCAGGTCTTCCTGCCCCAGGTGCACGGCCTCGGCGCCCAGCTCCAGCGCCAGCCGCCAGTGGTCGTTGACGAACAGCTCCGCCCCCGCCGCGCGGCAGGCCGCGATGCCGGCGCGGATCTCTTCGGCCAGCGCAGCGTGCCAGGCCGCATCGGGCTGCGGCGGCGTCTTGATGCGCAGCTGCAGCGTGCGCACCCCCGCCGCCAACGTCTGGCGCACGCGCGCGGCGCTGTCCACGATGGCATAGAGGTCCAGCGGATGCGCCGCCGTGGCACCGGGGGAGGCGTCCCTGGGCCCGAACTCCGGCTTCTCGCCCCAGCTCATGCGCGGCAGCAGCGCCGGCTCCAGGCCGAAGCCGGGCCGCGCGCGCACCGGTCCCGCGCCCTGCCCGGCCGCGCCGCCGTGGCGCAGCGCCTGCGCCGTGGCCATCTTGGCCAGCACCGCGGCGTCGGCCGGCACGAAGCCCAGCGCCAGCGCGCAGGCCAGCGCGGTGGCGAAGCTGCAGCCCGTGCCGTGCGTGTGCGGCGTGGCCTGGCGCGGCAGCGCCAGCCAGCCCTCGGCCTGCGGCGTGGCGATCCAGTCCAGTGCCTCCTCGCCGTCCTGCGCGCTGTCGCCGCCGGTGATGCACACGCTGCGCGCGCCAAGTTGCGCCCGCAACGCGCGCGCCAGCGCGGGCGCGGTGGACGCGTCGTTGCCGCCAGCCAGCGCCTCGCCCAGCAGCGCCACGGCTTCGCGCCGGTTGGGCGTGATCACGGTGGCGCGCGGCAGCAGCAACTCGCGGTAGGCGCGCAGCGTGGCCTCGTCCACGAAGCCGGCGCCGGTGCTGGCGCCCAGCACCGGGTCCACCACCAGCGCCAGCGGGCCGCGCGCGCGCAGCCGGTCCACCCAGCGCGCCACCAGCTCCACTTGCGCCACACCGCCGAGCAGGCCGGTTTTCAGCGCCCTGGGCGGCATGTCGCCTTCCAGCGCCAGCAGCTGCGCCTCGATCAGCTCGGGCGCCAGCGGCTCGATGCGCGTGACGGCGGTGGAGCTCTGCGCCGTCACGGCGGCCACCACCGGACACAGGTGCAAATTGAAAACGTCGGCCATGCGCTGGTCGGCCGACAGACCCGCACCGCCGCCGCTGTCGGTGCCGGCGATGCTCCAGACGATGGGCAACATCGCGCTCATCCCAGCAGCACCGGTTCGCTGCCCACGGGGGTGCTGGGCACGGCGAAGTCCTGCTTGGCCATCACGCCGGCGCGCCAGGCGTTACGGCCGGCGCGCACCGCGTCGCGGAAGGCGGCGGCCATGCGCACCGGGTCGCGCGCCTGCGCCACGGCCGAGTTCAGCAGCACGGCGTCGAAGCCCAGCTCCAGCGCCTGCGTCGCGTGCGAGGGCGCGCCCAAGCCGGCATCGACGATCAGCACCGCATCGGGCAGCCGCTCGCGCAGCGTGCGCAGCGCGAAGGGGTTCAGCAGCCCCTGCCCCGAGCCGATGGGCGAGCCCCAGGGCATCAGCACCGCGCAGCCCGCGTCCAGCAGGCGGCGGCACAGCACCAGGTCGTCGGTGCAATAGGGGAAGACGGTGAAACCTTCCCTCACCAACTCGGTGGCGGCCGACAGCAGCTCGAAGGGATCGGGCTGCAGCGTGTGGTCGTCGCCCGTGACCTCCAGCTTGACCCATGGCGTGCCATACAGCTCGCGCGCCATGTGCGCGAGCTGCACCGCCTCGCGCGCACTGCGGCAGCCGGCGGTGTTGGGCAGCAGCCGCGCGCCGTTGGCGCGCATGGCCTCCTGCAGCAGGTGGATGAAGCCGTTGTCGCCGGCGGCGTGCAGCGTGCGCTTGAGGCCCACCGTCACCACCTGCGTGTGCGCGGCGCGCAGCGCGTCGTGCAGCACCTGCGGCGAGGGATAGCCCGCGCTGCCGAGGAAGAAGCGGCTGCCCAGCACGGCATCGGCGATGCGCAGCGGATCGTCGAAGCCGGGGGCGGTGGTGGCGTCGTGGGAATGCATGACGGTTCCTGGGAGAGAGGTCGGACGGCCCTCAGCCGCCGACGATGGGTTTGAACAGCAGCACCGCGTCGCCGGGCTGCAGCGCCCGGTCGCGTTGCCCGCGCGGCACGAAGCGGCCGTTGAGCGCCGTGCCCACGCCTTCGCTGGCATGGCCCAGGCGCTGCACCAGCTCGGCCAGGGTGCAGGGCGCCACCTGGCAGGGCACGCCGTCGAGCTGGATCTCGATGGTCCGCACCTCTTCGCTCATGCCGCGGCCTCCAGCGCCGGCACCAGCGCCGCGCGCGCCAGCGCCTCCTCCACCAGCGCGGGCGCCAGCAGCCAGCCGTGGCGGAACAGGCCGTTGAGGCGCAGCAGCCCGTCGCCGAGCTCGGTGCGCGGCTCGTTGTCGGGCAGGGCCGGGCGCAGGTTGCGGTCCAGCCGCTCGATGCGCGCCTCCGCCAGCGCCGGCATCACGCTGTGCGCGGCGCTCATCAGCTCCACCGCGCTCTTGAGCGACACCGGCGAGCGGTCCTCGCTCTCCACCTCGCTCGCGCCCAGGATCAGCAAATCGGCCGAGCGCGGCACCAAGTACACGCGATGGCGCGGATGCAGCAGCCGCACCGGCCGCGTAAGGCCGTGCCCGGCCAGGCGCAGCCACACGGTTTCCCCGCGCACGCCGCGCACCGGCAGCGCCGGGCGCGCGCCCGCGCCGCGCACGTCGATGGCGAGGTCGAAGGCCAGGGCCTCGCCGCCCTCCAGCGTCAGCCGCCCCGGCGACACGTCCGCCACGCGGGTGCCCCAGCGCCAGCCCACGCCACGGACCTGGCGGTGCAGCTGCTCCAGCGTGGCGACGGTGTCGATCTGCCCTTCCTGGGGCAGCAGCCAGGCGTTGGCCGCCTGCAGCGCGGGCTCCAGCTCGGCGAGCGCGGCGGGCGCCAGCGCCTGCGGCGTGGGAAAGCCCGCCGG
>Ga0065721_10051928_pt1 | contig 13159 bp, 12 predicted proteins | sample Mesricmetagenome_FD_59108 | JGI IMG/M metagenome (GOLD analysis project Ga0065721, IMG submission 59108) | Mesophilic microbial community from rice straw/compost enrichment Sample: eDNA_1 v2 (version 2) | ecosystem: Engineered > Solid waste > Grass > Composting > Bioreactor | place: USA: Davis... | reverse complement strand
TGCTGACCAGGCCGCGGGCGCGGCGGCGGGCGACCTCGATGCGGGCGCGCACCTCGGCGCTGACCACCGGCTTGACCAGCACGTCGTCGGCCCCGGCGTGCAGCAGCGCCACCGTGGTGTTCACGCAACGCCGCTCCAGCAGGCACAGGATGGCCGCGGTGACGTGCTGGGCACGCAGCGTGGCGACGGCCTGGGCCGGATCCTCCAGCCCGCCGAGCACGATGGCGTCGTAGCCCAGCGCGTCGGCGCCCTGGTCCTGCAGCAACTCTTCCAGCGCCGGCCAGTCCAGCCGGTCGTAGCGGATTTTTCCCATGCCGAGCTGGCGGCCGAGTGCCTCAGCAATAAGCGGGTTCGGTTCGACCAGAGCAGCACGCATCGGGATTCTCCGCAGCATTGAAAAGACAGGGACGAAAAGACCGGTGCAATCGCTTCGCTTTTTAACAAAAGTCTTGGATCGCGCTTATCGGTTTCGATCAAAAAACCAATCGAAAGCCGTACTGTCAATCATTGGTGTTACTACGAAGTGCAGGTTATAGGCTAGCCTTTAAGGCAGCTTTAACCGCCATTAACAGTCCGGCTTTTGCAAAACTTCTTTAAAAAGTCTCCGAAAATTCCGGAAGAAAGCAATGGGTGAGGGATCCCGGCCCGGAATGGGCGCGCAAGTTCCCGCTTTCGTTGCGAAAAAGGTTCCTGTGCGGATGGCGCGCAACGCGGTAATCTGGCGGCGCTTGGCAGATTTCGCAGGGGCCGCCGCAATGACCGACACGATGCCTGTGACCAGTGGCGAGGAAGCCTCGCGCCGTCCCACGGCGTCGGCGGTTCCGCCCGCCCCGCGCACGCGCGCCAGGGCCCCGGCGACGAACACGGCCGAACTGTTGCGGGTTTATGGCGAGCAGGTCACCACGCTCAGCGATCAACTCGCCAAGGCCGAGGCCACCGCGGAGAGCGAGCGGGCGGAACGCCTGCGCATCGTCGCCGAACACACCGCCGACCGGGACCGCTGGCGCGAGGCCATCACGCAGGCGGAGCAGGCGCGCGGGGCGGAGATCGACCGCCTCCACCAGGACCGCGAGGCGGAACGCGAGCGCATCAACCAGTTGGTCGAGCGCCTGATCGCGGAGACGGCAGAGCGTGAGCAGGAGCTGACCCAGGCCCTGCACGGCGCCGAGGAGCGGCTGGCGGAGACGACCGCGGAGATGGCCGCTCTGCGGACCGCCCAGGCGGTCGCGCTGGACCGTCTCCAGGCCGACCGCGAGGCCGAGCGCCAGCGGATCGGCGACCTTGTGGAGCAGCTGATCGCCGACACCGAGGCGCGCGAAGAGACCTTCAACCAGCGCCTGGACGAGGCCCGGCGCGAACGCGACGAGGCGCGGGACGCCGAAGCCCGCGAGCGGCAGCGCGCGGCGGACCTGGAAAAGCGCGTCGAGCGCCTGAACGGCACGCTGGACGGCCTGCGCCGCGACCGGGAAGCGGAGGTCGGCGCCTATGAGGCGATGCGCGACCAGTGCCGCCTGATGGCGTCCGAACTGGCCCGCCTGCGCCGCCCCTGGTGGCGCCGGATGTTCGGGCGCTGATCACTCCCCTTCGGGCTTCTCTTCGTCCTCATCCCCGCTGCGGAAGGGTGCCGTCGCCAGATCGGCGGTGGCCGCGACGGCGTCGCCGGCCGCACCGATGGCGGAGGTGGTCACGCTGGTCGCGGTCCCCACCGCGACGGTGACCGCGCCGCAGCCCGACAGGGACGCCGCGGCGGCGAGAAGTACGGCAAGCAGGGCGGGGCGAAGCATTCGGCGTCCTCGGCAGTGTGATCGGGCGCGCCATCATGCCGACATGCGCCGCCGACGCACAGTGACCAAACGGTGAAGCTTACGGTCGCCCACGCTTGCCAATCCCGAAGGCCTTTCCATCTTCAAGCCCAGGAATGGAGCGGTGGATGAGAGGAAGCATGCGGCGCCGGTGTCGGATGTGGTGGTGTCGGATTTGGTGGTGTCTGGCCCTTCTGCTGATCGGCGCCCCGGTCCTGGCGGCCGAATCCCCGGCGCAGTTCCGGGCCGCTGCGGCCCAGGTGGTCTACACGGACCCGGCCACGGGAACGCCGGTCCCGGTCCTGCTGACCTATCCCACCCGCGATCCCGTCCAGCCGATCCGCCGCGGCCCCTATCACATCAACGTGGCGCCGGAGGGCATGCCGGCCTTCGACCCCATGCCGCTGGTGCTGATCAGCCAGGGGCCGTCGCGCAACAGCAACGCGATGATCGGCATCGCCCTGTTCCTGGCCCGGCGCGGCATGATGACGGCGACCGTCACGCACATGGGCGGCCAGGATTCCACGACCGCCGCCGGCGGGACCGGCATCGGGGACACCCGGATCGGCACGCGCCCGCTGTGGCCGGAGCTTCCGGCACAGCTTCGCTCCGCGCTGGACGCGGTGCTGGACTCCTCGCCCATGGGCTGGCGGGTGGACCGCGACCGCATCGGAGCGATCGGCTTCGGCCCCGGCGGCTATGCCGCGCTGGTGGAGGCCGGCGCGGTCGCCGACCTCGGCCGCATCCCGGCCCATTGCGCCCAGCACCCTGACAACCGCGCGCTCTGCCCCGCGGGAGCCAAGACCGTCGTCGCGGCCTTGCCGTTGCAGCCCAAGGACGCGGCCGATCCGCGGATCAGGGCGCTGGTGCTGATGGACCCGGTGGGCGCGCTGTTCGGCGATGGGGCGCTGTCCCGCGTCACCGCGCCGGTCCGCCTGTACGAAGCCGAAAAGGGCGACGAAGCCGGCGCGCTTGAGGTCGATCGCGTCCGCGCCCTGCTCCCCGGATCGCCGGAGGTGCAGGTCGTTCCCGGCGCCGGGCACTACGCCTATTTCACGCCGGTGCCGCCCAGCGCCGCCGCCCGCATCGGCGTCACCGCCCAGGACCCGCCGGGCTTCGACCGCGCGGCCTTCCACGAGCGGCTGAACGACGAGGTTCTGGACTTCTTCCGCCGGACGCTGACGCCGGCGCGGTGACCCCTCAGTTCCTCCCCGTCAGCAGCCCGCGGGCGATGACCTGGGCCTGGATTTCCGCCGCCCCTTCGAAGATGGACAGAATGCGCGCGTCGCACAGCACGCGGCTGATCGGGTATTCCAGCGCGTAGCCGTTGCCGCCGTGGATTTGCAGGGCGGTGTCGGCGTTGCTCCAGGCCACGCGGGCGGCCAGCAGCTTGGCCATGCCAGCCTCCACGTCGCAGCGCCGGCCGGAATCCTTCTCGCGCGCCGCGAAGTAGGCGAGCTGGCGGGCCATCATCGTTTCCGCCGCCATCCAGGCGACCTTGGCGTGCACGCGCGGGAAGGCGAGGATCGGCTTGCCGAACTGGTTGCGCTGGTGCGCGTAGGCCGTTCCCAGTTCCAGCGCGTTCTGCGCCACACCCAGCGCGCGGGCGGCGGTCTGGATGCGGGCGCTTTCGAAGGTCTCCATCAGCTGCTTGAAGCCCTGGCCCTCCACCCCGCCCAGCAGCGCGTCGGCCGGCACCTCGAAGCCGTCGAAGGCGATCTCGTATTCCTTCATGCCGCGGTAGCCGAGCACGGGAATTTCCGTGCCGCTCATCCCCGGTGCCGGGAACGGGTCGTCCTCCGTCCCGCGCGGCTTTTCGGCCAGCAGCATGGACAGGCCGCCGTAGCCATCCGTTCCCGGATCGGTGCGGACCAGCAGCGTCATCAGGTCGGAGCGCGCGCCGTGGGTGATCCAGGTCTTCGCGCCGAACACGCGGTATTTATCGCCGTCGCGCACCGCCCGCGTTCGCAAGCTGCCGAGGTCGGAGCCGGTGTTGGGCTCCGTGAAGACGGCGGTCGGCAGGATCTCGCCGGACGCGATGCGCGGCAGCCAGCGTTCCTTCTGCGCGGGCGTGCCGCCCAGCCGGATCAGCTCCGCCGCGATCTCCGCCCGCGTGCCGAGCGACCCGACGCCGAGATAGGCGCGGCTCAGCACCTCCGACACCAGGCACATGGCGATCTTGCCGAGGCCGAGCCCGCCGTGCTCCTCCGGCACCGTCAGGCCGAAGACGCCGAGGTCGGCCATCTTGCCCACGAGGTCCAGCGGGATCAGCACGTCGCGCCGGTGGATGTCCTGCGCCAGCGGGGCCACCTCGGCGTCAGCGAAGCGGGTGAACTGGTCGTGCATCATCTCCAGCGTCTCGTCGCCGAGCGCCAGGGCGCCGTACCGCCCTTCCTCCGCCGCATGGCCGAGCAGCCGGCGCGCCTCGTTCAGCGCGGCAGGCTCGGCAAGGGCTGTGAGGCCGGACTCCGCGACGAAGCGGGCCACGGCCTCCGCCGCGATGCCCAGGTCGGAGGGGCGGATGACCTCCGCCTGACTCATGGGAATGCCGCCGGCCAGCTGGCCCAGATATTCGGCGAAGCCCAGCCGCAGGATGGCCGTTTCGACATCGCCGAGCGCTTGGGAGGCGTCCAGCCCCTCCGCCCAGGCGAGCGTCTGGCGGAGTGCGGCGACGTAGGTCGCCTGCCACGCGAGGCCGTGCGCGGCATATTGGTGGGTTTCCAAAAGCCGGGCGTCGGGGCGGCCGTTCGGGGCGACCAGGGCGGCAACGCCGCGCCGTCCGTCCGCGGCCAGGGTTTCGGCGGCGGCGAGTGCTGCGCGGCAGGCGGTCAGCAGGTCCATGGTCACGCCTCCACCGCGCCGGCGACGACGCCGCTGTCGTGCAGGCGGCCGATCTCGGCCGCGGACAGGCCCAGCAGGTCGGCCAGCACCGCGTCGGTGTGCTCGCCCAGCTTCGGCGCCGGGCGCACGTCGCCGCGCGGCACCGCGCCGAAGGACAGCGGCGAGCCGGGCATCAGGTGCCGGCCGACGCCGGGCTGCGTCACCTCCTGGAACAGCGGGTTGGCGGTGGAGCAGCGCGGATCCTCGGCGACCAGCTGGCCGAAATCCTGGTACGGCCCCCAGAGCACGCCGGTGCCCTCGAACGCCGCGCGGACCTGGTCCAGCGTGTGGGAGGCGAACCAGGGGGCGAGCACGGCGGCGATGGCGTCCCGCGCCTGGAAGCGTCCGCCCTCGTCGTCCATGTCCACGCCCATCAGCGGCCCGACCATGGCGAGTTTCTCGGCCAGCCCGGTCGCCTTGCCCAACGCCCGCCACTGCCGGTTGGAGATGGCGACGACCATGGCGCGCCGTCCGTCCAGCGTGGGGAAGTCGCGCCCGAAGGCGCCGTAGAGGTCGTTGCCCAGCGGCTGGCGGACGCTGCCGTTCACCTGCACCTCGGCGAGGTAGCCGAGGTTGCCGACGGTCGCCAGCATCACGTCGGTCAGGGACAGCGTGACCTCCTGCCCCCGGCCGGTCAGGCGCCGCTGCCGCTCCGCCGCCAGCAGGCCGGTGGCGAGGTACAGGCCGGCGGCCACGTCCCAGGCCGGCAGCACGTGGTTCACGGGCTCTCCGCCACGGCCGGTCGCCATGGGGAAGCCGCTGGCGCAGTTCACCGTGTAGTCCACGGCCGACGAGCCGTCCGGGTTGCCGGTCAGGCGCAGCATGATCAGGTCCGGCCGCGTTTCGGTCAGCGCCGCGTGGCTCATCCAGCCGCTGGCCGGCAGGTTGGTCAGCAGGATGCCGGCGTTCTCGCCCTGGGCCGTGATGATCGCCCGCGCGATCTCCTTCCCCTCCGGCTTGTCGAGCGCCAGCGCGACCGAGCGCTTGCCCTTGTTCAGCCCGGTCCAGTAGAGGCTGGTGCCGTCCTTGCCCGTTTCGTTCTTGGCCAGCGGCCAGCGGCGGTAGTCGATGTTGCCGCCGATGGGGTCGATGCGGATCACATCCGCGCCAAGCTGCGCCAGCGTCATGCCGCCGAGCGGGGCGGCGATGAAGGCGGTGACCTCGACGACGCGCAGGCCGGAGAGAAGGGGTGTCATGGGCGGGGCTTCTTTTGTTTTCGTTGATCAATCTTCCTCTCCCCTCCGGGGAGAGGGTCGGGGTGAGGGGGCGCCCGTAGGGCGTTAAAGCGCTGCAATGAGCGTGCGTTGTCGGCCTTCGGCCGCCCCCTCACCCTAACCAGGGTCGCTCACAAGTCTCGCGACCCCTCTCCGCCTTTGATCGCCTTCGGCGCTCAACCGGCCTTCGGCCGTCGGCTCCGAGCCCCAGGGGGGAGAGGGGACTAAGGGCGGGAGAGGGGCGAAGCAGATTACTGCCCGGCGGCTTCGGTTTCCTTGTAGATCGCTTCGATCAGGTCCTTGCCGACGCGGGATTCCATCTCCTTGTGGACGGGCAGAAGGGCGGTGCGCATGGCCTTCTTCTCGTCGGGCGTCAGGGTGATGATCTCGGTCTTGCCGGCGGCCTTGATGCCGGCCAGCGCGTCCTCGTTCTCCTTCTGGGCGATGGCGTTGGCGAGCTGGGTCGACTCCTTCATCGCGCGCTCAAGCTGCGTGCGCACGTCGGCCGGCAGGCCGTCCCAGAACTTCTTGTTGGTGATGACCGCGTAGCCGATGTAGCCGTGGTTGGTGACGGTCAGGTACTTCTGCACCTCGTGCATCTTCTGGGTGTAGACGTTGGAGGGCGTGTTCTCGTTGCCGTCCACGACGCCGGTCTGCATCGCCTGATAGACCTCGGAGAAGGCCATCACCTGCGGCAGGGCGCCCAGCGCGCGCATCTGCGATTCCAGCACCTTCGACGACTGGATGCGCAGCTTCACGCCCTTGTAGTCGTCGGGCTTGCGCAGCGGCTTGTTGGCCGTCATCACCTTGAAGCCGTTGTCCCAGAAGGCCAGGCCCTTGATGCCCTTGGTCTCCAGCTTCTGGAAGAGCTTCTGGCCGACCGGACCGTCCTCCACGCGCTGGAGCACCTTCTCGTCGGGGAAGATGTAGGGCAGGTCGAAGACCTCGAACTCCTTCACGCCCAGCGGGCCGAACTTGGCGAGCGACGGGGCGAGCATCTGCACGGCGCCGAGTTGCAGCGCCTCCAACTCCTCCTTGTCCTTGTAGAGCTGGCTGTTCGGGTAGACTTCGACCTTGACCTTGCCCTCGGTGTATTTCTCCGCCAGTTCCTTGAACTTGTCGGCGCCCTTGCCCTTTGGCGTGTCGGGCGTCACGACATGGCTGAACTTGATGACGATCGGGTCCGCGGCGAGCGCCCCGCCGGCAACGAGAATCATCGCGGTGCCCAGGGTCAGGGCAGCAAGTTTCCGCATCGTTTCCTCCGTGTATTCGCGTAATTTTTTCGGATCATGCCGTCGTTGTGCCCGCTTCTTCTTCGTCGGGTAACGGGGCGGCGGTTTTGGGAAGGGTCCAGCGCAGCGCGGCTGCCTGGGCCTGGATGAAGGCGAGAACCTCGCGCTCCAACGCTTCGGACGCCGGGGTCGGGATGCGGTCCGGCGGGCGGGCCAGCACCAGCGAGCGGCGGATGGATGGGAAGACCTCGGCGGCGCTCAGCCGCCCCTCCGCCACCAGGGCCGACACGCAGGAGAAGGGCAGCAGCGTGCAGCCCTCGCCGATGCGCACCAGCTCCATCAGGGCGGGCAGGGCGTCCACCTCCACGATCGGTTCGCAGGACAGGTCATGCTCCGCGAAGACCTGATCGACCAGCAGGCGCAGCCGGTGCGGCCGGGCGGGCAGGATCAGGTCCTGCCCCGCGACCTCCGACAGGTCCAGCTCCGCACCTGCGGCGAAGCGGCCGGCGGGGCCGAGCAGGACCATGGATTCCTCCAGCAGCGGCGTGATCGTCAGGCTGCCCATGGTTTTGGTCTCGTACAGAACGGCCAGATCCAGCCGGCCCGACAGCACCCATTCGTGGATGGAGGCGCTGAAGCCCTCCACCAGATGCAGGCGCACCTTCGGCGCCTGCCGCCGGAACTGCACCGTCAGACCCGGCAGCATGACCGAGCCCAGCGAGGTCGGCGTGCCGAAGGTGACGCTGCCCGACGGCTCCATCTGGTAGGCCTGCACGGCGTCGCGGGCGGCCCCGACCTCCTTCAGAACGCGGCGGGCGTGTTCCATCAGCACCCGGCCGGCGGGCGTCGGCGTGACGCCCCATCCGTGCCTTTGCAACAGCTGGACGCCCAATTCCTCTTCAAGCGACTTGATCTGGCGGGACAGGGCGGGCTGCGCCACGCGCAGGACGGCGGCGGCGCGCGACAGGCTTTGCAATTCCGCCACATGCAGGAAGTTGCCGAGCTGTCGAAAGTCCATTCCCTAAACCTTCCGTCCCTGCCCATATCGCATCGGAATAACCATTATATGATTTATTCCGTTGACGCATACCTTAGCCGATCCCTACCATTCTGAAAAGCTGGAATTGGAAAGCTGAAATTTGGCCGATTGGCCAAGGAGCCGGGAGGAGACAATGACGGTCGTGGCCCCGCGGGACGAAACGTTCCCCGACATTCGCGAGGCGGTGCGCAAGCTGTGCGCGCGCTTTCCGGGCGAGTATTGGCGCAAGCTGGACGCGGACCGCGCCTACCCCACGGAGTTCGTCCGCGCATTGACGGAAAGCGGCTTCCTGTCGGTGCTGATCCCGGAGGAATACGGCGGCTCCGGCCTCGGCCTGGGGGCGGCGACGGCCATCCTGGAGGAGATCCACCGCTCGGGCTGCAACGGCGGCGCCTGCCACGCGCAGATGTACACGATGGGCACCATCCTGCGGCACGGCAGCGAGGCGCAGAAGCAGGCCTATCTGCCGGGCATCGCGGAGGGCACGCTGCGCCTCCAGGCCTTCGGCGTGACGGAGCCGACCAGCGGCACCGACACCACCCGCATCCGCACCTTCGCCAAGCGTGAAGGCGACAAATACGTCGTGAACGGCCAGAAGGTCTGGATCTCGCGCGCCGAGCACAGCGACCTGATGGTCCTGCTGTGCCGCACCACCCCGCGCGACGAATCCGCCAAGCCGACGGAGGGGATGAGCGTCCTGCTGGTGGATCTGCGCAAGGCGGTGGGCAACGGCCTGACCATCCGCCCGATCCGCACCATGATCAACCACGCCACCACCGAGCTGTTCTTCGACAACCTGGAGGTTCCGGCAGAGAATCTGGTCGGGCAGGAGGGCAAGGGCTTCCGCTATATCCTGGATGGCATGAACGCGGAGCGCATCCTGATCGCGTCGGAATGCATCGGCGACGCGCGATTCTTCATCGACCGCGCCTCGGCCTACGCGCGGGAGCGGGAGGTGTTCGGCCGCCCCATCGGCGCCAACCAGGGCATCCAGTTCCCCATCGCCCGCAATTACGTGGAGACGGAGGCCGCGAACCTGATGGTGCAGAAGGCAGCATCGATGTTCGACGCCGGCCAGCCCTGCGGCACGGAAGCCAACATGGCGAAGCTGCTGGCCTCGGAAGCGTCCTGGCACGCGGCCGACACCTGCTTGCAGACGCACGGCGGCTTCGGCTTCGCCGAGGAATACGACATCGAGCGCAAGTTCCGTGAAACGCGCCTCTACCAGGTGGCGCCGATTTCGACGAACCTGATCCTGTCCCACGTGGGCACGCACGTGCTCCAGATGCCGAAGTCCTTCTGAGCCATGAGCAACCTTCCACTTGAGGGTATTCTGGTCGTCGCGCTGGAGCAGGCGGTGGCGGCCCCCTACTGCACCTCGCGGCTGGCCGACGCGGGCGCCCGCGTCATCAAGATCGAACGGCCGGAGGGCGACTTCGCCCGCAACTACGACCACGTGGCCCACGGCGAGAGCGCCTATTTCGTCTGGCTCAACCGCGGCAAGGAATCCATCGTCCTCGACATCAAGGACGAGGGGGACGCGGCTTTCCTGCACCGCGTGCTGGCGAAGGCCGATGTGTTCGTCCAGAACCTCGCCCCCGGCGCGGCGGAGCGCGCGGGCTTCGGCTCCGCGGCCCTGCGCGACCGCTACCCGCAACTGATCACCGTGGACATCAGCGGCTATGGGGAGGACGGCCCCTACCGCGATATGAAGGCCTACGACCTGCTGGTGCAGAGCGAGACCGGGCTGGCCGCCATCACCGGCGCGCCGGAGGCGCCGGGGCGCGTGGGCGTGTCGGTGGCCGACATCGCCTGCGGCATGTACGCCCAGACCGCCGTGCTCCAGGCGCTGTTCGAGCGGGAGCGGACGGGCAAGGGGCGCGGCGTCGCCGTGTCCCTGTTCGATTCCATCGCCGACTGGATGACCGTGCCGCTGCTGCACCAGGACTACGCCGGCAAGGCCCCGCAGCGCGTCGGGCTGAACCACCCGTCCATCGCGCCCTACGGCGCCTTCGCCCTGTCGGACGGGCACACGGTGGTCATCTCCATCCAGAACGAACGGGAGTGGAAGACCTTCTGCGCCGAAGTGCTGGAGCAGCCGGAGCTTGCCACCGACCCCCGCTTCGTCTCCAACACGCTGCGCGTCGCCAACCGGCCGGAGCTGGACGCCGCGGTCGGCGCCTTCTTCGCCACGCTGGACCGCGCGCAGGCGACGGAACGGCTGCGCCGGGCGCGCATCGCCTTCGGCTCGCTGAACAGCGTGGCCGACCTGTCGGCGCACAGCCAGCTGCGCCGCATCGAGGTCGACACCCCGACCGGGCCGGTCAGCGCCGTCGCCCCGCCGCCGCGCTGGAGCGGCGAGACCTTCCAACCCCGCCCGGTGCCCGCCGTCGGCCAGCACACCGACGCCCTGCGCAAGGAGTTCGCCGCATGAGCTTCGAGAATCTGAAGGACTGGATCGGCCGCGAGGAAGAGCATCTGGACGTCGCCACGGCGGCCCCGCTGGTGGGGCTGGCCGCGACGCTCGACCACCTCGACCCGCCCTGGCGCGCGGGCGAGCTTCCGCCGCTCGGCCACTGGCTCTACTTCCTGCCCAAGGCGCCGCAGCGCGAGATCGCCGAGGACGGCCACCCGCACCGCGGCGGCTTCCTGCCGCCGGTGCCGCTGCCGCGCCGCATGTGGGCCGGCGGCCAGCTGGAGTTCGTGGCCCCGATCCGCACGGGCGAGGCGCTGCGCCGCCGCTCCACCATCGGCGACGTGCAGCACAAGAGCGGCCGGTCGGGCGAGATGGTCTTCGTGAAGGTGGTGCACGAGGTCATGACCGAGGCCGGCCTTGCCGTCCGCGAGATCCACGACATTGTCTACCGCGAGGCGCCCAAGCCGGGCGAATCCGCCCCGCCGTCCGAACCCGCGCCGGAGGCCGTGTGGCGCCGCCCGATGGTGCCGGACCCGGTGCTGCTGTTCCGCTTCTCCGCCCTGACCTTCAACGGCCACCGCATCCACTACGACCGCAAATACTGCGAGGAGGTGGAGGGCTATCCGGGGCTGATCGTGCACGGGCCGCTGACCGCGACGCTGCTGGTCGACCTGTTCCTGCGCGAAAATCCGAGGGCGCTCGTCACCGGCTTCCGCTTCCGCGCGCGCCGTCCGCTGTTCGACGTGCACCCCTTCACGCTGTGCGGCGCGCCGCGGGTGGGCGGGGCGTCGCTCTGGGCGCTCGACCACACGGGGCAGGTCGCCATGACCGCCGAACTGGAGGCCGCCTGATGCTCCGCATGACCTTGAAGGAGGCGCTCGCCGAGGTGCTGGACCCGAAGGGCCGGACCGTCGTGGACGTCGGCTGTGGCGACGGATCGCTGACGCGCCACTTCGCGGCGGAAGGCGCGCAGGCCATCGGCGTGGAGATCAGCGAGGGCCAGCTTGCCCGCGCCCGCAAGGCCGATCCGGTCGCGGGCGCCTCCTACCGCGTCGGCAAGGGCGAGGCCCTGCCGCTGGACGATGCGTCGGTGGATGCCCTGGTCTACTCCAACAGCTTCCACCACCTGCCGCTGCCGGTGATGGCCGACGCGCTGGCCGAGGCGGCGCGGGTGCTGAAGCCCGGCGGCACCCTGGTCGTGGTGGAGCCCATCGCGGAAGGCGGCTATTTCGAGGCCGTGCGCCCCATCGAGGACGAGACGGAGGTGCGCGCCGCCGCCTACGACACGCTGAAGCATCCGCCCCTGCCGCTGGAGGCGGCGGGCGAGACGGTCTACACGACGGTGGTCCGCCACCGCGACGCCGACCGCTTTCTCGCTCACGTCACCGCCGTGGACCCCGCCCGGCAGGACCGGCTGCCGGCGGTCGAGGCGGAGATGCGGCGGCGCTTCGCAACGAATGGCCGGGTGGAGGGTGACGGGATGACCGCCTTCGACCAGCCCATGCGCCGCATGCTGTTCCGGAGGCTGCCGTGATGACTGCCCCCACGTGCCGCCGCAGCTGGCTGTTCACCCCGGCCACGAAACCTGACCGCTTCGACCGCGCCGCGGAGGCCGGGGCCGACGCGCTGATCGTCGATTTGGAAGACGCCGTCGCCCCCACCGACAAGGCGGTGGCGCGGCAGACCGCGCTCGGCTGGATGACGACGCCCGGTGACGGGCGCGTCGTCCGGGTGCTGCGCATCAACGCGCCCACCACCGCCTTCGGATTGGAGGATCTGGTGGCGCTCGTCCGCTCCCCCGCGCAGCCGGACCTGATCCTAGTGCCGAAGACGGACTCCGCCGACACGTTGCGCCTGATCGATGGGCTGCTGACGGAGGCCGGAAAGGCGACCCGCCTCGTGGCGCTCATCGAAAGCGCGCGGGGAGTCGCCATGGCCGACGCCATCGCGCAGGCCACCCCCCGGCTGGACGCGCTGTTCTTCGGGGCTGCCGACCTCGCCGCCGACCTGGGGGCGGAAGTGGCGTGGGAACCGCTGCTGGCCGCGCGCTCCCGCGTGGTGAACGCGGCGGCGCTGGCCGGCCTTGCCGCCATCGACTCCCCCTTCTTCGCGCTGAACGACGAGGCGGGCTTGCGGTCCGAGGTCGCGGCGGCGGTGCGCATGGGCTTCACCGCCAAGGCGGCCATCCATCCCCGCCAGATCCCCGCGATCAACGAAGCCCTGACCCCGACACCCGAACAGGTGGCCGAGGCCCGCCTGATCCTGGAGGAGAACGCCAAGGGCGTGGGCGTCGTCGGCGGCCGCATGATCGACGAGGCGGTGGCAAGGAAGGCGCGGCGGATTCTGGCCGCGGCGGGGTAAGAGCTCTTTCCCCTGCTTCCACGACCAAATTCCGTCCGCGGAACCCGGCACGAGACCGCGCTCCGCGAAGGGTGAGGTCTTGGCGGACCCGTGTCTCGCCGCCCGCGCCGGTTTCCTCGCCGACCGTCATAAAAATCGCCGGGCGGTGAAAAAAGCGCTTGCCCGGCTCGGCCGACCGGCCTATATACCGCCTCCCCGGCGCGGCGCTGCTGACG
>Ga0065721_10005508_pt1 | contig 13159 bp, 12 predicted proteins | sample Mesricmetagenome_FD_59108 | JGI IMG/M metagenome (GOLD analysis project Ga0065721, IMG submission 59108) | Mesophilic microbial community from rice straw/compost enrichment Sample: eDNA_1 v2 (version 2) | ecosystem: Engineered > Solid waste > Grass > Composting > Bioreactor | place: USA: Davis... | reverse complement strand
GCGCGTCGGCGCTGCCGGCGCCCATGGCGGTGAGGTCGAAGCCCTCGAGGATGTTGAGGATCTGGACGAGATGCACACCGCCCGAGCTCGGCGGCGGCATCGACACCACCTCGTGGCCGCGATAGGTGCCGCGCACGGGCTGTCGCTCGATGACGCGGTAGCGGGCGAGATCCTCCACCGTCATCACTCCGCCCGCGGCCTTGACCGAGGCGGCGATCTTCTCGGCCACGGGGCCGCGGTAGAAGGCGTCCGGCCCGCCCTTGGCAATGGCGGCGAGCGTGTCGGCCAGGTCGGTCTGCACCAGGCGTTCGCCGCGTTGGAAGGGGCGGCCATCCTTCAGGAAGATGGCGGCCGTCGCCGGATCGCGGCCGAGACGAGCCGCGGCCTGCGGCAGCGAATCGGCCAGATCGTCCTCCACCGCGATGCCCTCGCGCGCCAGCCGCTCGGCCGGGGCGATGAGATCGGCGAGGGTGAACTTGCCCGAGCCGTATTTCTCGAGCGCATGGGCAAGGCCCAGGACGGTGCCCGGCACGCCGACGGCAAGGCCCGAATCGCGTGACTTCTTCGGATCGGCCTCGCCTTTCTCGTCGAGGAACATGTCGCGATGCGCGGCCGCCGGCGCGCTCTCGCGGTAGTCGATGGCGATGGTCTCGTTGCGCTCGGCGAGATGCACCAGCATGAAGCCGCCGCCGCCGAGATTGCCGGCCCGCGGCAGGGTNACGGCGAGCGCGAAGCCGACCGCGACCGCCGCATCGACGGCATTGCCNCCCTTGCGCAGCACCTCGACGCCGACGCGGGNNGCCTCTGCCTCCTGNGAGGAGACCATACCGTTCGGGGCGATGACCGGCAGCAGCCGCGCCTGGGCGGAGAGGATGGGCTGGCCGGCCGGAGGCGTTGCGGCCGGCTGCTGGGCGAGGGCGAGCGGGGCGGCAACGGCGATGGAAACGGCGGCAAGGAGAACCCGGAATGGCCGGGCGGGGCGCGATATCGTCATGAATCTCCTCCACATGCGAAAGTGGAGGTTAGCGCCTTGCCCGCATGCTGATAAATATGCCGCATGTGGCACGCGCTGCGGAAGCATGGCAGCGGCAGCCCCCACGAGGTGTCGCATGACCTTCCTGCCCGATCCCGCCGTCCTCCTCGCCTATTCGTTCGCCTGCTTCGTGCTCTTCGTCACGCCCGGGCCGGACATGAGCCTCTTCCTCGCCAAGACCATGGCCGAGGGGCGGCGCTCCGGCATCGCCGCCATGCTCGGCGCACTCACCGGCTGCTGCGTGCACACGCTGCTCGCGGCGCTCGGCGTCTCGGCCCTGCTCGCGGCCTCGGCAACGGCCTTCACCATCCTCAAGGTGGTCGGTGCGCTCTATCTCCTGTGGCTCGCCGTCGATGCGGTGCGCAACGGCTCGGCGCTCAACGTCAAGGCGGGCGAACGCCCGCCGGCCTCCTTCGCACGCACCTTCCTCCTCGGCATCGGCGTCAATCTCACCAATCCGAAGATCGTGCTGTTCTTCGTGACCTTCCTGCCGCAGTTCGTCGCGGCCAGCGACCCGCACGCCTCGGCCAAGCTCTTCTTCCTCGGCCTCTACTTCATCGCCTTCTCGCTGCCGCTCGCGGTGCTGCTCATCCTGGCGGCGGACAAGGTGGTGCGTGCCCTCAAGGGCCGCCCGCGCATCATGCGCGGGCTGGACTTCGCCTTCGCCGGTCTCTTCGGCGCCTTCGCCCTGAAGATCCTCGCGACCCAGGGCCGCTGAGCGAAAGACGCCGGCCGTTCAGCTGTTGCGGGGCCGATCGAAGGTCTCGATCATGAGCGGCTGGGGCCCGAGGAAGGCGAGCGCCACCCAGCGGTCGGGCACACGGCTGATCGACAGGTTGTAGTTGCGGGCGAGGTTCACGAAATCGCTGCGGGCGACGACGATGCGGTTCTCGCGCGTCTCGAGCGCGTCGAGCACCTGCCGGATCTCGGGATTGGAGCGCCGGTCCGGATAGAGGTTCATCAGGTCCATGACCTTGCCGAGCGTCCGCGAGAGATTGTCCTGCGTGTCCATGAAGGTCCGGAAGCGCGCGGGATCCGTCGGCGCTTCCGGCTGGGCCGGCAGGGCGAGGACCTTCGCCTGCGCGTCGCGCAGCTGCTCGACGAGAGCGCCCTGGGTGGCGTTGACCGTCTCCACCATGGCGATGATCTCGGGCACCATGTCGGCCCGGGCGCGGAACTGCTGCTCCACCTCGCGCCAGGCCTCGCGCGCCGCCGCGCCGTAATGCGGCGCGTTGTTGGCGTTGACGGTAACCCAGGCGGCGGCCGCCACGACGACGGCGAGGCCGGCAACGAGCGCAAATCGGCGCGGGATCATCGACTGAACTCCTTCCTGAAATGATCTGGCCTCATGCCGACGGCTCGCTTCGCTCGACGCCGGCCGTGCGGCCGGCGATCAGCCAGTAGACGAGCCCCGACAGCGAGCCGGTGAGAAACAGAAGCAGCGTGATGCGCAATTCGCCCTCGCCGGCCCGGCCGGCACCGGCGGCCCAGGGAACGGCCGCGCTGATGGCACCGCTCGCCCCGCCATACCAGACGAAGGACCGCCAGCCGCCGATCTCGCCGACGACCGCCGCGACCACGGGCGGCAGGACGAGCACCAGGAGCGCCATCGTCCAGAGCGCGGCGCCGATGGCGAGCGCCGTCGCATCCGGCGCGCCCTCGCTCATGATGGCGTCGAACAAAGCGAAGAAGCCGGCAAAGCCGAGCCCCGCGATGAGCTCGTGCATGGCGGGCTCGCCGAGGCCCGCGATGACCATGAAGATGAAGCCGGCCGTGATGGCGGCCCCGAGCGCGAAAGCGGCGACGGCGAGCCGGGCGATAAAGCGCATGAAGGGCCTTCGCTATTCGGCGGCGGAGAACATGCCCTCGGCGCCGATGCCGGATTCGAGCATCATGCGGGCGCGGGCCCTCAGCTTTTCCGTCTCGCTCTTGAGCTGGCCGCAGGCCGCCAGGATGTCGCGGCCGCGCGGCGTGCGCACGGGGCTCGCATAGCCGGCGTCGAACACGATCTGCGAGAAGCGCTCGATCGTCTCCCAGTCGGAGCATTCATACTGGGTGCCCGGCCAGGGATTGAACGGAATGAGGTTGATCTTGGCCGGAATGCCCTTGAGCAGGCGCACGAGGGCGCGGGCGTCCGCCTCGCTGTCGTTGACGCCCTTCAGCATCACATATTCGAAGGTGATGCGCTTGGCGTTGGACACACCCGGATAGGTGCGGCAGGCCTCCAGCAGCTCGGCGATGGGATACTTCTTGTTGAGCGGCACGAGCACGTCGCGCAAATCGTCGCGCACGGCGTGCAGGGAGATCGCCAGCATGCAGCCGATCTCCTCGCCGGCGCGGCCGATCATCGGCACGACGCCGGAGGTCGACAGCGTGATGCGGCGGCGGCCGATGCCGAGGCCCTCGTTGTCGCAGACGACATCCATCGCCGCCTTGACGTTGTCGAAGTTGTAGAGCGGCTCGCCCATGCCCATGAGGACGATGTTGGTGACGAAGCGGCCGCCGTCGCTCGGCACGAAGGCGCCTTCGGGCGGGCTCTCGTCCGGCCAGTCGCCGAGCCGGTCGCGCGCGACCATCACCTGGGCGACGATCTCGGCGGAGGTGAGGTTTCGGACCAGCTTCTGCGTGCCGGTGTGGCAGAAGGAGCAGTTCAGCGTGCAGCCCACCTGGCTCGAGACGCAGAGCGTGCCGCGGTCGACCTCGGGAATGTAGACGCATTCGATCTCGGCGCCCTTGTCGAAGGGCCCGGTCGAGGGCATGCGCATGAGCCACTTGCGCGTGCCGTCGCGCGAGACCTGCTCGGTGACCACCTCGGGCCGCGCCAGCGTGAAGGCCTCGGCGAGCCGCGCGCGCAGGCCCTTGCCGATGGTCGTCATGACGTCGAAGTCGCGCGCGCCGCGCAGGTAGATCCAGTGCCACAGCTGGCCGACGCGCATGCGCAGCTCGCGCTCGGGGATGTCGAGCGCGGCGAGGCTGTCGCGCAGTTCCTGGCGCGTCATGCCCACGAGCGAGGGCTTGACGGGCATCGCCACGGGGCGCGGTTGTGAAGGGGCGCGGAGCGCCGCCTCCTGCGAGGGCACTTGCATGGGTCCGGTCCAAAACAGAAAGTCCCGGCGCTATAACACGCCGGGGCCGTCATCGTCACCTTGTGCAGGGCGTGCCAGTGCATCGCCCGATGCATGCCCGGCCCGCCCGGCGGCGATTCATCGCAGCCGGTGAGCCGCGGCCGTTCACTTGCACTCGTCGTTCACCCGCTTCAGCGCCTGGGTGAAGCCCTGGAGCGAATATTCGTCGGTCAGCTTGTTGCCGCGGCGCGATTCCACGTTGATGACCAGCTTGGCGCCGCGCTGGAAGGACGTGATCACCTGGCCCTCCTGCGCCGGGTCCTTGACCCAGGCGTTCTCGCCCTTGGTCACGAGCGCGAAGGCCGCATCACCCACCGTCGCGCGGGCATCGACATTCTCGCGGGTGGGGAAGCCCATGACGAAGCTGACCTCGTTGCGCACGTTCTCGGCCGGCCGCTTCGACACGAAGAGATAGGCGGGATCGCGGTTGAGGCCGGCCGGCAGGCGCTGCTTCGGCTGGGTCATGGCATAGCACACGCGCGCGTTGCCCTGGCCGGAGGCATAGGCGCCCCAGTCACCGTAGGTCGCGAGCAGCGTCGCCTGGCCGCCGGCGCCCTGCGCCGCCGCCGGCTGGCTCGCAGCCAGGACAGCGACGACAGCCGCACCGATCATGAGAAGGCCCGCACCGGGCCGCGCCGAGAATCCTCGAATCATCAGAGCGTCACACTCCCTCGTTCGAGTGGAACACATCCCGCCCGGCGCCTCGTAGGCGTCCGGAAGGGGGCGAAATTATGATCGCGCCGGCCAGCATCGGTCCCGGTGCGCAGCCGTTCATGAAGCCGAAACGTTAATCGAATTTTATTGAGAGATTATTTCCCGCGCCCGGCGCCTGTGATCATCGGTGATGGCGCCTGCCACCATGGCGATCGCGGCGGCGAGGACGGCCATATCGTCGCTGAAGCCCAGGAGCGGGAGGAAATCGGGGACGGCATCGGTCGGCAGGATGAAGTAGCCGAGCGCGCCGAGCAAGGTGAGCTTGACGCGGCGCGGTGTCGCCGGATCGGTCGCGCAAAAATAGACGGCCACGAGATCCTCGGCGAAGGGGGTATTCGCGGCGACACGGCGCAGAGCCTTCCAGAAGCGGCGCGTCACGCTTTCCTCGTCGCGCGCCGCACGCCGCATGGCCTGCATCTCCTCGCGCGTCAGCGGGCGCGCGATCGTCTCGTCCATTCCTGCCTCCTTCAAGGGCGACAACGCATCGCCCACGCACGGCTCTGGTGCCGCAAGACCAAGGCCAGAAGATGGTTTGCCGAGGTCGGCCGCACAAGGTTTCGCGGCCGGCCTCGCCATCGGCATTGGCACCGGCGCACGGCCGGTGGCGTTTGCGCCGGGCGCGAGGTGCGCTAAACCCCGGAAGAGCACGGCAGAGAATGCCGGCAACGGGACATGAGGGAGGAGAAGGCATGAAGCTCGACGCATCGACGGCCGCCGTCGTTACCGGCGGGGCCTCCGGCCTCGGGGAGGCCACTGCGCGCATGCTCGCCGCGGCCGGCGTCAAGGTGGCGATCCTCGACATGAACGAGGAGCGAGGGCGCGCTGTGGCTCAGGATATCGGCGGCCTCTTCGCGCGCACGGACGTCTCGGACGAGGCTTCCGTCGATGCCGCTCTCGCCGCGGCGAAAGCCGCGCACGGCCCGGCGCGGATCGTCGTCAACTGCGCCGGCATCGCCCCCGGCAAGCGCACCGTGGCGAAGAAGCGCGACACCGGCGAGCTCGTGGCTCACGATATCGCGACCTTCGCCCGCACCGTCGCCATCAACCTCGTCGGCACCTTCACCGTGACGGCCAAGGCAGCCGCCGACATGGCGTCCCTCGACCCCGTCACGCCCGACGGTGGGCGGGGCGTGATCGTCTGCACGGCCTCGGTCGCGGCGACCGACGGGCAGATCGGCCAGGCGGCCTATGCCGCCTCCAAGGCGGGCGTGATGGGCATGACGCTGCCGGTGGCGCGCGACCTTTCGACGCTCGGCATCCGCGTCATGACGATCATGCCGGGGCTGTTCGAGACGCCGATGTTCGCCTCGGTGCCGGAGGACTACCGCACGGCGCTCGAGGCGAGCGTGCCCTTCCCGTCGCGGCTGGGCAAGGCGGAGGAATATGCCGCGCTCGTGCGCGCCATCATCGAGAACGACATGCTCAACGGCTCCGCCATCCGGCTCGACGGCGCCATTCGCCTCGCGCCGAAATAACAGCCCGCGCAACCGGCCCGGCTGCGTGGCAGCCCCGGCGCGGCCTCGGCCCATTGCTGCCTCAATGCCGCGTTCTGTTGGCGCACGCGTCGGCCGGACGGACCAGTCGATCCGTCCGGTGACCGGTCGCGCGAGACGCAGGAGACGGCATGACGGGAAACGGCACCACACGCGGTTGGTACGGCCCATCGTGAGCGCGGCTCTCGCTTCCCCGCCCGGGAGCGCCAGCGACGCCCTCGGAGCATCGCAACGGTTCATCGATCTGCTGCCGGTCGCCATCTACGTCTGCGACAGGGACGGCTTCATCGTGCGCCACAACCGCTCCGCGGCCGAGCTGTGGGGGCGCGAGCCGGCGCCGCAGGACCGTTTCTGCGGTTCGCTCGCCCTCCGAGCGCCCGACGGCACGCCCATCGCGCACGCCCGCTGCCCCATGGCCGAGGCCTTGAGGACAGGCCAGGCGGTGACCGACGCCGAGGTGGTGGTCGAGCGGCCCGACGGCGAGGCGCTATACGTCCTCGTCAACATCGAACCGATCCGTGACGCCTCCGGCGCGGTCGTCGGCGCGGTCAACTGCTTCCGCGACATCACCGAGCGACGACGGATGCAGGAGCGGCAGGAGCTCCTGCTGCGCGAGATGGACCACCGCATCAAGAATCTCTTCGCCCTGGCGAGCGGCATCGTCGGCCTCAGCGCCCGCGGCGCGGCGACCCCGCAGGAGACGGCCGAGGCGGCCCGCCGCCGCCTCGAAGCGCTGGCGCGGGCCCACACATTGACGCTGCCGGCTGCCGGTCTCAGCCGCGAGGAGGCGCGCAGCGCGACCCTCACCGCCCTCGTCGACACCATCGTCTCGCCCTTCGTCGATGCCCGGCCCGAGGAGCCACGGATCGTCGTGGAGGGTCCGGACATCACCCTCGGCGGCGGCGGGCTGACGAGCTTCGCCCTGCTGCTGCACGAATTCGCGACCAACGCCGCCAAATACGGCGCGCTGTCGTCGCCGGCCGGGCGCATCGTCGTCTCCTGGCACACGGACGCGGAGACGCTGCACCTCCTCTGGCGCGAGGAGGGCGGCCCCGCCCCCTCCGCAGGCGAGGCGGCTAACGAGGGGTTCGGCAGCGTGCTCGCGCGCAGCACCGTCCGCAGCCAGCTCGGCGGCTCCCTCGCACGCGAATGGCGGCCCGACGGGCTGATCGTGACGCTGACGGCGCGGCTCGACCGGCTCGCCTGATCAGGCGCCTGCCGCCAGGCGCCGGCCCGACATGTAGGGATGCCGCGAGAGCGCGTAGGCAGCCTCGACGATATAGGGGCCGCCGCCGACCGAGGCGCGCGAGGAGAACAGCACGAAGCGGTCGGCGGTGAAGGTCAGGGGCCGGAAGGCACCCTGGCCGGCGAAGTAGTCCGCGACGTCGAGCGGCGAAGCGTCGCGCAGGCGCGCCAGGGTGACGTGCGGCGTGAACTTGCGCGGCTCGGGCGGCAGGCCGGCGCGGCGCACGCAGCGCTCGTGGTCGGCCTGCAGCTCGGTGAGCGTGGGGTTCGGCCGCACGCGCGCGAAGATCGCCCGCGGGCGGCTGCCGCCGAAGGAGTCGAGCATGTCGAGCGTCACCGTCACCGGCGGACGGTCGATGTCGGCGAGGGAATCGAAGATGTCCGCCGCCGTCGTGGCATCGACATCGCCGATGAAGCGCAGGGTGATGTGATAGTTCTCGACATCGATCCAGCGCGCGCCGTAAAGGCCGCCGCGATGGCGCGCGAGCGCCTCGGCAATGTCGGCGGGAATTTCGAGGCCGGTGAACAGACGAGGCATGGCCATCCTCCTTCGTTCCAGAGGCTTCGCGGCACCGGCAGCCGTCGCGGATGCCGGGCTCCCCCTCCCGCTGGGCCTTGTGCCGCAAGCGGCATCGGCCCTGGCGAATCGCTCCCTCAGCGAAGGATCGCGCGCCCGCCCGGCCCTGTCCAGAGCGGGGCGGACACGGCTTCGGCGCCTCGGCTCAGGGGCAGGGGTTGCCCTGGCGCTGGTGGATGGCGTCGATGCGGACCTCGATATCCTCGGTGATCTTCACGTCGAGCGCGTCGATATCGGTGCGCAGCTGCTCCATCGTCGTCGCGCCGATGATGGTCGAGGTGACGAAGGGCCGGCTGGTGGCAAAGGCGATCGCCATCTGCGCGGGGTCGAGGCCGAGCTCCTCCGCCAGCACCACATAGGCGTCGATGGCCTCGGCCGCGCCGGGCTTCTCGTAGCGCTGCAGCCGGTCGAACAGCTGCTTGCGGCTGCCGGGCGGCAGCGCGCCGTCGCGGTACTTGCCGGTGAGATAGCCCTGGGCGAGCGTCGAATAGGCGAGAAGGCCGACGCTCTCGCGCATGGCGATCTCGGCGAGGCCCACCTCGAAGGTGCGGTTGACCAGCGAGTAGGCGTTCTGGATCGACTGCACGCGCGGCAGGCTCTTCACGGTTGCGTGATGCAGGAAAGTCATCGTGCCCCAGGCGCTCTCGTTGGAGAGGCCGATGTGGCGGACCTTGCCCGCCTTCACGAGATCGCCGAGCACGGCGAGGATCTCGTCGATCGGGTTCTCCGGCCCTTCGGCGGCACGGAAGATGGTCGGGTTGGAGCCGAACTGGGTGACGGCCCGATCCGGCCAGTGCAGCTGGTAGAGGTCGATGTAGTCGGTCTGAAGCCGCTTCAGGCTCTTGTTCACCGCCTCCTCGATCTGCGCCCGGTTGAGCTCGCCCTTGCGGCCGCCGTCGCGGAACCAGTCCATGTCGGTGCGGCCGACCACCTTGGTGGCGAGGATGATCTTGTCGCGGTTGCCGCGCGCCTTGAACCAGGAGCCGATGATGCGCTCGGTGGCACCCTGCGTCTCGGCCTTGGGCGGAATGGGATAGAGCTCGGCGGTGTCGAAGAAGTTGATGCCGCGTTCGACGGCGTAGTCCATCTGCGCGTGGCCTTCGGCCTCGGTGTTCTGCTCGCCCCAGGTCATGGTGCCGAGGCACAGTTCGCTGACCATGAGATCGGTGCGGCCGAGTTTGCGGTAGTTCATAAGGCGTCAGTCCTCATCGTGCGGCGCCACGGCGCCGCGTCTGGCCCTTGCAAGAGAAAGCGGCCGGTCAGCCGCGGGGAGGCAGGGAGGACACGAAACGCTCGACCGTCGGCAGCATGCGCGCGACGATGCGTTTCACGCCCTCGGCGTTGGGGTGCATTCCGTCGGGGAGGTTGAGGCCCGGGTCTGCCGCCACCTCTTCGAGGAAGAAAGGATAGAATACGAGGCCGTGCCCCGCCGCAATATCCTTATAGATGGCATCGAAGCGGCGCCTGTAGTCCTCGCCGAGATTCGGCGCGGCGACCATGCCGACGAGCATCACGGGGATGTTGCGCGCCTTGAGCCGCGCGACGATGTCCTCGAGCGCCTTGCGGGTCACGTCGGGCGATACGCCGCGCAGCATGTCGTTGGCGCCGAGCGCCAGGATGACCGCATCGGTACCCTCCGGCACCGACCAGTCGAGCCGCGCAAGGCCGCCCGACGCGGTGTCGCCGGAGACGCCGGCATTGGCGATCTCGACCTCCATGCCCCGCTCGCGCAGGGCCTTTTCGAGGACGACGGGGAAGGCCGCCTCCTGCGGCAGGCCGTAGCCGGCCGTGAGACTGTCGCCGAGCGCGACGACGCGCAGCGGCTCGGCCAGCGCTCCCCCGGCCGGGGCGAGAAGCAGCATCACATGAAGGAGAGCGAGCGGCAGGGCGCGACGAAGACGTTTGATCATCCCGGACCAGGTCCCATATGACGGGGTGTTCCTATACCCCTCAGCCTCGACGGATCGATTGATGGACAGCGCGACGGATCTGACGCCACCTGCCGATATGGTCATTTCCCTCGCGGATGTCCATTTGAGCCTCGGACGCGGCGCTGCGCGCGTGCACATCCTCAAGGGGGTGTCGCTCGGCCTGCGGCGCGGCGAGGCCGTGGGCCTGGTCGGCCCGTCCGGCTCGGGCAAGTCGACCCTGCTCATGACCATGGCGGGGCTCGAACGGCCGGACAGCGGCACCGTGACTGTTGCCGGCAAGGACCTCGGCCGGCTCGACGAGGACGCGCTCGCCCGTTTCCGCGGCCGCAACGTCGGCATCGTCTTCCAGTCCTTCCATCTCGTGCCGACCATGACGGCGCTCGAGAACGTCGCCCTTCCGCTCGAACTCGCCGATGCGCCCGACGCCTTCGCCCGGGCCGAGGCGGAACTTGCGGCGGTCGGCCTCGGCGAGCGGCTGCATCATTATCCCTCCCAGCTGTCGGGCGGTGAGCAGCAGCGCGTCGCCATCGCGCGCGCCATCGTCGCCGATCCGGCCATTCTGGTCGCCGACGAGCCGACCGGCAATCTCGACGAGCGGACCGGGCGCGGCATCGTCGACCTTCTCTTCGCGCTCAAACGCGACAGGGGTGCGACGCTCGTCCTCGTCACGCACGACATGGGTCTTGCGGAGCAGTGCGACCGGGTCGTGCGGCTGCGCTCCGGCACCGTCGTGCCGGACGAAGCGCCCGTGAGCGCGTGAGGATGGCCATGCACGGCTTCGTCGGCGCCTCCTCGTCCAGCCCCGCTCCACGTCTGCCGCTGGTGCCGCGCCTCGCCTTGCGCGAGCTGCGCGGCGGCCTGCGCGGCTTCGGCGTCTTCCTCGCCTGCATCGCGCTCGGCGTTGCGGCGATCGCGGGTGTCTCCTCCGTCTCGCGCAGCCTGACCGAAGGCCTTGCGGTCGAGGGGCGGCGCATCCTCGGCGGCGACATCTCCTTCAGCCTCGTGCAGCGCGAGGCGAGCCCGGAAGAACGCGCCTTCCTCGACGAGGCCGGGCGCGTCTCCGCCATCGCCACCCTGCGCGCCATGGCCATCACGGAGAACGGCGAATCCGCCCTCGTCGAGGTCAAGGCCGTCGACGGGGCCTATCCGATGATCGGGTCGGTGGAGAGCGAGCCGGCCGCACCGGTGCAAGAGCTTCTCGCCGAGCGCGACGGCGTCCACGGCGCCCTCGTCGACCCCGTGCTGCTCGATCGCCTCGGCCTTGCCGTCGGGGATGTCGTCAGCCTCGGCAACGCACGGGTCGCGCTCCGGGCGCGCCTCGTCTCGGAGCCCGACAAGATCGCGGCCGGCGTCGGCTTCGGCCCGCGCCTCCTCATGTCGCAGGAGGGACTTGCCGCAACCGGCCTCGTGCAGCCCGGCAGCCTGGTGCGCTGGACCTACCGCGTGGCCCTGCCCGACGCGAGCGGGGGCGAGCGCGCCCTCGAGCGGCTCGAAGCCGGAGCACGGCAGCGCCTGCCCGACGCAGGCTGGCAGATCCGCTCGCGCAACAACGCCTCGCCGCAGTTCGCCCGCAACCTCGAACGCTTCACCCAGTTCCTCACCCTCGTCGGTCTCACGGCGCTCATGGTCGGCGGGGTCGGTGTCGCCAATGCGGTGAACGCCTTCGTCGAGCGCAAGCTGCATTCCATCGCCACGCTGAAGAGCCTCGGCGCGCCCGGCGGCCAGGTGGTCGCCGTCTACCTGACCCAGGTCATGATCATCGCCGCCGTCGGCATCGCCATCGGCCTCGTCCTTGGCGCGGCCATGCCCTTCGCCGTGGCCCATGCGGCGAAAAGCCTCCTGCCCCTTCCGCTGACGCCGGCGCTCGCCCCGCTGGAACTCGCCGTCGCCGCACTTTACGGGCTCCTGACAGCCCTCGCCTTCGCGCTCGGCCCGCTCGGCCGGGCCCACGACGTGCCGGTCTCCGCCCTTTTCCGCGACGAGGTCGATCCCTCCGCGAAAGGACCGCGCCTGCGCTACCGGCTCGCGAGCCTCGCAGCCGTCGCCGCGCTGGTCGTGGTCGCCGTCGTCTTCGCCTACGACCGGCGCGTCGCGCTCATCTTCATCGCCGCCGCCGCGGGCGCCTTCCTGCTGCTGCGGCTCGTCGCGCTCGGTCTCATGGCGCTCGCCCGCCGCCTGCCGCGGCCGCGCCGCACGGCGCCGCGCCTCGCGCTCGCAAACATCCACCGGCCGGGTGCGCTGACGCCCTCGCTCGTGCTGTCGCTCGGCCTCGGCGTGACGCTGCTCGTCGCGCTCGCGATGATCGACGCGAACATCCGCGGGCAATTGACGCGCGCCCTGCCGGCCCAGGCGCCGAGCTTCTTCTTCCTCGACATCCAGAACGGGGAAGCCGACCGCTTCGAGGCCTTCCTCGCCCGCGAGGCACCGCAGGGGACGGTGGAGCGGGTGCCGATGATGCGCGGGCGCGTCGTCTCGCTGAAGGGCATCCGGGCGAGCGACTACAAGGCGCCGGAAGAGGCCGCCTGGGTGCTGGAGGGCGACCGCGGCATCACCTATGCCGCGACGCCGCCCGAGGGCTCGACGGTGGTGGCGGGTGAATGGTGGCCGGCCGACTACGCGGGCGAGCCCCTCGTCTCCTTCGACCGCGAACTCGCGCAGGAGCTCGACCTCGCCGTCGGCGACCGGCTGGTCGTCAACGTGCTCGGGCGCAACATCGAGGCCACCATCGCCAACCTGCGCACGGTGGAATGGCGCACGCTGGGCATCAATTTCGTCATGGTGTTCTCGCCCAATACCTTCGCCGGCGCGCCGCATACGCACCTGGCCACGCTGACGGCGAACGGAGCGGGCGAGCGCGTCGACGAAGGCGCGGTGATGCGGGCGCTCGCGAAGGAATTCCCGATGGTCACGAGCGTGCGCGTGCGCGATGCGCTCGATGCAGTCAACGATGTCGTCGGCCAGCTCGCCGTCGCGGTGCGCGCTGCAAGCTCGGTGGCGCTCGCGGCGAGCCTGCTCGTCCTCGGCGGGGCGCTGGCCGCCGG
>Ga0065721_10051931_pt1 | contig 13160 bp, 12 predicted proteins | sample Mesricmetagenome_FD_59108 | JGI IMG/M metagenome (GOLD analysis project Ga0065721, IMG submission 59108) | Mesophilic microbial community from rice straw/compost enrichment Sample: eDNA_1 v2 (version 2) | ecosystem: Engineered > Solid waste > Grass > Composting > Bioreactor | place: USA: Davis... | reverse complement strand
CGCCGCCGCCGCGCTAGAGCGGCTGCTCCGCCCGGCGTTCGGCGCTGACCAGGCCCGCCTCCAGCACCTCCATCACCGCGACGGCCTGGTCGGGCGGGACGGGGTTGGGGCCCTGGCCGCGCAGGGCCAGGGCCACGGCGTCGTAATAGCGGCGATAGTCGCCGGCGGGCCCGTGGACGGGGGTGCGCGCGCCGGTCTCGCCGTCGATCAGCAGGCCGGGCCGGGGATCCAGGCCCCAGCCGTCGCCGCCCGCGCGGCCGGTCGCCTTCAGCTGGTCCTCCTGGATGTCGAGGCCGGACTTGATCCAGCCCGCGCGCTCGCCCTGGACCGCGAAGCGCAGGTCGGAGGCGGCGGACAGCATGTCGGCGTGCAGGATGACGCGAAAGCCGTCGTAACGCAGCACGGCGTGGGCGTAGTCGGTCGCCTTGCCGCCGTCGCGGACCACGGCCAGGTCGGCGGTGATCCCCAGCGGCCGGCCGAACAGGACCAAGGCCTGATCGATCAGGTGCGGCCCCAGGTCGTACCAGACGCCGGCGCCGGGAACGTCGGCCTCGCGCCAGCGGTCGCGCACCTGGGGCCGATAGCGGTCGAAATGGCTCTCGAAGCGGACGATCCGGCCCAGGCGGCCCTGGGCGATCAGGGCCTGAAGCGTCAGGAAGTCGGCGTCCCAGCGGCGATTGTGAAAGACCGACAGCAGCAGGCCCCGCGCCTCGGCCAGGGCCGCCAGGTTCCGCGCCTCGGCGACGGTCAGGGTGAAGGGCTTGTCGACGACGACGGCGCGGCCGGCCTCCAGCGCCTGACGGGCCATCGGCGCGTGCAGGGCGTTGGGCGCGGCGATGACGACCAGCTCGACCTCGGGATCGGACAGGGCGACATCGAGATCGGCGGCGATCTTCGCCTCCGGCCAGTCGGTCTTCACCGCCTCGCCCTGGCGGGAGACGACCGTGTGCAGCCGCAGGCCCTGCGCCGCCGCGATCAGGGGCGCATGGAAGGTCTTTCCGGCATAGCCGTAACCGACCAGGGCGACACCGGCGGGGGTCAAGATTCGGCCCTGGCCTTGGCCTCGGCGATCAGGGCGTCGTCGATCTCGCGCGCGCGGACGGCGGCGGGGCGGCTCATCAGGCGGGCGGCGTAGGCCTGGAAGGCGGGGCGTTCGGGAAGGCTTTTGAACATCTGGCCCCACGCCACCTGGCTGCCGACATAGACGTCGGCGGCGGTGAACTGGTCGCCCAGCAGCCAGGGCCCGCCCTGTTCGACGGCGTACTCCAGCGCGTCGACCGTCTGTTCGAACGAGCCGTAGCCGACCATGGCCGACTTCTCGGCCGGCGGCAGAAGGCCCAGGGCGTTGGCCGTCACCGACGCCTCGACCGGGCCTGCGGCGAAGAACATCCAGCGATAGTAGAGGCCGCGCCGGGGGTCATCCAGCGCGGGGGCCAGGCCCGCCTCGGGAAAGGCGTCGGCCAGATAGGCGCAGACGGCGGCGCATTCGGTCACCGTCACCCCGCGATGGACCACGGCGGGGACCTTGCCCATCGGATTGATGGCCAGATAGGCCGGCGCCTTCATGGTCGTGGCGTAGTCGAGCACCTCGGTCCGGTAGGGGCGACCGACCTCCTCCAGCATCCAGCGGGCGATGCGCCCGCGCGACATGGGGTTGGTGTAGAATACGATGTCGTCGTCGGTCATGGTCTTCTCCCTGGCGGGAGACGATACGCCGAACCCCGGCCCGCGTCAGCCGATGACCATGCTCATGTCGCGGCGCGCCATCATGCGGTCGAACTCGGTCCAGACGCCGTCGGCGCCGTGCCAGGACCCCTGGGTCGCCGCCTTGGAGTATTCGGTGGCGCGCGCCTCGAAGAAGTTGGCGTGCTCGACGCCCGACAGCAGGGCCTGGAGCCACGGCAGCGGGTTTTCCTTCACGCCATAGACCTCCGGCAGCTTCAGCTGGCGCAGGCGCCAGTCGGCGATGAAGCGGATGTAGGACTTGATGTCGTCGGCGGTCATGCCGTTGACCGGGCCCATCTCGAAGGCCAGGTCGATGAACTTGTCCTCCATGTCGACCACCGTCTTGCAGCAGTCGACGATGTCGGCGGCGACGGCGGGGGTGACCGCGCCCGTCTCCTTGTTGAAGGCGTGGTAGAGCTTGATGATGCCCTCGCAGTGCAGGCTCTCGTCGCGCACCGACCAGCTGACGATCTGGCCCATGCCCTTCATCTTGTTCTGGCGCGGGAAGTTCATCAGCATGGCGAAGCTGGCGAACAGCTGAAGCCCCTCGGCGAAGCCGCCGAACATGGCCAGGGTCCGGCAGATGTCGGCGTCCGACTCCACGCCGAACTGGCCCATGTAGTCGTGCTTGGCGCGCAGGGCGTCGTATTCCATGAAGGCGCCGAACTCGGCCTCGGGCATGCCGATGGTTTCCAGCAGCAGGGCGTAGGCCGCGATGTGGATGGTCTCCATGTTAGCGAATGACGCCAGCATCATCTTGACCTCGGTCGGTTTGAAGACCCGGCCGTAGCGCTCCATGTAGTTGTCCTGAACCTCGATGTCCGCCTGGGTGAAGAAGCGGAAGATCTGGGTCAGCAGGTTGCGCTCGTTGTCGTCCAGGGTGGAGGCCCAGTCCTTGACGTCCTCGCCCAGCGGCACCTCTTCCGGCATCCAGTGGACCTGCTGCTGCTTCTTCCACATGTCGAAGGCCCACGGATAGCGGAAGGGCTTGTAGGCGATCGACGGGGTCAGGAGGCCGGGCGCGTCGGCGCGGACGATGGGGGCGATGGCGTTCATCGGGCGGACCTTCAGGACAGGATGGGAGCGAATCCGGAGCGGGGGCCATCCTGCGACTCGCGCCGCCCGGCGCCAAGCGGAATTGCCCCTATTTAGCGATCACATTTTTCCTGACCGCTATATCTGGTGTGTGCGTCAGAAATCCCTGGGGACGGGGCTGGGGACGGTTCGACGGGCTTGCCTTGACGCGGGGAGAGGCGCCTAAAGTCCGGCCGAACAAGGCCGCGGCGAAGGTCGTCGCGCCACCGGAGGATCCCCATGCGCGAAGCCGTCATCGTCTCCACCGCCCGCACGCCGATCGGCCGGGCCTATCGCGGCGCCTTCAACGACACCCAGGCGCAGCAGCTGGGCGCCCATGCGGTGCGGCACGCGGTCCAGCGCGCCGGCGTCGATCCGGCCGAGATCGAGGACGTGGTGATGGGCGCGGCGCTGCAGCAGGGCTCGACCGGCACGAACGTGGCGCGCCAGGTGGCGCTGGCCGCGGGCCTGCCCTCGACTGTCCCGGGCATGAGCCTGGACCGCCAGTGCGCCTCGGGCCTGATGGGCATCGCCACGGCGGCGAAACAGGTGATCTTCGACCAGCAGAAGATGGCGGTCGGCGGCGGGCTGGAGAGCATCTCCCTTGTCCAGAACCAGCACATGAACCTGTACCGCGGCAAGGACGAGGACCTGCTGAAGCTGTCGCCGCACATCTATATGTCGATGCTGGAGACCGCCGAGGTCGTGGCCCGCCGCTATGGAATCAGCCGCGACCGCCAGGACGAATATGCGCTGCAGTCCCAGCAGCGCACGGCCCAGGCCCAGGCCGAGGGGCGGCTGGACGCCGAGATCGTGCCCATGACCACGACCATGCTGGTTACGGACAAGGCGACCGGCGAGACCTCCCGGAAGGAGATCACCCTGTCCAAGGACGAGGGCAACCGGCCCGAGACCACCCTGGACGGCCTGAAGTCGCTGAAGCCCGTGTTCGGCGCCGGCGAGGAGATCCAGCAGGGCGAATACATCACCGCCGGCAACGCCAGCCAGCTGTCGGACGGCGCCTCGGCCTGCGTGATCATGGAGGCGGGCGAGGCGGTGAAGCGCAATCTGCAGCCTCTGGGCGCCTATCGCGGCATGGCCGTCGCCGGCTGCGAGCCGGACGAAATGGGCATCGGCCCGGTCTATGCCGTGCCCAAGCTGCTGAAGCGTCACGGCCTGACGGTGGACGACATCGGCATCTGGGAGCTGAACGAGGCCTTCGCCGTGCAGGTGCTCTATTGCCGCGACACCCTGGGCATTCCCAACGACCGGCTGAACGTGTCGGGCGGGGCGATCTCGATCGGCCACCCCTACGGCATGTCCGGCGCGCGGATGACCGGCCACGTCCTGATCGAGGGCAAGCGGCGCGGCGCGAAATACGGCGTCGTCACCATGTGCGTCGGCGGCGGTATGGGCGCGGCGGGGTTGTTCGAGATTTACTGATAGGGCTTCACCCCTCCGTCATCCTCGGGCTCGACCCGAGGGTGACGGCGATGAGGATCACACCTTCTCGCTGATCTTGATCGCCGCCCGGCACCCGGCCTTGATGACGCCGCTGAGCAGACGATAGGCCGGGGCCTCGCGGCTGCCGTGTTCGATGGCGTGGTCGTGGTGGGCCAGCTCCTCCTCGCGGAACTGCTTCAGTTCCGCGGCCAGGGCCGGGTCGCGGTCGCCGATCTCGGCGATCTGGTCGGCGTAGTGCTGCTCGATCACGCTCTCGACCGCCTCGGTGCAGGCGTGCGCCGCCTTTTCGCCGATCAGGGCCGTGCCGGCGCCGAGCGCCGAGGCCGCCAGCCGCCAGACCGGCGTCATGGCCGTGGGGCGCACCTTGCGTTCGTTCAGCAGCCTTTCGAACCGGGCCAGGTGAACCGCCTCCTGGTCCTGCATCTCGGCCAGGTCCCGGGTGATCGCCTCGCGGCCCTTCCTCGCCTCGAACACCGCGCGCTGGGCGCGGTAGATCAGGACGGCGGCGTACTCGCCGGCGTGGTCGACGCGCAGGATCTCGTCCATCCGGGCCTTGTCGGCGCCCTGTCCGGGACGAGGCAGCGGGATGCGGTCGCTCATGGTCAGGCCTTTTCGATGCGCGGCGCGCGGGCGTCCTTGGGACGCTTGGCCGCCAATAGGCTGAACGTCGCAAGCGCCAGGGAGATCAGCACGTTCCATCCGGCCATCGACAGGCCGAGCCAGCGCCAGGCCACGTCGCCGCACGACGGCAGGGGGCCGGCGGGCGCGGTTCCGGCCGCCAGGGCCGCCAGGGCGTCCACGTCCACCGAGGCGCCGCCCATGCAGGTCGCGGGCAGGGCCCACCAGCCCTGCTCGCCGCCCATGTGGAAGGCGGCGGTGATCGCGCCGGTGGCGAAGACGGCGGCCAGCAGGAAGGAGGCGATGCGCGGCGTGCCCCGCCGGCCGCCGCTGAACAGGGTCCAGCCGGTGGCCAGGACGGCGATCACGACGGCGCCCCAATAGACCTCGCGCTGCTTGAGACAGAGGTTGCACGGCGCCAGGCCGCCGAACCGCTCGAACGCGTGGGCCGCGCCCAGCATGGCCAGGGACGCCGCCAACGCAAAGGCGGTCCACCAACGGGTCAGCAGGCGATAGGCGGTTCTCATCGCTCGTTTCTCTACCCCGGCGCGGCGGCGGCGTCGACTTACAGAAGCTTCACCAGGACGACCGCGCCGACCAGCACGACCAGGCCGATCCCGGTCCAGACCGCCAGCCGCTTCTCGACCTGGGCCAGCATGGCCGGGCCCCAGCGCTTCAGGATCCAGGCCTCCAGGAAGAAGCGGCCCCCGCGCGTGGCGATCGAGGCGCCCAGGAAGACGGGAAAGCTGAAGGCGGCCAGGCCCGAGGCGATGGTCACCAGCTTGTAGGGAATGGGCGTCAGTCCCTTGATCAGAATGACCCACAGACCCCAGTCGTCGAACCAGGCGCGGAACTGATCCAGGCCATCGGCGTGGCCCAGCAGGCGCATCAGCATCAGGCCGACGTCGGTCAGGTAAAAGCCGATGGCGTAGCCCAGAATTCCGCCCAGCACCGAGGCGACGGTGCAGACGGCCGCATAGACATAGGCGCGGTCCGGGCGGGCCAGGATCATCGGCGCCAGCATGACGTCGGGCGGGATCGGGAAGACCGAACTCTCCAGGAAGGAGACCAGGGCCAGGGCGGGCGTGGCGTGGCGGCTGCGCGCCAGGGCGAAGACGCCGTCGTAGAGCTTGCGGAGCATGAACATCCCTGGCGGCGCGCGGGGGCGCCGGATTCGCGGCAACCGATAGCAGGGCTGCGACATTGCGTCATCCGGCGCCGGACCGCGGCGTCGCTACACCGGCCGCCATGACCGACGCCCAGACGCCCGACCAGAAAGACGACGTCAGCCACAACGTCATCCGCCTGCTTCGCCGCCTGGCCGACGACGGCGGCGAGGCGGGCCTGACGCTGCACGAGATCCGCGACCGGATGGACGAGCGCGCCTATGGGCTGCTGATCCTGCTGCTGTCCATTCCGTGTCTGGTGCCCGGCCTCTATGGCGTGCCGCAGGTGGTCGGGGTGATCATCATCCTCGTCGCCGCCCAGCTGCTGGTGGGCCGCGAGGAGCCGTGGCTGCCGCGCTGGATGCTGGCGCTCAGGGCCAAGGGGTCGTGGCTGAATGCGATGGCCGACTTCGCGGAATCGAAGCTGGCCTGGATCGACCGGCTGTCGCGTCCGCGCCTGCGTCGCTTCGCCGACGGGGCGGGCGAGAAGCTGGCCGCGGCCTTCATGATCCTGGCGACCCTGACCATCGTCCTGCCGATGACCAACACCATCCCCTCGATCGCCCTGGCCCTGCTGTCGGTCGGCCTGATCCAGCGCGACGGCCTGTTCATCCTCGGCGGGGCGGCGGTCGCCACGGCCTGGCTGGCGGTTCTGGGCGCGGTGGCGACCGGGCTGCTGATCGGGGCGGACTGGGCGACGCGGCTGCTGCCGGGTTAGAGCCTGATCGGCTGAGGGGGAACCGCTTCGCGATTCCGCCGATGCCGTGAATCAGGCTCCCATTTCGCCTCAGGCGCCCGCCTTCTTCGCGAAGCTCCAGGCGGCGTCGCTGAGGGGGCCGACCTGGGCGGCCATGGTCCTGGCGTGGGCGCTGGCGGCGGTGCCGTCGCGGACGCGGCCGGCGATGCCCTGGCAGATGGCCGCCAGGCGGAACAGGTTGTAGGCGTAGAGCCAGTCCAGGTTCGCCGGACGCAGGCCGGTGGCGGCGGCGTAGCGGTCGACCGTCTCCTCCACCGAAGGGATGCCCAGGGCCTGAAGGTCCGCGCCGGCCAGGCCGTTCCTGAGGCTGGCGGGGATGGCCCAGGCGATCAGCAGATAGGAGAAGTCGGCCATCGGGTCGCCCAGGGTCGACAGCTCCCAGTCCAGCACGGCGCGGACCTGGGGCGCGTCGGGGGCCAGGATCATGTTGTCCAGGCGGAAGTCGCCGTGGACGATGCGGCTGGGGCCCTCGGGCGGCAGGCTGTCGGGCAGGAAGGCGATCAGCCGGTCCATCGCCGGGATGGGGTCGATCTCGGAGGCGCGGTACTGTTTCGTCCAGCGGCCGACCTGGCGGGCGAAATAGTTGCCGGCCTTGCCGTAGTCGCCCAGGCCGATGGCGGCGGGATCGAAGGCGTGCAGCCGCGCCAGAGTGTCGGTCTGGGCCTCGTAGATGGCGCGGCGCTCGGCGGGGGTCAGGCCGGGCAGTTTCAGGTCCCAGAAGACCCGCCCCTCGACCTTGTCCATCACATAGAACATCGAGCCGATGACGGCATCGTCCGTACACAGAGCATAGGGCTGCGCGACCGGGAAACCCTGGGCGGACAGGGCCGAGATGACGGTGAACTCCCGGTCCACGGCGTGGGCGCTGGGCAGCAGCACGCCCGGCGGCTTGCGCCGCAGCACATAGGCATGGTCGGGGGTGGTCAGCTCATAGGTCGGGTTGGACTGGCCGCCCTTGAACTGGCGCACCGTCAGGGGGCCGGCGTAGCCCGCGACGTTGGCCGTCATCCAGGCGTCCAGCGCCGCCTCGTCCAGCCGGTAGCGGGGATCGACCTCGCGCGTGCCGGAAAAGGCGTCCTGCGGGTTCATGGCGGCGTCGGTCATCCTGTCTCCCCTTGGTCCGTCGGCGTTCTTCAGGACGCGCGTTCGGGCGCGGCGATGATGGCCGCCTTCACCGCGCGGCGCCAGCCGGAAAGCAGCCGCTCGCGCTCGCCTGCGTCCATGCGGGGGGTCCAGACGGCCGGGGCCTCGGCCGGGCGATGCTCCAGGTCGTCGATCAGGCCGACGCCGAAGGCGGCCAGGCGGGCGGCGCCCAGGGCCGTCATCTCCTGGAAGGCGGGGCGTTCGACCTCGACGCCGCAGATGTCGGCGACGAACTGCATGGCGAAGCTGTTGGCGGTGACGCCGCCGTCGACCTTTAGCGTGGTCAGGGGCGGAGCGCCGTCGTCGGCCAGCGCGTCCAGCAGGTCGCGGGTCTGATAGGCCAGGGCCTCCAGCGCGGCGCGGACGAAGTGGGCGGGGCCGGAATCGCGGGTCAGGCCGACGACGGTCCCGCGCGCCTCCGGCTCCCACCACGGCGCGCCCAGGCCGGTGAAGCCGGGGACCAGATAGACGCCGCCGTTGTCGGGCAGCCCTTGCGCCATCGCCTCGGACTGACGCGATTCCGAGATCATCTTCGCCCCGTCGCGCAGCCACTGGATCGCCGAACCGGCCGAGAAGATGGAGCCCTCCAGCGCATAGGCCGTGCGGCCCTTCCTCCCCGTCCGGGTCGCGAAGCCCAGGGTGCCCAGGAGACGCCGGGTCGAGGCGACGGGTTCGGCCCCGACATTGGCGACCAGGAAGGCGCCGGTGCCGTAGGTGATCTTGGCGTCGCCGGGGTTCAGCGCCCCGTGGCCGACCAGGGCCGCCTGCTGATCCCCGGCCGATCCGGCGAGCGGCAGGGCGCGGCCGAACAGCGACGGCTCGCATTCGGCGATCACCTCGGCGCAGCCGACGATGCGGGGCAGGGCCTGGATCGGCACGTCGAACAGGGCGCACAGATCCTCGCGCCATTCCAGGGTCTTCAGGTCCATCAGGCTGGTGCGGGCGGCGTTGGTGGCGTCCGTCGCATGGACCCGCCCGCCGGTCAGCTTCCAGATCAGCCAGGCGTCGATGGTGCCCAGCTTGACCTCGCCCCGCGCCGCCCGTTCACGCGCGCCCGGCACGGCGTCCAGCAGCCAGGCGAACTTGGCAGCCGAGAAGTAGGGGTCGAGGATCAGGCCGGTGGCCGCCTGCACCGCCGGCTCATGGCCCGCGGCGGCCAGCCGGGCGGTGACGTCGGCGGTGCGCCGGTCCTGCCAGACGATGGCCCGGTGCAGCGGCTCGCCGGTCGCGGCGTCCCAGATCACCGCCGTCTCGCGCTGGTTGGTGAGGCCGATGGCGGCGAACCGACCGATCCCGCCCGCCTGGCGCACCACCTCGCGACAGGTCTGCAGCGTGGCGGCCCAGATCTCGGCGGCGTCGTGCTCGACCCAGCCGGAGCGGGGGAAATGCTGCGCCAGTTCAATCTGGCTGACGGAGACCGGCCGAAGATCGCGTTCGCGGCCTGTTTGTTCGCCTACCGCGCTTCGCGCTGCTTGAGGCGAAACCTCGAACGCGATGGCGCGGCTGGAGGTGGTGCCCTGGTCGATGGCGAGGATCAGGCTCAAGTCGTTTCTCTCCCGATAGGCTTGAGCTAAGGGGAGCACATGACGAACCGCCTGCCCAGCTATGAAGGCGTGCTGGACGCCGCCCGCCGGATCGAGGGCGTCGCCGTCCGCACCCCGCTGATCGAAAGCCCCGCCCTGAACGAACGGATCGGCGGCCGGGTGCTGATGAAGGCGGAAACGCTGCAACGCGCCGGGGCCTTCAAGTTCCGGGGCGCCTACAACCGCATCAGCCGGCTGGGCGAGGCGGAGAAGGCGCGGGGCGTCGTGGCCTTCTCCTCCGGCAATCACGCGCAAGGGGTGGCGGCGGCCGCGCGCCTGGTCGGGACGCCGGCGATCATCGTCATGCCGGCCGATTCGCCCGCGGTGAAGGTCGAGGGGGTGCGCGGCTTCGGCGGCGAAGTGCGCTTCTATGACCGCTGGAGCGAGAGCCGCGAGGCGATCGGGGCCGAGATCGCGGCCCAGCGCGGATCGGTGCTGGTCCCGCCGTTCGATGATCCCTTCGTCATCGAGGGGCAGGGCACGACGGCGCTGGAGCTGCTGGACCAGGCCGGTACGGGCATCGACCAGCTGCTGTGCGGCGCCTCCGGCGGCGGGCTGATGGCGGGGATCAACCTGGTCATGGCCGAGCGCAGCCCGGAGACGGCGGTCCTGGTGGTGGAGCCCGAGGCCTTCGACGACACGGCCCGGTCGCTGGCGGCCGGCGAGCGCGTCGACCATCCGCAGGGGACGCCGTCGATCTGCGACGCCCTGATGGCGCCCATGCCGGGCGAACTGACCTTTCCGATCAACCGGCGCTGCGCAGGGGCGCTGACGGTGTCCGACGCCGAGGTCGCCGAGGCCGTGGCCTTCGCCTTCCGCCATCTGAAGCTGGTGGTCGAGCCGGGCGGGGCGGTGTCGCTGGCCGCCCTGCTGGCTGGCAAGATCGAGGCGCGGGGCCGCACGACCGCCATCGTCCTGTCGGGCGGCAATGTCGATCCGGGCCTGTTCGCCGCCATCGTCGAGGGACGGTTCAAGGCCTGACTTCCCTTCGCGCCCCGCTTCGGGGAAGGTGACGCAAACAACGGGAGGACAGGATGCCGAAGACCAGCGAACTGCAGGGCCTGATCGGACAGGAGGTCGGGGTCTCGAGATGGTTCGAGATCACCCAGGCGCGGATCGACGCCTTCGCCGACTGCACCGAGGATCATCAGTTCATCCACGTCGATCCCGAGGCGGCCAAGGCCACGCCGTTCGGCGGGACCATCGCCCACGGTTTCCTGACGCTAAGCCTGGCCTCGGCCATGAGCTATGACGCCGTCGCGCCGCTGGACGGGGTGGTGATGGGCGTCAACTACGGCTTCGACAAGCTGCGCTTCCTGGCGCCGGTTCCCGCCGGGTCGAAGGTGCGGGGGCGGTTCAGGCTGCTGTCGGCCGAGGACAAGGGCGGCGGCCGCTGGCTGCTGAAGCACGAGCTGACCGTCGAGATCGAGGGCGGCGACAAGCCGGCCCTGATCGCCGAATGGCTGGGGATGCAGATGGTCGGCGGCTGAGGCGGCCGACAGAAAAAAGGCCCGGAACCTGAGTTCCGGGCCTTCGTCTTGCTCTAGTCCAGCGTGCGCTTGATCTCTTCGACCGTGAAGCACTCGATGTAGTCGCCGGCCTTGATGTCCTGGAAGCCCTGGAACTGCATGCCGCATTCCTGGCCCGACGGGACCTCGTTGACCTCGTCCTTGAAGCGCTTGAGGGTGTTGAGCACGCCCAGTTCCAGCACCACCACGTCGTCGCGGATGATGCGGACGCGGGCGCCCTTCCGGACCACGCCCTCGGTGACGCGGCAGCCGGCGACCTTGCCGACCTTGGAGATGTCGAACACCTGCAGCACCTGGGCGTTGCCCAGGAAGGTCTCGCGCTGGAGCGGCGCCAGCATGCCCGACAGCACGCCCTTCATGTCGTCCAGGAGGTCGTAGATGATCGAGTAGTAGCGGATCTCCACGCCCTCGCGCTCGGCCAGGTCGCGCGCCTGTTTGGAGGCGCGGACGTTGAAGCCCAGGATCGGCGCGCCGGCCGACTTGGCCAGGTTGACGTCGCTCTCGGTGATGCCGCCGGCGCCCATGTAGACGACCCGCGCGCGCACCTCCTCGTTGCCCATCTTCTCCAGCGAGGTCTGGATGGCCTCGCCCGAGCCCTGGACGTCGGACTTGATGACGACCGGCAGCTCGCTGATCTTCTTCGAGCCCAGCTTGGCCATCATGTCGACCAGCGACACCGAGCCGCCCGAGACCTGGCTCTTCTCGCGCTTCACGCGCTCGCGGTATTCGGTCAGTTCGCGGGCGCGGGCCTCGCTCTCGACCACGGCGAAGACGTCGCCGGGCGACGGCGCCTCGTCCAGGCCCAGAATCTCGACCGGGACCGAGGGCCCGGCTTCCTGGAGCTGCTCGTTGCGCTCGTTCAGCAGGGCGCGCACCTTGCCCCAGCTGGCGCCGGCCACGACGATGTCGCCGCGCTTCAGCGTGCCGCGCTTGACCAGGACGGTGGCGACGGCGCCGCGGCCCTTGTCCAGCTGGGCCTCGATGACCACGCCCTCGGCCGAACGGTCGGCGTTGGCGCGCAGGTCCATGACCTCGGCCTGAACCAGGATGGCGTCGATCAGACCGTTGAGGTTGGTCCGCTCCTTGGCGGAGACCTCGATGATCTGGGTGTCGCCGCCCAGGGATTCCGCGATCACCTCGTACTGCAGCAGCTCGTTGACGACCTTCTGCGGATTGGCGTCGGGCTTGTCGATCTTGTTGACGGCCACGATGATCGGGGCGCCGGCCGCCTTGGCGTGCTGGATGGCCTCGACCGTCTGGGGCATGACGCCGTCGTCGGCGGCCACCACCAGCACCACGATGTCGGTGACGTTGGCGCCGCGCGCCCGCATCGCCGAGAAGGCGGCATGGCCCGGGGTGTCCAGGAAGGTGACCCGCTGGCCGTCCTCCAGGCGCACCTGATAGGCGCCGATGTGCTGGGTGATGCCGCCGGCCTCGCCCGCCGCCACGTCGGTGGTGCGCAGCGCATCCAGCAGCGAGGTCTTGCCGTGGTCGACGTGGCCCATGACGGCCACGACCGGAGCGCGCAGCTCGGTGGCGTCGGCGTCGTCCGCCTCGGCCAGGAAGCCGGTTTCGATGTCGGATTCCGACACGCGCTTGACCGCCATGCCGTACTCCTCGGCCACCAGTTCGGCGGTGTCGGAATCGATCACGTCGTTGATCTTCATCATCAGGCCCTGACGCATCAGGAACTTGATGATGTCGACGCCGCGTACGGCCATCCGGCCGGCCAGCTCCTGGACGGTGATGACGTCGGGAATGACGACCTCGCGCGGACGGTTCGGCGCGTCGGTCGAGCCGCCCTTGCGCTTTTCCTTCTCCCGCTCGCGGGCGCGGCGGACCGAGGCCAGCGAACGCATCCGCTCGGCGGTGTCGCCGTCGCCGGCCAGGGACTGGATGGTCAGGCGGCCTTCGCGACGCTTGGGCTCGCCGCGCTGGCGGCTGACGGCCTTGCCGGGCGCGCTCTCGCTGAAGCGCTTCTCGCGGTCGTCGTCGCGGATCGGACGGCCGAAGCCGGCGCCGGGCGCGCGGCTGGGACGGGCGACGGTCGGTTCGGCCGGCGGCTGGTTGGGGTTCGGACGCGCGCCGGGGCCGGTGCGCG
>Ga0065721_10051930_pt1 | contig 13160 bp, 11 predicted proteins | sample Mesricmetagenome_FD_59108 | JGI IMG/M metagenome (GOLD analysis project Ga0065721, IMG submission 59108) | Mesophilic microbial community from rice straw/compost enrichment Sample: eDNA_1 v2 (version 2) | ecosystem: Engineered > Solid waste > Grass > Composting > Bioreactor | place: USA: Davis... | reverse complement strand
GAAAACCATTGATGAATTACGATCTTAAAAATCTACCTGAGCGTACAACCAAGCCCAGGCAATACGGCTTTACTATGGCCATGGATAAAGGGCTTAGTGTGCGCCAAGCAGAGGATTTTGCCAGCACGTGTGCCGACCACGTGGACATAGTTAAGTTGGGATGGGCCACGTCCTTTGTAACACCTAATCTGAAAGACAAATTAAAAGTCTATAAAGACGCGGGACTTCCGGTTTACTTCGGAGGGACCCTTTTTGAAGCGTTTGTGATTCGTAATCAATTCGACGACTATCGTCGACTTCTCGACAAATTTGATATGTCGTTCGCTGAAGTGTCAGATGGTTCAATCGACCTCGATCATGACAAGAAATGTGATTACATTTCCAAGTTGTCTGAACAGGTCACTGTGTTATCTGAAGTTGGTTCGAAGGATGCTGACAAGATCATTCCTCCTTACATGTGGATTGATCTCATGCAAAAAGAACTCGATGCCGGCGCATGGAAAGTAATCGGTGAAGCACGTGAAGGCGGTAACGTGGGGTTGTTCCGTTCAAGTGGAGAAGTGCGGTCCGGACTCGTACAGGAAATACTCACCAAGATACCCTTCGAAAAAATCATCTGGGAAGCTCCTCAGAAAGCCCAGCAGGTTTGGTTCATCAAACTGCTCGGGGCCAATGTGAACCTCGGGAATATTGCACCTGAAGAGGTTATACCACTCGAAACTATTAGACTCGGACTCCGCGGAGATACCTTCCTCCACTTCCTCGGGATCGAGAAAAAGTCGAGTCACACCGCTCCTCCTTTCGAGGTAGACTGATCAAGGAGGCCAGCATTGAGAAGGCTACTCTATTATATTTCTCTTTACATTAAAGGTTTGTGCATCGGTGTCACGGGTGTCCTCCAGGGAATATCCGGTGGATCAATGGCGTTACTCCTCGGCGTACATCACGAACTTGTGACCTCCATCCGGTCATTCGACCGCAGCGCGATAAACCTACTGCGAGCAAGAGAATATGGAGCGTGGTGGCAAAGAATTAACGGTAATTTTTTGCTTGCCCTCTTTGCAGGAGTTATTACCGGATTGCTCGTTCTGCGAGCACACTTTAGTGATTACTTCACCCGATATCCAATCTTCATATCGTCTTTTTTCTTCAGCCTTGTCATCATCGCTGCGCTACTGCTGCTGAGGAAGATTACCCGCTGGGATCCGATTGTAGTTGCCGCCGTCATCATCGGAGCGGCTGTTAGTTATTTTTTCACGCGTTCTACCCCGCTGTCGACCCCAAATCATCTCCTGTGGGTTCCGTTTGCCGGTTTTTTGGCAGGATCCACATTGGCTGCACCCGGTGTTTCAGCATCATTCATGTTAATGTTTATTGGGAAATACCAATATATCCTCACTAGCTTTGGCTCCCTTGAAATTGACGTAATTATCCTTTTTATTGCCGGTGGTATTCTTGGTCTTGCCCTGGTGGCACGCTGGGTAGCAGCCCTGCTGTCGAGTTACTACAACCTGACAGTGGCGTTGTTCGCCGGCTTGATTATAGGATCACTGAATAAAGTTTGGCCCTGGCGGGAAGTACTCGAGTACACCACCGTTCAGGGAAAAAGAATACCCACGTTTGATACCAGTGTACTGCCGTGGCGTTATCTTCAGATCACTGGAAAAGATCCACAGGTCATCTACGCAATCCTGATGATGGCACTGGGCGTCTTTATGGTTGTTATTATTGAGAAAATTACTGCAAGGCTAAAAACAAGAAGCTGACATGGACAAGATATTCGGTCTGATCGGACAAACGGTTAGTCACTCATTCTCCAAATCTTATTTCGATGAAAAATTCTTCCGCGAAGGTCTGCGTGATCATCACTATGAATTATTTCCACTGAAAAACATCGGTGAGATTGAAAATCTGATCGCGAACACGAAAGGACTAACCGGTTTGAACGTTACAATTCCTTACAAGGAACAAGTGATCAAACATCTCGACGAAGTTGATCCGGCCGCAAAGAAGATAGGAGCCGTCAACGTCATTAGATTCAAAGATGAAAAACGTATCGGATACAACACCGACATGGATGCCTTCTACGAAACCATCGAGAAATGGCTTCCCAAAGACAAGAAGTTTAAAGCACTGATCCTTGGAACGGGTGGATCATCGAAGTCAGTTCAGGAAGCACTTATCAAACTTAAGATTCCGTTCAAGCTCGTTTCTCGGGAAGCATCCAGAGGAAACTACACGTATGAGGATCTCGAGAAGAAACCAAGCATCATCTCGGAATCAAACCTCATCATCAATACCACTCCTCTCGGCATGCATCCGAATACCAACACGATGCCGCCGATCGACTACGAACTCCTGACGCCCGACCACTACGTCTACGACCTGATCTACAACCCTGCGAGAACGATGTTCCTGCAGCGGGCAGAAATGCGCGGTGCGACCGCTAAGAACGGACTCGAAATGCTACATGTTCAGGCGGAGAAGAGTTGGGCAATATGGACTTCAAACTAAGCAGTGAGTATGTTCCAACAGGCGACCAGCCGCAAGCGATTGACCAGCTTGTAAAAGGCGTCACCGAAGGTGAAAGGCATCAGACGCTTCTCGGTGTTACTGGTAGTGGAAAAACATTTACGATTGCTAACGTCGTTGCCCGGTTAGGTCGGCCAACCTTGGTGTTAAGCCACAACAAAACGCTGGCTGCCCAGCTTTATGGGGAATTCAAACAGTTCTTTCCTGAGAATGCAGTAGAGTACTTCATCTCTTATTACGACTACTACCAACCCGAAGCCTATATCCCTTCTTCGAATCTTTACATCGAGAAGGATTTATCGATCAACGAAGAAATTGAAAAACTTCGACTCAGCGCCACATCGTCGCTACTGACCGGTAGACGTGACGTTATTGTTGTTGCCTCAGTCTCTTGTATTTATGGTATTGGAAATCCCGAAGAGTTTGGCAAAAATGTGATTCGGTTGAAAACGGGCGAGATGATTCCCCGTAACCGCCTTCTGTTCGGACTAGTCGATATTCTCTATAACCGAACGGAAGTCGACTTCAAGCGCGGGACATTCAGGGTAAAAGGCGACACTGTTGACATCTTTCTCGCTTACGCGGATTATGCGCTTAGGATCTATTTCTTCGGAGATGAGATTGAATCCATTCACCGCATCGATCCTCAAAGTGGTAAGAAAATCTCCGAAGAGGAAGGCGTCACCATTTACCCGGCTAACCTTTTCGTCACAGGAAAGGAAGCGCTTCACGTTGCTATCCGGGAAATCCAGGATGACCTCGTGATGCAGGTCTCTATGTTCGAATCGGAACGTCGTCACCTCGAAGCGAAGAGACTCAAGGAACGCACCGAGTTCGACCTCGAGATGATGCGCGAACTTGGCTATTGCTCCGGTATTGAAAACTATTCACGATACTTTGATCGTCGCCGACCAGGGGCGCGTCCGTTCTGCCTGTTGGACTATTTCCCGGATGATTTTCTCCTCGTTGTCGATGAGAGTCACGTCACGATTCCGCAGATCCGTGCGATGTGGGGAGGTGACAGGTCGCGCAAGGTCAACCTCGTCGACTACGGCTTCCGCCTTCCATCAGCATTGGACAACCGGCCGCTAACATTCAATGAGTTTGAATCATTGGTAAACCAGGCCATCTACGTAAGTGCCACTCCTGGTGAATACGAATTACGGAAGTCGGAAGGTGTCGTCGTCGAACAAATTATCCGTCCTACCGGATTGCTTGATCCCGAGATCGATGTCAGGCCGAGCAAGAATCAGATCGACGACCTACTCGACGAGATCGACGAGCGCGTGAAGAAAAAAGAACGCGTGCTAGTCACCACCCTTACCAAGCGTATGGCCGAAGAGTTGACGAAGTTCCTCGACCGGGCAGGTGTAAAATGTCGATACATTCATTCCGAAGTCCCAACACTCGAGCGCGTGGAGATTCTCCGCGAACTGCGACTTGGATTGTACGACGTACTCGTCGGTGTCAACCTTCTGCGCGAAGGGCTTGACTTGCCCGAAGTATCACTCGTTGCAATTCTTGATGCAGACAAAGAGGGATTCCTGCGAAACCAGCGTTCACTCGTGCAGACTATCGGACGCGCCGCGCGCAATGTCAATGGTCGTGTAATCATGTACGCCGACAGCATCACCGAGTCGATGCAACAAGCGATCGACGAAACAAACCGTCGCCGCAAGATCCAACTTGACTACAACGAAGCACACGGCATCAAACCGAAAACCATTCTCAAGTCGACTCAATCAATACTTGGTCAGACCAAAGTTGCAGACGCACGCAAGACCAAAGAACGCTATTACGTCGAGAACGAAGAGGCCACGCTCGCCGCTGATCCTGTAGTTGCTTACCTCCCCAAGGAAGACCTGCTGAAAATGGCAGAGCGTACCCGCAAGGCGATGGAAAAAGCCGCGAAAGAACTCGAGTTTATGGAAGCAGCGAAGTTGAGGGACGAGTACCTGGCGATACAGAAGTTGATTGAGGAACGGAGTAAGGAGTAGTTTTTCAGAATTCAGTATTCAGTAATTAGTGCGCCCGCAGTGCTAAGCTGCCCCTGATCATTGTGATCACTAACGATTCATTACTAACTCCGATTTCTCCTCTGTGATCATGGTGATGCCCCATGAAGTCCGCACGCCCTACTAGTTACTAATTACCAATTACTGTCTCTTGACCACCAGCCCCAACTCATCCAATTGCTCCTGCGAAATAGTCGACGGTGAATCGATCATCACATCGCGGCCGGCATTGTTTTTAGGGAATGCGATAAAGTCGCGGATGGAGTCGGCGCCGCCAAAGATTGAACACAGGCGGTCAAAGCCAAAGGCGATACCCCCGTGTGGTGGCGCTCCATATTCAAAAGCCTCCATGAGGAAACCGAATTGACTTTTCGCTTCTTCGTCGGTGAAGCCGAGTTTGGAGAACATCATTTGTTGTGTAGGCCTGTCGTGGATACGAATCGAACCTCCACCGACTTCCATGCCGTTGATGACCATGTCGTAGGCGTTTGCTCGCACGCGGCCCGGGTCGGTTTCCAGTAGCGGAATATCCTCCGCTCTTGGGGAAGTGAACGGGTGATGCATCGCGTGGTATCGACTTGTTTCTTCGTTCCACTCAAGGAGCGGGAAGTCGAGGACCCACAGCGCGGAGAATTTATTTCTATCACGGAATCCGAGTTTCTCGCCCATGAGAAGTCTCAGTTCGTTGAGCTGTTTTCTTGTAGCATCGCGTTCGCCGGCGAGGATAAGCATGAGGTCACCAGGCTCGGCACCGAACTTCTTCGCCCACACTTGCAGATCGTCGGCGCTGTAGAACTTGTCAACCGACGACTTCAAAGTGCCGTCAGTGCGATACTGCACATAAACAAGCCCTTTCGCGCCAACCTGTGGACGTTTTACAAATTCGGTCAACTCGTCGATTTGTTTTCTCGAATAGTCGGAACATCCTTTCGCGCAGATCCCAACAACAATCTGGGCACTTTCAAAGACAGCAAAGTTCTTTCCTTTCGTCTCCTCCGTGATCTCAGTGAACTTCATATCGAAGCGCGTGTCAGGTTTGTCGGAGCCGTAGTAGCGCATTGCATCCTCATACGTCATGCGCGGAACCGCGGGAAGGTCAATTCCCTTGACAGTCTTGAACAAGTGGCGAATGAGACCTTCAAACAGATCGAGAATATCTTCCTTCGTGACAAAGGACATCTCGCAGTCGATCTGCGTAAACTCCGGCTGACGGTCAGCGCGGAGGTCTTCGTCGCGAAAACATTTTACAATCTGGTAGTAGCGATCAAACCCCGAAACCATCAACAGTTGTTTGAACGTCTGCGGTGATTGGGGAAGAGCGTAAAATTCGCCGTGGTGAATCCTTGAAGGAACGACAAAGTCGCGCGCTCCTTCGGGTGTCGACTTAATCAGTACCGGCGTCTCTACCTCGATGAAGTTATGTTGGTCGAGATAGGTGCGCGTCTGCTGTGCCATTCGATGACGCAGTTGAAGGCTTTCTCGTACAGGATTTCTCCTGAGGTCGAGATAGCGGTACTTCATGCGAAGTTCGTCTCCTCCGTCTGTAGCATCGTCGATAGTGAACGGCGGAACCTTGGAAGGGTTCAGGATAACAAGTCGGGATACCTTTACCTCGATGTCGCCGGTAGCCATCTTTTCGTTCTTTGCCAGACGCTCTATCACGGTCCCCTCCGCCTGCACTACGAATTCCCTCCCTAGTTTCCGGGCAGTGGCAAGCACTTCCGGGTCAGTTGAGGTTTCGTCAAAGATGAGTTGTGTTATGCCATAACGATCGCGAAGATCCACCCAAAGTACGCCGCCCTTATCACGAGTACGCTGTACCCAACCGGCCAGGGTTACAGTCTTGTTAACGTCAGACAACTTCAATTCACCGCAGGTATGGGTTCTCAACATGGTTGGAATTGTTAATTTTGCGTTCAAAATCGCCTAAGGGCACTTGCTCTTTACCCCTCGTTGGGGAGAGGGCAATGCCCACCAGAGCTCAGCGTTAAAGGCTGACCCGCCAAAGCGTTGGCGAAGGCGGGGCGAATTTATGAAATACTTTGCTACAGACATCAACGATAATAGGAATCCCTCCAATGTCCCCTAAATTTCTTCTCGTCCTCTTCAGTCTGCTTTTCTTGTCGGCAGACCAGCCAAAACTCGTCAAGGTGAAGGTGAATAAGGATATCACCATTTCGGTCCCGAAGGACTGGAGACCTATGGATGAACTCGACTTTCGGGAGCGTTATCCCTCCGTTCGGGCACCTCTCGCGGCGTATACAGACCCCGATAGGAGAGTTGACTTTGCCGTTAATGTTTCGGCCACACAATGGCCCGACGCGGATATCAATCTCGCTGCGCGGTTCTTCAAGGCCAGTGTCACCAACATGTTTGATCGCGTCACTATGATCGACGAGGGGATCAGGAAGGTCAACGGCAAGTCGTTCATTTATTTTGTCTTCGAATCGCGTGTAAATGGTGCGCGCGACGACGCGGCGAATGCCGATCCCATTCTGCGGTACAACTACCTTCAGTACCTGGTCGAGCCAGGTCGTACACTCGTCTTTTCCTTCAGTTGTCCTCGGCGAGATCGCCCCTCATGGGAGAGTTCTGCGCAGGAAATGATGGACAACATCCGGATAAAGTAATTGTCATGGATCTTTACAGTGACGAGTACTTTATGCGGGAGGCTCTGAAAGAGGCCCAAAAAGCGCTTGATATCAGGGAGGTCCCAGTCGGTGCAATTGTTACATGTCGGAACAGGATCATTGCAAGAGCTCACAATCAGACGGAGAAACTCACTGACGCCACCGCCCATGCCGAAATGATCGCCGTCACGGCAGCAGCTAACTACCTCGGCTCAAAGTACCTCAGCGAATGTACACTGTACGTAACGCTGGAACCTTGTGTGATGTGCGCTGGTGCCCTTCACTGGGTGCAACTTCAACGCCTAGTATTCGGAGCCTCCGACCTCCAGCGGGGCTATTCGCTGCTCGGAAAGTCGGTGCTCCATCCTAAAACTGTCGTCGAAAATGGAGTAAAAGCGGATGAAGCGAAATTGCTTATCGAAGAATTTTTCCGCGGCCTTCGCGATGCGTAACGGCGCATCTTCTCGCCTACCCGGATAAAGAATCGGCTTTTTTCGCTGTGAAACGAATTTTCTGCATTGGAATGCGGTTGTATATTTGGCTTCTTTAAAGAAATGTTCAAACCTAAAACAATCTAATATGGCTTTTACACTTCCTGCACTTCCTTATGCATTCAATGCTCTTGAACCCCATATCGACGCACGGACCATGGAGATTCACCATGGCAAACACCACAACGCCTACGTAACGAACCTCAATAACGCGATCGCTGGGTCGGATGCCGAGAAACTCAGCATTGAAGACATTTGCAAGAATGTATCAAAATACCCCGCAGCGGTAAGAAACAACGGGGGCGGCCATTACAACCACAGCCTGTTCTGGACGATCTTAGGTCCTAACGCCGGAGGTAAACCCACAGGCGCACTCGCAGAAGCAATCGATGCCGCGTTTGGAAATTTTGACGAATTCAAAACGAAGTTCGCAGCCGCTGCTGCCGGCCGATTTGGATCGGGATGGGCATGGCTCATTGTCGATGGAAGCAAGAAACTGCAAATCACTTCCACTCCGAACCAGGATAACCCTCTTATGGACGTAGCTGAAGTGAAGGGCACCCCTATCCTCGGACTTGACGTTTGGGAACATGCATATTATCTGAATTATCAGAACCGCAGGCCTGACTATATCAACGCATTCTGGAATGTCGTAAATTGGGATGCGGTCGCCAAGCGCTTCGACGCCGCCAAATGATCGGGCTCGAATAAACGACATATAAACTTCCTTACGAATGGCGAATCGTGTTCGCCATTCGTTGTTTTATACCCCCAGGGAAATGCGTTTTCTGTTCTCATTCGCGTGTACTCTCTTCCTGCTGAGCCTCGCATTTCCCCTCAGACGTCCGGTAGTATCACCCGGAACGAACAGCGTATTCGATTGTATTATCCGGAACGCTTTGATCTATGATGGAACAGGAACAAAGCCATTCGCCGGAGACGTCGCGATCAACGCCGATACAATTGCAGCGATCGGAGATCTTAAATCCGCCACAGCAAACCGCGAGGTCGACGCCAACGGTAGGGCTGTTGCTCCGGGATTCATTAACATGCTAAGCTGGGCTGACGAAAATCTCCGGCGAAATCGATACTCGGTCAGCGATATCAAGCAAGGTGTGACGCTCGAAGTACTAGGAGAAGGATTTTCACCGGGACCTATCCGCAGAAAATCCAAGGCGGAGGCCGATAGTTTATGGACCACTCTAGGAGAATATTTTCAATATCTTGAGCGAAAAGGATTCACACCGAATGTAGCCTCGTTCGTCGGCTCCACGTCAGTAAGAATTTACGAGATGGACTTCATCGCCAACACGCCAACACCACGACAAATCAATGCGATGAAAAATCTAGTGAGGCAGGCGATGGAAGAAGGCGCAATGGGACTCAGCACCTCTCTTATCTACCCACCCGCGGTATACTCTTCAACGGAAGAAATTATTGAACTGGCCAAAGTTGCATCCGAATACGGCGGAATGTACATCACTCACATGCGAAGTGAGGGTGATCGTATCTTATCGGCCATTGATGAGACAATCCGTATATCGAAAGAAGCCAACATCCCCACGGAGATTTATCACTTGAAGATCAATCTCCAGAGAAACTGGGGTAAGATCGATTCAGTCATTGCGAAAATCGACAGCGCGCGAAGTGCTGGTGTACAGTTAACCGCGAATATGTATCCATACATTGCCAGCGGCACAGGACTCACGGCGCGCCTCCCCGCATGGGTCCAGGAGGGCGGTGCGGTCGAAATGCGAAAGAGATTACGCAGTCCCGCAGTGCGGAAGAAGGTACTTTTCGAAATGGCGAACGGCATTCCTTCGAAGAATTCAGATCCGGAGAATGTAATGCTCATGCACTTTCGACTTGATGAACTGAATCGAATTTACCGAGGGAAAACTTTGGCGGAGGCTGCACGCATTTATGGAAAAGACGCAGACCAAACTGCCATTGACTTGATTGTTCGCGACAAATCTAGAATCGAGTCACTCTTTTTTCAGCAATCTGAAGACGTGGTCCGGCGCATCATGCAATTGCCTTACGTCTCTTTTGGTTCCGATGGCGGATCCTACTCGCTTGACGACGGTGAACAATACCTGGCCGATCATCCGAGAGCATTTGGCACCTTCGCGCGTGTGTTGGCGAAATACGTACGCGACGAGAGAGTGTTAACCCTTGAGGAGGCTATCAGGAAGATGACCGCGCTGCCGGCATCCAATCTGAAGATTGAAAAACGAGGACAACTCAGAATTGGCCATTTTGCGGATCTTGTCATCTTCCATCCCGATTCGGTCGCAGACCTGGCGACTTACGAGAATCCTCACCAGTATTCCAAAGGCGTGGATCATGTTTTCGTCAATGGTGTCCAGGTATTGGAAAATGGGGAACATACCTACGCGACCCCAGGTCGTATCCTGCGCGGCCCTGGTTGGGTCGGCAATAGTGTGCGTCCACTGCGGAATTGAGCCGCATGAGCCGTATATTGCGGCCTCAAAAAACAATCACGCCCAAATCATGACAAGAACCCTCCATTCAAGGTTTTTTCTGGCATGCCTCGCGCTTTCCATATCGTTTTCCTCCTCATCCCAGTCGCTAAAAGACCACCTTCAGAAGGCAGATCGATATTTTTCTAAAAAAGATTACAAGAATGCCCTTGTTCATCTGAAGGACGCGCTTGCGCTCGATCCCGATGACCCAATGGCGAATTACAAGGCTGGCGTTGCAAGCATTGATCAAAAGCAGTACTCACAAGCTGCCGCGTGTCTTGAAAAAGCATATCAGGCGCGTCCTGACATCGACCCCGATATTCGCTATCACCTCGCAGTCGCATTGCAAAATGATCACCAGTACGCGAAGGCAAAGGAACATTACGAGGCAGTAAAGGTTTCAAACAAAAACTTGTCATCCCTGGTGACGCGTAAAATTCGCGAATGCGTCGCAGGAGATTCCCTTATCAACATCCCAATAACAGCGGACGTCAGTCTGTTGACCGAAGTCATCAACACCACTTTCACTGAAACGGCACCATTGATTGTTGCAGATGGCATGATCTTCACTTCAAATCGAAGTGCCGACGCATATGCATTGAAGAGCCGCACCAATACCAATGATGTCTATATCGCCCGAGTAAGCAACGGTGAATGGGCGGCACCGGAGAAAATTCCAGGTAACATCAACGCGCAGGTGGAGACGGTAGCAACATCGATTTCTTCTGATGGAAAAACGCTCTTGCTTTATTATCCCGATGGCAATGGAGATATTTATTCATCGACTTACGAAAATGGCGCGTGGTCAAAACCCGTTGCACTCAATCGTTTCATTAATAACCCTGACTATCGCGAGACAGCTGCAGCACTCTCGCCGGATGGCCAACGACTCTACTTCTCCAGCAATCGCCCCGGGGGAAGAGGTGGATTCGATATTTACGTTAGTGAACGTGATGCTAACGGACAATGGGGTCGACCTTCAAACCTCGGTCCTACTATCAACACACGAGGCGACGAAATGACTCCCTTTATACATGCCGACGGAAAGACATTGTATTTTTCATCCAATGGTCATGCTACCCTCGGCGATGCCGACATCTTCAAATCTACGCTTGAAGGAGGAAAATGGACGCGCCCGGAGAATCTGGGCTACCCAGTCAACACAAGTGCCTACGAAGGATTCTTCGTACTTTCTCCAACGGGCGACATCGGTTACTTCACCTCCCGTCGCAAGGATGGACAGTCTGACAGCGATATCTATCAAGCAAACATTCGCCAGTCAGAAACATCTCAAAAAGGAGACATCAATCCACAATCCAACTAGCACTAAGCTCAGGCAGAAATCTCTTTTTCCCTGTCGGAATCGTAGGCTCTGATATCCGGAATTGATACACGAAATGTAGTGCCCACACCTACTTTCGACTCGAGAGTGATTTCTCCGTGAAGTTTCTCCACAGTCTCTCTCACAATGTACAGTCCGAGACCGGCACCTTCGCTGCGTTCTGTTGCGCGAAAGAACATCTCAAAAACGCGCGGAAGGTACTCGTCACTGATACCGATACCGTTATCCGAGATAATAAGCACAAGTCTTTCGTCCTGCAACTCCGCTTTTACGGAAAGCGTGTTCGAATTCTTCTGGGGATCCCTGTACTTGATAGCGTTGGATACAATGTTGTTGATGATCACCGAAAGGCGATAGGCATCGGTATAGAAAGACTGCACACCGGTAGTGTCTATCGTCTTGGTGATACTCTCAGACCCTTCCATGTATTTCATGCGTTCAAAGCTCTCGTCAATGAGTTTCCTCACATTGACTTCAGAAACATTGAGAGCGCTGCGCGCATTTCTCGAATAGTCGAGAATTTCTTTCAGTGTATCATCCAGTTTATGAATGCTGTGTTGCATCATCTCGAAGTAGTCGTTCAGCGCACTGTCGCCATTCCGATTCTCCAGCTGAACGAGATTGATAAGTCCGAGTACCGACATCAACGGCGCCCGGAGATTGTGAGAAACACTGTAGACAAAACTATCAAGTTCTTTGTTGATCTTGACTAACTCTTCGTTTTGCTTCCTGAGAGTCTGCTCCGCCTTTCTTCTTCTTGCCTCATGGTGTCTTTGCTTCAATGCATTCTGAATCGCAGAAGGGAGTCGGACGAGGTTAGACTTCAGAACATAATCATCCGCGCCCTGTTTCAGACAACTCACAGCAAACTCCTCGGATACAGTTCCGGTGACCAGTATGAACGGAGCGTTTATGGCTTTCTGTCTGCATATCTTCAGCGCCTCAAGCGAATTGAATTGAGGAAGAGCGTGGTCGGAAAGAATTACATCTGGTTGAAACTCCTGCAGACTGGCAGTGAACTCTTCCTGCGAGTCTACACGTCTGGACGCAAACTTGACTCCCTCCTTTCGCAACGTCCGTTCGATCAGTCCAACGTCGTCCTGAAGGTCTTCCAACATTAATATTTTCAACGGTCGTTCCGTGTTCAGGTGCATAGCTGACTTCAAACGTTGTTAGGAGGTTGATTCAACATCAACCAAAAAGAACCGATGTCGGCAATCGCCTTTGCAAATCTATCAAAATCCACAGGTTTCACGACATACGCGTTGACGCCCAAGTTGTACGATTCAACAATGTCGCGTTGTTCTCGCGATGATGTCAGAATCACTACTGGTATAACTTTTCTTCGTTCATCAGATTTCAGACGACGTAATACTTCCAATCCATCTACCTTTGGCATCTTAAGGTCGAGGAGAATCACCTTTGGGGCACTTATCATTTCTGTTGAGAAAAGATATTCCAACGCCTCTTCTCCGTTGTGCAGATGCAGCAAGTTATTCGCCAGGTTATGCTTCTTCAGAGCATGAATTGCAAGTCCCGCGTCATCCGGGTTGTCTTCAATCAATAATATTTCCACTTCATTATAGGTTCTCATTCCTTTTTTGCCAAAACAAAACCAAACGTCGCTCCTACGCCCACCTTACCATCTGCCCAAACGCGGCCGC
>Ga0065721_10005882_pt1 | contig 13161 bp, 13 predicted proteins | sample Mesricmetagenome_FD_59108 | JGI IMG/M metagenome (GOLD analysis project Ga0065721, IMG submission 59108) | Mesophilic microbial community from rice straw/compost enrichment Sample: eDNA_1 v2 (version 2) | ecosystem: Engineered > Solid waste > Grass > Composting > Bioreactor | place: USA: Davis... | reverse complement strand
CGTGGCGTTGGCGGGACTGATGTAATAGCTGTTCTTGTCGCCCTTCAGCAGGCCGCCGGTGTTGATCGCTTCGCGATAGGGGCCGTAGAAGCCGGAGGAGAATTTCGTCGCATAGGACATGATGCCGACGTCCTGGTGGCCGGCGGCGTCCAGTCCGCGGCGGATGGCGCCGATGCGGCCGTCCATCATCTCCGACGGCGCGATGATGTCGGCGCCGGCATCGGCCTGCATGACCGCCGCCCGCACGACCTGGTCCACCGTCTCGTCGTTGACGATCACGCCGTCGCGCAGGATGCCGTCATGCCCGTGGCTGGTGAAGGGGTCGAGCGCCACGTCGGTGATGACGCCGATGTTCGGCACCGCCTTCTTGATCGCCGCCGTCGCCTTGTTGATGAGGTTGTCGGCGACGAGGCTCTGCGAGCCCGTCTCGTCGCGCAGTTCCATCTCGATGTCGGGAAAGGTCGCGATCGCCGGGATGCCGAGGTCGGCCGCTTCCTTCACCGCCTCCACTGCCTTGTCGACGCTCATGCGGTTGACGCCGGGCATGGCGGCGATCGGATCGACGATGCCGGTGCCGGGCACGATGAAGATCGGCCAGATCAGGTCATCGACGGTGAGCCGGCTCTCCTGGACGAGCCGCCGCGTCCAGTCCGCCTTGCGATTGCGCCGCATGCGGCGGTGGCCGGTGATCTCGTCGACGAGATGGGTCTTGTCGCTCATGGAAATGCCTCGCTGCGTTCTCCGATGTGCCGGTCTTAGCATCTGGGGTGGCGATTGCGAATGGTCAGATCGCCGCGCGGCTGATGGCTAGCCGCTGCGGTGCCGGGAGGATATGCTTGTGCCATGGAGCCTGATTCACCCACGGCGCCGAAGCGCACCCTGACGCAGATCCTCTTCGTGATCTTCCTGCGCCTGGTGGCCGTCACATGCCTGTGGTTCGGCCTGCAGTACTGGTCCATGCTCGTCGGCTATTCGCTGGGCGGCAGGGCACGCTTCGATCTCCTGTCCCTGCCGTGGCAGGTCGCCGCTCCCAGCCTGGCGGTGCTCTTTCCCGTCGCGTCCCTCGGCCTCTGGCTCACCGTCTCCTGGGGGCCGGTGCTGTTTGCCCTGGCAGCCGTGACACAGGTGCTGATGTTCAAGCTCTGGTCCGACATCTTCGGAACGAACAGTTTCGTGCTCTTTTTCCACGCGCTCGCGGCNTCGCTCTACGTGCTCTTTCGCGTNGCTCTGTGGCTGGAAGAGCGCCGCAGGGCGGAGCAGGTAACCACCGATTTACCNTANCTCGAAAGCTTTTAAAGCCGTCATTTGAATGAATTTTCNGNTTAAGTCTTTGATTTTCATGAGGGGANTTGCAGCGGCTGGAGTGCCGCCACGGATGCGCCGCAATCCGCGCAACGACGGTAAGCNCTTGTTAAACATATGTTTTAAGTCGAATTTTATGGGCATTCGATAGTGTCACTCACAAGGCGGGAATAAACAGACACCGCCAAGCAAAACAGTGAGGCAGACATCATGAACACGAAGCTGAAGCCGCAGGCAGCCGTCGCTGCCGAAACCCGCGAAGAAACCATCCGCTCGCTCTACCTGGAATCCCTCCATCTGGTCGAGCGTCTCCACCGCCGCCTTCTCGACGTCATCAAGGACGAGTTCGACCGCCAGGGCCGCGACGACATCAATGCCGTCCAGGCGCTGCTGCTCTTCAACATCGGCAACTCGGAACTCTCGGCCGGCGAACTGCGCTCGCGGGGCTACTATCTCGGCTCGAACGTCTCCTACAACGTCAAGAAGCTCGTCGACCTCGGCTTCATCAACCATCAGCGCTCGCGCATCGACCGCCGCTCGGTCCGCATCAGCCTGACCGAGGAAGGTCAGGAGATCGCCGAAACCGTCGCCGGACTCTACGAGCGTCATATCGGCTCCATCGAAAAGGTCGGCGGCATCGGCGAGGGCGAATTCGCCCAGATGAACAAGCTCCTGCAGCGCCTCGACCGCTTCTGGAACGACACCATCGCCTATCGCCTCTGATCGCGGCACCCCTCCAGTCGCTCGAAACCGGATGCGTCCCCTGCGCGTCCGGTTTTCGCGTTGCCTAAAAGGCACATCGACGCTCTGCCCTTGCCCGTCACGTCCTTGTCATCGCCGCCAGGCGCTTCGGCCTCGCCCGGGACACGAATTGGCCATATTGCCATGTGATCCGCGCTGACGGGTTGCTGGGACTGGAATCACCCTTTGGTGTCGTCGCCGGCTGCGCATCTTGCGCCTTTGTTAACCATGTCCCGCTAGGGCTGAACGGCATGCCGCGGGACGAAATGGGTAGGATGATGTCGAAGAAAATCGGATCGGAACATGTTTCTCGCCGGATGCTCCTGCGCTCGGCTGCTTCTTTCGGTGCGGCTGCGCTCGCCGCGCCGGCCCTCGCCCAGACGGCGATCGACAACCTGATCGCCGCGCCCCGCCGTGGCGCCTGGGACGATCAGTTCGACGCGAAAGGAAGCTCGCGCACCGTTGCTGCGGTCGCCACCAACAACCCGGTTCTCGGCTCCCATGCCCCGGTCAACACCCAGCAGGCGATCATGAACTACCAGATGATCGTCGCCAACGGCGGCTGGCCGGAGGTCAACGCGGTCCAGACGCTGCGCCTCGGCGTGGTCGATCCTGCGGTGCAGCAGCTGCGCCAGCGCCTGATGATCTCCGGAGATCTGCCGCAGTCGGCCGGCATGTCTGCCTCCTTCGATTCCTATGTGGACGGGGCGGTGAAGCGCTTCCAGGCGCGTCACGGCCTGCCGGCCGACGGCGTCATGGGCGAGTTCACGGTGAAGGCGATCAACGTCCCGGCAGCAACCCGCCTGCACCAGCTCGAGACCAATCTCGTGCGCCTGCAGTCGATGTCGGGCGATCTCGGCCGCCGCTATGTGATGGTCAACATCCCGGCCGCCTATATCGAGGCCGTGGAGAACGGCCGCGTCGTGCTGCGCAACACTGCCGTGGTCGGCAAGATCGACCGGCCGACGCATGCCATCAACTCGAAGATCTACGAGGTCATCCTCAATCCGTACTGGACCGCGCCGCGCTCGATCGTCGAGAAGGACATCGTGCCGCTGATGCGCAAGGATCCGACCTACCTGACGCGCAACAACATCCGCCTGTTCGACGGCAGCGGCAACGAGGTGGCGCCGGAGACGGTCGACTGGAACGCCGCCAAGGCGCCGAACCTGATGTTCCGCCAGGACCCCGGCAAGATCAACGCCATGTCCTCGACGAAGATCAACTTCCACAACCCGAACAACGAGTACATGCACGACACGCCCCAGCAGGGCCTGTTTAACAAGCTGATGCGCTTCGAATCCTCGGGCTGCATCCGCGTGCAGAACGTCCGCGACCTGACCACCTGGCTGCTCAAGGAAACGCCGGGCTGGAGCCGCCAGGAGATGGAGCGAGTGATCGCCAGCCGCGTCAGCACCCCGATCAAGCTGACGGAGGAGGTGCCGGTCTACATCGTCTACATCAGCGCCTGGTCGGCGGCGGACGGCATCGTGCAGTTCCGCGANGATATCTACCAGCTGGACGGCGCGACGGAACTCGCGCTGCAGACCACCACCGGCGTCGAGCAGTCNGCCGGNCCGATCAGCGAGGAGGACTTCCTGCCGCAATAGGCGGGAGCGTNTTGTCGCGAAAGTCNCGAAGCCGCGGTCCGTGCCGCGGCTTTCCTGTCCGCAGGGCCGCGTCTTCGCACCTGCAAATGTCGCATGCTGTATTGCCGAAAACGGGGGCAGCGGGTAAGACGCAGGGCGCACGCACCCGATCCCTCTGAGGAGCCCCGCCCATGTCGAACACCGACGCCTTCTTCTCCCGCCCGCTGGCCGAATCCGATCCGGAGATCTTTGGCGCGATCGAGAAGGAGCTCGGTCGCCAGCGCCACGAGATCGAGCTGATCGCCTCGGAGAACATCGTCTCGCGCGCCGTGCTGGAAGCCCAGGGCTCGATCATGACGAACAAGTATGCGGAAGGCTATCCGGGCAAGCGCTATTACGGCGGCTGCCAGTTCGTCGATATCGCCGAGGAGCTGGCCATCGAGCGCGCCAAGAAGCTGTTCGGCGTCAATTTTGCCAACGTCCAGCCGAATTCCGGTTCGCAGATGAACCAGGCCGTCTTTCTGGCGCTCCTGCAGCCCGGCGACACCTTCATGGGCCTCGACCTCAACTCGGGCGGCCACCTGACGCACGGCTCGCCGGTCAACATGTCCGGCAAGTGGTTCAACGTCGTCTCCTACGGCGTGCGCCAGGACGACCACCTGCTTGACATGGACGATGTCGCCGAGAAGGCGCGCACCCACAAGCCGAAGCTGATCATTGCCGGCGGCACCGCCTATTCCCGTATCTGGGACTGGAAGCGCTTCCGCGAAATTGCCGACGAGGTCGGCGCCTGGCTGATGGTCGACATGGCCCATATCGCCGGCCTGGTTGCTGGCGGCCAGCACCCGTCGCCGTTCCCGCACTGCCATGTGGCCACCACCACCACCCACAAGTCGCTGCGCGGCCCGCGCGGCGGCATCGTGCTGACGAACGACGAGGATATCGCCAAGAAGATCAACTCCGCCGTCTTCCCCGGCCTGCAGGGTGGCCCGCTGATGCACATCATCGCCGCCAAGGCCGTCGCCTTCGGCGAGGCGCTCCAGCCCGACTTCAAGGACTACGCCGCGCAGATCGTCAGGAATGCCAGGACGCTTGCCGAGACGCTGAAGGCCGGCGGCCTCGACATCGTCTCGGGCGGCACCGACAACCACCTGATGCTGGTCGACCTGCGCAAGAAGAACGCCACCGGCAAGCGGGCGGAAGCCGCCCTCGGCCGCGGCTACATCACCTGCAACAAGAACGGCATTCCCTTCGATCCGGAAAAGCCCTTCGTCACCTCGGGCGTCCGCCTCGGTACTCCGGCTGGCACCACGCGCGGCTTCAGGGAAGCCGAGTTCAAGGAGATCGGCAGCCTGATCGTCGAGGTGCTCGACGGCCTGAAGGCGGCCAATTCTGACGAGGGCAATGCCGCCGTCGAAGCCGCCGTGCGGGAGAAGGTCGTAGCGCTGACAGACCGCTTTCCCATGTATCCCTATATGTGAGCCGAAGGAGACGGGATGCGCTGCCCCTATTGCGGATCGGAAGACACGCAGGTCAAGGATTCCCGGCCCGCGGAGGACAACACCTCCATCCGCCGGCGGCGCATCTGCCCCGATTGCGGCGGCCGCTTCACGACCTTCGAGCGGGTGCAGCTGCGCGAGCTGATGGTCTTGAAGAAGACCGGCCGCAAGGTGCCCTTCGACCGCGACAAGCTGGTGCGTTCCTTCCAGATCGCGCTGCGCAAGCGCCCGGTCGACAGCGACCGCATCGAACGGGCCGTCTCCGGTATCGTCCGGCGCCTGGAAAGCTCGGGCGAGACGGAAATCTCGTCGGAACAGATCGGCCTGCAGGTGCTGGAGGCGCTGAAGAGCCTCGATGACGTCGCCTTCGTCCGCTACGCTTCCGTCTACCGGGATTTCTCGCATGCGGAGGACTTCGAGAAGGTGATCGAGGAAATCAACGCCAAGATCGCCCGCGACCCCGGGCTAGAGCCGTAAGCGCGATGAGCGTGACGCCCGAGGACCGGCGCTACATGGCGGCCGCCATGCGCCTGTCGCGTTGGCACACCGGGCTCACCGCCACCAATCCCTCCGTCGGCGCCATCGTGGTCAGGGACGGAGCCATCGTCGGTCGCGCCGTCACCGCGCCCGGCGGCCGTCCCCACGGCGAAACCCAGGCGCTGTCGCAGGCCGGCGAGAAGGCGAGGGGGGCGACCCTCTACGTCACGCTCGAACCCTGTTCCCATCACGGCAGGACGCCGCCCTGCGCCGATGCCATCGTCGCGGCAGGCATTTCCCGCGTCGTCGTTTCCCTCACCGATCCGGACCCGCGCGTCTGTGGCCGCGGCCTTGCCATCCTTCGCGCGGCCGGCATCACGGTTGACGGCGGTGTGCTGGAGGAGGAGGGCCGCCGCGCGCTGCGAGCCTATCTCATGCGCCAGACGAAGGGCCGCCCGCAAGTGACTCTGAAGCTTTCCGTTTCCGCCGACGGCATGATCGGCCGCAAGGGCAGTCCGCCGGGGGAGGGACAGGTCGCCATCACCGGCCCCGCCGCCCGCGCCCAGGTCCATGTATTGCGCGCCGAAACCGACGCGATCCTCGTCGGCATCGGCACGGCACTGGCCGACGATCCCGACCTCACCTGCCGCACGCCGGGGCTCGAAGCTCGCTCGCCGCTGCGAATCGTGCTCGACCGCCGTCTGGACCTGCCGCCGACGTCGAGGCTCGCGCGGTCTGCAAGGGAGGTGCCGGTGCTGGACGTCGCGATACCCCCCTCCGCCCTGCCTGGCACTTCCCTCTCAAGGGGGAAGATCGACGGAGGATCCGGCCAAACGTATTCCTGCACCTGCGGGGATGAACACTATTCCCCGACCGGAGCCGTGGGAACGGGCCATGATGGGCAAGGCGCCTCCTCCCCATCAACCTCCCCCCTTGAGGGGAAGATGTCGCCGAAGGCGGCAGGGGGGGGGGCCGCGACAGCATCCGAAGGCCTCCGATCCGACCATCATGTCCGCCGCGCCGCGCTCGCCGCCACCGGCGTCGAACTCCTCGAAACCGAAACCCTTGCCACGCTGCTCTCCGCGCTTGCGGCGCGCGGCGTCTCCTCCCTCCTCGTCGAAGGCGGCGCCGCCGTGGCGAAGAGCTTCCTCACGGCCGGCCTCGTCGATCGCATCCTCCTTTTCGAAGGCGCGACCACGGTGGGCGAGGGCGGCCTTGCATCGCCGCTCACGCGTGCCGATATCCCGGCCGGCTTCCGGCTGTCGCGCGAGGATGCCTTCGGCCCCGACCGCTGTTTCGAATACGAAAGGTTTTCCTGATGTTCACGGGTATCGTCACCGATGTCGGCACGGTTTCCAGCGTCACCCCGATGGACGAGGGCGTGCGGCTGCGCATCGCCACCGCCTATGACCCGAGGACCATCGAGATCGGTGCCTCGATCGCCCACTCCGGCGTCTGCCTCACCGTCACCCGCCTGCCGGACGAGAGGGAGAACGCCCGCTGGTTCGAGGTCGAGGCCTGGGAGGAGGCGTTGCGCCTCACCACCATCGCCGGCTGGAGGGAGGGCACCCGCGTCAACCTGGAGCGGGCCCTGAAGATCGGCGACGAGCTCGGCGGCCACATCGTCTCCGGCCATGTCGACGGCAAGGCGGAGATCCTCTCCGTCGGCCCGGAAGGCGAGGCCGTCCGCATCCGCCTGCGTGCGCCGGAAGCTCTCGCCCGCTTCGTCGCCCCGAAGGGCTCCGTCGCGCTCGACGGCACCTCGCTCACCGTCAACGCCGTCGACGGCACCGATTTCGACGTCCTCCTCATCCGCCACACGCTCGCCGTCACCACCTGGGGCGACCGCAAGCCGGGCGACTTCGTCAACTTCGAGGTCGACACCATGGCCCGCTACGCGGCCCGGCTGGCGGAGTTTCCGGTAAAAACTCCGGAATCCTGACGCGGCAACGCGTTTCGTTCTCAGTCCTTTGCTCCGGCCAGGAACACCGCCCGCTGCGCCTCGAAGGCCCGCTGGTAGCCTGGACGCGCTTGACCGCGCGCCACGTAGGCCGCGAGGTTGGGATACTCCTCCAGCAGTCCCGCATCTTTCAGCCGGCGCAGCACCCGTGTGCCTTGTCGCCAGAGCCGGCGGCCTTGACCCTCACCCTGGCCTTCTCCCCGCAAGCGGGGAGAAGGAGCCCGGCAGGGCGGATGGGGGCAGATGCCGGGGCGGGAGCCGCCCGACACCGCCGCGAACATCAGCCATGCGGGAAAAGTGCTTGCCTTCCGGTCACCGCCGTGGTTTGTCCCGCGCCATCCCGTCCTGTAAGCCGCAGCCCTTGCCCCGAGGTCGCCCGATGTCCGATTCCGCCAAGCCCCATCTCCTGATCGTCGAGGCCCGTTTCTACGACGACATGGCCGATGCGCTGCTCGAAGGCGCGACCGTTGCGCTGAAGGAAGCCGGCGCGACCTGGGATGTGGTGACGGTGCCCGGTGCGCTGGAAATCCCGCCGGCGATCGCCATGGCGCTCGACGCGAGCGAGAACGGCGGCACGGAATACGACGGTTTCGTCGCGCTCGGCATGGTCATCCGCGGGGAGACGTACCATTTCGATATCGTCGCCAACGAATCCTCGCGCGCCCTGATGGACCTCGCCGTCTCGGAATCGCTGGCGATCGGCAACGGCATCATGACGGTTGAGAACGACGAGCAGGCCTGGGCGCGCGTCCGCCGCTCCGACAAGGACAAGGGCGGCTTTGCCGCACGTGCGGCGCTCGCCATGATCGCGCTGCGCGAGAAGCTGAATGGTTGATCCGATGACGAACCCAGACAAGCCGGCGGTCAAGCCCGCCAACCAGCGCGGCGCCGCCCGTCTCGCCGCCGTGCAGGCGCTCTACCAGATGGATGTCGGCGGTGCCGGCGTGCTCGAAGTGGTCGCCGAATACGAGGCCCACCGCCTCGGGCAGGAGCTCGACGGCGAGACCTATCTCAAGGCCGACCCGTCCTGGTTCCGCTCCATCGTCTCCGGCGTCGTGCGCGACCAGGTGAAGATCGACCCGGTCGTGCGCTCGGCGCTGCAGAACGACTGGCCGCTGTCGCGGCTCGATTCGACGCTGCGCGCCATCCTGCGTGCCGGCACCTTCGAGATCCTCGAGCGCAAGGACGTGCCGGTGCCGGTGATCGTCACCGAATATGTTGAGATCGCCCAGGCCTTCTTCGAGGGCGAGGAGCCGAAGATCGTCAACGCGGTCCTCGACCGGATCGCCAAGCAGGTTCGCGGCCCGACGACGAAATAGGCCGCAAAAGCAGGAAAGACGAAGCGTCATGGAAGGCAGCGTCGAGGGACTTCAGGGACAGCTCAAGGCGGCGAAGCGCAACGTCTTCCTGCTGTCGACGGTCCAGGCGCTGCTCGGTTCCGCTCCGCCGCTCACCTTCTCCCTCGGCGCGCTTGCCGGCTATCAGATGCTGGGCGACGACAAGTCGCTCGCCACTGCCCCGCTCACCGGCTTCAATGTGGGCGTGGCGCTCGGCGCGGTGGCCGTCGCGATCGCCGCGCGGTTCCTCGGCCGGCAGGCGGGCTTCATGCTCGGTGCACTGATGGGTGCGGCCGGTGCCGCGCTCGCCGCCGTGGCGCTCTTCCGCAACGATTTCTGGCTCTTCGCCGTCGGTCTGCTGATGATCGGCATCTCCGGCGGTTTCACGCAGAAGATCCGCTTCGCCGCGGCGGATGCCTCGCCGAGCTTCTACAAGCCCAAGGCGATCTCCTGGATTCTCGCCGCCGGCATCGTCTCCGCCATCCTCGGGCCGCAGCTGGCGATCTGGTTCAAGGACCTCTTCGAGCCCGTCATTTTCGCCGGCGCCTTCGTGGCGCTGATCCCGCTCAACCTCGCGGCCGTCCTCATCCTGTCGTTGCTGAAACTGCCGGAGCTGGGGGTGCGGTCGGCGGATCCGGCGCCCGCCCGGCCGCTGAAGGAGATCGTGCTGACGCAGCGCTTTCTCACCGGCATGGTCTGCGGCATCGCCTCCTATGCGCTGATGACCTTCATGATGACCGGGGCGCCGCTCGCCATGGTGATCGGCTGCGGCTTCTCCACCGAGCTCGCCACGCTCGGCATCCAGTGGCACGTGCTCGCCATGTTCGCGCCGAGCTTCTTCACCGGCATGCTGATCTCGCGCTTCGGCACGGAAAAGGTGGTCGCCGCCGGTCTCCTGATCCTGATGGCCTGCGCCGTCGTCGCCCATATGGGCATCGAGCTTTGGAACTTCTGGGGGGCGTTGGTGCTGCTCGGCATCGGCTGGAACTTCGGCTTCATCGGCTCCACCGCCATCGTCGCCTCCAGCTACCGGCCGCACGAGGCCGACAAGGTGCAGGGCTTCCACGACATCATCCTGTTCGGGACGGTGGCGCTCTCCTCCTTCTCGTCGGGCAAGGTCTTCACCGCCTGGGGCTGGTCGGTGATGAACCTCGTCATCTGGCCGGTCACGCTCGTCTGCCTCGTCCTCATCCTGCTCCTGATGCGCCGGACCGTCGCGACGAAAACACCCTGAGTTCATTCTTTTCTGGGGCTTGACGCAACCTCGTCCTCGCCGCAATCTCGCTCGCACTTGGCAGCCCTTGATTTCCTTGGGAGGGGAGGTGGTTGCCGCTTGAATGCTGCAAGGGGGACCCTTGCCGTGAAAGGGAGAGGAAGAAGCGAATGACCGTAATTTTCGGTGTGATCGTGTGCGGCCTTCTGTCCGTCGCCTATGCCGTATGGGCGACGCAGAGCGTTTTGGCCGCTGATCAGGGCAATGCCCGCATGCAGGAAATCGCAGGCTATATCCGGGAAGGGGCGCAGGCCTACCTGACCCGGCAGTACATGACCATCGCCATCGTCGGCGCGGTCGTCACCGTGCTCACCTGGTTGCTCCTTTCCGGAACGGCCGCCATCGGCTTCATCATCGGCGCGGTCCTCTCGGGCGCGGCCGGTTTCATCGGCATGCACGTCTCCGTCCGTGCCAATGTCCGCACCGCCCAGGCGGCCTCTCAGAGCCTGTCGGCCGGCCTCGACATCGCCTTCAAGTCCGGCGCCATCACCGGCATGCTGGTCGCCGGCCTCGCCCTTCTCGGCGTCTCCATCTACTACTGGATCCTGACCTCCGCCCTCGGCCATGAAAGCGGCTCCCGCGAGGTGATCGATGCGCTCGTCGCCCTCGGCTTCGGCGCCTCGCTGATCTCGATCTTCGCCCGCCTCGGCGGCGGCATCTTCACCAAGGGCGCGGACGTCGGCGGCGACCTCGTCGGCAAGGTGGAAGCCGGCATCCCGGAGGACGACCCACGCAACCCCGCAACGATCGCCGACAATGTCGGCGACAATGTCGGCGATTGCGCCGGCATGGCCGCGGACCTCTTCGAGACCTACGCCGTCTCCGTCGTCGCCACCATGGTGCTCGCGGCGATCTTCTTCGCCGGTGCACCGGTGCTCGAAAGCGCGATGATCTATCCGCTGGCCATCTGCGCGGCCTGCATCGTCACCTCGATCATCGGCACCTTCTTCGTCAAGCTCGGCACCAACGGCTCGATCATGGGCGCCCTCTACAAGGGCCTGATCGTCACCGGCCTCCTCTCGATCCTCGGCCTCGGCGCGGCGACCGCCGTNACCGTCGGCTGGGGCTCGATCGGNACGGTCGCGGGGCAGGACATCACCGGGATGAACCTCTTCCTCTGCGGCATCCTCGGCCTCGTCGTCACCGCGCTGATCGTCGTGATCACCGAATACTACACCGGCACCAACAAGCGCCCGGTCAACTCCATCGCCCAGGCCTCGGTCACCGGCCACGGCACCAACGTCATCCAGGGGCTTGCCGTCTCGCTGGAATCGACGGCGCTGCCGGCGATCGTCATCGTCGCCGGCATCATCGCCACCTACCAGCTCGGCGGCCTGTTCGGCACCGGCATCGCGGTTACCGCCATGCTCGGCCTCGCCGGCATGATCGTGGCGCTGGACGCCTTCGGCCCGGTCACCGACAATGCCGGCGGCATCGCCGAGATGTCCGGCCTGCCGTCGGACGTGCGCAAGTCGACGGACGCGCTCGACGCGGTGGGCAATACCACCAAGGCCGTCACCAAGGGCTATGCGATCGGCTCCGCCGGTCTCGGCGCGCTGGTGCTGTTTGCCGCCTATTCGAACGACCTCGCCTACTTCGCGGCGAACGGCGAGCAATATCCCTACTTCCAGGGCATCGGCGACATCTCCTTCAGCCTCTCCAACCCCTATGTCGTCGCCGGCCTGATCTTCGGCGGCCTGATACCCTACCTGTTCGGCGGCATCGCCATGACCGCCGTCGGACGCGCCGCGGGCTCGATCGTCGAGGAGGTCCGGAAACAGTTCCGGGACAATGCCGGCATCATGCAAGGGACGGTGAAGCCGGATTACGGTCGTGCGGTGGATATCCTCACCAGGGCGGCGATCCGGGAGATGATCGTGCCGTCGCTCCTGCCGGTGCTGGCGCCGATCGTCGTCTATTTCGGCGTGCTGGCGATCTCCGGCTCCAAGGCCTCGGCCTTCGCGGCCCTCGGGGCCTCGCTTCTCGGCGTCATCGTCAACGGCCTGTTCGTCGCGATCTCGATGACCTCGGGCGGCGGCGCCTGGGACAATGCCAAGAAGAGCTTCGAGGATGGCTACGTCGACAAGGACGGCACGCGGCACATGAAGGGGTCGGACGCCCACAAGGCCTCCGTCACGGGTGACACGGTCGGCGATCCCTACAAGGACACCGCTGGTCCCGCCGTCAACCCGGCGATCAAGATCACCAATATCGTGGCGCTGCTGCTGCTGGCCGTCCTCGCCGGCTGATCCGGCTACGATGCGGAAGTAAAGAGAAGGGCCCGCGGATCGCTCCGCGGGCCCTTTCCCCTGTAATGACGGCGTTTAGTTGCCGAGGTTCTGGAAGATGCTCCGGGCGGCATTGGCATTGCCGGCGCCGCCGGCACCGGACAGCAACTGCTGCAGGAAGGTAAGGTCGCGGCCGCCCGTCGGCGTGGTGCGCGAGATCGTGTCGAACACCTTGCCGTCCTGGAGCGTGTAGTTCGCCTTGTTGGCGACGACGCCGTCCTTGTCGAAGTAGATCGCCAGGACCGTCTGCTCGACGAGGCGCGGCTTCATGAAGGCGACCGGACGCTCCCGCTTCTGCGAGATGTAGTAGAACACCTCGGTATCGAAGGTGGCGGTGGTCGAGGGGGTGCCCATGGTCAGCAGGACCTGCTCCCGGCTCGATCCGACTGGGATGAGCGCCAGCGATTCCTGGTCCACGACATAGCCGTTGTACATCGTCTGGCCGATATCCATGGACGTGCAGCCGGTGACTGCGGTCGATGCGACGATGGCCGCTACTGCGGTTCTGCTCAAGAACTTCATTTCAGACCTTAACACCCGCCTTTGAGGCTTTCCGACATTTCCGATTTGCGGCCTTCGCCTTTGCCTGCTGTCCATATCATTGTGGCTATTCCGGGGAGAAGGCCGTGCCCGGCCCCGAAGCCGCGGAACGTCTGCCATCGCCGAAGATATGCGCAACGACGTTGCAATTCGTG
>Ga0065721_10051929_pt1 | contig 13163 bp, 13 predicted proteins | sample Mesricmetagenome_FD_59108 | JGI IMG/M metagenome (GOLD analysis project Ga0065721, IMG submission 59108) | Mesophilic microbial community from rice straw/compost enrichment Sample: eDNA_1 v2 (version 2) | ecosystem: Engineered > Solid waste > Grass > Composting > Bioreactor | place: USA: Davis... | reverse complement strand
CGGCCGATCGGCTCGCGGCCGCGTTCGACGTCGCGCCCGGGGTCGTCGTGCCGCGCGACGCCGTCGTCGTGGTCGTCGAGACGACCGCCAACATCGCCGTCGGTCATGCCCCCTGGGGGCCGCCGGACGATCTCGACGGCCTGCCCGTGCGGCGCATCGCCGCGGGCGACCCGATCCCGGGCGACCTCGCCACGGACGCACCCGTCGTGCTCGTCGCGAAGGACGTGCACCGGCATCCGGAGGTCGCCGCGCTCGCCGAGGTCGTGCGCGCGAGCCGCCCCGGCAGCGTCGTCGTCGACGTCGGCTGGCCGTCGGGGCCCGTCGACGTCGCGACCTACGGCGGGTCGCGCGGCGTCGGGGTCGCGCTCCTGGAGTGGCTCGGGCAGCGGGGGTGGCGCGCATGAGCCTGCGGATCGGCATCGACATCGGGGGCACGAAGACGGATGCCGTCGCCCTCGCCGCGGACGGCACCGTGGCCGCGGAGCACCGGCTTCCGACGGGGTTCGGCGCGGCCGCCGTGCTCGACGCGGCCGAGGCGGCGGCGCGAGCCGTCGCGGCGGAGCTCGGTGTCGAGCCCGCGGAGTTCGGCACCGTCGGCGTCGGCATCCCGGGCGCCGTCGACCGGAGCACCGGCCGCGTCACGCACGCTCTCAATCTCGGGCTCGAGGACCTCGACCTCGGCGGCGAGCTCGCCGCCCGGCTCCGGCGACGGGTGCGCGTCGAGAACGACGTCAACGCCGCCGCGCTCGGCGCGTGGCAGGCGCTCGGCGGGCCGGCGACCGGGTCGATGGCCTACCTCAACCTCGGCACCGGGCTCGCGGCGGGACTCGTGCTCGGCGGCCGACTGTGGCGCGGCGCGCGCGGCGTCGCGGGGGAGATCGGGCACATCCCCGTCGACCCCGCGGGACCGCCGTGCCCGTGCGGCCAGCGCGGGTGCCTCGAGCTCACCGCCTCGGGATCGGGTCTCGCCCGCGCGTGGGGCGGCGACTCGGTGCGCGACCTGCACGCGGCCGCGACGGGCGGCGACGCGGCGGCCCTCGCGGTATGGACGTCGTTCGTCGAGCACGTCGCCGCGTCGGTGCGGTTGCTCGTGCTCACCGTCGACCCCGACCGCGTCGTCATGGGCGGCGGGCTCTCGACGCTCGGCGACGAACTCCTGGATGCCGTGCGCGGCGTGCTCGGCGCGTGGGCGGGATCCAGCCCGTTCCTCGCCTCGCTCGACCTCGCCGACCGGGTCGAGGTGCTGCCGCACGACTTCCCGGCCGCGGCCGTCGGGGCGGCTCTCGTGGGCGCCGCGGCCGGGGAGGACTGACATGGCCGAGGTCGTCATCGTCGGCTCGCCCGAGGAAGCCGGGGCGCTCGCCGCCGACCGGATCGAGGCGCTCGTGCGCCGCACGCCCGACGCCGTGCTCGGACTCGCGACCGGGTCGACGCCACTGCCGGTGTGGGCCGCGCTGCGCGACCGCGGGCTCGACCTGTCGCGCGTGCGCGGCTTCGCGCTCGACGAATACCTCGGGCTGCCGCCCGGGCATCCCGAGAGCTACCGCGCCGTCATCACGCGGGAGGTCGTCGAACCGCTCGGGCTCGACCCCGAACTCGTGCACGTGCCCGGCGACGACGGCGGCCCTGCCGAAGGGGCGGGCGCGCGCTACGAGCGGCTCATCCGGGATGCCGGGGGTGTCGACCTGCAGATCCTCGGGATCGGCCGCACCGGCCACATCGGCTTCAACGAACCCGGCTCCTCGCTCGCCTCCCGCACGCGCGTGAAGACCCTCACCGAGGCGACCCGGGTCGACAACGCCCGGTTCTTCCCGACGCTCGACGACGTGCCGCGGCACTGTCTGACGCAAGGCCTCGGCACGATCTCCGACGCCCGCGAGCTCGTGCTGCTCGCCTTCGGGGAGGCCAAGGCCGAGGCCGTCGCGGGCGCCGTGGAGGGGCCGGTCTCGGCGTCGCTCCCGGGCTCCGTCATCCAGCTCCACCCGGAGGTCACGGTGCTCGTCGACGACGCCGCCGCCTCCCGGCTGCGCTACGCCGACTACTACCGTGCCGCGTGGGAGAACCGCCCGCTCTCCGAGTGAGGGGACGCGCGGGGAGCCGGCGTCAGACCGCGGGGATGCGGGCGCCGGCCGCCCATACGGCGTGCACGGCGTAGTCGTCCGCGAGGGCGACGACGTCGGCGGCGTAGCCGGGCTCGAGCAGCCCGAGCCGGTCGTCGAGTCCGAGGATGCGCGCGGGGGTGTGCGTCACCGCGGCGACCGCGTCGGGGCGGGAGAGTCCCAGGCCGTCGATCGCGATGCCGAGGGCGACCTCCTGGGTGAGGGTCGATCCGGCGATCGTCTCGGTGCCCGCGACGGTCGCGATGCCCCCTGACACGACCACCTCGAGGGCGCCGAGGCGGTAGGTCCCGTCCTCGCCCGCGGCGGCGGCCATGGCATCCGTCACGAGCGCGACGCGGCCGGGCGCCGAGGCGAACGCGATCGCGGCGACGTGCGGGTCGACGTGGTGTCCGTCGAGCACGAGCTCGAGGCTCACCCGGTCGTCCTCGAACGCGGCGACGACGGGGCCGGGGGCGCGGTGGTGGATGCCGGGCATCGCGTTGAACGCGTGCGTGAGCAGCGTCGCCCCGGCGTCGAACGCGGCGCGCGCCGTCGCGGCGTCGGCGTCGGTGTGCCCGATCGCGACGACCACTCCGGCGGCGACGAACCGGCGGATGGCGTCGAGCGCCCCGGGCAGCTCCGGGGCGATCGTGACCTGTCGCACGGTGCCGTCGCCCGCGGCGAGCAGCCGGTCGACGGTCTCCGGATCCGGCGTGCGCAGCACCTCCTCGGCGTGGGCGCCGCGGCGCGTCGGAGCGAGGAACGGTCCCTCGAGGTGGCTGCCGAGCACGCGCGGATCGTCGTGCGCGAGGCGGGCGATCGCGCGCAGCTCCGCCTCGAGAATTTCGAGCCGCTCCGAGGCGAGGCTCACGACGGCGCGCGTCGTGCCGTGTGCGCGGTGCGCCGCGAGTCCTGCCGCGAGGTCGCCCGTGCCGTAGTCGTGGCCGCCGCCGCCGTGCCCGTGGAGGTCGACGAATCCGGGCGTGATCCAGCATCCGGAGAGGTCGACCGTCTCGTCGGCGTGCGGCCGGTCGGGGCCCTCGCCGATCGCGCGGATGACGTCGCCGTCGAGCAGCAGCCACGCGTCGGGAGTCTCGCCCCGGGCGTCCACGGCGGTCGCCGAGTGGAGCAGCGTCGTCACCGCCCCAGGCTACCGCCGCGGGTATCGTGGGACGCGAGCGCGGCATCCTCCGTGCTCTCGCGGCCGGCGTCACGTGCCCACCCCGTTCGAAGGCTCCGAATCATGTCCGCCCCGTCCGGCGACCGTTTCCCGCTGTTCCGTCTGCTCGTGCTCGCGGGCGCGATCTTCGTCTCCGTCTCGAGCGAGTTCCTGCCGACGGGCCTCCTGCCCGACATCGCCGCCGACCTCGGCGTCTCCGAGTCCCGCGTCGGGCTCCTCGTCTCGATCTTCGCGTTCACCGTCGTCGTGAGCGCCGCGCCGCTCACGGTGCTCACCCGCCGTTTCTCGCGCAAGTGGCTCCTCGTCGTGCTGCTCGGCGTCTTCGCCCTCTCGAACGTGCTCGCGGCGCTGTCGCCGACGTACGAGTTCCTCGCGGCGGCGCGCATCCTCGGCGGTCTCGCCCACGGGCTGTTCTGGGCGGTCGCGGGCCCCTACGTGTCACTCCTCGTCGCCCCCACGCAGCTCGCGCGCGCCGTCTCGGTGACGACGGGCGGCGGATCGGCCGCGTTCATCCTCGGAGTGCCGTTCACGGCGGCGATCGGGCACGCGGTCGGCTGGCGCTGGGCGTTCGCGACGATGGCGCTGCTCGTGGTGGCGTTCGCGGTGCTCACGGTCGTGCTCCTGCCCGCGGTCGACCACCGCGGGGCGAAGCCGCCGAAGGTGCAGACGATCACGACCGCGACGGGGTCGATCCGGGATGTGCGCGACCGCTCCATCTACGCCGTCATGATCGTCTCGGTCACCGTGCTGCTCATCGCGACGGGGCACAACCTCTTCTACACGTACATCGCGCCATGGACGATCGGCATCGCCGGCGTCCCGGCCGACCTGGTGAGTCTGCTGCTGCTGTTCTACGGCGTCGCGGGGGCCGTCGGCCTCGTGATCGTCGGCGCCTTCGCCGACCGCTACCCGCGGCTCACGCTCAACGTCATGGTCGTCGGACTCATCGTGTTCATCGTCGCGATCGCGCTCTTCGCGCGCGGCGTCGTCCCGGCGATCGTGCTCGCCGCGCTGTGGAGTGTGACCTTCGGCGGACTCCCCGCCCTCTTTCAGACGCGCGCCCTGCACGGGGCCTCCGCGCGCATCCGCGACCTCACGGGCGCGATCACGACGACCGCGTTCAACAGCGCGATCGGTCTCGGCGCGCTCCTCGGCGGCGTCGTGTTCGACGGCCTCGGGCTCGCGGCCGTGCCGTGGGTCGGCGCGGCGATCGTCGCGGCGGGGCTGATCTGGGTGCTCGCGACCGACGGGGCGCGCATCCGGTTCCACCCCGCCGAGGCCCACCGCGGCTAGCCTCGGCTCATGACGCTTCGACCGTCGGGGGACGTCGAGCCGCAGCCCTGGCTCGTCGCGATCGATCTGCAGCACGTCTTCGGCGCCTCGCACAGCCCGTGGGCCTCGCCGAGCTTCGAGACGGCGGCCGCGGGGGTCGCCCGGCTCGCGCCCGCGTTCGGCGACCGGGCGGTGTTCACGCGCTACGTCGCGCCCGCCGACCCGCAGGGCGCGTGGAAGCCGTACTTCCAGGTGTGGCCGTTCGCGCTCGTCCCCGCCGACGACCCGCTCTACGACCTCGACGAGCGGTTCCGCGACGCGCCCCACGTCGAGACGCGGGAGACGTTCGGCAAGTGGGATGCCGCCCTCCACGCCGCGACGGGCCACGCCGCCGAGATCGTGCTCGCGGGCGTCTCGACCGACTGCTGCGTGCTCTCGACGGCGCTCGCGGCGGCGGATGCCGGCATCCACGTGCGCCTCGTCGTCGACGCGTGCGCCGCGCCGACGATCACCGACCACGAGCGCGCCGTGCTCACGATGAGCATGTACGCCCCGCTCATCGAGCTGACGACCGTGGATGCCGTGCTCGCGGAGCTAAGCTAGGCCCGTCGCGACTGGCGTTCGGATGGGGCACCATCGGGGAGCGACGCAGCAGAGGAACTCGGCCGTACGCCTGGGCCGAGCAGCAACCGCACTGCGTCAGGAGGAACCCATGTCCACGTCCTTCACCGCCCCGCTCGCGGAGGTCGACCCGGAGGTCGCCGCCGCGCTCGAGGCCGAGCTGAACCGTCAGCGCACGACGCTCGAGATGATCGCGAGCGAGAACTTCGTGCCGCGCGCCGTGCTCGAGGCGCAGGGCTCGGTGCTCACCAACAAGTACGCGGAAGGGTATCCGGGCAAGCGCTACTACGGCGGCTGCGAGTTCGTCGACGTCGTCGAGACCCTCGCGATCGAGCGCGCCAAGAAGCTGTTCGGCGCCGCCTACGCCAACGTGCAGCCGCACTCCGGCGCCTCCGCCAACGTCGCCGTGCTGTCGGCGATCGCGGAGCCCGGCGACCGCATCCTGGGTCTCGAACTCGCGCAGGGCGGCCATCTCACGCACGGCATGAAGCTCAACTTCTCGGGGAAGCTCTACGAGGCGCACGCCTACGGCCTCGACCCCGAGACGATGACGATCGACATGGACGTCGTGCGCGCCCGCGCGCTCGAGGTGCGGCCGAAGGTCATCATCGCCGGCTGGTCGGCCTACCCGCGGCAGCTCGACTTCGCCGCGTTCCGCGCCATCGCCGACGAGGTGGGCGCCACCCTGTGGGTCGACATGGCGCACTTCGCCGGCCTCGTCGCCGCGGGCCTGCACCCGAACCCGGTGCCGCACGCGCACATCGTGTCGTCGACGGTGCACAAGACGATCGGCGGCCCGCGCTCGGGCTTCATCCTCACCGACGACGAGGCCATCGCGAAGAAGATGAACTCGAACGTCTTCCCGGGGCAGCAGGGTGGTCCGCTCATGCACGTCATCGCGGCGAAGGCGACGGCGTTCAAGCTCGCGATGGAGCCGGAGTTCGTCGAGCGCCAGCAGGCGACCCTGAGCGGCGCGAAGCTCATCGCCGAGCGGCTCACGCGGCCCGACGTCGCGGCCGCGGGGGTCTCGGTGCTCTCCGGCGGCACCGACGTGCACCTCGTGCTCGTCGACCTGCGCGCCTCGACGCTCACCGGTCAGGATGCCGAGAACCTCCTCCACGAGGTCGGCATCACGGTCAACAAGAACTCGGTGCCGAACGACCCGCGTCCGCCGATGGTGACGTCCGGTGTCCGCATCGGAACGCCCGCCCTCGCAACCCGCGGTTTCCGGGATGCGGAATTCGAGGAGGTCGCGGAGATCATCGCGGCTACGCTCCTTCCCGACCCTGACCTGCCGGGGCTGCGTGCGCGCGTCGAGGCCCTCGCCTCCCGCTTCCCGCTCTACCCCGGCCTGACGAGCCCCGGGAGCTGGCGATGACGGCCATTCGACTCGACGGTGTCGCCACGGCGACCGCGATCAAGGACGAGCTGCGTTCGCGCATCGAGACGCTCGCCGCGAAGGGCGTCGTGCCCGGGCTCGGCACGCTGCTGGTCGGCGACGACCCGGGCTCGGTGTCGTACGTGTCGAGCAAGCACCGCGACTGCGCCGAGGTGGGCATCGCGTCGATCCCCGTCGAGCTGCCGGCGACCGCCTCGGAGGCCGAGGTGCGCGCCGCCGTCGCGGGCCTCAACGCCGACCCGAGCGTCACGGGCTACATCGTGCAGCTGCCGCTGCCGAAGCACATCGACGAGAACCCGATCCTCGAGCTCATCGACCCCGACAAGGACGCCGACGGGCTCCACCCGACGAACCTCGGGCGCCTCGTGCTCGGCGTCAACGGCGACCTCGACTCGCCGCTGCCGTGCACCCCCGCGGGCGTCGTCGAACTCCTGCGTCGCCACGACGTGCCGATCGCCGGCAAGCACGTCACGATCGTCGGCCGCGGCCTCACGGTGGGGCGCCCGCTCGGCCTCGTGTTCACGATGAAGGGCATCGACGCGACCGTCACCCTCACGCACTCCCGCACGCCCGACCTGGCGGCCGAGGTGCGTCGGGCCGACATCGTCGTCGCGGCGATCGGCGTTCCGCACTTCGTGCAGCCGGACTGGATCAAGCCGGGCGCCGCGGTGCTGGATGTCGGGGTCACCCGCGTCGGCGAGACCGCGTCGGGCAAGGTGCGGCTGCACGGCGACATCCACCCCGATGTCGCCGAGGTCGCCGGCTGGCTCTCGCCGAACCCCGGGGGCGTCGGCCCGATGACGCGGGCGCTCCTGCTCTCCAACGTCGTCGACGCCGCGGAGCGCGCGCTGCGGTAACCCGCGCGAGACGCCGTTCTCAGGCGTCGCGGGCGGCGCCTTCCGAGGGGCGCACGGGGTAGACCTCGGGTGCGCCGAAACCGTGCTCCGCGAAGGCGCCGTCGACGGCGACCTGGATGCGCGAGATCGCGTCGACGGGAGCGAGCGCGATCGCCGCCCCGCCGAACCCGCCGCCCGTCATCCGCGCGCCGAGGGCGCCGTGCTCGCGCGCCGTCTCCACCGCGAGGTCGAGCTCGGGGGTGGAGATCTCGAAGTCGTCGCGCATCGACGCGTGCGAGGCGTCGAGGAGCGGCCCGATCGCGGCGGCACCCTCCTCGCGGAGCGCGGCCACGGCATCCAGCACCCGCTGGTTCTCGGTGACGACGTGCCGCACGCGGCGGAACGTCACGTCGTCGAGCACCTCGCGCGCGCGGGGGAGGTCGTCGACGCCCAGGTCGCGCAGCGCCGCGACCCCGAGCGCGCGGGCGCCCGCCTCGCACGACGCGCGACGCTCGCCGTAGCCGCCCGTCGCGTGCGCGTGCGACACGGCGGTGTCCATCACGAGGATGGCGAGGCCGGCCGCCGCGAAGCCGAGCGGCACGCTCTCCGACTCGAGCGACCGGCAGTCGAGGAAGACGGCCGCGTCGGGCCGGCCGAGGAGCGACGCCGACTGGTCCATGATGCCCGTCGGGGCGCCGACGAACTCGTTCTCGGCGAGCTGCCCGACGCGCGCGAGCGCCGGCCGGTCGAGGCCGAGCCGCCAGAGGTCGGTGAGGGCGAGCGCGACGGCGCACTCGATGGCGGCCGACGACGACAGGCCCGCGCCGACCGGCACGTTGGAGTCGATCACGAGGTCGACGCCCGGCACGGCGGCGAGGTCCGCGCCCGAGCGGCCGAGGGCCCAGGCGACCCCGAGCGGGTAGTCGGCCCAGCCGGCCCGGCCGCGCGCGGCATCCAGTTCGGCGAGGGGCACTTCGACGGCCTCGTCGGAGATCGTGCTCGCGACCCGGATCACGCCGTCGTCGCGCGCCCCCGCGGCGACGAGGGTCCGCCGGTCGATCGCGAACGGGAGCACGAAGCCCTCGTTGTAGTCGGTGTGCTCGCCGATGAGGTTGGCGCGGCCGGGGGCCGACCACAGGCCGTCGGGTTCGCGGCCCGTGAAGGCCTCGAACAGGTTCCGCACGTCGTCGCGCAGGTCGCTCATACCGTCTCGATCGCTTTCCGCAGTCGCTCCGCCGCGTCTTCCGGCGGGATGTCGCCGATCCAGGCTCCCATCGCGGCCTCGGATCCGGCGAGGAACTTCAGTCTGTCCTCCGCGCGGCGCGGGGAGGTGAGCTGCAGGTGCAGCCGCAGCGCCTGGCGGCCGACGTGCACGGGCGCCTGGTGCCACGCCGCGATGTAGGGCGTCGGGGTGCCGTAGAGCGCGTCGACCCCGCGCAGGAGCCGCAGGTAGAGCCCGGCGAGCTCGTCGCGCTGCGCGTCGTCGGTCGCGGCGAAGTCGGGCACGTGCCGGTGCGGCACGAGGTGCACCTCGATCGGCCAGCGCGCCGCGAACGGCACGAACGCGGTCCAGTGCTCGCCCGCGAGCACGACGCGCTCGGAGGCGCGCTCGAACTCGAGGATGTCGTCGAACATCCCGGCGCCGAGCCGGTCGGCGGCGTCGAGCATCCGCTGCGTGCGCGGCGTCACGTACGGGTAGGCGTAGATCTGCCCGTGCGGGTGGTGGAGGGTGACGCCGACGGCCTCGCCGCGGTTCTCGAACGGGAAGACCTGCTCGATGCCGGGAAGCGCGGAGAGGGCCGCCGTGCGGTCGGCCCAGGCCTCGATGACGGTGCGGGCGCGGCTCTCGGTCTGGGTGCCGAACGACCCGGTCGCCTGAGGGCTGAAGCACACGACCTCGCAGCGTCCGACGGCCGTGCGTTCGCGGCCGAGGGCGAGGTCGTCGAGGTCGGCGAGCCCCTCGGGCGCGCCGGCGGCGTCGCCGAGCGCGGGCCCGAACGACGGCGATCGGTTCTCGAAGACGGCGACGTCGTACCGGTCGGGGATCTCGGACGGGTTGCCGGGCGACTGAGGCGCGAGCGGGTCGCGGTCGGCGGGCGGCAGGAAGACGCGGTTCTGCCGGGCGGCGGCGATCGAGATCCAGTCGCCCGTGAGCACGTCCTGCCGCATCGTGGCGGTGACCGGGCGCGGGTCGAGGGCGCGTTCGTCGAGGCGGCGCTCGGGCCCGAGGGTCGTGTCGGCGTCGTCGAAGTAGATCAGCTCGCGGCCGTCGGCGAGGCGCGCGATGCGCTTGGTGATCCCGGTCACGCGGTTACGATACCGAAAAGCTCGCTTTCGATTTCGGAGGGATTCGAAGGATGTCCTCGCCCGACGGCGTCGCCCGCCGCGCGCGCCTGCTCGCCCTCGTCGAGTCCGCCGGTTTCGTGCGCGTCGTCGACGCCGCCGCCGAGCTCTGGGTGAGCGAGGTCACCGTGCGCGCCGACCTGCGCGACCTCGAACGCGACGGGCTCGTGCGGCGCGTGCACGGGGGCGCCGTGCGGCTCGCGCCCCTGCGGGAGGCGAGCGTCGAGGCCACCGCCGAGCAGGATGCCGACCGCAAGCGCGCCATCGGGGTCGCCGCGGCATCCCTCGTGCGCAGCGGGTCGAGCGTCATGCTCGACGTCGGCTCGACGACCCACGCCGTCGCCGAGGCCCTCGTCGAGCGCGACGACCTGCGCGACGTCGTCGTCGTCACCAACGGCGTCTCGATCGCCCTCGCCCTCGAGCGCGCCGCCGCCCGGCTCACCGTCATCGTCACGGGGGGCACGCTGCGCCCGCTCCAGCACTCCCTCGTCGACGCGATCGCCGTGGATGCCGTGCGCGGTCTGCGCGCCGACCTCGCGATCATCGGCTGCACCGGCATCGCCGACGGGCGGGTCATGAACGTCAACCTCCCCGAGACCGCCGTCAAGCGCGCCATGATCGAGGCCTCCGCCGAGCGGGTGCTCGTCGCCGACGCCTCCAAGCTCGGGCGCCGCGACCTCGGCGTCGTCGCCGACCTGTCCGAGTTCGGGACGCTCGTGACCGCCGGCCCCGTCCGCGACTTCACCCCTCCCGAGGGGACGCGCGTTCTCGTCGCGGCCTAGGCTCGGGGCGTGACCACGATCGACGCCGCCGGACAGCACCTCGTTCTCGACGCCGACGGCACGCGTGCCGAGATCGGCACCGTCGCCGCCGTGCTGCGTTCCGTCACCGTGGGCGGCATCCCGATCACCGAGCCGTACGACGGCCGCACCCCGCCGCCGTTCTCGAACGGCATCTCGCTCACGCCGTGGCCCAACCGCGTGCGCGACGCGCGCTGGACCCACGACGGCGAGGAACTGCAGCTCGACGTCACCGAGGTCGACCGCGGCAACGCGCTGCACGGGCTGCTGCGCAACACCGACTACGTCGTGCGCGAGCAGTCCGCGTCGTCGGTGACCCTCGGCACCTACCTCCCGCCGCAGCACGGCTGGCCCTTCCCGCTCGACGTGACCGTGCGCTTCGAGGTGCGGCCCGACGGGATCACCGTCACCCACGGCGTCACCAACCTCGGCGACCGCCGCGCCCCCTACGCGACGGGTGCGCATCCGTTCCTCCGCGTCGGCGCCGCGCCCGTCGAGGACCTCGTGCTCACCGTGCCCGCCGCGACGTACTTCGACGTCGACGAGCGGCTCAACCCGATCGCGGAGCGGCCCGTCGACGGCACCCCCTACGACGCCCGCACCGGACTGCGGGTCGCCGACCTCGAATACGACACCGCCTTCGGGGGTGTCACCCACCTTGAGGGGGCGAGCGCGTGGCTCACCGCCCCCGACGGCGCGCGCCTCGAGCTCGTGCAGGACGTCGACTGGGGCTACGTGCAGGTGTTCACGACGCGGAAGTTCCCGCGTGCCGACGGACCCGGCCTCGCGATCGCCGTCGAGCCGATGACGGCTCCGCCCGACGCCCTCAACACGGGGCAGGGCCTCCAGTGGATCGAGCCGGATGCGACGTCCGAGGGGTCCTGGGGGCTGCGCTACACCCCTGGCGCCCGCTGATGGCCGCCGACGCCGCCCGACGCCGCAAGTGGCGGCGGTACCTCGCCGACGAGCGCGCCGAGGCGGCGCTCTACCGCGAGCTCGCGGGCCGCTACGAGGGCGAGGAGCGCGAGATCCTGCTCGGCCTCGCCGACGCCGAGCAGCGGCACGAGCAGCACTGGGTCGACCTCCTCGGGGCGGACGGGCGTAGCCCCGGGCGCGCGAGCCTCGGCAGCCGTATCCTCATCGTCATGGCCCGGCGCTTCGGGTCGCTCTTCGTGCTCGCGCTCGCCCAGCGCGCCGAGGGCCGCTCGCCCTACGACGCCGACTCGGATGCCACGGTCGCGATGGCCGCCGACGAGCGCATCCACGGGGAGGTTCTGCGCGGCCTCGCCGCCCGCGGCCGCCGCAAGCTCGCCGGCGGGCTGCGCGCCGCCGTGTTCGGCATCAACGACGGACTCGTCTCCAACCTCGCCCTCGTGCTCGGCGTCGGGGCGACGGGGCTCCCCGCATCGGCCGTGCTCATCACGGGCATCGCCGGGCTCCTCGCCGGGTCGCTCTCGATGGGCGCGGGGGAGTACATCTCGGTGCGATCGCAGCGGGAGCTGCTCGAAGCCTCGCAGCCGGACCCCGCATCGCGGCGCGCCGTGCCGGCCCTCGACGTCGACGCCAATGAGCTCGCGCTCGTCTACCGTGCCCGCGGCATGACGCCGGAGGAGGCCGAGGAGCGCGCCCGCCAGACGTTCGCGACCGCCCATCTCGACACGGGAGCCATCCCCGTCTCCGGCGTCGACGAGGAGGACGACGGCATCGGCTCCGCCTGGCATGCCGCCCTCTCGAGCTTCCTGTTCTTCGCGACGGGCGCCTTCATCCCGGTCATCCCGTATCTCGCGGGCGCGACCGGATTCGGGGCGGTCGCGATCGCCGCGGCGTCGGTCGGCGTCGCCCTGCTGCTCACGGGCGCGATCGTCGGGCTGCTCTCGGGCGGGTCGCTCCTGCGTCGCGCGCTGCGGCAGCTCGCGATCGGCCTGGGCGCCGCGGCCGTCACCTACCTGCTCGGGCTGCTCTTCGGCACGACCGTCGTCTGAGGGGCGTCGTCACTCCGGGTCGCCCCCGGAGCGCTCGTCGCGCATCCGGATCGTGCGCCAGTCCCGATCCCGACGCTGCGCCGTCACGCGCGCGTGACAGTTGCGGCACCGCACGTCGCACTTGTCGATCTCCGCACGGATCCTGGACCACGTGTCGCCATCCCGGGCGAGTGGCATCACGTTCGCGGACTTGCCCGAGCCGGGGCGATGGTCGACGTCGAGCACGCGCAGGTCGCGCTCCCCACAGTCGACGCACGGGTGAGCCAGAAGGTGGTCGCCGATGAATTCGAGAGCACGTCGGCGTGCGGCTGTCGTCCGCGCGACGATCAGCCGGATGTGACGCTCGCGGTTGTCGGCGTAGTAGCGACGAGCCCGGGCTCGGTTGCAGTCGCGGCAGACATTCTGGAGTCCGTCGGCAGAGGCGCGCTTGCGGTCGAAGGCGGCGAGTGGCTGCTCCGCGCGACACAGCGAGCAGCGCTTCACGACGGCCCAGTACGCTGGACGACAGTCAAGCCCCTGTAGCTCAGTTGGCAGAGCAGACGCCTTTTAAGCGCCGGGTCGTGGGATCGAGACCCACCGGGGGCACCGAGCATCAGATCGTCTCCTCGAGCGTCTCGCCGAGGGCGGCGGA
>Ga0065721_10006830_pt1 | contig 13163 bp, 10 predicted proteins | sample Mesricmetagenome_FD_59108 | JGI IMG/M metagenome (GOLD analysis project Ga0065721, IMG submission 59108) | Mesophilic microbial community from rice straw/compost enrichment Sample: eDNA_1 v2 (version 2) | ecosystem: Engineered > Solid waste > Grass > Composting > Bioreactor | place: USA: Davis... | reverse complement strand
CTCTTCCGGGTCGAAAAATGGCTTCGCGAAAACCCGGATAAACGCCCGGTCACATTGACTGCGGTGACGGGATTTTCGGTTTCTGACGTCGGAATCCCGCTCCCGGCGACTCCCTCAGGCCCTCCTGCGCCGGGGTGGCATCTCATCAGTGTTCACTTATTACTGGCACACAAAAAGTCGTATCTTCCATATCGAAAACTTGTTCCGGTTGAACGTGTCGGATCGACGATCAATCTCTATCATGTTGACGAATCGGGAGTTGATCCGGGGAAAGGCAATTGACGTGCGCACTCCTTTTCCATCCACTGGAAACTCAGTAAGATTGCGGGCGAGCGTGCCAGATGGCCGAACTTCCTCATTTTGACAACACCGGTGCCTCCCGCATGGTGAACGTGGGGGAGAAGGAGATCACAGCGCGTCTGGCACGGGCCGAAGCGACCGTCCACATGCAGCCGGACACGCTGGCTCTCATCCGGGATCGACGATCAGCAAAAGGGGACGTCCTTGAGGTCGCTCGACTTGCGGGAATCATGGCCAGCAAGCGGACATCGGAACTGATTCCACTGTGCCATCTGCTCCCGCTGGACAGCGTGCGGATTACGTTCGAACTTCGGGAGAACTGCCTGCTGAGGATTGAAAGTGAAGTCCAGTCCCACGGGAAAACGGGAGTGGAGATGGAAGCCCTGACCGCAGTTTCAGTAACGGCCCTCACGATTTACGACATGTGCAAGTCTGTTGACCGGACAATGGAAATCGGGGGGATTCGACTTCTGGAGAAGTCTGGTGGGAAAAGTGGCCATTTTCTCCGTGAAGAAGCAGCGATCAATACGGTTCCCGTGCCATCACGGGATTGATTTCTCTGAAAGTTGGCCATGGCCCAGTTAGACAACGTCAATGAACTGCTCGAACGAACCCGATTCATCCTGGGGGATGCCCTGGATGATGTCGATCGTCGGTTCGAACTGGAAATTGCATCCGACAATCCCTTTGTCCACGACATCAACGAACACACGCGGCGGTTTCGAGGCAAGCGTCTGCGGCCGCTTCTCTGTCTCCTGACGGCAAAGGCTGTTGGGGAAATCAATGAAACGCACCGGATTCTCGCTGCGGTTGTGGAGATGATTCATACTGCAACGCTGATCCATGATGATGTTCTGGACGATGCGGAAGTCCGTCGACATGTCGCCACGGTCCATGTCCGGTGGAGCAACCAGACAAGCGTCCTTTACGGAGATTACCTCTTTACACACGCCTTCCATCTGGCGGCAAGCACCGGAAGTGCAGAGGCATGCCGGATGATCGGTCGGGCAACGAACCGGGTCTGCGAAGGAGAACTGATGCAGACCCGAAGTGGCGGGAACCTGACGCTAACCGAAGAGGACTACTTTTCCATTATCGACGGGAAGACCGCAGAGCTTTGTGCAGTCTCCTGTGAGATCGGCGCTCGTTATGCTGATGGAAGTCCCAGCGTCGTCGCGGCCATGGAACGCTATGGCCGGAATCTGGGCAAGGCATTTCAGATCGCCGATGACGTGCTGGACCTGACCGGTCTGGAATCTTCTGTCGGGAAGACTCTTGGAACGGATCTGGCCCAGCAGAAGCTGACGCTCCCGATCATCCGACTGCTCAACAACAGTTCCCCCGGAACGCGAGAGTCGCTGGTGGCGCTGCTGGAAAGCGGGACAGTGGAAGACAGTCTGGAGATCATCCGTCAGGCCCGCGAGCAGGGGACGATCGACGAGTCGATTGCAACAGCCAGACAGTTTGCGGATGCCGCTCAACGGGAACTGGAAGTGCTGGAGCCCTCTCCGGCCCGGGACGTCCTGATGCAACTTCCTTCAATGTCGATTGACCGCACCTGTTAATCTGCCGCAGCATCGGAACACCCATTCGAGCGGCCCACCCGGTAACGCATTCTTCCGCCTTCTCAAAGAATCCGCAGTTGAGCAACATTGATGTCCCTGTGGCTGCAACGACCCCGCTCGACAAAGCGAGGTATCAGCGTGCGCTGGACGATCTCTTCGGCCGCCTGAACTACGAACGGACCCCAGAAGCAGCCCGGTCCATTCGGGATTTCCGGCTGACGCAGATGCAGCAGCTTCTGGAAGAGCTGGGCAATCCACAGAACCGAATCCCGACCGTGCATATTGCTGGATCAAAAGGGAAGGGCTCGACCGCCACAATGGTCGCCAGCATTGCTCAGGCAGCCGGTTATCGGGTCGGACTCTTTACTTCGCCACATCTCATCCGGTTTGAAGAGCGATTCACCGTCAACGGAGTCGAAGCATCCCATCGCGAAGTCGCCGACCTGTTTGATCAGGTCAATGCTGCTTCCCAGCGTCTCCAAAACCGCACTCAGGAGCCATCTCCTCCTCATACCTATTTCGAACTGGCCACCGCCATGGGCTGGCTTCACTTCCTCAACAATCAGGTCGATCTGGCCGTGATGGAAGTCGGGCTGGGAGGGAGGCTGGACAGCACAAATGTCTGTTCACCACTCGTCACGGCCATTACCAGCATCAGCCTGGACCACACGCGACTGCTCGGGGAGACACTCGAACTGATCGCGAAGGAGAAGGGGGGAATCATCAAGCCGGGAGTTCCTGTCGTCACCAACGTCGCTGACCCCGCCGCTTTTGGAGCGATTGAAGCAATTGCTCAGGAGAAGTCCGCATCGCAGTTTCAACTCGGAAGGGATTTCCACTACGTCTCCATCCCGCCTGCCTCCGGTGCCTCTCCTCGACTCCCCAATTACCGATTCGATTTTCAGGGGCTGGGAACAACGCTCCACAATCTCCAGTTGAATCTACCGGGGGAACATCAGTGTCAGAACGGGGCACTGGCAACGGCGATTGCAATTCTGCTTCGACAAAACAGCTTCGACATCACGGAGTCCGCGATTCGTCAGGGACTGGCATCCGCCAGATGCCCGCTTCGGATCGAAGTTCTGTCAGAGCAGCCGTTGATCATTGTGGATGTGGCCCACAACCCGGCATCCATCAAGGCTCTTTGCGAGACACTTCAGCAAGTCCCGGCCCAACGACGTATTACCATCTTCGCCAGTTCCCGCGACAAGGCCGCCGATGAGATGCTTCGCATCCTCGGTCAGACGATGGACGAAATCTGGATCACGCGATTTTCGAGTAATCCGAGAGCGGTTGATCTTGATGAGCTCGCTCGCCACGCAGAGCGGACCCTGACAACTCCCTGGCGCATTTTCCCGGATGGGAAATCGGCCCTCGCTGCAGCGATGGAAGAATCCCGCCCCGGAGACATGTACTGCGTCACCGGATCATTCTTTCTGGCAGGGGAAGTAAAGGCGATCCTCAAGCCGACGGAATGAACTTTCTCAGAAATTCGGCACTCTGACGTAACGCTTCACGACGGCCTTCGAGCGTCCCCTCGAACTCACGGTCCTCAACTTCAACACAGACCGGGCCGTTGTAACCGACCTCATTCAGTGCGGAGAAAAACTCGTCCCATCGTACTGATCCCCGCCCGGGAAGACGTCCGTGCGAATAGAGATTCGGAAGGGCAAAAGTCCCGACGTCATTGAGCGCCTTGCGGTCAATCCACATATCCTTGGCATGGACATGGAAGATTCGCGAGGCAAATTCCCGAATGGGAGCCACCTCATCCATGTGCTGAAGGACCATATGGCTCGGATCGTAATTGAGACCAAAGTGGTTGCTGGGGATCAACTCGAACATTCGCCGCCAGATCGCCGGACTGCTGGCGAGGTTCTTTCCTCCCGGCCATTCATCATTGGTAAAGAGCATCGGGCAATTCTCAATTCCAATCAGAACGTCATGCTCTTCTGCAAACTGGACAATGGGTTCCCAGACCGGGACAAACCGTTCCAGATTCTGGTCGACATTCGCGGTCCAGTCCCTCCCGACAAATGTGTTGATCCGGGGAATACCTAATTTTGCCCCTGCGACAATCAGGTGACGAATCTGCTGCTGTGCCTGTTCAGCTTCTTCCGCATCTGGAGAAAGGGGATTTCCATAATACCCCAGTCCACTGATCGTGACTCCGTGTCGCCAGGTCAGATTATTCACTTCGTCGATAATCTGCTCCGTCAGATGAGCCACATCAATGTGAGTCACTCCGGCATAGCGCCGGGTTGCCTTACCGGGAGGCCAGCACATCATCTCCACACAATCGAAATCGAGCTCTGACGCAATGGTCAGGACTTCGTCGCAATTCAGTTCCGGGAGAATGGCACTGACAAAACCGAGTTGCATTATTGAACTACCTCCTATTGCCGCCCCAGAACGGGAAGGGGAGTTTCAAGAAGTGTAAATGTGAAAGTGCCTCGTTACGATACACAGGAAGAGTTCGAATTCAAAAGATTGAAGTAGAGAACTTTCTGGAAAAAACAGAATTGGCCAATGCCCCAACCAGCCCGATGAGATCCCGGCAACTGGAACTGGTGATAAGTCACTCTCCCTATTCATAGCCCCGATCGTGCATAACCCCGATCGCGACTTGTTCCCATTTCTCCTCCGGGAACGGTATGCTCGTCTCGCATTATTCGCCTTATCTCTACGAAGACGGACTCCTTCACGAATGGACGACCAACTGTTTTATTGGAATCTCGGAATTCTCGTGGCCGTTGCAGAGCGGATTCTCGCCTTGGGAACCAGCCTGCATGCCATTTTGTGGAAGCGTGAAACCCAGAGTGTCATCGGATGGGTTGGACTGATCTGGCTTTCGCCCTTTGTTGGTTCCCTTTTGTATGTCTGCTTCGGAGTGAACCGGATTCAGCGAAAAGCATCGCGCATGCAGAAGCGACTGGATCACCAGTACCGCGAATTACTCAAGGAAGGGAAGTTTCTCGAGACAACGGAAACGCGCCATCAGCTCCCCTTTGCCGGGCAACTCGACACCGTCATATCGCGCATTACCGGCAAGCGATTACTGGGCGGAAATGCTGTGCAGTTCTTCACCGGAGGAGAACTGGCGTATCCGGCAATGATCGAAGCGATTGACAGTGCAAAATCAACTATCGGGATGATGTCGTACATCTTCGATAATGACCGCGCCGGAAAAGAATTTATCGAGGCCTTCATCCGGGCCAAATCACGAGGGGTCGAAATTCGCGTTCTCGTCGATGCTGTTGGGGCTCGTTATTCCAAACCGAGTATTACACATCCTCTCCGGGCTGCTGGCATTCCACACGCACTTTTTCTTCCGACACTCGCCCCACGACTCCCGACCTATGCCAACCTTAGAAATCATCGCAAACTCCTGATTGTCGATGGAAAGATCGGGTTCACGGGCGGAATGAATATCCGGGAGGGGTGCCGAGGGGACTGGCAGACTCGCCATCCGACCCACGATATCCACTTTCGATTCGCCGGCCCGGTCGTCAGCCATCTGCAGGAAGCATTCATGACGGATTGGGCGTTCGCCACAAACGAAAAGCTCCCCAGCGAGCTCTGGTTCGCTGCCCCGGAACGGTTCGGAGATGTCCGAGCCCGAGGCATCCCGGACGGCCCGGATGATAATTTTGACACCATCCGCCTCAGTATTCTCGGAGCACTGGCGGTTGCAGAAAAACGGGTCGAGATTGCTACACCGTACTTCCTCCCGGATGATTCCTTGATCAACGCTCTGAACGTCGCGGCGATGCGGGGAGTCCGAGTACGGATTCTGATCCCGGAAGAGGTCAATATCAGGCCGGTCCAGTGGGCAAGTTCCGATCCCCTTTCGCATGTGCTGGCCCGTGGATGCGAAGTGTTTCTGACTCCCCCTCCATTCGATCATTCCAAGTTAATGCTGGTTGATGATGAGTGGTGTCTGGTCGGGTCCAGCAACTGGGACCCAAGGAGTCTACGGCTCAATTTTGAATTCAATGTGGAATGTTACAGCGAGGAGCTGAACCGGCGTCTGACTGATTTCATTGAATTAAAAATACGCACGGCACGGCGAATGACGCTCTCCGATCTGGAAACCCGCTCGTTCCCTGAGAAGCTGCGTGATGGATTAGCCCGACTTGCGATCCCCTATTTGTAAGTTTTTGGTCATCTCCTCGTACTCATCGACACCCTGATCACGTCGAATTGAGGTTCATGTCGTCTCTTCTCTGACGGTTTACCCTACGATCGTTGGCGAGAATTTCTGGAAAATTCGCTGGAAGAGATGAGACGAAGTGACTAACTTTTAACTGTTCGCTTACGAACCATCTCGGTTACCGTCACGCTGAAATCTGGGATATCCAGACAGATTGAAAAGAGACGAGGGCACCGTGAATTTCGACATTTTCTGAATCAGAACGGACCGGGGCGGGTCGGAGAGTTGGCCGACGCCTGCGGTGAGCACGTCCGCAAACCGTCCCGGTCCAGTTCACTCAGCTCGCCTAAAAGTTCAACGTCTCCATAGCGGAGGCAGTTCTGCTCTCTCGGGGATCAATTCCTCCTTCTAGCCTTCAAAATCCAAACGCGATAGAATCATCAAAATATCACAGAACGTTGACTTCTCAGGCTAACGGTGGTGTTTGATGAGTTCTTCTCCTGTCACGTTCCAGGTTGTTCCGGATCAAGAGTCCCTGCGAAAGCTGAAGCGGGACCTGCGATTTCATTCAGTCGCCAACAATTCTCCGAGATCGCTGACGCAGGAACAGATCAAGTCCTACAACGAACGGGGATTTGTCCGGCCCATTCCGATTTTCTCTGCTGAAGAAATCCGTGGCATTCGTGACTACTTTGATGCGTTGCTGGAGCGGGTCATCGCTGCCGGTGGAAACAGCTATTCCATCAGTTCCGCACACATGACATACGGCCGCGTTCACGACATTCTGACCGACTCTCGCATTGTTGACTGCGTCAGCGACCTGCTGGGAGACAATGTCATCGGTTGGGGAGCCCACTTCTTCTGCAAAATGCCTCGCGACGGAAAGACGGTTGCCTGGCATCAGGACGCCAGTTACTGGCCTCTGTCTCCTTCGAAAGCCGTCACAGTCTGGCTCGCCATTGACGATGCTGATCCGGAAAACGCCTGTATGCGGTTTGTCGCGGGATCGCATCATGTGGGGCATCTCACATTCCGGGAAAGCAGCCCGGAGGAACATAACGTGCTCAACCAGACAATCGACAATCCCGAACAGTACGGAGAAATCGTCGACAACTGCTTGAAAGCTGGGGAAATCTCAATCCATTCCGATCTGCTCCTTCACGGCTCGGAAGCCAATCTCAGCAATCGTCGCCGTTGCGGCCTGACGCTGCGCTATGCTGCTGCAGAGGTCCGGGCTGGGCTCGAATGGAACCGAAAAGGGGTCTGGGTCAGGGGAAGCGATCCGACGGGGCACTGGAACAATCTTGCCCGTCCCGAGCAGGACTGAACCATCGCAGGACGGAGCATTCCGGGGGCGCCAAAGCGGAGAAGACGTCGAAACTCGGGATGATTTTCGATGCGAGATGATCTACGATCCCTCCCCGATTCGTGGTACCCCTGTTTCCATGTTCATGTCTGCATTTTGTACATGATTCCCAAAGCGATCACGGCGGAACTGATTCGCAACAGCCCGGACGTTTTCCGCGACTTGTCTCTGTATCTTTCGGAACATCGAAGCCGGATCACCGGACAACCCCCTGCAGATTTTCCGGCTGGGCTCAAGCAACTTTGCGCAGTCGTCCAGCTGGATACCGGAATCAACACCAGTGGGCTGTGGGGATATCTGAGCGACGTCACCAATGATGACGGGTCCATCAGTGAAATCGGCGAGGCGATCGGGGTCCTCGCCGAAATCGGTGCAACGGAGATCGTTTCAATTCTCGATGAAGCACTCGAGCTGTGGAGAGATTTTCTTGCGGTATCGCGCCCCGATCCCACCCCGGGGCAGAAGCTCAGCTACGACGACTTTCACCGCATTCGACGACTCCGCGAATCACTGGATCATCAAATGGATCCACTGGACAACGAGTATTTCCACGCTCGCAGCAAACTGGCGAATGTCGTTGCAAATTACGTCCGCAATCGCCCCAACGAATTCATCCATCCTGCTCATGCATGAGTAGATCAAAGAAAACAGCTCCCCACTTCAGAAGAATGGGGAGCTGTCTTTATGAACGAGAATTTTCGCGGATGTCTTACCGGACGCGGCACTGGAAGGAGACGAACCCGCCCGTCTTCCCCTTGAGCGGCTCGTCAAACTCGAACGTCAGCAGCTTGCCGCCAAATCCATTGTCCTCGACATTCACAGTCCCTTCGCGGTCGGACTGAATTGAGTTTTCAACATANTCAAGTCGAGGAGACAGGTTATCGACCACGCGAAGGCTGGTCAGTTCACGCTCCCCAACATTGTCGAAGCGGATGGTGAACGTCACGATGTCTCCGGGGTGAGCATTCGACTTGTCCGCAACCTTGATCAGGCGAAGCTCTCCCGGGGTCCGTCGATCTTCAACCCCGGTATAGTCCTGAGCCGTGAATCGCCCCTGAACAATCTGTCCGGCGGTGTCTTTTGCAATAATGACCGGGCGTCGACCATCGGCCCACTCCTGAGCTGCAGTCACACCACGAACAATGACAGCACTGTTAACGGAATCAAACTGTCCTTCCTGCAGGAACCGGAAGTCTTCCCGTGGCCCCACCAGTTTGACATGGCTCTCGGACTTGACCGCTTTGTGGAGATGATCTTCCCAATCTGCTTTTTCAACAGCACTGGGACGCGACCGAGTCAACATCGAGCGTGCCTCGTCGGCCTGCCGCTGCTCGTCGACCACCGTACGGGCCAGCATGCCGCCAGCACGGGTCTGATCCTGATGCCCGGCCGCTTTTTCAACCTGCAGCCCCTCTTCCGGCAATGTCGCTGAACTGACAGAGCCAAATCGTGGGGCATAGATACATGCCTGAGAACTGGGAGTCACCCGGGCTCGCCCCGTGTCGTCCTTGTACTCTGCAACCGTGTCCTCAAGATCCAGTCCACTCAGCTTCGTCCCTTCATGACGAGCAGGAACCCCTCGGTCTCCTCCATCGCAGACGAATTCGTCCTTGTTCGGAGCGAGGTTTGGAAACGGACGGGCTGCCCCGACAGTTCCAGGAGGACATGGCATCGTAGGAGGACATGACATCGTGGGTGGACAGGGCATCGTGGGTGGACAGGAGGAGACGACGTCACCGGCAGACAGGCTCGCTGCAGCAAGTGGATCCGCGACGCTGGCAACCTTGATCTGCTCACTTGGAGGACTCACGCTAGAAGGGTTCTCTTCGATTCCGGCCGCTTCCTTGATGGCGTTCTGTACCTCATCATCAAAAGCAAACTTCGAACTCGAGGTTTGCTGAATCAGCGAGCCTTCGGAAGCAAAGGGATCTTCCCCATTGGCAACCAGCGACTGAACATCTGTCGAAGCCGCAGGATTAGCGCGTTCCTCCTGAACCATCTCCTTGCGTTCGGGAGGAGTGGAGGATTCGGCAGCGCTCGCCGCAGCCTTTTCAGTTTGAGCAAGAGTCTCGATCTGTGGCTTGTTCGACTTGCCAGAAGTGTATGCGTGCTGAACCTTCTCTTCCGATTTCTCTGTCTCAGCGACGGCAGGGGTCTTCTGGAAGACATTCTGGACATACTTGCTGGCGGAGCTGCAGGAAGACCCGCCCACCGTCAGTCCCATCAGGAAAATCGCGGTCCATCGGGACTTCCAAAGCCCTCGATTCACATCAAAGCGTCCGTGAATTTCGCATCGCGCGGCCACCGAAGGATCACACTCCTTCGACCGGTTTCGAGAAGACAGACTCATTGTTTCGCCCCTTTGAAGTAGAACTCGTTCCCGAATTGATCAGGGTTCCACCAGCCAGATCGGAGACTGGCTGTAGAACTCATCGGAAGGCGAACGCGGATCGGGAATGCGTCCGCCCAGCCTGATAATGGCAAGCGGACGGCCACGCTTGTCCGCTGCCTGAAGCAGGTTCTCACTGGGAGCGAGTCGTTCATTGCGAATCGCTCCAGACTGCTCAACCGGAAGCGCCATATCCGGATGCTCGAGATACACCACCTTGGTCACCATTCGATCCTGAATGGCGATCTCAATTTCCTCTTCTGTGAATTCGATGGGAATTGGATATTCCCGCTCCAATCCCGGTGGAGGATTCAGCCGATCAATGATTTCAACGGTCGGATAGAGCTCGACGCCTGGGTATCCCGGGATGTCGCTGATGCAGAATCGGTAAACGTAACCAACCCCGACTCCAACCTGAGCAGGAGAGGGGAAAGCCACCTGCTGTGTGGGGCCCCCGGTATAGAACCTGACCGTTCCAGCCTGGGGAAGACGCACGGAGATCTGCTGCGGAAGGCCAGCACTCCCCGGACGAATAAGCGCATTCCATCGTCCCGCCATTCCGGTAGGAGCCAGATGGTCCAGCGGATAGTAGCGTTCCTGCGCCTGAACGGCCGTGGCACTCAGAAGCAATCCGGCCATCAGGCTCAATGCGATTCGGACTGAAGAGTGAAGGCTCATAAGTGAATGACTCGTCATCTGTCAACCAGGAAAATGGGCCGCGAACCGCGTTCCCCGTTATCCTTGCCCCGTGACTCACGAACACTCCGGTCCAGGTGCAGGGAAAGAATTCCATTTCGTGACACGAACAATCTTGTTTCTGTTTACACCTGTTCGCTGCCCCCTGTTCGGAGGCAGCGACGCAGTGACATCACATTGATCGAGACACGGCACCCTCAGGTGCTTGCGATCACGGTTGTGGTGCTGCCCAGGCGGGCATCGAGACTTCGCCCTGCTGATAGACAGGATGTTTCTCGGTGTACTGGATGTACCGCACTGGTTCTGGAAGACTCAGGCCGGGCTCATGTCGGACATCAATCAGCATGTGATCCACGGGTCCCGGAACTTTGTAATCCGTCGTGTTGCGGACGGTATGAGACTTCAGACCAGCTGGACGGCCGTAAGGAATGTGCGGAGGTCCGGGGAGACCGATCGGAGTTCCGGTGGTGGGATAACCATACATGGGAACTCCAGCCACCCCTGCAATCGGATCGTATGGAGGACGTCCCGGTCCAGAAGGACCACCGACCATCATGTCTGCGGGAACTCCACCCCCCAGACCAACTCCCTTGTATCCACCGATCGGAACCGGGGCGACAAACTGACCAGCTTCACCACTGACCTGTGCAATCTCGCCTTGCGCTTCCTGAGCCTGACCAACCTGAATGCCGGGAGCGTTGGGCATCTCCAGATTCATGTTCCCCATACGGATGACGGCCATGATTGTCCCACGGCGATCTGCTTCGGCAACCGGATCAAGTCCGGGCCCGAGTCGGGTGGAGACCAGTTCCTCAACACCTGCAATCGCCATGTCCTGGAAGCGGGCATCCGGGAGGTAGATCACCTTGGTCACGAAGTTGTTGGTTTCGACCTGATCGAGGTCTTCGTCGGTAATCCGAAGAGGGAGACAGTTGTGCTCAAGATAAGCTGCCGTCTGCGGCATCGTGGGATACACATGCAGCGAAGGATAAATCACCAGCCCTTCGCGTCCGGGAATATTGGACAGCTTCAGGCGATAGGTGGCTCCCTGAACGAAGTTGTAACGGTCAGGAGCGATGAGCTGGGCATCCGCGAATGTCGGACCAATCTGCCAGCCAATGGTCATCCCCTCCGGCCCAAGGAACCGGACCTGTGATGTCCGAACCGGTGCTGGAGCAGCCATCGCCATGCCGGGATAGCCGCCCGGAGGACATCCGGGACCTACCATTGCTCCTGCTGCAGGAGTGACCGGGCCAGAACCCTGACCAGACGTCAGCATCACCCCCGGACCGGGACCACCGACCATGGGGCCGGGTGCTGCGAGCATCGCTGCCGGGGGGGCATGATATTCATTCTTGTGGAGCACTTGCTGGCCGTCCGCGGCACAGCCCACACAAACGATGAGCAGAGTGCCCAATGCCACGAAATAGAGTCTCATCGTGTATCCTCTTCTGAGTGCAGCGTTAAACGCAATATTCAGGGTGACCAATTCCATTCACTCTCAATCCAGAGTGCCTTCCCGACCCACCCACAATCACACCTCTTCGGGGTGGTCACCGGTTCCCTCTGGATTGCCGTCGACCTGTGTTGACTTCACTGGCTAAAATCACCCCGGCCGCGCCGTTTTGGGGACCTGCAGCGTGGGCAATTCCTCCGGATCTCAATGTGCGAAATCCGGACAGGCCTTTTTGTCCTCTTCTGTATTCGGATCAGGACACACGCAATCTTTGGAAAATCCATTACTTTCAGGACAACATGAAGAACTTGCCTACATTGACAGCCCTGCTGGTCATCCTCGGAATCGGCAGTATTCAGATGGCGTCCGCATGGCAAATTGACGCCGGTCCGGCGGATTCCAAAGCGAAAGACCGAACGCAAACTCGGTCTGAATCACAGTTAACGGAGGATTCCCCCGAAGCTGTTGAACTCGTGCGTCAGGCCAGAAATCGGCTGTTTGAGCGGCAGTCAGTCCAGGCGGAGATGGTCGAGCGAGTCACGTTCGGGAACTACGCGTTTCAATCCGGAGGAACGTACGCATCCGCCCCAGGATTCCGCTACCGGCTCGAATATCAGGTCGAAATCGGTGATCTCCGCGGAACGTTTCTGGAAGTTTGCGATGGTCAGGTGCTTCACACGCGGCGGGAGATCGGCGAAGCAAAGACCTCTATCGCCTCCACACAGGCCCCCGAGGTGGAGTTGAGTCGACGCGATATTCAAAAAATCCGACGGGAAGCTCTGGGCATCAAGGAAGTGGCTCAGGGAGCCAATCTGGCGGATGCTCTCCGGGTCGCAGAAATTGGAATCGGCGGCTTACCGGCGGTTCTTGCCTCTCTGGAACGAAGCCTGAATTTCGTCTCCGTGCGGCCGGAGACCGCTGATGGGCACGATGATCTGATCGTTCATGGAATCTGGAATCCGGAGCGCAAGGAACGTCTGTTTAGCGGGATGGGCGGAGCCGTCCGTCAGGTCGCGGGGTACATGCCGGACGCGGTGGACATTTTCTTTGTTCGCGAAACACTCTTCCCGCGAAAGATCGTTTATCTGAAAAAGATGAATGGGGAGAGTGGCGAACTTCAGCCTCTGGTGACGGTTGAGTTCCGTAACATTGTCCTCGATCAGCCCGTACAGGATCGGCTTTTTGTGTATGTTGCTCCTCCGGGAGTGGAAGAGAAGGACGACACAGCCTCCTTCATT
>Ga0065721_10007585_pt1 | contig 13166 bp, 16 predicted proteins | sample Mesricmetagenome_FD_59108 | JGI IMG/M metagenome (GOLD analysis project Ga0065721, IMG submission 59108) | Mesophilic microbial community from rice straw/compost enrichment Sample: eDNA_1 v2 (version 2) | ecosystem: Engineered > Solid waste > Grass > Composting > Bioreactor | place: USA: Davis... | reverse complement strand
CCGCCTCCGCCGCCGCGCAAGAAGACGAGGCCGACGAAATCCTCGGTCGAGCGGCGCCTGAAGGCGAAGGCGGGCCGCTCGACGGTGAAGAAGATGCGCGGACGGGTGCAGCACGACTGAGCCGCGGACCTATTTCTCTTTCCATCGGCGGATGCCGATGCCACATTGGATCGCCATGCTCCGCGCATGGAATTGCGGCAACGAGGGATTGATCAATGGGTATTTTCGATTTCGTGAAATCTGTAGGCAAGAAGCTCGGCATCGGGGACGACGAGCCGCCGCAGGCGGACGCGTTGAAGAAGGAGCTCGACTCGCACAAGCTCGGCACGGAGAAGGTGGACGTCGAGGTCGTGGGTGACAAGGCCGTGCTCAAGGGCGTGGTGGCCGATCAGTCGGTGTTCGAGAAGGCCGTCATCGCGGTGGGCAACACGCTCGGTATCTCGAAGGTCGAGGCCGGGGAACTGAAGGTCGTCGCGCCCGATTCGGGGCTGAAACTCGACGCCGTCGACATGACCGAGCTGGTGAAGGCGTCGACGCCCGCCAAGGAGCCGGTGTTCTACACCGTCAAGAAGGGCGACAATCTCTGGAAGATCGCCGAGGCGAACTACGGCAAGGGCAAGGGCGCCAAGCACACGGTGATCTTCGAAGCCAACAAGCCGATGCTCAAGGATCCCGACAAGATCTATCCCGGGCAGGTGCTGCGCATCCCGGAACTGGGCTGACGCTTTTCAGGGCCGCGCGAAGGACCGCGCCCGAGCGCGGTTCTTCCGTTTTCGTGTGGCGTCCCGTCCTCGTCACTCTATCCTGGCCTGGCCGTATGGAATTCGGGGCAGCCGATGCAGAACCTTCCGCAGGGCATTCGGCATTTTCCGGGTTTCCTCGACGCGGAAGCCCAGCGCGCGCTGGTCGAGGACATCCGCGCGGTCGTCGAGGCGGCGCCGCTCTACACGCCCGAAATGCCCGGAACGGGCAGGAAGATGAGCGTGTGCATGACCAATTGCGGGACGCTCGGCTGGGTAACCGACAAGGCCGGCGGCTACCGCTATCAGGCGGCGCACCCGGTCACGGGCAAGCCCTGGCCGCCGATCCCGCGCCGGCTGCTGGCCATCTGGAATGAGGTGTCCGGCCATCCGGCCGCGCCGGAAGCCTGCCTCGTCAATTTCTACTCCGACACGGCGAGGATGGGCCTGCACCAGGACCGCGACGAGCAGGACTTCTCCGCGCCCGTGGTCTCCGTCTCGCTCGGCGACGATTGCCTTTTCCGCGTCGGCGGAACGAGGCGCGCCGACCCTACCGTCTCGTTCCGGCTGTCGAGCGGGGACGTGGTTGTGCTGGGCGGCGAAAGCCGGCTCGCCTTCCATGGCGTCGACCGCATCTATCCGCGGACTTCGACGCTGCTGAAGAATGGCGGGCGGATCAATCTGACGCAGAGGAAAGTAAGCGCCCGCTAGAGGCGAACGGCCGTGGCGCATAAGCCGATGGACGAACGATGCTCCATTCGGCCATTGTGCGCCCATCGATTCTTCGGGACGGGGTGTGATGCAGGGGTGCGCCTTCAAGATCGGCCTGCTCGCGTTGGGCGTTCTGCACCTCGCCTGGTTCTGTGCTTCCGGATATCGGAACATCGCGGGCATCGACGGCGTGCTCTACCCCGACGGCACTCCGGTCGGGGGAGATTTCATCAATCTGTGGTCGGCTGCGAAGCTCGTTATCGCCGGGCGGTTCGAGGACATCTATCTCGTCGAGCGGTTCATGGGCCATCAGGGCTCCATCACGGGCGGCGCCGATATCGGCCTGCGCCTCTGGGCCTATCCGCCGCACTCCCTGCTGCTCGCATGGCCCTTCGGCTTCCTCGGCTACTATCCCGCGCTCGCGGTCTGGTCAGTTCTTGGCCTGGCGGTGCTGCTCGCAGGCGCGCTGCGCCTGGGTTTCGACCGGCTCGAGACTGCCATCATCCTCACCTGTCCCGCGACCGTCCTGAACCTCTATTACGGTCAGACCGGCAGCTTGGCGACCGGCCTGCTGCTGCTCGCGCTCTCTGCCCGGCCCGGCCGCGACGCGGTTTCTATAGGCGCTGCGGCATTGCTGACGGTCAAGCCGCAGGCAGGTTTTCTCCTGCCGCTTCTGTGGGCCTCCCAGCGGCGCTGGGGGCTGATCGCTCTCACGGCCCTCGCCACCGCCGGCCTCGTCGTACTGTCCGCGATCGTCTTCGGGTTCAGCCCCTGGCGCGACTACCTGGGCGACACGCTGCCCACGCTGAGCGCGCTCGAAAATCGCGGCAGCGGGCCCTTCATGAACATGATCCCCTCCGCCTTCATGGCGATGCGCATTCTCACGGGCGATTCGACGCTGGCGATCATCGTCCATGCGCTCTTCGCCGCCGCCGTGGCTGCGGTGCTCATTTTCAGATTGCTGCGCGTGAAGGACAAGGAGCGCAGCTGGGCCCTGCTGCTGGTCGCAACGGCGCTGATGACGCCCTACCTGCACAATTACGATCTCGCGATGCTGCTGTGCGGCGCGCTGCTGGTTCTGCGCCACCGCCAGCGGATTGCGGCGTCCTTTCAGGGACAGTCGCTGGTGTTGGCGGCTTGGGCGCTGCCTCAACTCGTCACGATCCTCAACGCCAGCGGCATGCCGGTTTCGCCGCTGGTCATCCTGCCACTGCTGTTCCTGGCTTGAATTGCGGCGACGCTGCCGTCGCGCTCAGAGTTTCCTCAGCGCCACTTCCTCGACCAGATGGTCCTTGCCCTTGCGCAGGATGAGGTCGGCGCGGGGCCGGGTGGGCAGGATGTTCTCCATCAGGTTCTTCAGGTTGATGTTGCGCCACAACCCTTCCGCGATGGCGAGCGCGGCCTCCTCCGACAGCTGCGAATAGCGATGGAAGAAGGAGGCCGGATTGCGGAACGCGGTCTCGCGCAGCCGCATGAAGCGGCTGATGTACCAGTGGTGGGTGAGGTCAGGGTCGGCGTCGATATAGATCGAGAAATCGAAGAAATCCGACACGAAGGGCACGAACTTGCCGTCCTTCGGCAGTTCGCGCGGCTGCAGGACGTTCAGGCCCTCGAAGATCAGGATGTCGGGCTGGTCGACGGTGACGTACTCGCCCTGCAGCACGTCGTAGGTAAGGTGAGAATAGACCGGCGCCTGGACGTTGCGGCGCCCCGACTTGATGGCCGAGAGGAACCGCAGCAGCGCGCCGACATCGTAGCTCTCGGGAAAACCCTTGCGCTCCATGAGGTTCTCGCGGCGCAGAACCTCGTTGGGATAGAGGAAGCCGTCGGTGGTGACGAGGTCGACCTTGGGGCTCGACGGCCATCGGGACAGCAATTCCTTCAGGATGCGCGCGGTGGTCGACTTGCCGACCGCCACGGAGCCCGCCATGCCGATGATGAAGGGCGTCTTCACCGCGTCGCCACCGTTGAAGAAGACCTGCCGCTGACGGAAAAGCAGCTGGCTCGATTCCACATGCGCCGAAAGCAGGCGCGACATCGACAGGTAGATGCGCCGCACCTCGTTGAGGTCGATCGGCTCGTACATGGAGGAAAGCCGCCCGACCTCGTCCTCGGTCAGCGTCAGCGGCGTGTCGGCGCGGAACTGCGCCCAGCGCTCGGCCGAGAAGATGCGGTAGGGCGAGTAGCGCTCGCTCGGCACGAGCTGGTCCATGGCCTGATCCTCGAGCGCCAGCGTCATGCGCGCGATGCCTTCTCGGCGATGCCGGACTGGCCGGTGCGGCGCTGAAGCTCGGCCATGACCTCGCCAAGCGGCACTTCTGCGATCGCCAGCACCACCATCAGGTGGTAGAGTAGGTCGGCGCTTTCGGAAACGATCCGCCCGCGCTCGCCCTGGATGGCGGCGATCACCGTCTCGACCGCCTCCTCGCCCAGTTTCTTCGCCGCCTTTTCCTGGCCGCCGGCAAAAAGCTTCGCGGTCCATGATTGGGCGTCGCCGGAACGGCCCCGCTCGGCGACGATCCGCTCAAGCTCGGCCAGGGAAAAATCGCTCATCCGCGCTTCCTTCGTGCGGTCAGGCGGCAGCGTCGAGCCGCATCGCCAGGCCGGCTTTTGCCATATAGGCCTTGGCTTCGGCAATCGAATAGGTGCCGAAGTGGAAGATCGATGCGGCCAGCACCGCCGTTGCATGGCCCTCGCGTATGCCTTCGACCAGGTGGTCGAGATTGCCGACGCCGCCCGACGCGATGACGGGGACGTGCACGGCATCGGCCACCGCGCGGGTGAGCGCAATGTCGTAGCCGGCCTTGGTGCCGTCGCGGTCCATGGAGGTGAGCAGGATCTCGCCTGCGCCGAGCACCGTCACCTTGCGCGCGAACTCGACCGCGTCGATGCCCGTGCGCTCCCGTCCGCCGTGGGTGAAAATCTCCCAGCGGTCGCCTTCGCCCGGCTCGGAAACCTTCTTGGCGTCGATCGCGACAACGATGCACTGGTCACCGAATTTGTCGGCCGCTTCCGCCACGAATTCCGGCCGTTTCACCGCGGCGGTGTTGATCGATACCTTGTCGGCGCCGGCGAGCAGCAGCCTGCGGATGTCGGAGATCTGCCGCACGCCGCCGCCGACTGTGAGCGGCGTGAAGCACTGCTCGGCCGTGCGGGCGACGACGTCGAAGATCGTCTCGCGATTGTCGGACGACGCGGTGATGTCGAGGAAGCAGAGTTCGTCCGCGCCGGCGGCGTCGTAGGCCTTGGCGGCCTCGACAGGATCGCCGGCATCGACTAGGTCGACGAAATTCACGCCCTTGACGACGCGGCCGTCCTTGACGTCCAGGCAGGGTATGACGCGGTATTTGAGGGTCATGAAGTCGCTTTGATTTCGATGCCTTCATACAAAGCGGCCAACGGCAGGCTTACGTTGAACGGCGGCAGAAATACGATCTCGTCCAGCCCGATGAACATCTCCGTCTTGCCCCACCCTTCACCAACTCTGGAAGTGAGCCAGACTCGCGGTTCTTCGTGAGACGCGATCAGGTAATGCTGAAGCGATGGCACGCCCTGATAATCGTGCATCTTGTCATGAAAATCGCGCGCCAGCGACGATGGCGATAATATCTCGGCAAGAACGACGGGTTCGACGGCGGAGAGGTCCGTCCCCTTTGCACCCTCCCGCTTCCTGTCGACGAAAACGTCGGGAAAGCGAACTCCGTCCGGGGTGCGGACGGCAAAATCCGCGGAGCCGACGCTGTATTCCTTCCTGTCGAACTGCTCCCTGAGCAACTGGATCAGGTTGGCAGCGATGTCCGCGTGGTTGCGCGTGACATTGATCATCATCTCGACCACTCTCCCGCGCACAAACTCCCGCTTGCCCTCGCGCCCTTCGTTCCAGCGCAGGAATTCGTCCGGAGTGGTCGGCAGTTTCGACTGGATGTTCATGGCGCCAGTCTAGCAGACCGGACGCTGCTTTTTGAGTCCCGCAGGATCGTCAGCGCCTCGGCCGGGTCGATCCGGCCGTCATAGAGAGCGCGGCCGGAGATCGCGCCTTCGAGTTTCCGCGCGTCCGGCATGGTCATGCGACGTATGTCGTCGAGCGAGGCGAGCCCGCCCGAGGCGATGACCGGAATGGAAACGGCATCGGCCAGCGCGATCGTCGCCTCCCAGTTGATGCCGGTCAGCACCCCGTCGCGGTCGATGTCGGTGTAGATGATCGCCGCCACGCCGGCGCCCTCGAATTTCTGCGCCAGCTCGATCGAGCCCAGGGAGGAGGCTTCCGCCCAGCCTTCGACCGCCACCTTGCCGCCGCGCGCGTCGATGCCGACCGCGATCCTGCCGGGGAAGAGCCGGCAGGCCTCCCTCACCAGCTCCGGCTCGCGCACCGCGACCGTGCCGAGGATCACGCGTGCCAGGCCCCGGTCCAGCCAGTCCTCGATCTGGGGGATGGTGCGGATGCCGCCGCCGAGCTGCACCGGATTCTTCGTTGCCTGAAGGATCGCGCCGACCGCCGCGCTGTTGACGCTTTTTCCCGCGAAGGCGCCGTTCAGGTCGACCACGTGCAGCCACTGAAAACCCTGGCGCTCGAACTCGCGCGCCTGCGCGGCCGGGTCGGTGTTGTAGACGGTCGCGCTTTCCATCTCGCCCAGCTTGAGGCGCACGCACTGCCCGTCCTTGAGGTCGATTGCAGGGAAGAGGATCACGATTTCAGACGCCCTCGACGACGGCCATATGAGCAACGGAATAGGCCTGCCGCAGCTTCAGCGCCTCCTGGTATTCGGGCGAGTGATAGCAATCGAGCGCCGTCTGATAGCTCTCGAATTCGATGATCACGAGACGCGAGGCGGCGGGGCCTTCGAAAATCTCGCCCTGTCCGCCGCGAACCAAAAACTTCGCACCGTATTTCTCGAAGGCGGCGGCGTTGGCGGCTACGTATTTCGGGTAATTGTCCGGGTCGGTGACGTCGACCATGGCCATCCAGTAGCCCTTCTTCATCACGGCCTCCATTTCAGGAAATTGGCGATCAGCGCCAGACCGAGCGCCTGGCTCTTCTCCGGGTGGAACTGCGTGCCGGCGAGGTTGTCGCGTGCGACCGCCGCGGTCACCGGACCGCCATAGTCGGTGACGGCGAGCACGTCCTCCGCCCGCTCGGCGGCGAGGTGGTAGGAGTGCACGAAATAGGCGTGCAGCCCGTCCGGCCCGGTCCTGATCCCGTCGAAGAGCGGGTGCGGGCGCGTGAGCTCGATCGTGTTCCAGCCGATCTGCGGGATTTTCAGCGAGGGGTCGGTTGGCTTCATGATCACCACGTCGCCCTTGATCCAGCCGAAGCCTTCGGTGACCGTCTTCTCCAGCCCGCGCGAGGACATGAGCTGCATGCCCACGCAGATGCCGAGGAAGGGTCGCGCCTTCCCGATCGCCGTCTCCTGGATCGCCTCCACCATGCCGGGCACGGCATCGAGGCCGGCGCGGCAGTCGGCATAGGCGCCAACCCCCGGCAGCACGATGCGGTCGGCGGTGCGCACGCGCTCGGCATCGGCCGTCAGGTCGATCTCGGCGGCGATGCCCGCCTCGCGCGCGGCGCGCTCGAAAGCCTTCGTGGCCGAGCGCAGATTGCCCGACCCGTAGTCGATGATCGCAACCCGCATCGTCAGCGCCCGCCCGGATAGGAGAAGAGGCCGAGCGCCGGGCCCTGCGCCGGACGAGGAGCAGAGGGAACGGGCCGCCCGGTTGGGATTTCGCCGTCCGCGTCAGCTTCCGCCTCGCCGGTTTCGCCGGCAAGCCCGCCCTCGGCGATGTAGCGTTCCTCGGCGCCGAAAGCGTCGTCGGCCTCGATCACGCCGCGGTCTCGCCAGCCGGCGCGGCGCATCGAGGCAAGCCGCAGCGCCGGTGCCTCCAGCCCCGCGAAGATCGAGACGATCAGTGAGAGCGGCCAGTGCACGGGAAAGCCCGCCAGCGAAGTCACCACGGCAAAGCCTACGATCAGGGCGAGCGTCACCGCCGCCTCGATCCACATGCGGTAGAAGAGGAACCAGAACAGTGGGAAGAGGAAGGCCAGCAGGTGGAAGCCGTCGCGGACGAATTCCACGTCCCGCTCGCCCTCGGTCCCGTGCCGCTCCATCGCGACGAAGCTCGCCATGTCAGCGCCTCATCCGGAAAGTGAGCCCTTGGTGGAAGGGATCGCGCCCGCCTGCCGCGGGTCGATCTCGCAGGCCGCGCGCAGCACCCGCGCCACCGCCTTGAAGCAGGTCTCGGCGATGTGGTGGTTGTTCGCGCCGTAGTGGTTGGTCACGTGCAGCGTCATCCCGGCATGCTGGCTGAGCGCCTGGAAGAACTCCTTCACCAGCTCGGTGTCGAAGCTGCCGATCTTCGGCGCCGAAAAAGCCACCTGCCACACAAGATAGGGCCGGCCCGACACGTCGACAGCCGCGCGCGTCAACGTCTCGTCCATGGCGAGGTCGATCGAGGCGTAGCGGGCGATCCCGCGCCGCTCGCCCAGCGCCTTCGCCAGCGCCTGGCCGATGACGATGCCGGTGTCCTCCACCGTGTGGTGGTCGTCTATGTGCAGGTCGCCCTTGGCCTTGATCGTCATGTCGATCAGCGAATGGCGCGAAAGCTGCTCCAGCATGTGGTCGAAGAAGCCGATGCCGGTCGAAATCTCCGACCGGCCGGTCCCGTCGATGAGAACGGTTGCGGAAATCGCGGTTTCCTTCGTCTTGCGCTCCACGCTCGCGCGCCGCGCATTGTCGCCGGAGGCCATCTGCAAAGCCTTTCAGGATTGGATGCGGCTGCCTTCTAACAGCAGCCGCCTGCAATATCCAGAACCAAGCCGAAAGCCGGGTCAATGGCGGAGTTTGCATTCGCGAAGGCGGCACATACATAAGCGCCAAGGTTGATATTGGCGGTGCTTATCGGAAGGCCGCCCGGAGACATATTTTATGAGCAATGATCTGACGATGCACGCCACCACGATCGTGACCGTGCGCAAGGGCGGCAAGGTGGTGATTGCAGGCGACGGCCAGGTGAGCCTGGGCCAGACCATCATGAAAGGCAATGCGAAGAAGGTGCGCAGGCTTGGCAAGGGCAACGTGATCGCCGGCTTCGCCGGCGCTACCGCCGATGCCTTCACGCTGCTCGAGCGGCTCGAGAACAAGCTGGAGCAGTATCCCGAGCAGCTTACCCGCGCCGCGGTCGAGCTCGCCAAGGACTGGCGCACCGACCGCTACCTGCGACGGCTGGAAGCGATGATGCTGGTCGCCGACAAGCAGGTCACGCTGGCGCTCACCGGCACGGGCGACGTGCTGGAGCCGGAGCACGGCGTCATGGCGATCGGCTCGGGCGGCAACTACGCGCTCGCCGCGGCCCGCGCGCTGATGGATACCGACAAGGATGCGGAGGAGATCGCGCGGCGCGCCATGCAGATCGCGGCCGACATCTGCGTCTACACCAACCAGAATGTCGTGGTGGAAACGCTCGATGCCGCGTGAGCGATCCCGGCGCTACGATTTCCGTGCCGTCGCCGAGGAAGATATTCCGATGCTGCGCGGGTGGCTCGCCGAGCCGCACATGGCGCAATGGTGGGATCCGGTCGAGGAGAGCATCGCCGAGATCCGCGCGGCGATGGAGAGCATCGAGACCGAGCCGCTGATCGTGGAGCTGTACGGGAAGCCGATCGCCTATCTCCAGAGCTACGATCCGCACCTGGAGGACGGCCATCCCTATCAGGACCAGCCCTTCGGCACGCTCGGCATGGACATCTCCATCGGCCCGGCTGATTTCCTCGGCAAAGGCCACGGCTCGGCGATCGTCAGCCAGTTCGCGGAGCAACTCTTCGACGAGGGTGCCCCGCGCGTGATCATCGATCCCGATCCGACGAACCTGCGCGCCATCTGCGCCTACGAGAAGGCGGGCTTCACCGCCTTCGATACGAGAACGACAGTCTACGGTCCCGCGCTGATGATGAAGCGGGACGCACCGCAAGAGAATTGAAGACAATGACCACTTTTTCCCCCCGCGAAATCGTTTCCGAGCTCGATCGCTACATCATCGGCCAGAAGGACGCCAAGCGCGCCGTGGCGATCGCGCTGCGCAACCGCTGGCGGCGCCAGCAGCTGGAAGGCCAGATGCGCGAAGAGGTGATGCCGAAAAACATCCTGATGATCGGCCCCACCGGCGTCGGCAAGACAGAGATCTCGCGCCGCCTCGCCAAGCTCGCCGGCGCGCCCTTCATCAAGGTCGAGGCCACCAAGTTCACCGAGGTCGGTTATGTCGGCCGCGACGTCGAGCAGATCGTGCGCGACTTGGTCGAGGTTGCGATCGGCCTCACCCGGGAGAAGATGCGCGAGGACGTGCAGGCCCGCGCCCATGTGAACGCCGAGGAGCGCGTGCTGGAGGCCCTTGTCGGCAAGACGGCGAGCCCGGCCACCCGCGACAGCTTCCGCAAGAAGCTGCGCGACGGCGAGCTCGACGACAAGGAGATCGAGGTCGAGGTGGCCGACACCGGCACCGGCGGCATGCCCGGCTTCGAAATCCCCGGCATGCCCGGCGCCAATATCGGGGTGCTCAACATCTCGGACATGATGGCCAAGGCCATGGGCCAGCAGCGGACGAAGAAGCGCAAGACCACGGTGAAGGAGTCCTACGATCTCCTGATCAGCGACGAGTCCGACAAGCTGCTCGACCAGGATGAGGTCGTCCGCCGAGCGCTGGAATCGGCGGAGAACGACGGTATCGTTTTCCTCGACGAGATCGACAAGATCGCCGCCCGCAGCGACATTTCGGGCGGACCCTCGCGCGAGGGCGTGCAGCGCGACCTGCTGCCGCTGGTCGAAGGCACCACGGTGGCCACCAAGTACGGGCCGGTGAAGACGGACCACATCCTCTTCATCGCCTCGGGCGCCTTCCACGTTTCGAAGCCGTCGGACCTGCTGCCGGAGCTGCAGGGCCGCCTGCCGATCCGCGTCGAGCTCAGGGCGCTGGAGAAGGAAGACTTCCGCCGCATCCTGACGGAGACGGAAGCGAGCCTCATCAAGCAGTACGTCGCACTGATGGCGACCGAGGGCGTGGAGCTCGATTTCACCGACGACGCGATCGATGCGCTGGCCGGCATCGCCGTCGACCTCAACGCCAGCGTCGAGAATATCGGCGCGCGGCGCCTGCAGACCGTCATGGAGCGCGTGCTGGACGATATTTCCTTCGATGCGCCCGACCGCAGTGGCACGGAAGTCACGATCGACGCCGAATATGTAAAGAAACAGGTCGGCGATCTCGCCAAGAACACAGATTTGTCGAGATTCATCCTGTAAGGCTCCTGCCCGGCGCCGGCTTTGCCGCGCCGGGCATTTTTTCCACTGCCCCGGCTCGACACGCCCAGCGCCAGTCCCTAACCTTGCGGAACATCGGGCGGAAGAATCGGATGCGGGCAACGCGGCGGATCAGCCTTTATACGATCTGGCTCCTGGCTGCGCTCGCCGGGCCGGTTTTTGCCGCGACCGTGGTGCCGGAAGGCAACCGCAACAGGGAGCAGCCGCCAGTCCCCTTCGGGTCGGCCAGCCGCACCCAGGCGCTGAAGACCACCTACGAGGCGAAATACCGCCGCGTCTTGGACCTGCTCAGGAAGGATGCGGCGCTGCGCGGCAAGATCGTCGAGGTCTCGCGGCAATACGGCTTCGATCCCATCCACATGGTCGGCGCCATCATCGGCGAACACACCTACAATGTGGACGTCTACGATCGGCTGCAGACCTATTACGTCAAGGCCGTCTCCTATGTCGGCAGCGCGATCGCCTTCCAGCACGCCGGCGAATCGATAGGCGACTTCGTCGCGCGGCAGCAGTTCCAGGAATGCGAGAAGCTTTCCTCGAATTACGAGATCTGGGCCTGCCGCGAACGCATCTGGAACAGCGAATTCCGAGGCAGGACGGTGGAAGGCAGGAAGTTTCCGGACGACCGGTTCGGCGCTGTCTTCTTCCAGCCGCTCTATGCCGGTCAGACCTTCGGCATCGGCCAGCTCAACCCGCTCACCGCGCTGCAGATGAGCGACATCGTGCACGAGGTCTCGGGCCTGCCCAGGCTCAGCGCCGACCAGCCAGGCGAGGTCTACCGGACGATCATGGACCCGGATCTGACCTTGCCTTACGTAGCCGCGACCCTGAAGGCCTCGATCGATGCCTACAGGCGCATCGCCGGCTTCGACATCTCGAAAAATCCGGGCATCACCGCCACGCTCTACAATCTCGGCGATCCCGAGGGCCGCGCCCGTGCGCTCAAGGCGGAAAACGACAAGCGCCGCGCCGGCGGGCTTCCCCCGCGCCTGCCGCAGGAGAATTATTACGGCTGGCTCGTCAACGACAAGCTGCCCGAGCTGAAGACGCTGTTTCCGCAAGGCGCTGTGAACTGAGCGCCGGCGCAGCGTTTTTGTCACCGTCGAAAGACCGGGAAAGGGGTGCGCGTCGTCCCGACGAGGCCGCGAATCGCGTCGCCATATGGAATTCCCCCTTTATCTGCCCTAGCTTAGTCGCGCGCCCGGAACCGACCGGGCCAAGCGACAGGGCAGGGAGCGCATGAACGACGATCCTCGCTTGAGCCTGCACGTTCCGGAACCGGAAGTGCGCCCGGGCGATCAACCCGATTTCTCCAAGGTGCGCATTCCCAAGGCCGGATCGGTGGCGCGGCCGCCGGTCGACGCCGACCCCGAATCCATCCGCGACCTCGCCTTTTCCATCATCCGCGTGCTCAACCGCGAGGGCGAGGCGGTCGGCCCCTGGGCCGGCATGCTCAGCGAGCAGGAGCTGCTCGAAGGCCTGCGCCACATGATGACGCTGCGCGCCTTCGATGCGCGCATGCTCGTCGCNCAGCGGCAGGGCAAGACCTCNTTCTACATGCAGCACATGGGCGAGGAAGCNGTGAGCTGCGCCTTCCGCAAGGCGCTGGAGCCCGGCGACATGAACTTTCCGACCTATCGCCAGGCCGGCCTGCTGATCGCGGGCGGCTACCCGATGGTCGACATGATGAACCAGATCTATTCCAACGAGGCCGACCCGTTGAAGGGCCGCCAGCTGCCGGTGCTCTACTCCTCGAAGGAATACGGCTTCTTCTCGGTTTCGGGCAATCTCGGCACGCAGTTCGTTCAGGCGGTCGGCTGGGCGATGGCCTCGGCGATCAGCGAGGACACGCGCATTGCCGCCGGCTGGATCGGCGACGGCTCGACCGCCGAGAGCGACTTCCACGCCGCGCTGGTCTTCGCCTCGACCTATCGNGCGCCGGTGGTGCTCAACATCGTCAACAACCAGTGGGCGATCTCGACGTTCCAGGGCATCGCNCGCGGCGGCTCCGGCACGTTCGCCGCGCGTGGGCTNGGTTTCGGCATNCCGGCGCTGAGGGTCGACGGCAACGACTACCTCGCCGTGCACGCGGTCGCGAAATGGGCGATCGAGCGCGCGCGCAGGAACCTCGGACCGACGCTGGTCGAGTACGTCACCTATCGCGTCGGGGCGCATTCGACCTCCGACGACCCCTCCGCCTACCGGCCGAAAACGGAGTCCGACGCCTGGCCGCTGGGCGACCCGGTGATCCGGCTGAAGAACCACCTGATCCGCATCGGGGCCTGGAGCGAGGAGCGTCACAAGCAGGCCGAGGCCGAAGTGATGGACGCCGTGATCTCAGCGCAGAAGGAGGCCGAGACGCACGGCACCCTCCATTCGGGAGGAAAACCGTCGGCGCGCGACATGTTCG
>Ga0065721_10051909_pt1 | contig 13169 bp, 20 predicted proteins | sample Mesricmetagenome_FD_59108 | JGI IMG/M metagenome (GOLD analysis project Ga0065721, IMG submission 59108) | Mesophilic microbial community from rice straw/compost enrichment Sample: eDNA_1 v2 (version 2) | ecosystem: Engineered > Solid waste > Grass > Composting > Bioreactor | place: USA: Davis... | reverse complement strand
AATGCATATCCGAACTTTCCCTAGCGTACAATGGAAGACCGGAGTATAGTCCTTCCAACACGCATTTGGGATTGGTGTGGCGGAAGATCAGCAGAGGACAAAGTGCGGTGTGGGTCAGGCGCGGCCACAAATCGTTCTGGCGCCTCCAAAACCAATCCGACTGTCTGCTGGATAGTCAAGTCTTCAGTGTCCTTTTCAGCGAATCACAGTCAATTTCATGATACTCGCAACCAATACAGACTTGAACCGTTCAGCAGCGATCACACGATCGGAAGTTGCGACGCCAAAGTGTGAATGATCAAAGCCCAATACAATGCAAGTAAATGAGGAACTGGCTTCTCGGAAGTTTCGAGGCTGTACCAGTGGGAATGAGCACCAACGGCGGAAGTAACTGTTAAGCTCAAGTAGTCGTGCTAGGAGATTCTTCTTACCTCGTCCCTGCCGCTCACCACTCAATTGAGGGTGACCAAGAAGGGCGCTTATCAGCAGTGATTGCCAGCAAGCACCCACTCAGTCCGAGTTCTCCCGCAAGCCGCTTCAGCGAGTGGGACCTGAGTTTTGAGAGAGGGGATGAAGACGCGCCATTCTATTGAACTAGGGAGATCTCGTTTTTGAGAGAGCGAGCTATTCATTTCTCCGACTGCTATCCCCTGACTCCAAATGCTCCTCTGGTTAGGCGGAATCGCGGCAATCTTCTGGCGCCAATCGTTAGTTGCGTGTCTTTTCAACACTTGTCATCAACCTCAGTCTTTTGGGTGCCAGCATTGGTACAGTGAGCGGTGACTGATGTTGCCACCTTATCTTTGGATATACCACCTTTCCCCATCAGATACTGGCGACTGGCGCGTAGCTGATATTGAGCCTCTTGATATCTTCGGAGAATTGCGCCTCGAGGAACTTCAGAGCCTCTCTCGCACCCGCCCTCTTCGCCTCGACTTCTGAGCGTCCCTGGCCTATGCCGAGGTCTTTCCGCGCCATACCGTAGGAAGGGGTTCTACCAGGCATAGATCTGCCTAACAAGCATGTCATTGGTTCATTTCGAAAGCTACAACCAACATGGACGTACTGGAGACCAGGTAAATCCCATTTGTGTGTCGACGAAGGATGACAGTGGTACTCCAGCTGGGTAACCTCTCCCAAGAGTGCCACTTGGATGTTATTGAGATTGGCGATCGGGCAGGAGGAGTTGGGTTGATGTTGAGGCTGAAAACCAATTCTAGGGCTGTCGGCTTTCGTAAATACAGGGTGAGTAGCTAATTTCAACTTAAAGAAACTAAGAAATGATTATATAAAATATACCAGCGAGGAGAGGCACTGTGGAATGTGATAGTGGATGATTTGCTTTCGTTAGTAGTTTCCCCGGGATCTGGAGTAGGGTAAACGACTGCGCACTCTAGGGAGAGAGAAATGCTGCTCATCGCGGCACGACAATCAGTGCCAACTGTCCCAGGCCATAAATCGGGTTCATCGGCAGAGATCTGGTTCGGAGTTAAGAGAGGAAAGTCAGCCCATAAGGCGAAGGGACGCGTCAAGGATCTACCATATAGAAGCCATCTTCTGTGACAGTAATGAGGGGTTTTCCGCTCGTATTCTGACCACCATCTCCAGCATAAGACCGATCGGCAGTCACAGAGTCGAGGACTCTGCTATGCTCCAGGCTGTCGCCCAAGTCTCCCAAGTAGAAGTGTGCCTTGGTTTGCGGAGATCGCTCATTAGCGACCTCCTCGTCCGCCAGTGGGCCTAATATTTCAGCAGGGTCAGACGGCTGATGACAGCGCCCAAAGTGGTTGTTGACTGCCGTTACATGTCTATTGACTGTCTTCACGTCGAAAGAATGAATTTTGACTTGGTGCTGAGAACCACCGAGGAGAGCTATATCACATTGCTCGCCTGTGGACATCGCAAACTGGTGAGAAAAGAGGAGGTGTAGTATCTGTGGTGCTAGCGGGAGGAAGTGAGATGCAGGAAGGAGCAGATCCGCCGAACGATACTGTTAAAGGAGTGGTTGGATTTGACGCTGAAACGTAAGATGACCGTACGGCTTGGACAAACAACCCATGATGAGTTCCTGAGTGATGGAGCGAAGCATCCCACGAGTCATGTATTTTAGACCCCATGGTAGATAAGTTAGAAAAACAGTACTTGCTGTGTTGGGGGAGAGTCTCCGAGAGGAGGCTTCGAACTGCGTACTCAGCTTCCTACACGAACCGTCGGGAGCGGCCATGCGACAAACGATACTTGCTTCAGCTGATGATCACAGGTGAAAACAGCGCTGCGTCCCGGGAACCGTCGTCGCTTTACGGGGAGCGTTTCACGACCTACAAAAAAGCAGAGCCATGGATTGAGCGCAATCTACAACAAACGTGGAATGACAACACTTACGCCCAGTAATCATACGTTGCATCTACCACCCATCACCTGATCGATTGTGGGCGCTTATCGGTAGCCGGTCGCAGTGAACGGTTACGGAGCTCTCCAGATTGTCCTGATCTGCTTGGGTACAGTATCTCGTCTCCGTGCCAAAAATGTGGTCAAATGGCATTATAATAAATGATTGAAAACCTAGTCAATTGAACAGTCAGGAGAGGGTGATCCGTGTATCCTGGTTTGCCATCCGTCAAAGGAAACTTATGTAACCGAGTGGGAAGAAGCCCATCCTTTTGTGGCTAGTTCTTGACCTTAACTGCAATGATCTCTTCTTTCGACGCTCGCCTATGCGAGGACAGTGGCCGACTGTTGTTCCTTCGCCCCAGATACTCATTGGTTGGGTGGAACTGTGGTGATCTTCTGGCGCCAATCGTCAGTTGCCTGTCTTTTCATGGCATCCACTTGTCCTTTGGGTTCCAGGAGCAGTACGTCAGCGAAGCGATGCCTTCCAGACCTTTCAAATCTAGCATATTGGACGGTCTTGAACGCAACACGCAATACAGCAAGGCTCGCGATGTGATGACTGGGGTCTACAACGGAAGTACGACGGAAGGTAGGCTGCGAAAACGGTAGGCTATGGAAGACAACGACGGCATAATACAACAAAGTGGTGGAGAAGGATTACAACTATGATAAAAGAAAAGGATCAAGCGTAAATGCGGTCCTATGTGGAATTTCGACGAGTGACGAGTCTCAGCATTGACTCCAACCCGTAGTGGTCACTCGCCCACTGCCCCTCCAGCGTCCTCACTCCCTTCCCAATGATCTCGGGCGGATCCATCTTGTATCCTCTCCTTGGGAGATACAGAATTTTGTCAAATCTTGCTGGCGGGAACCCTTGGTTCCCCTGGTACCCCCACGTATGCCCTGATGCGTCTGATCCTCTCCTCCATGTGTCCCTCAACCCCACAGATAGTGGGAGATCCTCATCCTGCGGCCCAACCGGATTCATATCACCGACCACTACACCGCCTCTGACCTCCACCTGCTTCAAAAACCTCGCTGCGAGCTCCATCTGTTTTGGCCTGCTTGTCGATCCGATCTTCAGCGATTCGAGGTGTGTGTTCACTATGCATATCACCGCGTTCTCCGCGCTCGGCTCCGGTTCGCTCAGCATCACGTACACTGCCAGTGCCGTCCTCGCCATGCGCGAGTTCCCATAGTGCAAGATCTCCGCCTTTACCAGTGGGAGGTCCTTGCTCACCAGCGTCACGTTCCCGTACGGCGAGCTCATAGGCCACTTGCTTGAGCTGATAGGTGTGATCGCGAAGTTCCTCTTCACCCACTCATCTGCCAGAAGCTCGGGGATTACGTCTTGATGGACCTCCTGCAGGCAGATGATACAGGGCTCGAAGGGTGCCTGGGAATCTGCGCAGAGCAGCACCTCCCGCTCGAGGTGCCGCAGGACGGCGTGTAGGCGCTCGACAAGGTTTGGCGATTGCATATCGATGTTCCATGTTATGATTCGGACGCCAGTTGGGTATGAGGCATCTGGGTCATCAAGCATGTCCCGGATTTCCTCGCCAGAGTAAGTTTGTATGTGTTTCCACGCATCGCGGGCGGCGCGGTAGCGGTAGGCGCGTAGGGGGATAAGCGTTGTGGGGATAAATGGTGTCTCTCCGAACATGTTATTTGGGGAGAAACTGGATTCGGTGTCGGTGGATGGGGAGAGTGGTTCGTGGTAGGCACTGCGATGCTGGGGCTGGTATTCGTCTGGGCTTTGACCACTGGACGGGTCGGACTCGGCGGAGCCCTCGCCCTCTGAAGATGTATCCTCTTCTGGTGGGACGAAGAACTCTTGGGAGGGCGCTTTTCGTTTACCGAAGGGCGAAAATATGTTCACTGGAGCAGTGGTACGGCCCTTGGAGTTGATCATGCGTGGCAGGAAGAACGACATCCTGACAGGGAGCCCTTGGACAAGGGATGAGTTGGAAGTTGCTAAGATGAGCTAGGCGGTAGCAGGGGACTACAAAGTGAGGGAGCCGGGGCGTCTAATATTGAGGCTTGTGGGGTGAGTCAGGTCGAAGGATCCGACGGTTGGGCGTCGTGTAGGGTGCTTTTGAGCAATGACATGATGTTGTGCGTTCAATCGATAGGGCCTTGCCTCAAGGTCGATCACGCGTGTTCGCGGTTCTCAACCACGAGGCGGAATTCATCGATTCCCAATCAAAAAACGCTGCGACTCGAGGCAAGAGGGCAATGCAGGCGCTTACTCCGTGTTCTCTTACCATTCTTCACAGTTCTACCGCGGAACTAGAACCTCACAAAGCATTCCAAGGCAAAAGTATGTTGGAATTTTGCACTCCACTAGATGTGATATACTGTATATAGATCGACTGGAAATCAAAGTTCTGCCTCCTCGCGGCCGACCTTCTCCTTGGGCTTCTCAGTGAAGACCTTGAGGATGTTGGCCTTGATCTGGAGCTCATCGAGTTTTGCCTGGGCAAGGTTCTTCTTAGAAAGGATGCTCCCCAATCTACATTGAGAGGTAGCCAATGTTCGGAGCAAGACGGTGATTCATGAGCGATGCTATCGGAGATCCAACCGGCTGGAGCACACTCACCGCTTGCTCTCCTTCTCAATATAAGCTTCAGTGCCACCCACGAGTTTCTCCATCGCACGAATGTAATGCTTTGCGTTGGCTCCAACAGTCGCGGCGAGCGAGTGGGCCTTTGCGAGAAGCTCCTGGCGGGCATCGTTGGCGCTTGCAACGAAAACGCGAGCGAGCTCGTCCAGTTCAGGATGCAGGCCGGCCTATAAGTGGAGTTTAGACGCGTGTTGATAAGTAGCCGATTCGGAAAATGCAAACCTGAGCGTTGAGTCCGCCACCAACAGCACGGAAGGTGCCACACTGCTCATTCAAGTACTTGACGAGATCCGCCTCGCTGCGGCCTCCCTCATACGCCAGCGGGGTCTTGTCATCGCCAGAAGGGAAGAACTTGATGGTAGGGTAGCTGGCGACCCCATACTTCGCGGCGATGTCTTTGTTCTTTTGCGCATCGGCGTCAATGTTCGCCACGATGCACTGGGGAATGGAATTGAGTGTCGATGTATGGAGATAGGACAGGGCGCTCTGGACGTACGTTGGACTCAGGAGCAAACCAGCGAGCCACTGTGTCATAGGTCAGTCACTTGACCGCGTCGAGAACACGGAAAGGGGCGTACATTTCTCCCAGGTGGGCTTGAGGTTCTTGCAATGTCCACACCAAGGAGCCGTGAATGCCACAAAGACTTTATTGGCAGGTGACTGGCATAGAATGTAAGTTGGGACATCGGCCCGCAAAACGCGAGATACGCACGAGGACGACGTCATTGAAGTTGTTCACGTCGAGGGTGGTCACGGAGCTGACGGGCTTCGGGGGAAGCTTGGCCTTAATACCAGTCTTGGAGGTGATACTGATAAACGGTCAGTGGAGTGTGTTTACTTGAATGGGTAGGGGACGCACAAGCCAACAAAGTCATCAAGCTCGCGGCCCTGCTCGTAGTCAGTGGGTTTGCCAGCACCGTCGAACCATTTCAGAGCTAGATGATATATGTGAGCGGAGGATATGGTGGGGCGGCGAGTCACGCACTCGGATAGCCCTTGACATCATATTTGGTGCCAAGTGGCCTGCCAGCACCATCTGCATCGACCTTGGCAATAATGACCTTGTCTTTTGAGGTGGCATAGGCGTCGGCGAGTTGTTCGTAAACGGGGGCCAAGTTCTGAAGAGAGCGGTCAGGTGAACGTTCAGGTTAGACGCACAAGCAACGGACCTTGCAGTGTCCACTGTGACCACATGTTCATTACTAAATTCCCTTCTCTAGAAGCTAAAACTTACCACCAGGGGGCAAAGCTGCGAGATTGTCAACGTGGTATTCATACAGCATCAGGAATAAACTCACAATTCGACCAGTGCGGGAGTGCCTTTGCCAATGACAGAGTCCCAGTTTCCTGGGTTCAGTTCAACTACGTTCGAGGCGCGAACGGCGGCGACAAGAGCGCCAACAACCAAAGGAAGGGAAAACCTCATGATGGGGAGAAGAGAGAAAGGTGAGAAGCGCTCAGCCGCCAGCGCCAACTGTTGACGTGGTGCTGATGCTTTGGTAAGCGACGCCTAGTCAGGGCGTGGTCACCCCAGGCGCCCATCTTCCAGGCCGTTACTGCCAAAATCTTGATGGGCTTACTTGACTGTGATATTCTGTCTAGTCATCCTCTATCTGGTTTGTTAGAGAGACTCGGACAGGTACCATCGGACGAGTCGCCTTCTGATCCGTTGCTCTGATCCGTTGCAGACTACTCGAACACAAATTTGCCATTTCGATGCTCTTCTTCCAACAATCATGACGACAACACCAACCGCGACGACTGCGTCGGTACGTTATACGATCTGTTGCCAGACCAAGTCTAAGGGTGACAAGTAGAAAACAAAAGCAAAAGCGCGGTATCTGAAGAAGAAGAGGGAACGGCGAAAACATCGGGCACAGGCCGCTAAAGCCGTTCAGTCAAAGAAGGACAAGGTCCACAAATCGAGCGTAGCTGACGACGAACAGACATCTAGCGATGAGGAAGAGGAACAACGACCGGAGGAGCAAGTGGCCACTTCGCCACCACCGAAAAAGCGGAGAAAACTCAGAGCACCTCAACCAGTCGAAGAGGAAGCGGTCAGCGATGTTCCGCCAGATGCTGCTGAAGAAATGGAGCTGGCAAGAGTCGATGAGGTTATCAAAAACGTATTGGTGGAAAAGACGCAGCTGGAAGGGGAGGACATCGAAATGGACGAGGCGCCTGTGTTGGATGAACCCGAACTTGACCATCTGCCCTCTGGAGCCTTGCCTTCATTCCCCCAACCAACGATCCCTGACGCCCCCTCAAAGACGACCCTCGCTCTCCAAGGCCTTGATAAGCACATCATAGAAGCAGACATAGTTCATCCTTCAACCGTTTTACCCATTCCAGATGGCACAGAGGACGATGGTGGAACCCGCCTGAGCGAGAAAACCCGGAGACGGCTGAAAGACCTCGGCATCACAGAGTTGTTTGCAGTACAGACCTCACTTATACCCTACCTTATACCCCAGTCCACCATCGAAAGAAGTGTCTATCGCCCATTCAACCCTCCTCGAGACCTCTGTGTTTCCGCTCCGACGGGAAGCGGAAAGACACTGGCTTATGTTCTGCCCATTCTCGAGGTGCGCCGAAAGCATGCCGGGGGTTATCTATCTAACCCAGGTCCGTTAGCTCCTCCAAACCCGAGTCGTGACAAGACTTCGAGCCCTGGTGGTACTTCCAACTCGAGATCTGGTTGTGCAAGTCCGGGAAACCTTCGAGGCATTGAACAAGGGACGGGGGCTGAAAATTGGTTCAGTCAGCGGACAACACTCGTTCGCACATGAGCAGGCACAGTTGGTTCACGACAAGAGTTCAGGGTACGTCTGAATATCGTGCATGCTCTCCCTCCATCTAACGCTCCATGTAGTCTCCTCGGGGGCTCGAGTCGAGTCGACATCCTCATCTGCACGCCCGGCCGATTAATGGATCACCTTCTCGGCACCCCCAACTTCTCCCTCCAGCACCTCCGCTTCCTCGTCGTTGACGAGGCTGATAGACTTCTTGCCCAATCCTTCCAAGACTGGCTACCGCACGTCCTTTCCGCCATCCGCTCTCCCAAGCAGCCCGAACTCGAACCTTCTACCCTGTACACGACCACCCTGACGAACCCTTATCCAGATGGCTTGTCACCCAATAATCTGCACCTTCTCCCCGTGCCGAACGTCCCAACGTTCCTGCTTGAAGAGCCAGAGCCGTCCTGCCAGAAGCTCTTGTTCTCTGCCACTTTGACTAGGGATCCTGGAAAGATTGCGATGCTCGAGTTGCGCGATCCAAAGTATGTCATCGTCCAGGGTAGCATTGAAGAGTCCAAGGAAAGCAACGTGCTCAAGGTCATGATGGAGAAGTTCGCTATGCCGGAGACACTGAAGGTACCCTGATCCGATTGTCTTCTTAATTGAAAGCTAATAGTTGGACCAGGAACATATGATAGTGACGGAGTCGCTCAAGAAGCCCCTGGTTATGTTCGACCTTGTTCACTCCCATGGCATCACCAACGCGCTTGTCTTCACAAAATCCGCCGAGTCCACAACGCGGTTGCTCCGGCTCTTCGAGTTCTTTGAAGAGGCTCGCTTGGCCCAGTCCCCATCAAAATCGACACCAGTTGTCGCAAAGGCGTTTTCTAGTGACCTCTCTCCTCAGGAACGCAAGTCAATTTTGGGTGACTTCAAGGCCCAAAAAATCAACATGTAAGTCATTCCGCTGTTTCCTTACTCATGTCTGTGTCGAATTCATTGTCTATTTCCTTCCTTAGCTTGATCTGCTCCGACCTTATCTCTCGTGGAATGGATATCAGTAATGTTTCTCATGTCGTCAGTTACGACGTCCCAGTCGACATCCGCAAATATGTCCACCGTGTTGGACGTACTGCACGCGCCGGACGTGAAGGTGATGCGTGGACACTGGTGGAGGAACAAGAAGTGGGTCTAGCCCTTGCCTTTCTCGCGCCTTATCTCTGACATGTACCTTTTTCAGGCGAGACATTTCAAGCGCATGTTGTCAGATGCTGATCACCTGAAAAACGTGAAGCGAGTACGCGTCCCAGAATCGAGTCTCGACGCGTTGATGCCATATTATGAGGTACGCGTGAATCCCATCTCCTGACCATTGACGTGCTCAATGATTGCACCACTAGACTGCCCTCGCTAAATTGAGAAGTGCATACACAAGACAGTAGTTGTAAAAGTAGTGTGATTATCCCAGGAGGCCCTTGACATACTTCAGGAGTTCCTTGCCCTGAAACGCAATGTTAGGACTGAATTGCGACAATCCAAGTTTGGACGTACCCCATGAACTTTCACGCCGGTCACCATTGCCTTGACGTTATCCACCTCGCTGTCTTCATTGTTCCCAAACACATCGTTCTCCACTCTGTGCCTCTCTGCCATTTTGAACCTCAGAACCACGGCAAGCACGGCACGCCAGCCCTCAATCGCCCCTTGTGGCGCTGATTCGGTCGACTGAGTGGGTGAGTTGGGATCAGAGATGGTGGGGACAACTGTGGATTTGACGACGTATGGGCAGTATGCTCTATGTTCCGTTAGGAGGTCGAATTTCCGCTGGGGAAGGACCTTCTTGGGTCGCACTGGTGAAGCTGACGTCTGGTCTTCGCCAGCTGCAGCCTCTGCAAGCGGCTGAGCCTCAGCCTTGGTTTGCTTGAAAGCCCACAAGCCAATCCTCCTCTGACAGAGCACACATTGGAGCATGGCGTTTTCGGGCTTCGGTTTTGAGGAGAAGATGGAGGCAGAAAGGTTGAAAAGGGGTCTGGCCGGGGCGGACGTGGATGTGGATGGACCAGGGGTTGAGAAGGAGGAGCGCCGAGAAACGCTGATGCTCGGAGGGGCGAGGTTTTGAGAAGGAGTGGATGGTTTCGGTGTTCCAGCTCTGCTAATGCTGGTTGCGGCCGTTGCGCGAGAAGGCGTAGCTGATCGTGAGGGACCGCGAGATGCTGACCGGATGGTTTTGTCGTTTGTCGAAGCAGGCGGGACAAGACTCCAGCCAAATATCGAGGCGAGGATGGATGCTTCAGAGAGTTCGGCTTTCGCTCCTTCATCGACATCCATCGCGTCGTTGCTTTGTATGTTGGTTTGTGCATCATTGTTGTGAAAGAGCGCTTTCTTGAGAGAAGAGAGCTGAGTAGGGGTGAGGGGGTGTCGGATTCCAACGTCACTGATGAGAGGTTCTAGGGAGGTTGCGTTGGTCTTGACATCGGCGACCATGGATGTTGGCGTCTTCAAGGGTACGCAGTAAATCGAGCCTGGGAGAACGTTAGCACGCGTCGGGACTGGTAACTGTGGACGCACTGTCGCATTGGCGAGTCTTCCAAGGGCATCCGTTTTTGTGGTTCTCGACAAGGCCTTGCCGCTGCTTCTCAACAAGCGCGTTTGCTTTGGAGGTTCAGCGAGGTGTACCACGTCTTGTTGGAAATGTATGTACCTGCTTCCCGAGTCATGCCCTCTCTTCCAACAACGACCCACGAGGCATTGCAGAACCCACACACCAGCCTATCCTTCCCGTCGTTCGTCCAACCACATCTTGAAGCTGCGACTGCATCAATACTCGATGGCTTATTCGAATATGTTGAAAGTTTGAATGTCTCTAGTCGCGAGAGAAGCGACTGCAGAGACGACGGTCGATACTCTGCCGATGGGAGAAGCGACGCGGAGTCGGGCGTGAAGTTGAAGGAGAACGCGCTCTTTGCCTTGCTGGCGACGCGACTGAGGATTGCAGATAGGCGAGGGGTCTTGTCGGAGAGTATTGGTGCAGATGGGCTGCGAGTGAGTGTGGGTGTCGAACTAAGCGCCTTTTAGCACAGGATACGACGGAGGGAGTTGAGCCTACGCACGCAGCAGTGGTACTAGTTGTCGTTATTCCGTACTTTGACAACGTCGAGTAGATTGACCGGGACAAGTGTGGTTTCTTCTTGGGAGGCTGGGTTTCCCTGGGGGCCTTCCGAGGTCCGTGGACGGCCTCGTCCAGTGTGTGGAACGCATCTTGCAGTTTCCGCTGTTTGCGGTTGGTTAGATGAAATTATGGTGCACATCGCGTTGCCCACCTTCTTTAGTCTCAGAGAGTCGTCCTGTGGTGTTGAAGCCGAGGCTTGTGTGGATGTTGAATCCATTGGTGGTCGTTTGAGATTGAGCACGTCGGCCGCGAACCCAATGCATCCGCCCGCTTACACAGCATTCGAGATGGTTTGCTTTGATCCTTCCTCCCTCTCTGTGCGCTCACCACCACCGCTCTCCTCGCAGCGGCTTCGACAGGCCTTGTGGATGTATCATCTAGCATCGTTCACCGGTGAACTTGAAGCGGCTTAGAGGCTCTGCCAAGAGACTAACGCTGTTCGGTCACTTTGGAGCGGCATGCGAACCAACTTCGATCGACTTCCGCGCAAAAGTTCTCGCACCCCTTTGGCGACCACACCATGCTGCCTCAGCACCGCTTCTTATCTACCTCATCACCGCCCGCCACTTGCCCACCTCCGACGCCAGATTGCTCTTCACCCCGGAAATGGCTCTGGCTCGACCAAATGGGTCACAGCACCATTTGATGCTACAATGGCATCTTCTGTGATCCAAGCCTGTTTCCCATTGTGATCGAGGCTGCTCAATACAGTCTGGTGTTTGATACTGGAGCTGTCCATGTGTTCGCGTCAAAAACAAGTTTTGAGCTATTTGAAGGGATGTCCTGTGGCATCAAAGAAGCGATGTTCAGCCATCTATGAGGGATATTGCGCCATTCTCGTATCCCTGAAATGAGATGGGAACGTGAACTCGCCGTATGCAACTGGTGGACCTGTCGGTGGTCTGGTGCTTGGCGCGAGACTCTCGCCTTAAAAACCTGGATGTACTGCTGTGGGAGTGAGTGCTTCGTCCGCCTCACCTTTCACAGGCCATTGACCCGCGATGTCTTCTCTGAAGGACAGCAAGTTCGTCGACGAGAAAAACAGTTCCGACGGCGGGGTCGACATCGTCTCCAGCGAGAACCTCCCTTCCTATGAGGAGGCTGCTGTGACGACTGGTGCCCCCACCGAGACGATCAGTCCGCTGGGATATCATGTTGACGCGATCAGTGTCATCTTCCTGGTATGCCTCCCTTCTTTCTCCTCATACCTTACCACCGCTCATTCCAACCGCCCCTCAGAGTGTCAGCAAGATGATTGGGACGGGTGTCTTCACCACCCGTAAGTCTTTCCTGCTGTTCCAGGTGGAAGGGAACTCAGGGCATCATCGTGCTCAGCTGGCAGCATTCTTCGAGGCGTTGGTTCCGTCGGTCTGAGCTTGATATTCTGGGTCATTGGTTACTTCTTCGCTGGAGGTATGTCCAGCCGTAGTTTAAGCTCACACCTTGCGACTCACTGCGTCCTTCCCATAGCTTCCTTGGCTGTGTATCTGGAATATGGCTCTTACTTCCCTCACCGTTCTGGAGCCGAGGTAGCCTATCTCGAGAAGGTCAGTGGTCAAGCCTAGTCGTGTGGACGCGGTGGTTCTCATGCGGCTTCTTTACGTGGTGCAGGCATACCCCAAGCCACCCTTCTTGATGCCAGTTGCCTTCGCTGTCCAGTCTGTTATCCTTTCCTTTAGCTCAAGCAACGCGATCGGTGAGCTCCTTCAAAGTTGTGGTCGTCCTCCTGCATCTTATTCATTCGCACCTCACAGTCCTTGCACGTTATATTCTGGTCGCGGCGGGCGTGCAGGCGGGGACATGGAACGTCCGTGGTCTCGCTGTTGGCGCCTACACCATCATCATTTTGAGTATGTGGCTCCCTGCCTATCTCCCGTGTCACATGCTTACCTTGATTAGTTGGAATCCTCAGCACTAAGTGGTCCCTTAGGCTCTCCAATGCCATTGGTATCGTCAAGCTGATTACATTGCTCTTGTAAGTCCCTTTCCTCTGGCAGTCCAGAAGACGGATGACGCTTGACGCTTCCTTGTTCATAGCATTGTCTTTACTGGATTTGTTGTGCTTGGTGGCCATACTCGCGTCGAGGACCCCCATGCCAACTTCAGGAACTCGTTCGCGGGAACCTCGTCGAATGGGAATGGCCTGGCTACTGCTCTCGTCAAAGTAAACTTTGCTTATGCAGGATTTGAGGTATGTTTCATTATCTCATACTCTGATATTCAGCTGACTTGATCGTTCAGAACGCTT
>Ga0065721_10005850_pt1 | contig 13169 bp, 11 predicted proteins | sample Mesricmetagenome_FD_59108 | JGI IMG/M metagenome (GOLD analysis project Ga0065721, IMG submission 59108) | Mesophilic microbial community from rice straw/compost enrichment Sample: eDNA_1 v2 (version 2) | ecosystem: Engineered > Solid waste > Grass > Composting > Bioreactor | place: USA: Davis... | reverse complement strand
TGGTACTTGATGTCAAAACGGGTATGAGCACCGCTGCGATAGTTTTCCATCCCTCAAATTGTAGCCACGCACCGTAAAACCTGAAGGTTTCGCCTGAAGGCGAGGGTTTTAGACCCATTGTGAGGACAATAAAACCAGTAGCTACGTCGGCGTCTCGGGAGGTGGGGATACTCCTGATTGCTCAGGTTCCAACGGGATTCGCTATTTTGCTGTCAACGGCATTCTCTATGTCAATTCCCGTACACGTTTCGCCGACGTCAGTGATGGCACAACGAATGTCTTTCTTGTTGGTGAAACCTGCTACTCCTCCTTGGCGGACGAGCGGCCCCGATGGACTGCGTCTGGTAAAGGAGGAACATCTGCGGGAGTACAAAATCTCGCTGGAGCGTTTGATCAGATCAATACTTACCCCTTAGCTGCAAATTACAGGGAAGGCGTTCGATTCGGATCCCGGTGCTTCAGCAGCCGTCATGTCGGGGGGGCTCATTTTCTGATGGCTGACGGATCGTCTCACTTCGTCAGTGAAAATATCGATCTGAACGTCTATCGGTCACTCGGAATTCGTAATGATGCAGCACCTGTTGGAGGATTGCCATAATTATGGAATTTAACGTTAAGTGTACTGTAGCCGCGTGCCTCCCTTTTTTGATGCTGATTGCAGGGTGCGGTCAATCCCCATCGGGACCGGTTCGATTCACTGTTTCCGGAAACATTACCTATAACGGATCCCCGGTCCCTGCTGGAACGATCCTTTTTGAGCCCGATTCGGAAAAGGGGAACAGTGGCCCCGGCGGAAGTGGAACCATTGAAAATGGACGCTTCGAGACCTTCCCCGGGAAAGGAGTTGTGGGAGGACCGTACATCGTCCGTATCAGAGGTTTCACTGGTGAAGCCACCTCCGAAGACGGAGAGGTTTCTGCGATCGGAAATCCTCTGTTTCCTGTCTACGTCACGCGGGTTGATTTCGCGAAACAGAATGTCCAGATGGACTTTGACATTCCTGCTCAATCCAATTGAGGACGCGTTGCCATTTATTACAATTGTTTCAACGTTAAGCGGCACTCTTTTTGAGTGCCGCTTGAATTTTGAATGCATGTTCAAGGGAGAATGACGTCCGATCAGCCTCTTGGCGTGGAGAGTGTGACCGTCAAAGTGACCTCCTTGCCGTCTCTCAGGACAACAACGGTGACCTGGTCTCCCGGTTTGAAGGTCCGTAAGGCCAAGTCGAAGTCATCCAGACTCCCGACTTTGCTCTCTCCCAGTTTGATGATGACATCTCCTCCCTGAAGCCCGCCGAGTGCGGCTGGACTTCCCGGAGCAACTCCCGAAATGGCGTATCCCTCGACATCCTTTCCGAAGTCAGGGATGCTCCCAAAGTAAGGACGGCTCCCTGTGCGTTCCAGTTGGGCCATCCCTTTGAGCTTGATCAGATCCGGGCGTGCCTCAACGGTAGCGGTGTCGATGACAATGGCTTCCAGAAAACTGATGATCCGATCCATTGCGGAGTAATTCAGTTTCTCCCAGTCGTCGCCCGGGCGATGGTAGTCGGGGTGTGTTCCGGTGAAGAGATGAAGAACCGGAATATCTTTTCCGTAAAAGCTCGAATGGTCGCTGGGGCCGAACCCTTCGGGTTTTCTGGAAATGTCAAATTTTTGAGCGGCCGCCTGCTGGTCGATCAGGCCGTCCCAACGGCTGGAGGTTCCAGTCCCGAAGACAACAAGTTTGTCCTCTTCCATGCGCCCGATCATGTCCATGTTGAACATGGCGATCGTCTTTTCGAGCGGAAAGAGTGGTTTGTCGACATAGGCCGCTGAGCCAAGGAGTCCCCGTTCTTCACCGGTAAACGCGATAAATACGATGCGCCGGGGTAATGGTTTGTCCCGCTTTCCGAGGCGACGCGCCAGTTCCAGCAGCCCGGCCGTTCCCGAAGCGTTGTCGTCCGCTCCGTTATGGATCTCCCCGCGGTCGGAGCTGCTGGCGAGTGAGCCCTCTCCTCCCCGTCCAAGGTGATCGTAGTGGGCACCGACAATGATGGTTTCATCGCTGAGTGGTCCTTCACCTTCCAGAACCCCGATGACATTTTTGACTGGGACTTTGACGAGTTCGACCGTCGCCTGTCCTGAGGCGGTCCAGCCGGTGAGGAGCTGGCTGTGCGGCTTTCCGGACTCATCAATCAGAGATTCAATCTGGCTGAGGTTCTTCCCTGTGGCGGCCTGAAGAAGTTCGTTGCAGACATTCATGGAGATCTGAAAGCAGGGGAGTGATCGACCGCTTCGGGTTCCTCCATAGCCAAACTCCATGAGGGGATCCGGATCATAGTTGTTATGGATTTCCCCGACCTGCTTCAGATGGATCAATGCCTTCCGCAGCTGGTCGAGCAGGGCTGGCTGATCTTCGGCTTGAGATTCGACCAGTTTTTCCGCCAGATCAATGACCGCCTGACGGGCCTTCTCCACCTGGCCAGCGAGTTCTTCCTTCTGCGTCCGCCCTGTGTAGGGGTCATTCACCAGCAGGACAGCGACCGCTCCGCGGGTATAGGCCTGACTCACTTTTGTGAGGAGGGCAGCATGCCGGGAGATCCCATGTCCCACGGCAAAGGGACCGTGTGGTTGATCCTGCATCGGATTTCGACGAATGATGATGACGACCTTGTCTTTGACATCGAGACCGGCGAAGTCATCGTATTCGACATCGGGGGCGGAGATTCCGTATCCAGCGAAGACGATGGGAGCGTTGAACTCGCCTGACCCGCTAAAGGCGCAGGTGCGAAAGTCCTTGTCGTACGTCAGCTCAATTGTTTTCCCATCGGGACCGTGCAGCGTGAGGCTGTTGGGAGAACCGAGTTTCGCTCCATCAGTGACGTCAAAGTCCTGAAACGGGTCCCCTCCGTCGGCGGTCACGATCAGGCCCGCCTCCCGGAACTGGTCTGCGATGTATTGAGCCGCTTTTTCGAGTCCGTCGGTCCCAATTCCCCGCCCTTCAAATTCATCGGAGGCCAGGAGTCTGACATCGTGTTGCATCCGGCGTGCCGACGGGCTCAGTTCTTCTGCCTGAACAAAAGAAAACGCCCACAGCGAACAGGCTGCCACAGCCAGAAGCGTACGCACGCAGTACCGGGAAAGGGAGTCGGGAATTCGAGTCATGACGTCAGCATCGTTGGCAAAGTGGAATGAGTGTCGACCTGTCGGATTCTATACGGGCGGCTGCGGAATGAGTATGTTCAGGCAGTCAGGAGATGGGACAATGCTGCTCATCCTTACCGAATCGCCTCACGAGATTGACGTTTCGAATGGCCTCCTCGATCCATTTTGATCTGCTCCTTCCCCGCAGAATTGTGTTTGGTTGGGGGAAACGACGTGAAATTGGCCCGCATGCAAAATCGCTCGGGAACCGGGCGTTTCTGATCGACGGATCGCGGACGCTTCGCGAGACACCGCTGTGGAACGAGATGATCGAGTCTCTCCAGTCGTCCGGGATCACTCTTCACCACATCGCGACCGCCACACAGGAGCCGACGATCGAGGATGTCGATGTCGCTTCGGAACGGATTCGAATATTTGGTCCCGGGGTAGGGGACCTGATCATCGGGATTGGAGGAGGGGCGGCCCTTGATCTGGCGAAGGCCGTTGCAGCCATGGCGACGAACACTGCCGGAGGAAGCGTTCGGTCCTATCTGGAAGGAATCGGGACGGGAATCACTCTGACAGAAAATCCCTTACCCATTCTTGCGGTTCCGACCACATCGGGGACGGGAAGTGAAGCGACAAAGAATGCGGTGATCAGCTGCAATGATCCCCCATGCAAAAAGAGTCTGCGATCCGACAAATTGATGCCTGAGATCGCACTGGTCGACCCGGAACTGACGGTGTCTCTCCCTCCGGAACAGACCGCATGGTCCGGGATGGATGCCATCACCCAGCTCCTGGAAGCCTATTTTACCCGGAAGGCTCAACCAGCAACGGATGCCTGGTGTGATATGGGGCTGAAAATGGGGCTGGGAAGCATTCTGAATGCGTATCACACTCCCCGTGATCAGCGGGCCCGGGAGGAGATGTCGGCGGCGGCGCTTCTGTCGGGGATGGCTCTGGCCAATTCCGGGTTGGGAATGGCGCATGGCGTGGCTGCAGCATTGGGATCGATCTGCAATGTCCCTCACGGGCTGGCCTGTGCGGTGATGCTTCCCATTGCATTGAAGGTCAACCGAAAGGAAATTGCGGAGAAGGCAGAAGAGCTGAAGTTCTTCTGGAAGCTGACGAAAGACTCCCGAAAGATTGACCCGCAGACGTCCGCTATCGACGTTCTGGAACTTCAGATTGCAACCATCCTGAAAATGCTCAAGATTCCGACCCGACTTCGGGACTTAGGGGTCAAGCGNGAGCAGATTCCGGAACTGGTTACGGGATCCCGCGGGAACAGNATGAATGGAAATCCTCGCACGTTGAGNGACGAAGAACTCACAGCCATTCTGGAGGAACACTGGTGATNCTCTCAGCCGGGCTGTCTCCCGCATGGCAGCAGATTTTGCGATTCAAATCACTCCGTCTCGGGGAAGTGAACCGGGCCGAGGAAGCGGTCTGGTGCGCTTCCGGGAAGGTCATCAATGTGGGGGTGGCTGGGGTCTCGCTGGGGAGTGACGTCACGATTGTTTCGGCGATCGGAGGGATCTCCGGAGACATCATTCAGCGTGAACTGGAATATCTGAACGTTCGAACGGAATGGATTTTTTCCAGCAGTGCGACCCGTGTCTGTACGACGTTGATCGATGCCAGCGGGGTGACCACCGAACTGGTCGAAAACACTCCAGATGTCGACGAAGCGACGGTGGAAGATTTCATCGATCGGACTCGGGTCTACGCCAATGTGGCGGACGTCACAGTCCTGACCGGTTCGCTTCCGGCAAATGCCCCGGCCGATGTCTTTGCGCGGGTTCTCCGAGGCCTTCACGAGAAGGTCATTCTCGATCTGCGGGGAGACGTCCTGAATCACTGCCTTCCGATGCACCCGTTTCTGGTCAAACCTAACCGGGAGGAACTCGCAGCGACCCTGAAACGGCCCCTGACCAGCGACGAGGAACTGATCTCAGCGATGCGCCAGTTGAACGACTGGGGAGCACGCTGGGTTGTCGTCAGTGACGGTCCACGAGGTGTCTGGGTGACTTCCGACGAAATTTCTGCGCATTTGATTCCGCCCAAGGTGGAGGTGGTCAATCCCATTGGCTGTGGGGATTCGTTGGCAGCGGGAATTGCTCGGGGACTCGAACAAAATCTGGACGTTGTGGAGTCGATTCGACTTGGGATGGGGGCGGCTGCCAACAATGCGGAACAGCTTCTCCCGGCTCGACTGAGTGCGGAACGGAGCCAGACTCTGGCAAAGCTGGTGGACGTGCGGGAGTGGACGTGAAAGAATAGCAGGACTGCTGGGGAGGCTCTGTCCCCGGTTTCTGAAATGACTTTGATGGAAAGTGGATGGAAATGTCGCGGAAAGTGAATGTCGCCCTGATTCAGCGGTCCGTCACTCTGGACCCGGATGAGAATCTGCGGGAGACGGTCAAGGATATTGAACGGGCGGCGGAAATGGGGGCAAACATTGTCTGCACTCAGGAACTGTTCCGCTCGATCTATTTCTGCCAGACCGAAGACTACCAGTACTTCGATCTCGCGGAGCCCATTCCCGGTCCGAGTACGGAGGTTCTCGGACCCATCGCCAAAAAGCATGGCATCGTTCTGGTGGCCTCGCTGTTTGAACGCCGCACGCAGGGGCTGTATCACAATACCGCCGTTGTTTTTGATGCGGATGGCTCGATCGCGGGGAAGTATCGGAAGATGCACATCCCCGACGACCCCCAGTTCTACGAAAAGTTTTATTTCACGCCAGGGGATCTTGGCTTTAACGCCTTTCAGACGAAGTTCGGAAAAGTCGGTGTTCTGATCTGCTGGGATCAGTGGTATCCCGAAGCAGCCCGACTGACGGCCTTGGCCGGAGCCGAAATTCTGTTCTATCCGACCGCAATTGCGTGGCATCCCGAGGAGAAAGAGCAGTACGGAGTGGCTCAACACTCCTCGTGGGAGACGATTCAGCGGAGTCATGCGATTGCGAACGGCGTCTATGTCGCTGCACCGAACCGCGTCGGCTTCGAAGGGGACCGTGAGCGTGATGGAGGATTGCAGTTCTGGGGACAGAGCTTTATCTGTGACCCAAGCGGAACCATTCTTGCCAAGGCTGGGGATGAGAAATCCGAAATTATCATGGCGGAGTGTGATTTCGACCGGATCAATTTCCAGAGGACGCACTGGCCCTTTCTCCGGGACCGCCGGATCGATGCTTACAGCGAGATTGTCAAGCGATATCGGGACTGAGAAGCGGTTGCCGGTTTCCTCGAAAACGGGCGATGGGGCGTTTTACATCAAGGCGTGAGACGAAGAGCAGTCGCGCAGGTGACTTCTCGGAAGTCGATGCGTTTGAGAGAGCCGCTGAATGATTCAGGTTCGAGATGTCACGAAGAGCTATCCGAGTGGAGCGGGGAGACTCAACGTCCTGAAGGGGGTGAGTTGTGAATTCCCCGCTGGAACGTTCTCGTTCATTCTCGGACCTTCCGGAAGTGGAAAGAGCACGCTGCTCTATCTGCTCGGGGCTCTGGATGACCCTTCCTCCGGGGAGATTATTGTCGATGGACTTCCGCTCTCCGGGCTCAGTCCCGGGGAGCGAGACCGCTTTCGACGCGAGAAGGTCGGGTTTATCTTCCAGAGTTTCAACCTGATCAAAAATCTGGACGCACTTCAAAACGTGCTGGTGCCGTTTCTTGCCGGCGGGGCCTCTCCCGCCATGCGGCAGCGGGCCCGCGAATTACTCGATCGGGTCGGACTGAAGGACCGATGGCATCATCGCCCCACCCACATGTCGGGAGGTGAGCAGCAGCGGGTCGCAATCGCCCGGGCCATTCTGAAAGCTCCCCGAGTGATTCTGGCAGACGAACCGACCGGAGAACTCGACAGCGAGACAGGCCGGCTTATCTTCGAACTCCTGAGGGAACTTCAGCAGGAACAGAACGTCACCGTGATTACGGTGACGCACGATGAACGGTACCTGACCCCCTCGGACCGGATTCTGCGCATGGAAAATGGAGTGATCCGGGACCACTCCATTAGAACGACTGCCTGACGCCGCTCCAGATCTTTGGGTTTATCAGCCACTCGGCGGCTGGAATGTTCGTTGGCGAATAATTCTGCGTGTCCTTTATTTTGCTCCTCGCTTGCCATGTACCGAGCTAGAGGAAAAGAACCCGGCTTCAAGAACTCGCAAAAACTGGTCGTTGCCTGAATTGCACGGTTTTGTAAGTGACTTCCACAAAACTGGTTGTGTTCTTCAAGTGCCATTGCGGGCTGACAGTGCATCTGCGGCCTGTTTGCGTTCGCTTAGAGCGTTGATGTGAGTATCAGCGTGTTTGCACCAAGCGAGTTCCGAATTTGATGTTGCTCGCATTTTGCCGTGATGTAGGTGTTGGACTCTGCTCCGAACGATTTCAAATTGCGTGTCTTATACCCAGCAGGCACGTCAAAAATCACGCGAAAAAATACGCGAAAAAATACGCGAAAAAATACGCGAAAAAATACGCGAAAAAATACGCCATGCGTTTTTTACATTATGTGTGCACTTCAATCATGATTATGAAACAATTCTGTTTTTTCTGCGTTCTTTGTCGAAAAATAAACTTGAATTGTAGTAAAAAATTAGCGTCATTTTTTTGTTGATTAATTAATTTAAAAATTGCGGTTTTAGTTGTGTGTTGTCAGTGGTTGTTCGAGGTTGTTGGTCAGGCTGGCGACTGTGGCGTGGTTGCAAGTTGTGTCTGTGGAACAGGTTGTGTTGTTGTGTTTTTGCATTGTTGCGTTCGGGTTTGGTTGCATTTAGCAAAAAATGCTAAATATGTGTTGACTTAGGGGTCGATATGTTTAATATCATCCTGTTCCGTGTATTGGGTTGCTAAATTCTTGGTCTGTTTGGTGACTGTTTTAGGGGGTGTGGGTATGCGAGTTCGTTGCAGAAGAGGGGAGCGTCTAGAGGACCTGTGGGCGAACCTTGCCCCTCATCTTCAGGGGCGTGTTGCCTTGACTTCGCAGGCACGGCGGACGGCGAAGAAATATTCAGGGAGCATTGGCACCAAGGTTGAAGGGGCCTTGAGGGCAATGGCCAACTTGCTGTGGGGAATGTATTTCGATCCGGTTCAACGGTCCGGGAATATTGAATCAGAATTCTATTGCCGGTCTGGATACAAAGTCGCTCTTCGTGAGTGTCGACAGACGAATCGAACTTCTCACATGCGGCGGAAGCGCAAGGTGAAGTTTGGAGGCGAAACTTTGGACGCTGTTTCCCACGTCAAGTTTCGTGAGAAGGGGAAGCATTTTCGGATTTACTACGCCGTAGATCATGTCCGCTCCCTATTGGTTGTTGGCTGTCTCGGGCCTCATCTTGAGACTGCCGGGACACGGTTCTGTCGGTGAGTGTGGTTTGTTGAAGTTCAATTTCCTCATTTAGAAAAGGGCTGATTCATGAACGTGGTGACGAAGAACGTCAAGATTGCTCACCTGGTTAGGGATTTTCGGAATGGAATGCTGCGACGTCCCGCTGAGTATCAGCGAGGAGAGATGTGGCATCCTCATCAAAAGCAGAAGTTCATCGATTCGTTGCATCGCGGATACCCGGTTCCAGCGATCTTTCTTCATCAGGTGGGACGGGAAGAACCTAACTTTAACATCATCGATGGGCAGCAGAGGCTGGCCTCTCTGCGCGATTATCTGGATCTGAATGACCCTCTTCGGATTCCAGAACTGAACGGGCGGACAAAGTTGAGGCTGCCCCAGGGAATTCGGGAACAGGATGTTCCGTGGGCGGGGAAGAGCTTTCCTGAGTTGGACAAGGAGCTTCAGGTTGAGTTCCTGAATCGGGAGTTGCAGGTTCAGTATATCACGGCCTCACATGATGATGAGATTCGAGATCTGTTTATCCGGTTGCAGGCCGGGACGCCGCTGGCACCCCAGCAGATTCGTGATGCCTGGCCAGGTCGCCTGTCCCCTTATATTGAGCGTTTGGGGGGCAAGTTCAACGTGTCTCCCACTGTCCCACTCCTGAGTCTGATTGACGGACGCGGGGACAGGTCAGCTACGGATGAAGATTCGGACGCGGGGCGGCGTGACAATCATGTGGTGAAGCGTCAGGTATGTGCTCAGTTGCTGTTGATCTTCCTGCGTCGTGAAGAAAATCTGAAGGACATTCCCAGCATCGGCTCCAGACAGCTGGATCTGTTTTATTATGTCGATTCTGCTTTCCCGACAGAATCACAACTCCACCTCGCGAAGGCCTTTGAGGAGCTGCTGCAACTGACGGGGCGCATTGTCCACGGGGCACTTTCCCGCCTGCAGAATCGTAAGGTGCTTCCGAAGCTGGAGGTCTTTTCTCTCTTTATGTTTCTCCAGGAGGCGAGGAAGCACTATGAGCTGGAATTCGATCAGGGGTTTCTTTGGAGGCTGACTGAGTTCGTGGCTAAGTACGAAGATGACTTTGCGGGACCACGGACGAAGTCGTCGACAATCTCGGGACATTATGACAGGTGGCTGCGAGCGCTGGCAGCAATGATCGATGGTCCGGAAACACGCTTTATCAAGGAGCGTGAGGCATCTGGATTTCTGGATCCTGAACTGGAGAGTCAGTTTGGTGCATTTGCGTGAAACATCTGTCAGCGTACTGCGGGCTGATGTCGTCAAAAATAAAAGAGGGAGTCTGCCGTTTGGAACCAGGAGCAGACTCCCTCTTTTTGCGTAAAAGGGGACATCCGAATCACTTCGCTTGTGGGATATCGACCTTGATGTGCAGGTCCCGCAGCTGGCGCTCGTCGACGGTATTGGGAGCTTCCAGCATCAGGTCGGCGGCCTTCTGGGTCTTCGGGAACGCAATGACGTCACGAATGTTGTCACTCTGGCTGAACAGCATTACCCAGCGATCCAGTCCCAGTGCGATTCCCGCGTGTGGGGGGGCACCGTAACGGAGCGCCTGAAGGAGGAAGCCGAATCGGGTTTCTGCTTCTTCCGGGGTAATGTTCAGCAAATCGAAAATCTTCTGCTGAATCGCGGGATCATGGATTCGGACGCTTCCGCTGGCTGCTTCATAGCCGTTGCAGACGAGGTCGTAGGACTGGGCCCGGACCCGTCCAGGATCAGTCGTCAGGTACTCAACGTCGTCCGGGTGGACGGCGCAGAAGGGATGGTGTTCGGCATCCCAGCGTTTTTCCTCTTCATTCCATGTGACCAGCGGGAAATCGAGCACCCAGGCGCAGTTGATTTCGCTGGGATCGTACAGCTTGAGGTCACGACCGAGGAAATTCCGCAAGGCAGCCAGTGAGGCACAGGTGACCTTGTAAGTGTCCGCCACATACAGAAGGAGGTCTCCGTCCTCCCCTTCCATCCGCTCGACAATGGCTCGCTGTTCGTCGTCGGAGAAGAACTTGGCGATGGATGATTCCAGCTTTCCACCTGCGACTTTGAAGTAGGCCATCCCTTTGGCGCCGTATTCACCGACAAGATTCTTGAAGTCGTTGTCGAGAATACGACGGCTGTATTTTTCGGCTCCCCCTTTAACGCAGAGCCCGCGGACCTTGCCGCCGTTCTCGATGGTCGATTTGAAGACGCCAAAGTTGCAGTTTTCGACCAGATCCGAAATGTCTTTGATCTTCATGCCGAACCGGAGATCAGGCTTGTCTGTCCCGTAGTCCCGCATTACCTCTGCATAGGTGTAGCGTGGCAGTGGCAACGGATGATCCTTGCCGCGGAGATCGCGGACCAGTCGGCCGATGAGTCCGTCGATTGTCTGGAGAATGTCTTCCTGTTCGACGAACGACATTTCCACGTCGATCTGGGTGAATTCAGGCTGACGGTCGGCACGGAGGTCTTCGTCCCGGAAGCAGCGGGCAATCTGAAAGTACCGATCGTAGCCGGCCACCATCAGAATCTGCTTGAACAGCTGGGGTGACTGCGGAAGGGCGTAAAAGGCGCCTTCGTGGACCCGGCTCGGGACCAGGTAGTCGCGTGCTCCTTCGGGGGTGCTGCGACCGAGGATGGGGGTTTCAATCTCAAGGAAGCCGTGCTCGTCGAAATAATCGCGTGTCGCCTTGGTCAGCTTGTGACGCAAGATCAGCTTTTCCTGCAGGGCAGGGCGGCGCAGGTCAATGAANCGGTACTGGAGCCGGAGTTCTTCGTTTGCCAGATGCTCGCTTCGCGGNTCGAACGGCGGAGTCTTGCTCTTGTTGAGGACCTTGAGCTTGAGCGCGCGAAGTTCGACATCCCCTGTGGCCAGTTTGGGGTTTTTGTTTTCTTCCCCACGGGCAACGACTTCTCCGGTGACCTGAATGACATCTTCGTGGCGCAGTCCGCTGGCCTGTTGCTGGACTTCGCTGGATTCATCCATGCGGAAAGCGATTTGCGTGATCCCGTACCGGTCGCGCAGGTCGATAAACACGACCCCGCCATGATCGCGGTATTTGTCGACCCATCCGCACAGCGTGGCGGTTTCGCCGACATGTTCCGGACGGAGTTCTCCACAGGTTCGAGTGCGTAACACGAGACCGATTTCCTTTATTCATTGCCGGTTACGGCGGGCAGAGACGTTCAACCCGCGCGTTGGCCCATTCGGATTGTCCTGAAGGGCGCATGCTGTCCTCGCAAAAGAGAAGCGGGCATTATAGGGGACATTTGGCCGCCCACAACGTTCGCTGATGTGGAATGTTGGACAGGGAAAATTGGCTGATTTGCCGGAAATTCGCTGCGGGATCGGGATCTGGAGTGCCGGAGCAGAGAGCGGGGAAGGGGGATGGGCCTCGCCGGGAGTATCCTGGCCGGGCCACAAGGCAGGAGGGGACCGTTCTGAAGAGGAGGCCGGAAAACAGGCTTTCAACGATAAAAGTCGATGAACCGCACCACAAACGTGTCCGGGTTGGAATGGAGAAGACTCTCAGGAAGAGTGACTGCGAAATGACCCCCGCTGCGATTTCCTTCGGACTCGAATAAGGAGTTTTCGCGTCGAACGGGTGAAAACTGAGGAGATTCTGGAGAGAGCGGTACCTCGGCCCCGTTCAACTTCGTCCAGCAGCGGATTTCAGAAGGTTGAGAGGAACTGACTCCCCAGCAGAGTGTTTCGTTTCCTGCTGTGACCTCCAGATGCTCCAGACCGTTCAGAGCCAGATGCAAATTGATCTGGCGGGGCCACTGGTTGGCATTTCGTGTCACAGTGACGGTGTCGATTCCCGGCGGAGAGTGGATCAGGAGATCCAGTGCATCCTCATCTTCGGTTAACTGAAGATGAATGGTGGTCTCTTCACGAGTCGGTCTGGCGGCATAGTTCATCTTCTTTTCGATCCCCACCGTGACCGGCTGGCGGGACTTGCGAGCTCCCTTCAACTCCAGCTTCTGGACATCGATGACCCAGCGGTCGGGGCCTTCGACCCCGCGAATCAGACGCATGGGGCCTGTGACAGTCACCTCTTTCCCGTTGTACTCCTCGACCTTTTCCCGAAGTTCAGGGTGCTTCTTGAATTCGAGTTCATACACGCGGCCATTGGTGGTAACGCGGGTTCCGGTCGTTTCTCCTCCAATCGCCATCAGCCCTGCCTCCAGCTTTCCGGTCACCGTCACGGGTTTGGGGCCGGATTTCGGCTTCTGGGCCGGGGATGTTTCTGCCAGCGCGATGGGGGAAAGCAGCATCGCGCAGATCATCACCGGACTGAAAATCGTCAGCAGGTGTTTCATTGAAACTCGTCCTTCCTTGAGTGAGATGGGTTTTATCCGGGGCTGACTTCATGCCCATTCGACCAGAAACAGCCAGTCTGTTCCGAAAGACGCTTCCCGGCAAGAGATGGTTCCCAAAGAAATTTGCAGTGCGTCACTCTCGACGCTGGAGTTAAAAATTGCCAGAATTTGTGAAATTTTTGTTGGTCAGGCCGATGACTCACGTCTGCCGGGGTTGCCGATGTTCAAAATCGTCTCGTAGATCATCTCGCAAGACGACTCTTCCAACAGGATCCCATAATGCCCGCCATGCCAGTTACGCCATCACCTCACTCCAATGCCGATTCTCTTCCGCCGGTCAGCCGGCTGGCATGGCTGATTGTCTTCCTGCTGGTGCCG
>Ga0065721_10006218_pt1 | contig 13171 bp, 18 predicted proteins | sample Mesricmetagenome_FD_59108 | JGI IMG/M metagenome (GOLD analysis project Ga0065721, IMG submission 59108) | Mesophilic microbial community from rice straw/compost enrichment Sample: eDNA_1 v2 (version 2) | ecosystem: Engineered > Solid waste > Grass > Composting > Bioreactor | place: USA: Davis... | reverse complement strand
CGACCCGGCCGGGCTCGATCCGGAGAATTTCCCCTTCGCCGCGATCCGGCCGATCACGATCGCCGGCAAGGACGTCACCGCCTTCCGCATCTCCTATGTCGGCGAGCAGGGCTGGGAATTGCACATGCGCTACGAGGACGGGCTTGCCGTCTGGGATGCGCTGCGCGCCACCGGCGTCATGGCTTTCGGCGTCGAGACCTACGCCAATTCCCGCCGCATGGAGAAGAGCCTCCGGCTGCAGAACGCCGATCTTCTCACCCAGTACAATCTCTTCGAGGCCGACCTCGCGCGCCCGAAGGTGAAGGAAGCCGAATTCCGCGGCAAGGCGAAGCATCTCGAATACAAGGCCCGCGACCACCAGCCGGCCATGCTCTGCACGCTGGTGATGACGGAGAACACCGATTCCCAAGGCGTGAAGCGCTATCCCGTCGGCATCCTGCCGGTGATGGACCCCGAGACCGGCGAGACGCTCGTCGATCCGCTCGGCCGGCGCTCCTACACGACATCGATCGCCTACGGCCCGACGATCGGCCGCAACATCGCACTTGCCTACCTTCCCTGGGACTACTGCCAGGTCGGCCGGAAGCTGCTCGTCGAATATTTCTCCGAGACCTACCCGGTCGAGGTCGCGGCCGTCGGCTACCGACCGCTCTACGATCCGGAGAATCTGAAGCCACGCAGCTGATCCGCCTCGCCGGCACAGGTTACCTGTTGGCGCTCGGGCTCATCTTCGACCGCGTGGTCCGATGACATGGCGGATGTTGCCGACACGCCGGTTTTCGGCTTCAATCCGGCGCAGCCGCACTGCCGATCGGCGTCGCGGCATCGATACCGGGCCGACCGATGACCGCTCGTCCCATAACGGCTTCCCATTTCCGCGTACGGCCTCCATCGGCGCAGCTCCGTCGCGGTCAATTCCCAACATGGATGTGTGTGACATGGCTGACAGACTGAAGGACAAGGTTGCGATCGTCTCCGGCGGCGCAACGGGCATGGGGGGCGCGGCGTCGAAGCTGTTCGCCGCCGAGGGCGCGCGCGTGGCCATCATCGACAAGAACGAGGCAGCGGCGCAAGAGACAGTGGCGGAGATCCGTAAGGCCGGCGGCATGGCGGAGGCCTTCACCGCCGACGTGTCCGACGAGGCGGCAGTCAACGCGGCGGTGGCGGGCGTCGAAAAGCTCTATGGCCCGGTCACGGTTCTCTTCAACCATGCGGGCACCATCGTCATCAAGCCGTTCCTCGAGACGACGCTCGCCGAATGGGAATGGCTGCACGCCGTCAACGTNCGCTCGATGTTTCTGATGACGCGGGCGGTNCTGCCGGGCATGATCTCGGCCGGCGGCGGCTCGNTCGTCTGNACCTCCTCGATCTCCGCCGTNGCCGCGACGCCGATGGAAGTGCTCTACGACACGACCAAGGGCGCNGTGCATATGTTCGCGCGCGCCATCGCGGTCGAGTTCCGCGATCGTAACGTCCGCTGCAACGCCGTCTGCCCCGGCTTTATCCGCACCCCACACGGGCTGCACGAGCTGGAAACCCTGAAAAAATACGGCGTCGACGTCTCCGACGAGGCGATCGTCGCCCAGCAAGGCCGCATCGGCGAGCCGGAGGACGTGGCCCGGGCCGCGCTCTATCTCGCAAGCGACGAGTCGCGCTTCATTACCGGTGCGCACCTCTTCGTCGACAACGGCTTCACCGCGATCTGAGGCGATTCCGGCAGAAACGGGCGGGGAAAAATATTTCACGGCCGGCCATGGCGCCGGCGCGGCGGCGGCCGTAACTTTGCCAGGCGCCGCCCGCCGCCACCAGCCGACCGGAAATCCTCGCCCGATGCCTGCGCTCGATTTCATCTTCATGCTGACGCGCCACGACCGAACGGTAGCGGACGCGGCTGCCCATATCGGCACCGCGCTCGCGGCCGGGGTGACGCATATAGGTTTCAAGGATGTCGGCCTGCCCTTCGCCGCGCTGGCCGACCTCGCCGCCCGCATCCGCGAAGGCGGCGCGCGAACCTATCTCGAGATCGTCTCGCTCGATCGCGACAGCGAGCTGCGCTCGGTCGAGACGGGCCTCGCTCTCGGCGTCGACTGCCTCCTCGGCGGCACCCGGGCCAACGACGTCCTGCCGCTCATCGCCGGCAGCACCGCGCGCTACTTTCCGTTTCCCGGACGCATCACAGGCCATCCGAGCGTGCTCGAAGGCGACATCGACGAAATCGTCGCGTCCGCCGCGGCGCTCACCGCCCACGAGGGCGTGGCCGGGCTCGATCTCCTCGCCTACCGGTTTGCCGGCGACGTGCGGGCTTTGATCCGGACCGTCTGCGGTGCGGTCACCAAGCCCGTTATCGTCGCCGGCTCGATCGACCGGCCGGAGCGGATCGAGGCGGTGCGCGAGGGCGGCGCCGCGAGTTTCACCATCGGCACCTGTGCGCTCGAAGGCCGGTTCCCGGGCGCAAGTCCGGGTCTCGGCGACCAGTTGCGGGCGATCGCCGCCTGCGCCCGGCGGTCCGAAACCCGCTGAAAGCGGGCGTCAGGCCACAGCCTTCCGGGACAGCACCGCAGTCGCCTCGACCTCGAAGAGGATATCGGGGTGGAACAGCCGCGCCACGCCGAGCAGCGTCGAGGTCGCGCGGCAGCCGGCCTTTTCGAGGCGCGGGACCAGATAGGCGTTGGCCGCCAGGAATGCGTCGAGATCGGTGACGTAGTAATTGAGCCGGACGACGTCCGACAGCGTGCCGCCCGCCGCGGTGAGTACCGTCTCGAGATTGTCGATGGCCTGCGCCACCTGCTTTTCCATGTCGCCCTTGTGAAGCGGCGCGCCATCGGCATCGACCGAAGTCTGGCCGGCGCAGTAAAGCGTTTCGGCCCGCGCATCGGCAACGATGCCCTGCACGTAGCCGAACCGGTCCTGGTAACTCCAGGGATTGACGATCTTCCGCATTCCGTTCTCCTTCCGCCGCATGAGGATTGATGCCACGTCCGGAAAAGTCCTCGTTCTTCCGAACCGTGCGCGCCGACCTTGGCATGAAACGGCGCGCGCGTCCGCGAACGGGATGCCGTCCGCCGAGTTGCTTGTGATTTATCCCCATGAAATTGCAGGATTTTTCGGTTCGAAAGGTGAACCGGCGCAGATGCTCGCCAACTCACGCCTCGTTGTCGTCCGACGGACGGGTGAGCAGATAGGTATCCATGATCCAGCCGTGCCGCTCGCGCGCCTCGGCTCTCGCCCGCACGATCTCGTCGCGGACCTCGGCGAGCCTGCCGGAAACGAGAATCTCGTCGCCGGTACCGACATAGGCGCCCCAATGGATCTCCATGTCGCCGTCGACACTCATGAAGGCCATGTCGGCGTCGAGCATGACGACGACACTGTCGCTGCCGTCCGGAAATTTTTCCATGATCCGCCGCCCGGTGGTGATCGTGACGGTGCCGCCGACGCGATTGAGCGGGACGCGGTGCCGCGCGGCGAGCGCCTGCACACTCGATATGCCCGGAATGACGTCGTAGTCGAACGCGATCGCTCCGCGACGCTGAAGGCTGTCGAGGATGCGCAGCGTCCCGTCATAGAGCGATGGGTCGCCCCAGACGAGAAAGGCGCCGCATTCGCCTTCGCCGAGTTCCTCGGCGATCAGCTGCTCGTAGGTTCGCTCGACCGAGTCGCGCCATTCGGCGATGCCCCGGCTGTAGTCTTTGGAGGGTCGCACCCGCGGCGGCACGTCGAAATCGACCATGCGGTAGCCGTCGTTTTCGATATAGCGGTTGCAGATGTCGCGGCGAACCCGCGCGAGTTCCGCCTTCTCTGCTCCCTTGTCCGGGATGAAGAGGACCGAGGCGCGGTTCAGGGCCTTGATTGCCTCGATGGTGACATGCTCGGGATTTCCGGCGCCGATGCCGATGACGATGATCTTGCGCTTCATGCTCCGGACCTCCCCCCGATCGTTTTCACCGTGTCACGGAAACGGTAAAGCGATCCATCTATATGTTTCGCGCAATCCCGGACGGACGCCTCGCACAAATCCTGGAACTGCTCTGCCGTCGCGCCCGCAAGCACGCGCCTGCGCCCTGATATCGGATGCGGCGGGTTTCAACGAAGCCATTTCTTGAATCCGCAAGCCCGGCCTCCACGCGAAGCGGAGTGCCGGGCTTGATGAAGCGGTGAAGAGTACGGTCGCGCGCGAGGCGCTCGCCGGCGTGGAGGCGGGAAACCCGCATCCACGCCGGCATTGCCTCAGGCCGCCTTGCGGCCCTTGGCGCGATCGTTGGCCGAGGCGTCGGCGAGCCGGGTGAGGTCGCCGTCTGTCTTCGATTCTTCCTTCAGCGTCGCATCGAGGAGCTGAGCGGCATCGGTCAGGCCGAGTTCGATCGCCCAGCGCTTCAGCGTGCCGTAGCGGGTGATCTCGTAATGCTCGACCGCCTGGGCCGCGGAGATCAGCCCGGCATCCAGCGCCGCCGTGTCCTTGAAGTCCTCCATGATTTCCTCGCCTTCGGAGACGATGCCCTCGATGGCGTCGCAGGTCTTGCCGCGCGGGGCCTTGCCGATGAGCTCGAAGACCTGCTGCAGGCGCTCGATCTGGGTCTCGGTTTCTTCGCGGTGCTTCTCGAAGGCAGCCTTCAGCTGCTCGGACTGCGCCGCGCGCTTCATCTTCGGCAGCGCCTTCAGGATCTTGCGCTCGGCATAGTAGATGTCCTTCAGCGTCTCGTGGAACAGGTCGTCCAGGGTCTTTTCCTTGGCCATATCAAACTCCTTTTCGGATGGGATGGGGCGCGAGGGGGATCGCCAGACAGAAACGGGATGCACGCACCGATGTTCCCTGCCGGGCGAAAGAATCCCCGAATCGGCTCAGGCGCAGGAGGAAAGAACGAGGACTCCGGCGAAGGTGAACAGACTCGCAGCAAGCGCGGCAACGGCGGCGAGGTAGGAGAGACGCCACAGGAACGGCCCGTGCGGGGGGACGCGAAACCGAACGGCAAGCACGGCGCCGACACCGAGATGCAGGGCAAGGAGCAGGATCAGCTGCGCCCGCTGCGCGGACAGGCCAGGAAGAAGCTCGACGCCTTCCCAACCGAAGCGGCAACCGACCGAAAGCATGGCGTAGAGCGCGACGAAGGCCGAAGCCCAGACCGCAAAGCCGGCGCCGAGGCCGAGCAGCGCCCGCCCGCTCACTGCCCCGCCTCCCCGCTGCCGGCGAGGAGCGCGAGCGCCAGCGGCGCTGCGAGCGACACGAGCCCGCTCCCCGCCGCATAGCGGTGCCAGAGCTGGCCAATCCGCAGGTCGAGGCTGCGGGCGGACGAGAGATAGCCGGACCCCGCCCGCCACAAACCGTAGCCGGCGAGAAGCGTGGCGATCGCCGCTCGCACGCCACCGTGGACGAAGATGACGAAGGCCGTGGCGTTGTGCGCATGCGCCGTGGGGTCAGGTCCGCCAAGCGCGAGGATGAGGAAAAGAAGCGTGGCCACGCCCTGGGACGCAAGGCAGAGCGCGAGCCACCCGGCAGGTGATCTGCTCACGCCGAGCCGCGAAACCGCCGCACCGCCGGCAAAGGCTCCAAAGGAGAGCAATCCGGCGCAGGCCGCGAGAAGCAAGAGGTTCGGTATGGCCGGAGCGGGTGGCGGCCAGCCCGGCGCGACGACCCAGAGGAACAGGGCTCCGAAGAGAAGCGACGCGAACAGTGTCGCCTCGGCCACGCAGGCGAAGACCATCGCCCACCAGGAGGGCGGCCTTTCGGTCTGCCAATGCGGCAGCGCTTGCTTGCCCCGTCCGACCGGAAGGAGGCTCATGTCCTGGCGCGCGCCGGTCCCGCGCGTCCATGCAAGGAAGGACGCGACGGTGAGCGCAAGGAAAACGAGCGAGAGCAGGTAGAACTTGAACAGGAGGCAGAGAACGAAACCGCCCGTCAAAAGCCCGCTCCAAAGCGGCAGGAACGTGCGCCGTGGCAAGACGACGATCGCATCGATCGCGCCCCCCGTCATTTCGACGCCGAGCGTCTCCAGCCAGCCGTTGCGCGCATGCGCGAGATAGCCTCGCCCGCCCGCGAGTGCGGCGCCCGCGCGCGACGGATCGAGCCTCTCGGCACGGTCGGTTACATGGGGAAGAGAGGCGAAGTTGTACGGCGCGGGCGGCGTCGGCATCGCCCATTCAAGGCTGCGCGCCCGCCAGGGATTGCGCCGGAACCGCCGGCCGAACCGAATCTGGACGACGAGATCGGCCACGAAAAGCGCAAAGCCTGCCGCCATCAGGAAGCCGCCGACGGAGGAGAGGAGGTTCAGCCAGTCCCACAGCGCCTCGGCGGGGTAGCTGTCGACCCGGCGCGGCATGCCGCGCAGGCCCGTCAGGTGCATCAGGAAGAAGGTGAGGTTGAAGCCGCCGAAGATCAGCCAGAAGGCCGCCACCGACAGCCGGTGCTCCGCGACCCGGCCGGTGAAGTGTGGCAGCCAGTAATAGGCCGCGGCCAGCATCGGGAAAACGAAGCCGCCGACGAGAACGTAATGGAGATGGGCGACGACGAAATGCGTGTCGTGCGCCTGCCAGTTGAACGGCACCATCGCCAGCATGACGCCGGTCAGCCCGCCGATGACGAAGACGACGAAGAAGCCGCCCAGATAGAGCATCGGCACGTCGAAGCGGGGTCGCCCCTGCGCGAGCGTCGCGATCCACGCGAAGATCTGCACCGCAGTCGGGATGGCGACGAGACCGCTCGCCGCCGAGAAGAAGGCGAGCGCCATGTGCGGGATGCCGACCGTGAACATGTGGTGGACCCAGAGCCCGAAGGAGAGGAACGCCACGGCAATGACGGCGAGGATGACGGCGCGGTACCCCACGAGCTCCCTTCGGGCGAAAGTCGGGATCATGGTCGAGATCACGCCGGCCGCGGGCAGGAAGATGATGTAGACCTCCGGATGACCGAAAAGCCAGAAGAGATGCTGCCACAGGAGCGCGTCGCCGCCGCGCGCCGGATCGAAGAAGGGCAGGTAGAAGGCGCGCTCGAGCTCGAGCAGGATCGAGCCCAGGATCAACGGTGGGAAGCCGAGCAACATCATGAAGGCGGTGACGAGCAGGTACCAAGCAAGGATCGGCATCCGGTCGATGCTCATGCCCGGAGCGCGCACCTTCAGAACCGAGACGGCGATCTCGATCGCCGCCGAGAGCGCGGAGATTTCGACGAAGGTGACGCCGAGGAGCCAGACATCGGCGTTGATTCCCGGCGAATGCGCGGAGGAGGAGAGCGGCGTATACATGAACCAGCCCTTGTCCGGGGCGACACCCGCCGCCATCGCCCCGATCAGGATCGCGCCGCCGAAGAGATAGCACCAGTAGCCGTAGGCGCTGAGCCGCGGAAAGGCCATGTCTCGCGCGCCGAGAAGCTTCGGCAGGAGATAGATTGCCAGCCCCTCGAACATCGGGATTGCGAACAGGAACATCATCACCGTGCCGTGCATGGTGAAGATCTGTCCGTAAAGTTCCGGGCCGACGAAGGCCGAGCCCGAGGTTGCGAGCTGCGCCCGGATGAGCATGGCGAGAAGCCCGCCGATCGCAAAGAAGACGAAGGCGGTCACCATGAAGCGTCGGCCGACGATCGAATGATTGACCGCCGAAAGCCGGGCCAAGCCGGGCGGCGTGTCCCAGATTGCCGACAGCTGGCGGTGCAAGCGGATCGGATTCACGGGCGGCCAATCGTTCATTCTGTGCCTCCGGTCTGGTTCGCCGCCGCCAGCAGTTCGGCGAATTCCGCTTCCTCTCGCGCCTCGACGATAAAGCGCATCGGCGCGTGGCCGGAGCCGCAATATTCCGCGCAGACGCCGCCATAGGTGCCAACCCTGTCGGCGCTGAGGCGGATGACGTTGACGTGACCGGGAATGGCGTCGAGCTTGCCGCCGAGCCGCGGGATCCAGAACGAATGGATCACGTCGGAGCTGACGAGCGCGACGTCGACGGGGCGGCCGACCGGAAGATAGAGCCGGTCCGTCGTCGTCTCGCCGCCGGGATAGCGGAATTCCCATGTCCATTGCCGCGCCACGGCTTCGATGCGAAGCTCCGCCGGCGCCTGCCCGGCGACGACCAGCCTCTCGCCGAGCGCGAGCGCGGCCGCAACGAGCGCGGTAAGCACGATGGACGGCAGAATCAGCCCGCCCCACAGGATCAGCCGCCGCGCGCCGAGTACACGCAATCCGGCCGGGCGAAAGAGCGCGGCGGCGAGCACGAGGGAGGTGGCTAGGAAGATCGCCGTCCCGCCGGCGAGCATTACCCGCCATAGCATCTCGGCGCCGCGGGCGGACGGCCCCGCGGGATCGAGCGCGGACAACGGTCCGGAGCAGGCGGCAAGAAGGACAGCAAGAGCGCAAAGGGTTAGCGGGCGGAACCAATGGCGGCTCCCGCGACTTCCTTGGCGAAGGAGAAGACGGCCATGAACGAGACGAAGGACACCGACAACCCGGTCATCGAGGAGGTCGCCGACGAGCCGATCGCCTCCGCCGTCGCCGTGGCCGGACACCCGCTCCATGCCATGAGCGTGCATTTCCCGATCGCGCTCGTCATCGCCACGCTCGGCTGCGACCTCCTCTACTGGTGGAGCGCCGACCCGTTCTGGGTGCGGGCCGGGCTGTGGTCGTCCGGCGTAGCCTTCCTCAGCGGCGTCGGCGCCGGCCTCGTCGGCACGGCCGAGCTGCTCCTCGTCTCCGGCATCCGCATCCGCGCCGCGAGCTGGACCCATGCCGTCGCCGCGGTGATGCTGGTCGCCGTGGCCGGAGCCAATTGGGGCGTGCGGCTTGCCGATCCGGAGGCGGTTCTGCCGCATGGGCTCCTCCTGTCGCTGCTTGCGACGGTCTTCACCGGTCTGGCGGGATGGCATGGAGGCAAGCTCGTCTTCGATCACGGCATCGGCCTCATCATCTCGGAACGGGAGTGAGGCCGGCGAGAAGCCGGCGCAGCCCGCCGGGCTCGGACAGAACCTTCGGCAGCAAGTCGGGGAGATCGGGCTTGGCGAGCACGAGAACGAGGATTGCCGTAACCGCCAGCAGTCCTGTCGTCGTCGCCGCCATCGCGCGGGAAGGCGGATAGCTGCCGTCCTCCTCGAACAGCCGGATGACGACCATCCCGGCAAGGATGTGCAGGGCGACCAGCACGCCGACCGCGAGAAGCTTCAGCGAGAACCATGGCAGGAAGGCCTCCCGCAGGAAGGCGAGGCCGATGCCGCTCGCAACGGCGAGAAAGGCCGCCGGAGAAATCACCGCGACGTAAACGAAACGCACCACCGCCTGTAGGCGGTGAAGGGCATCCTGGTCGGGAACCCGCTGGCGGCGGACAAAGAGGCTCGGGAGCATAAGGAGGCCGCCGGCCCAGAAGGCAATGGCGACGAGATGCACGCCCTTGAGCCAGAGCATCAGCCTGCCGCCCGCGCCGCGCGGCCGAGCCGCTCCGACAGGATGAGAAGCGCGGCCGCGAGATAGGGGAGCGCGGCGGGGACCCACATGATCAGCCCGGCCAGTTGCTGGTCCGCGAGCGGCGACAAGCCAAAGGCCTGCGTCGTCGAGAAATGCGGAGGATAGAGCGGCGTCGGCGCCAGCGTAAGGAGTGCCCCGAGCATCCCCATCTGGATCACGGTGGCGAGCAACCCGACCAGCGCCTCTCCCGTCCGCCTGGAGACGAGGACGCTGCGCCAGAGAAAGAAGGCGCTCGCAAGCAGCGTGAGCTGCATCGTCCAGTACGGCACGGCCTCGGAAATGGCCGCTGCATAGACCTGCGGCACGTGCCAGAACCACAGGATCGCGGCATGGAGAGCGGACAGCGCGCTGACGGACACCCTTTCCCGCGCGCCCTCACGCAGAGGAAATGCCAACGCGAGAAGCGGCGCCGCGACGGCGACGAGGAGAATGTGATGGGTTGCGCGGGCGGAGAACAGCGCGACGGTGAGCGCACAGAGCGGCGAGACGAACAGGACGAGAAGCACGCCAATCCCACCGGCCAGCGCCAGCCGGTTCCCGCGTCCGTATCCGGCCAGGTGGAAGGCAATCAGCCCCATGCACAGCGCAATCGCGACGGGATCGAAATTCCACGCGAGGAGAAGATCCTGCGGCGCCGGCGCCGCGCCGCAATAGGATTGATCCATCTCTCGGCGTCCCCTTGTCTCGAGCGTCCCGCCCTTTTCACTTTTCAATGAACGCGCGGATGCGCGCGCTTGTTCCGCGAGGCAGTCTGGCCTGCCGCCGCCGAGATTTCCGGCCGGGGCGGAACCAAGCCACAGACCACGCGTTCACCGAATTGTTGCCAATTCCGGATCATGCGAGGAGAGAGCGATGGAGACGCACGCAAGTGGCTGTCCCACCATCAGACATTCGGGCGTCCGCAAAGAGGTCGTCGAGCTCATCCCCGCACTGAGGGCCTTCGCCCGCACCTTNCACAAGAACGCCAACGACGTCGACGACCTGGTCCAGGAGACGCTGACCAAGGCGCTCGCCAATCTCGACAAGTTCGAGCCCGGAACGCGGCTGAAATCCTGGCTGTTCACCATCATGCGCAATACGTTCTACACACACGTGAAGAACAGCAAGCGCGAGGCGCCGGGCTCGGAGAACTGCGTTGCCGGGTCGGCCAATTGCGAGGCGACGCAGGACTGGTCGGTCCGCGGACAGGAACTCGCCGCCGCGCTCGCCAAGCTGCCGCCGCACTATCGCGAGGTTCTGATCCTTACCGCCGTGCTCGGCGAAAGCTACATCACCACGGCCGAGATCTGCGATTGCGCGATCGGGACCGTGAAGAGCCGGGTCAACCGCGCACGCCACATCCTCGCCGAGGAACTCGGCGAGCCGCTCTAGGCTTCGCTGTCCACCGTAAAGCCCCATGCGATCGCCGGGTCGGGAACAATCCCGTGCCCGGCCTGTTCTCCTTCGAGATCCTACCTTCGACGGGACCCGACGCCGTCGCCAAGCGGGAGGCGCTCCCGTCCGCACATGGAGAAGCAAATGACCGATGACCGAAAGACCGAGCTCGACAAATCCGCCGCTGCCGACCGCATTCACCGCGATGCCGAGCCGCAATTCGCGCGCACGCGCCNCGGCGCTGACAATAACGGAGTTGCGAGCGCGCGGCCGCGCGTGATCACCGGCTCGGACGATGCGACCGTCAACAAGTGGAAGGGAATCCGGAAGGATCCGCCGAAGGACTGGTCCATCAATTCCGACATCGGCACTCAGGGCGGCGCTGAAGGTCAGGACGAGAAGGGCGAGAAGCGATGACGAGATGGCTGATCCTCATTCTGGCGCTCGCGCCTCTGCTCACGGCTTGCGACGACGGCCGGCAGAACACGATCAANGATACGCCGCCGGACGGGTCCGGCCAGCCGGCTCAGGACGTCGAGCGGCAACCCGACAAGCCGAGCGGCAGCCAGGGAACCTGATTTCAATCGACCCAGCCGGAATCCAGATGGGAGTAACGCGAGTCGAATGGGCAAGAAATTTCCGGATAGATGAGAAACGGATACGCCTTGGCTACGCCATAGCCGTCACACCAAAATGGCCGGCGGTCCACTCGGGGAAGCCGCCGGCCGCTATGCTTTCGACCCGCGGCGGAGGGAGTAGGGAGGGGGACTGGTCCACCGCGGACAATGCCTCAACGCGGCTTTCCGGAAAAGGTTCCCTTCCCGCAAGCACAGGTCCAAACCTTAGGGGTTGCCAGTCAAGCCGGAGAAATTGGGTCCGGCGACTTCCGTTGGCGAATATGGTGGAGTCTCGTCCGATCCCCTTGATTGCCCGTGCGGATTGCGAAACGATGAATCCGGCTGGGCGCCGCACGGCAGCGTTACGGTGAAGATTGAGGCAGCGATGCAGCAGAAAAACCGGCCTGACGAGAAAACCGCGACCGACTGGCGGACGCATCCGCTCGACAGGGAACTCGGCGAACTCCTGCGCGAAATCGAGGACGAGCCGATCCCGGAGCGCCTGCTTGATCTGGCCCGCAAGCTCCAGACCGAGCTCGCCCGTCGCCGCCGGAAATCCTAGCTCCTTTTGCGCTTTTCCCGCGCCGCGCGGCGAACAAATCCTGCAACCCGCAGTTAGGCCTGCATCTCAGGAAAGGATGCACCATGGCCCGTACTCCGAAAGACGGCAGGACCGCACGGGAAGACGACTATCGCGACTATGACGCTCGCAACGTAGACAGCGGCTGGCCCTATGCCGACGAGGACGCGACCGGTTCGCCCGGGAACCGGCCCTACGGATCCGGCGAGGCCAATCCGGATCGCGCCGGCGATCCCGGCATGGAAGCCGCCGACGGGCCGGCGATCGAAAGTTCGGGTGAGGCGCCCTCGCCGGCCTCGGAACGGTCTTTCATGGATGACGACGCGCTGTCGGAACGAATATTCGAGGCGTTGCAGGCAGAGGCGTGGCTTGATGCCGGCGATGTGACTGTGCGCGTCAAGGAAGGCGTCGCCATCCTGTCCGGTTTCGTCGACACGCCGCAAGACCAGGCGGGCATCATCAATTTCGTGCGATCAATCCCCGACGTACGCGACGTTGTCACCGATCTCGCCACGCGCGGGGTCGACAGTTACATCCCGCGCGACAGCGACACCTGACCATCGGAAGCGGAGACGGAGGATGGATTGTGGATTGCTGCTTCCGCATCCGTACGCCAAAAAGCAAAGGGGCGGCTCTCGAGGCCGCCCATTTTCACATTGAATCCTTGCGCGGTCGAGACTTAAGGACAGTTGGCGATATAGCGACGGCCCGCGCGATCGCGGTAATAGCATTTGCCGGGCTCGTTCGCCCGTCCGATCAGGGCGCCGGCAACCGCGCCGACGGCTCCCCCGACCACGGCGCCGCCGACGTCGCCCGAGACGGCTCCGCCGATCGCAGCGCCCGTGACGCCGCCGATGGTCGCGCCCCGCTCCGTCGCAGTGCACGCCGAAAGGCCGACAACGGCCAAAACGAGAATGATTTTCTTCATGATCCGCTCCTGGTTTGAACCCTTCCCCAACCGGACGCGGATCGGATTGTTCCCGGATCGGCGAAGGCGTTCCGGAACAATCCTCCATCGAACCTGTTCGACGAGATTACCGACAGGAAGGAGGTTAGCAGGATGGACGAAACACCACGCCGCGGCGACGACAGGGATCGGGTCGAGCTGCCCGCCGGCAAGGCGCGGCAGGGCACGCGCTCGCCGCGCGTTCTACTCATTCTCC
>Ga0065721_10005506_pt1 | contig 13171 bp, 13 predicted proteins | sample Mesricmetagenome_FD_59108 | JGI IMG/M metagenome (GOLD analysis project Ga0065721, IMG submission 59108) | Mesophilic microbial community from rice straw/compost enrichment Sample: eDNA_1 v2 (version 2) | ecosystem: Engineered > Solid waste > Grass > Composting > Bioreactor | place: USA: Davis... | reverse complement strand
CTGCCCACCTACGCGGAATGGGTGCACATAGCAGGTGAGGCATTCAAGGAAAGCCAGCGAGTCAATGTCTATGACTCGAACAATCCTGCGCAGCAATGGCTCGCCGAGTATGCCCTGGAGGCGCAGCGCCAATCGGTCAGTGACCCGGCGCCCAAACTATTCGGTCACTATGGCAGCAATAAGGCGGGGGTCCAGGATCTGAACGGGAACGTTTGGGAATGGACCAATACGTGCAGCGCGCGGGTCTACTTGGGCGATGATGGCAAGAACGTGTTGCCCCCATCGGAAAACTGCGGCGTTCGCGTGGTGGCCGGCTCACACTACAGCCTGATTACCGACTTCATGCGCGACCCCAAGAGCGGGGCGTGCTCGGTGGGCATTCCCCCCGCCAACCTAGGTATTCGATTGGTCCGTGACGATGCCTGATGCGCACCTCAGCGCGCAGGTAGCGGCTTCTTCCCAGCCGGGGCTGTGTCCGGGGTTGCGCCTTCGGCCAGGCGGATCAGATCATCCACCTTGCATACCGTCACGCGCCTGCGACCCGTGTTGACCAGCCCTCGGTCTTTCCAGGCACTGAGCAGGCGGCTCACCGTATGGAGGGTGGTGCCTGTCATTTCGGCAATTTCCTGGCGGGTGATGGGAAAGTTGATGGACACGCCTTCCTCAGTTTGTTCGCCTGAAGAATCGATGAGTCGCAGGATGCATCGAGCTACACGCTGTTCCACTTCTTCCGTGGAGAGTTCCTGGATGCGTGTGTGAGCGTCCTGCAGTCGCTGACCTACCGTCTGCAAGGCGTTGAAGGCGAATTGTGGATTGCCGGCAATGAAACCATCCCACTCTGAGGATGGCCAGCTCAATACGATGCTTTCTTCGACGGCCAGGCAATTGGCCGGGTACGTTGGCCGACGCATGGCGCGTGCCATCCCGAAGACTTCTCCGGGCATCACGTAGCGCACGACGACTTGCTCTCCGTCTGGCGTGGTTTGCACCACCTTCAGGTGGCCATGCAACAAAACGAAGAAGTGAGTAGCGGGGTCGCCTTGCTTGAAGACGGCGTCGCCATTGTTGACGCGGATTCCACGAGCGATCGAGAGCACTGCGTCCAGCTCCTTGTCAGGCACTGCCCGAAAAAGATCAAGGTCCTTGAGCAGGGAGCGGGGGATGCTTGGGTTCATCGCCGAGTCCAGCGGATTCAGAGAGCCTCATTCTAGCATCGAGCGTGTGAGCGAATACGCGGCATTGCGTCCCAAAACAGCCCTCTTCGGGAAGAACGGAAATGGAGGCCGACTAGGGTAAACCCGGAAAACTTGATTCTGAATTTGTCGTGGCACAAAGAAGCCATCTCTCGCCTGGAGTGAAATGAAGCCATAGCAAAACAACACACACTCACATAGGGAGCTGTCATGCAAGTATTCCGTCCCACCCTTCTCGTCGCCGTCCTTGCTGCTGTCATGGGCGGAACCGCTTTCGCCGGCTCCATTGATCAGTTGCAGCGGGTGAAGGTCGACCTGGTCGCACCTCCGATGGTGCATGCCCATGAGCAAAAGGTTTCGGGTGATCCGCGGATTGTCGAGTTCAAGTTGGTTGTCGAAGAGAAGAAGATCGTGATCGACAACGAAGGGACCACCATGCAGGCGATGACCTTCAATGGATCGATGCCTGGGCCAACGCTGGTCGTCCATGAAGGCGACTACGTTGAAGTGACGCTCGCGAACCCCAAGACCAACAGCATGCCGCACAACGTGGATTTCCACTCTGCGACGGGGGCCTTGGGGGGCGCCAAGCTCACTAACGTGAACCCGGGCGAGCAGGCAACGCTTCGCTTCAAGGCTGATCGGGCGGGGACGTTCGTGTATCACTGCGCACCGGAAGGCATGGTGCCCTGGCACGTTCTGTCGGGCATGCACGGGACCATCATGGTCTTGCCTCGTGAAGGCTTGAAGGACGCCAATGGCAAGGAGCTCAAGTATGACCGGGCCTACACGATCGGTGAGTTCGATCTGTACATTCCTAAGGACGAGAATGGCAAGTACAAGGACTACTCGGCGTTGATCGAGAGCTATGGCGATACGGTGAAGGCCATGCGGACGCTGACACCCAGCCATGTTGTTTTCAATGGCAAGGTGGGCGCCTTGACGGGTGACAAAGCACTCAAGGCCAAGGTTGGCGAGACAGTGCTCATCATCCACTCGCAGGCCAATCGCGATACGCGGCCTCACCTGATCGGCGGTCATGGTGACTGGGTCTGGGACAACGGCAAATTCCATAACCCGCCATTGCGTGACATGGAAACCTGGTTCATCCCGGGCGGTGCTGCCGGTGCAGCGCTCTACACCTTCAAGCAACCGGGTGTATACGCCTACGTGAATCACAACCTGATCGAGGCATTCGAGTTGGGCGCGGCAGGGCACTTTGTGGTCGAAGGCGAATGGAATCACGACCTGATGACCCAGGTCCAGGCACCGCAGCCGATCGCTGACGGCAAGTAAACGAATACGGAGAAACTCATCATGTTCAAGCACTCACTCAAACTTGCTTCAGTTGCTGTGTTGATGGCCGGACTCGCGCCCGCCTTGGCGTCCGCCTCGGGCGAGGTGAACCCGGCCGGAGAGAAACTCTTCAAGTCCGCGTGCATTGCCTGCCATATGGCGGGCGTGGCGGGGGCCCCCAAAGTGGGCGACAAGGCCGCGTGGTCTGCGTTGGAGGCCAAGGGCATGGATGCCCTCATGCAATCTACGCTGAACGGCAAGAATGCCATGCCGCCGAAGGGGGCAACGCAGGCAGACGAGGCCACATTGAGGGCTGCAGTCGAGTACATGTTGTCGAAGTCAAGGTAGCAAATATGCGGTTGCCCTCCGGTGCATGACCGGGGGCAAGCGGCGAGGACCTTGCGGGAAAATCCTTATCTTGCAGGTCTACCCTCATCGTTACACTGGGCCCGATGCCACTGGCATGGGGCCTTTTTCATGCGGCGTTTGGGCCCCGCTTCCCGACCTATCCAAAGATAAGGGGCAACCAAACCATGAAGTCCATAAGTAAGACCCTGGCTTTTGCGACACTCGCTGTCTCCCTGTGCGTTACCACCGCAGTACAGGCGCGCGATCTGGTGATAGCGCTACGATCCGAACCCACATCCATGGATCCTCAGTTCCATTCGCTGACACCCAACACACAGTTGTCCGAGACCCTGTTCGATCCCTTGGTTCGCACCGATGCGGTCGCCAAGCCGGTNCCGTCGCTGGCCGAGTCATGGACCGTNGATGGCGATACCTGGACGTTCAATCTTCGCAANAACGTGAAGTTCTCGGATGGGACACCTTTTACGGCCGACGATGTCGTGTNCACCTACGAGCGTGTGCCCAAGGTACCCAACAGTCCNTCTTCATATGCCCTGTACCTGAGCAGTATCGACCGGTTGGAAGTNGTCGATCCGCATACGCTCAAGATCATCACCAAGGGCCCATCACCNGTCTTGCTGCCCAATTTGTCCATGGTCCCNATCATGTCCAGAAAGGCAGCGTCCGGCCCAGCNCCCGAGGGCAAGACCACGGTGGAACTCAATCGCGGCGACGGGTTGGTCGGCACGGGGCCATACAAGTTTGGTTCCTGGAAGCGCGGTGCCGAGATCGTCTTTGAACGCAATGAGCATTATTGGGGTGAGCCGCCCGCATGGGATCGCGTAGTCTACCGCCCCATTACCAACCCCGCGGCGCGGGTGGCCGCGTTGCTGGCCGGCGATGTGGATCTGATCGAGGATCCTCCTACCGATGACCTCCCCAAGCTCAAAGAGAACAAGAATCTGTATGTGCAGGAAACGCCCTCCGTCCGGGTCATCTACATTGCCTTGCTGCAGGGCGAGGAAGTACCGCCGGGCATGTCGGGTACCGACGGCAAGAACGCCTTGAACGATCGTCGTGTGCGGGAAGCATTGTCACTGGCCATTGATCGTCAGAGCATCGTTGATCGGGTCATGGGGGGGTCTGCCATGCCGGCCGCGAACCTGCTGGCTTATCCGGCCTTTGGCACGTCTGAAAAGTATGCGAAGGCCGCGAAGCCGGACGTCGAGCGTGCCAAGAAATTGATGGCGGAGGCGGGCTATCCCAACGGATTCACGATTTCGCTGGGTTCGCCTGCTGGGCGCTATACCAACGATCAGCGCATCGCGCAGGTCGTGGCCGCCATGTGGGCACGTATCGGCGTGAAGGCGAATGTCGAAACCATGGCGCCTGCCGTGTTCTTCAAGCAACGCAATGCGTTCGCATTCAGCGCGTACCTGGCGGGTTGGGCGGCCTCGTCGGGCGAGATGCTTAACCCCCTGAACTCTTTGGTGGTCACCAAACAGCCGGATAAGGGCCTCGGCACCACGAACTGGGCCCGGTACTCCAACCCGGAGGCAGACAAGATCGTGCTCGAAGCGTCGCGTACCCTGGACGACGACAAGCGCGCCAAGTTGCTGCAGGAAGCCAGCGCCATGATCATGGACGACTATGGCATTCTGCCGCTGCAGTTCGAAATGTCGGTATGGGCCATGAAGAAGGACATCCGATACGAAGGTCGCGCCGATCAAATGACGCTGGCGCAGGACATGACGCCGGTCAAATGAGCGAGTTCACGTGTTCGCGACGATTGTCCGGCGCATCCTCCAGACCGGCCTCGTAGTCCTGATCATGTCGGCGCTGGTATTTGCAGCGCTGTACCTGATCGGGGATCCGGTGCTCATGATGGCAAGCCCCGAGGCGACAGACCTCGAGCGCGAGGCCATTCGCCGGACTCTCGGGTTGGACCGGCCTTTGTGGGAGCAGTATGGCATCTTCCTCGCCAAGGCCGCGCAGCTCGATTTCGGCGATAGCTTCCTGACGGGCGAGTCCGCCATGCACCTGATCCTCGAGCGCATGCCCGCCACGCTTGAATTGGCCACCCTGGCAATGTTCATTTCCATGGTGGTCGGCATTCCGCTGGGCATTATTGCCGGGCTGAATCCCAACCATTTTCTCTCACGGAGCATCATGGGGGGATCAGTGCTGGGTTTCTCACTGCCCAACTTCTGGGTCGGCCTCATGCTGATCATGCTTTTCGCGGTCATGCTGGGCTGGCTGCCGGCGGGAGGCCGAGGGCCGGTCGAGCGGTTCGGGCCCATCAACCTCAGTCTGTTCAATTGGGATGGGTTCAAGTGCCTGATCCTTCCCTCCCTGACGATTGCCACGGCGAAATGCGCGTTGATCATTCGCGTGACACGTGCGGCAACGCGCGAATGTCTTCCGCAGGACTACATCCGGTTTGCGCGCGCCAAAGGCTTGCGTGAGCGCAGGGTGCTGGGCGTGCATCTGCTCAAGAACATCATGATTCCCATCGTGACCATCGGCGGCCTGGAATACGGCCAGGTTTTCGCCTTCGCCGTGGTGACCGAAACCGTGTTTTCGTGGCCGGGCATGGGCAAGTTGCTGATCGACTCCATCGTGAACCTGGACCGGCCCGTGGTTGTCGCCTACCTCATGCTGACCGTGGTGTTTCTTGCCATGTTGAACTTGGTGGTCGACATTGCCTATACGGTGCTGGATCCCCGGGTCAGATTGGGAGGCGCAACATGAGCCAGGTTATCGAGCCCGTCCACGACGCTGCGGTCGCGCCGACACTGCGAGCTCCCGTCGACCGTTGGCGCCGCTTTCGCCAACAGTTTGCGTCGAGCACCGTGGCCATGGTGGGTCTCTTCGTGTTGGTGCTGGTGATCCTGGCTGCCGTGTTCGCTCCCTGGCTGGCGCCCCAGAATCCCTTCGATCTCGCTACCCTCGATATTCTGGATGCCAAGTTGCCGCCGGGGAGCAAGAACTTTGATGGGAGCCTGACGTATTGGCTCGGTACAGACGGGCAGGCCCGCGACATACTGTCAGCGATTCTGTATGGGATGCGGATCAGTCTGTTCGTTGGCTTCGTCTCGGTATCCTGCGCCTTCCTGATTGGGGCGGTGGTTGGTTTGGTGGCCGCTTATTTTGGCGGCCGCATGGACGCGTTGCTGATGCGCTTGGTCGACATGCAGTTGTCCTTTCCTTCGATCCTGGTAGCACTCGTGTTGCTGGCCGTCCTGGGCAAGGGCGTCGACAAGGTGATCATCGCGCTCATCGTGGTGCAGTGGGCATATTTTGCGCGGGCTGCTCGGGCGGCGGCCATTGTCGAGCGCAACAAGGAATATGTCGAGGCGGCCCGTTGCATGGCGCTGAGCTGGCATCGCATTCTCTGGAGGCACGTATTTCCGAACTGCATTCCACCTTTGATGGTGATCGCCACCATCGACCTTGCGCATGCCATTGCGCTGGAAGCTACGCTTTCGTTTCTGGGCGTCGGGGTGCCGGTGACTGAACCGTCACTGGGCATGCTGATCTCCAACGGCTTCGAATTCCTGCTGTCTGGAACCTACTGGATCTGTTTCTTTCCCGGCATTGCGCTGGCCATCGTTGTCGTAGCCATTAATCTGGTCGGAGATCACTTGCGCGACATCCTGAATCCACGCAATGAGGTGTAGGCCATGAGTCCTATCGAATCGGGGCATGGCGGCGACTTGCTGCTCGATGTGCAGGGTCTGAAAACGTGGTTCTACACCCGCGATGGCATCGTCAAGGCCGTCGATGGGGTCTCATTGCAACTGAAACGTGGAGAGATCCTGGGACTTGTGGGTGAATCGGGTTCGGGCAAGAGCGTGACCGGCTTCTCCATCATGGGGTTGGTCGGTGAACGGGGCAAGGTGCACGCGGAATGCATACGATTTGATGGCGTGGACCTGCTCAAGGCGGATGCCGAACAGATGCGTCGCTTGCGGGGAGGCCGCCTGGCAATGATCTTCCAGGATCCGATGATGACACTCAATCCGACCCTGCGCATCGATACGCAGATGATCGAAGCGGTCCAGGCCCATGACCAAGTCTCGAAAAAGGCTGCGCGCGATCGCGCATTGCAGGTGCTGAAAATGGTGGGTATCCCGGCGCCGGAAGATCGGCTGAAGGTGTATCCCCATCATTTATCCGGCGGGATGAGGCAGCGCATCGCCATTGCCATTGCCTTGCTCAACGGACCGAAGCTGATCATCGCGGATGAGCCCACTACCGCACTCGATGTCACGATCCAGGGACAGATCCTGTACGAGGTGCAGAAGCTGTGTCGTGAGATGGGAACGGCGCTCATCTGGATCACTCATGATCTCGCGCTGGTCTCCGGGCTGGCGGACCGTATGGCCGTGATGTATGCAGGGCGCATTGTGGAATGTACGGGCACAGAAACCTTGATCACGCATGCGCAACATCCTTACACGCATGGGTTGATGGCGTCGATTCCGTCTCTTGAAACACGTGGCCATCCGCTGTTCCAAATCCCCGGCTCTACACCATCGTTGTTGAGTCTTCCTCAGGGGTGCCCGTTTCGCAATCGTTGCTATCGCGCCGATGCGCAATGTACCTACTCGCCGGATTTGTTACCGGTCGGGCCTGGCCACGAAGTGAGTTGCTGGCATAGCGGGGTGCGCCATGAGTGATGTGCTGGAAAAGCGCTCCACCATGCCGGTTGATAGGCGGGGGCATTGCGCTTCAGGCCCTCCCATCCTTCGGGTGGAGGGCCTGAAGCGCGACTATGCGCAGCCTTCCGATCTAATCGACCGTATTGGGCGTCGTTTGCAGGGGAAGGGCAAACCGCCCCTGGTGCGCGCCGTGATGGGTGTCGATCTGGACGTCTTCCATGGGGAAGTCCTGGCAGTCGTGGGCGAGTCCGGTTGTGGCAAGACGACCCTAGGCCGTATGCTGGCCGGCATCATTCCGCCCACTGCCGGCCGAATCGAATATCAAGGACAGGACATCGCGGCGATGTCTGCACAAGATCGTCGCCGATATGAACTCGGCGTGCAGATGATCTTCCAGGATCCCTTTTCTTCATTGAATCCGCGCATGAGGGTGCGTGACATCATCGGCGAGGCGCCTGTAGTCCACGGGATTGTCGGCCGACGTGAGGTCGACGACTACGTATCCGAGCTACTGACCAAGGTCGGCCTTGACCCGGACTATCGCGAGCGTTATCCCCACCAGTTCTCGGGGGGGCAACGACAGCGCATTGGCGTTGCCCGTGCCTTGGCGCTCAAACCCAAGGTCATTGTCTGCGATGAGGCCGTGGCCGCTCTGGACGTATCCATCCAGGCCCAGGTTCTGAACCTTTTCATGGACCTTCGGCGCGACTTTGACCTGACCTACGTTTTCATCAGCCACAACCTGGGCGTGGTCAGCCATATCGCCGACCGGGTGGCCATCATGTATCTCGGTCGCATTGTCGAACTCGCCTCGGCCGAGCAGGTCTTCTCGCAGGCTGCACACCCTTATACGCACGCTCTGCTGAAGGAATTGCCGCGTCTGTCGCCGGGTAAGCGCCGCTTCGATCCCATTGTGGGGGAGCTGCCCTCGCCAGCGAATCCTCCTGCGGGCTGTGCGTTCCATCCGCGCTGTCCCAAGGTCATGGAACGATGCCATGACGATCGGCCTTTGCTGCAGGGCATCGGGCCCGGGCATCAGAGTGCCTGCCATCTGAATGAGGTCATGCCGGGCATGGAAATGCCTGTCGCGACCCCCCGATATTTGAAACGCACAGTAGAAGGTAGAGAATGAAATTTGCCGATTCTGATTTTGAACCGTATCGCCTGCTGACCCCAACTGTCGAAGCCATTCCTCTTGTCTGCGATTCACCTCATAGTGGCAGCACGTACCCCGCTGACTTCCAGACCATCCTGCCTGCCTCCATACTACGGTGGGCGGAAGACGCCCACGTCGACGCATTGTGGTCGTCCGTCCCACAGCACGGCGGGTCGTTGTTATGCGCGGAGTTCCCGCGCAGCTATGTAGATGTGAATCGGGATCTCGACGACATCGACCCAAATATCCTGGCAGAGCCGTGGACGTCCGAAGTGCGACCGACCGAAAAATCACGCCTGGGGTATGGGCTTTTCTGGCATAGCGTCAATGGCCATGCGATGTATGACCGCAAGCTTTGGGTCGGCGAGCTTGAGAACCGGATCAGCAGCTATTACGAGCCTTACCATGCCGCCTTGTGGCGCCTGATCGAGGCAGCGGTCGAGGAGTTCGGTTCGGTCTGGCATCTCAATCTGCATTCCATGCCCTCGAATACCTATTCCGCCCTGCAAGACCATTCAGGGAAAGAGCTCGCAGACTTCGTATTGGGCGACCGCGACGGCACCACTTGTGATCCCACGCTGACGGGCATCGTTGAAGACTATCTGGTCGGTTGTGGCTATACCGTTGCGCGAAACGAACCCTTCAAAGGGGTCGCCCTGGTGGCGCGCATTGGTCAGCCTTCGGAGGGCCGTCATAGCCTTCAGATCGAAATCAATCGGCGCCTCTACATGAATGAAAGCACTTTTGAAAGGAACGCAAACTACCCGGCGCTGCAGGCCCATCTCGATGGGCTGTTGGCCCACCTCAGGGAGTTCATCAAGGGTCTGTTGTAGAGGAGCCCGACATATCGAGATAGGCGCCCTCTGAATGGAGCTGGTCTTCGGCGAAGCCCAATGCACTGAGCGCTTGCTGACCGGAGCGCCCAAGGAGCCGGTTGGCGAGCGCTTCGACCAGTACGATGGCAGGCGCCACCGAGGGAAAAAAGCCCGAGGTTTCCGTGGGGAATTCCAGGACGACTTCGGCATTGAGGGCGATGGGGGCGACTTTGCTGTCGCAGATGACTACGCTGCGGCAGCCGCGACGGCGGGCGGCCTCGGCCACCCGCATGGCTTCCTGTGAGTAGGGCGCGAAGCCCACGATGACCACGGCGTCATCGGCTTCCATGGCTCGCATCTCGAGTTCGAGCAGGCCTGCTTCGCCCCGTATGAGGCTCACGGAATTCCGAAACAAGCCGTATAGGTAGTGAAGAGAATAGGCTGCCGCGTACGATGCCCTGAAACCGGCGATGTGCACGTGTTTCGAGCGCGTAAGGAGTCTTGCCGCCTCATTGAGCGCCCCTTCGTTCAGCTCTTCAAGCAGGCGCAGATTGCTGGTCTGCACGGCGATGTGCCGGCTTAACTGCGCGCGGGAGCTGCGCTTCTGCAACAGGTCCCGGGCCTGATCCGTGTAGCGGCGGGGGTGCTGGTGCAGGCTGCGCACGAATACCTGACGCAGGGATTCCCACCCATCATAGTGCAGAGACTGCGCCAGGCGCACCATGGTGGCCGGCTGCACGCCTGCATTGGCTGCGACGCGCCGCATGGATTCGACAGGCACTTGCTCTGGATGGTCGATGAGGTAGCGTACTGCGATTTGGAATTGGGGGCTCAATTGAGCGAACCGCTCCCTTACCAAAGCGACCAGTTCATCCAGGGAATGAGGTGCCTGTGGTTTCTTGGCCATGAAGGTGGAAGAAAGTCGTTAAGGACCGATGCATTATATTGATTTGCGTGTTGCAAGGGTATAGATTACTGAAACGATTGTTGAAACCCCTCTATCTGCTAGAGCATTCTATCGCTTTCACGCCATGACACATGTATTTCATCGCAATCCGCGCCAGGCTCTCGAAGTCGTCGTGCGCGGCGAAGGTATCCGCCTCTTCGACCGGAACGATCGCGCGTATATCGATGCATCGGGCGGCGCTGCCGTGTCCTGTCTAGGACACGGTCATCGCGAAGTGATCGACGCCATCAAGAAACAGCTGGACGAAGTCGCTTACGCCCATTCCTCGTTCTTTACGACAGAAGCGTGCGAAACGCTGGCGGATTTTTTGACTGATCGCGCACCCGGCGACCTCAATCACGTTTATTTCGTGTCGGGCGGGTCGGAAGCCGTCGAGGCGGCTCTGAAGCTCGCCCGTCAATACTTCGTCGAGATTGGTCAGCCCACCCGCCGACATTTCATCGCCCGTAGGCAGAGCTACCACGGCAATACGTTGGGGGCCTTGGCGATCGGCGGCAACGTGTGGCGTCGTGAACCGTTCCTGCCCTTGCTCGTACCCGCTCATCATGTGTCGCCGTGTTATGCCTATCGCGACCAAGGCGAGAACGAAACCGCCGAACAGTATGCTCAACGCCTGGCTGACGAGCTCGATGCCCAGATCCAGAAGCTGGGTGCGGAGAACGTAGCGGCGTTTGTTGCAGAGACGGTTGTCGGGGCTACCGCTGGCGTGTTGCCGCCGGTGGGAGGCTATTTGAAGAAGGTACGCGAAGTCTGCGATCGACACGGTGTGTTGCTGATTCTGGACGAAGTGATGTCTGGAATGGGGCGTACCGGCCATCTATTTGCTTGTGCAGAAGACGGCGTTGCCCCAGACATCATCACCATCGCGAAGGGGTTGGGCGCGGGCTACCAGCCCATCGGCGCGATGGCGGCAAGCAGCCGAATCTATGATGCCATCGTCGGCGGCAGCGGTTTCTTCCAACATGGGCACACCTATATGGGTCATGCCACGGCCTGCGCTGCCGCATTGGCGGTACAGCGCGTCATTGAGCGTGATGGGCTGCTCCAAAACGTTCGCGAGCGCGGCGAGCAGTTACGCGCCTCATTGCGTCGTGAACTGGGGGCTCACCCCAATGTCGGCGATATCCGCGGCCGCGGGCTGTTCGTCGGGGTGGAGTTCGTGGCCGACAAGGCGAGCAAGCGGCCGCTCGACCCATCGTTAAAGACCCATGCCGTGCTGAAGAAGCGTGCGCTCGAGAACGGACTCATGATCTATCCCTCCGGGGGCACCGTAGATGGCTCCACGGGCGATCACACTTTGCTCGCGCCCCCCTTCATTTGTACCGAGGCCGACATCGAGGAAATCGTCGACAAGTTCGCGACTACGGTTCGGAGCGTGCTTCCGGCGGCGTGAACCACACGGTGACATTCCCCTTGATGTAGAGGGGAATGGGCCCCCCGTGGGGGGCGATCATGCGATGCACGAGGGTCATCGGCCGACTGGCATCCAGGCCGTTGAAGGCATCGGTATTGAGATGGCCCCCCACGATGTCGACACAGCGGGTTGACGCATCCCAGCACAGGGAAGTCTGCACCGAGGCGTTGCCCGCATAATGGCGGTTGGCGTAGACCCTCGTGATACGTGAGCCGTCGGGCACCCACTGGAGTGTCGGGGCGTAGGTGACCGTCCGGGTCTGGCCCGCGTTGTGCAGGCCGCCGCTGGTTGCGGCCCGCGTCCAGGCTTGTTTTGCCGAAGCAGCCGAGGAGCCGTCACCTGGGCCTTGGGCGCCCGCAAGGCCGACGCACAGGGCGAATACGAGGCCGGCCATTACGGTGCAGGCCCGCAATCGGGTCAATCGCGTTTCCACAATACGTCGCCCGTGCCGGCGTGACGGTTCAGGCTTCGGGCGAGCACGAAGCAGAGATCGGAAAGCCGATTGAGGTATTGGCGGACCAAGCCCGAGGAAGGGGGACGGCCCGCTTCCATGTCGTGGCGTTCAAGGGCGATCACCGACCGCTCCGCACGGCGACATACGCTGCGCGCGAGATGTGCGTACGAGGCGGCACGCGAGCCGCCGGGTAGGATGAACTCCTGCAGTTTTCCCAAGGGAGCATTGAATTCGGCGATGGCGGCGTCCATCGCCGCGACATATTGGTCCTTGACGGCCGTATGACCCGGAATGCAGAGCTCTGCACCGAGATCGAAGAGCTCGTTCTGGATGCGCCTAAGCAGGGTATCGATCGCGTCGGGCAGAGGCTCGCAGCGCAGAATCCCCAGGACACTGTTCAATTCGTCAACGTCGCCCAATGCGACGATGCGTGGGTCATCCTTTGGGACGCGCGATCCGTCGCCGAGGCCGGTGGTGCCGTTGTCGCCCCCACGGGTGGTGATGACGGAAAGTCGTGTGGCCATACTGTGTGTCGCCCCGTTTCAATGGAAACCCGCGACGCACGAATCGCGGTATGCTGGATGAGATCTGCCAAGGAGTTTATCGCATGTACAGAAGTCGAAGCATACGTTCTGCAGTGGCTGCAGCGCTGGCCGTGACGGCATGCTATACCGTGACGGTACAGGCGCAGGCGCAGGAAGGGAGTGGGTCGGGCGAGGTCCGCCGAATCGATCCGCAAGCAGGGAAGATCACCATCAAGCATGGGGCCATCTCGGAACTCGACCTTCCCGCTATCACGCTCGTGTATCTCGTCGATTCTAAGTTGCTGACTGACCTGAAGCCGGGTGATCGTGTCAAGTTCAC
>Ga0065721_10006998_pt1 | contig 13172 bp, 12 predicted proteins | sample Mesricmetagenome_FD_59108 | JGI IMG/M metagenome (GOLD analysis project Ga0065721, IMG submission 59108) | Mesophilic microbial community from rice straw/compost enrichment Sample: eDNA_1 v2 (version 2) | ecosystem: Engineered > Solid waste > Grass > Composting > Bioreactor | place: USA: Davis... | reverse complement strand
AATCGCAACGACGGCGCGCACGGAGTGACGCGCCCTACCTTTCCGCCTCTGAATTCGTGTTCATTAGTGTCCATTCGTGGTTAAACAATTTCAGCTATGCACTTATCTCCTCGTGAACTCGATAAACTGACACTGCATCAGGCGGGTTTTCTCGCACAGAAACGCCTCGCGCGCGGCGTGAAGTTGAATCATCCCGAAGCCGTCGCGCTCATCGCGACTGTATTGCTGGAATTTATTCGCGACGGAAAAAGTGTCGCCGAGTTGATGAATCTGGGGCGGCAGTTGTTGGGACGAAATCAGGTCATGCCCGGCGTGCCGGAAATGATTTACGACGTGCAGGTCGAAGGCACGTTTCCCGACGGTTCAAAACTCGTCACGGTGCATCATCCGATTGCCAGGGAAAACGGCGATTTGAAACTCGCGCTCCACGGCAGCTTCCTGCCTGTGCCGGATGTTTCGCTTTTCGCACCCGCCGTCGCCGAACCAATTCCCGGCTCAACGGAAATCAAAGACGGCGAGATCGAACTCAATGCCGGTCGCACCACGATTGAATTACCAGTCACCAATCTCGGCGACCGTCCGATTCAAGTCGGCAGTCACTATCATTTCATCGAGACGAACGGCGCGTTGAAGTTTGATCGCGCCGCTGCTTACGGTAAACGCCTCGATATTCCGGCGGGCACAGCCGTGCGCTTTGAACCCGGCGAAACCAAGATGGTGAAGCTCGTTGAGATCGCCGGCAAGAAAGTCATTCGCGGCGGCAACAACCTCGCGAGCGGCAAAGTTTCCGCTGCCGGAAAGAAAGCTGCGATGAAGCGGGTGAAGCAGAAGGGATTTGCCAGCACTTAAAATGAAACACTTCGTTTCCATCCTTTGCTCACTCAGTCTGCTATGGCTTGCTGGATGTGCTTCGCTTTCAACCGATCCAAAGCTCGTTGGGACTTACCGTGCTGAGAACTCGGAAGAATTGATTTTCATCTCCGATGGACGTGTCTTTCACGCTCAAACTGTTAATGGAAATGAAGAGCGATCCTTTCTTGGTTATTATTTTGCCAGCAGCAATAACCCATTCCGTCTGGAATTTGCTGGTCCTGACACGTCTCCATTTATTGGAACGACTTTCCAATTAAGCGAAGATGGTTCAACTGTAACTGCGAGCTGGGATAACTTCCGCAAACCAAAGGATGCGTGGCAGGTCACATATCACAAGACTGCCCAAACCAATTAGGACGCCCATGAGCCACAAAATGAAACGCGCCCATTACGCCGACATGTTCGGCCCGACCACCGGTGACAAGGTCCGGCTCGGCGACACTTCGCTCATCGCGGAGGTCGAGAAGGATTTCACCGTCTATGGCGACGAATGCAAATTCGGCGGCGGCAAAGTCATCCGCGAAGGCATGGGCCAGGCCGCGGGTGTCGGCGCGAAGGATGCGCTTGATTGCGTCATCACCAACGCGCTCGTGCTCGATCACACCGGCATTTACAAAGCCGACATCGGCATCAAGAACGGCCTTATCTCCGGCATCGGCAAGGCGGGCAATCCCGACGTGATGGCGGGTGTGACCAAAGGGATGATTGTTGGCGTCACGACGGAAGTTATCGCCGGCGAAGGGTTGATTCTCACGGCGGGCGGGCTTGATACACACATCCATTTCATCTGTCCGCAACAAGCGCACGAAGCCATCGCCGCCGGACTCACAACGATGGTTGGCGGCGGCACTGGTCCAGCCGTCGGCACTTGCGCCACGACTTGCACGCCCGCGCCGTTTTATTTCCAGGCGATGTTGCAAGCGGTGGATTCTCTCCCGCTCAACTTCGGCTTCACCGGCAAAGGCAACACCGCCATGCCCGCCGGTTTGCCGGAGCAAATTGCCGCCGGCGCCATCGGTCTGAAGCTCCACGAGGACTGGGGCACGACGCCTGCCGCGATTGACTGCTGCCTGAGCATGGCGGACAAACACGATGTGCAGGTGACGATTCACACGGACACGCTGAACGAATCCACGTTCGTCGAAGGCACAATTGCCGCCTTCAAAGGACGCACGATTCACACCTATCACAGCGAAGGTGCGGGCGGCGGTCACGCGCCGGACATCATCCGCATCTGTGGCGAGCCGAACGTGCTGCCGAGTTCCACGAACCCGACGCGGCCATACACGGTCAACACGATTGACGAGCATCTCGACATGCTCATGGTGTGTCATCATCTCGATCCGAATTTGCCGGAGGACGTGGCGTTCGCGGAAAGTCGTATTCGCGGCGAGACCATCGCAGCGGAGGATATTCTGCACGACATGGGCGCGATCAGCATGATGAGTTCGGATTCGCAGGCGATGGGCCGCATCGGCGAAGTTATTACGCGCACCTGGCAAACTGCGGACAAAATGAAACAACAGCGCGGTCGGTTGCCGGAAGAACGGGGCGACAACGACAACGTCCGCATCAAACGCTATCTCTCGAAATACACGATCAACCCCGCCATTGCGCACGGAATGGCGCATGTGATTGGTTCGATTGAAGTCGGCAAACTCGCTGACCTCGTGCTGTGGAAACCTGCGATGTTCGGCGCGAAACCCGAGATGGTGATCAAGGGCGGATTCATCGCCTGGGCGCAGATGGGCGATCCGAATGCGAGCATTCCGACGCCGCAACCGGTTTACATGCGACCGATGTTCGGCGCGTTCGGTCGCGCGATCGGTGCGACGAGCATTGCGTTTGTGAGTCAACTCGCGAAGAAGGCGAACGTCGGCAAGGCCTACGGTCTGACGAAACAGGTTGTCGCCGTGAAAGGGTGTCGCAAAGTGGGCAAGAAGGACCTGAAGTGGAACAACGCGATGCCGAAGATTACGGTCGATCCGGAAACGTACGAAGTGCGGGCGGACGGCGAATTGCTGAAGTGTGAGCCGGCGAAGGTGTTGCCGTTGGCACAGCGGTATAATCTTTTCTAGTCTGTAGCAGCCGACGTGAGTCGGTTCAAACTGATGTCTCGCGCCAGCAAAAAAGTAAGTTTCCGCACGTCGGCTGCCACAAACGATGACACTCGCCCTCACCCCGGCCTTCTCCCCCAAGAGAGCGTCGGGGTGAAGGCGAATGATGTTTCCGAAGGCAAAATTTTCGCACCTGATTTCCTCATCTGGCAGTTGATGGACTCCGCGTTTCCGACGGGTGGGTTTGCGCATTCGTCCGGATTGGAAGCGGCTTGGCAACATGGCGAAGTACGTGGACGCAACGAATTGGTTTTATTCATTGAAGCGAGTTTGGAACAACTGGGTTATGCGGCGCTGCCATTTGTGATAGCGACGTTTGATGCGCCGGAAAAGTTGCGTGAGGTTGATCAACTCTGCGACGCCTTTACAACGAATCACGTCGCGAATCATGCGAGTCGGTCGCAAGGTCGGGCATTTCTCACGGCGGTGGAACGTATCTTCTTGGAGCGCCGGCCTCCGGTCCGGCTCGATGCTGAAGAGATACAACAACGCGCCGGTTCGGAGATCGACGCTCCGTTCGCCCATTTTGCGCCGGTGTTTGGCGCGTGTTTACGGCGACTCGATGTTTCTCGCGAAACCGCCGCGCGAATGTTTGTTTTCAATCAATTACGCGCTGTTCTTGCTGCTGCCGTGCGTTTGAACATCGTCGGGCCGATGGAAGCGCAGAAACTTCAGCACCGATTTTCGTCTGATGCGGAACGGGTGCGAAAACGCTGCGAGAACCTGTCGCTCGATGAGATTGCCCAGACCGGGCCACTGCTGGATTTATGGCAAGGCGCGCAGGATCGGCTTTACTCCAGATTGTTTCAAAGTTGAAACCACCAATGAACACGAATCCACAGGAATGAAAAGACAGCCACAAAAGCAACCGGCTAACGCAAAAAATCGGGCTTCGTGTTCATTGGTGTCCCTTCGTGGTTAAATTCATTATGAGAATCCTCCTTCATCAACACGGTCACGCTGACAGTCCTGGTCATTTTCACGAACGCGAACTCCCGCTCGATCGCGATTTCACGAAACGCGCGTTCACGGTCGGCGTTGGCGGGCCGGTGGGCAGTGGCAAAACTGCGTTGCTGCTGCAGCTTTGTTTGAAATTGCGCGACAAGATGAACATTGCCGTTGTGACGAACGATATCTTCACGAAAGAGGACGGCGAGTTTTTGACCCGGAATGGCGCGTTGCCGGCGGAACGGATTCGCGCAGTGGAAACAGGTGGTTGTCCACACGCGGCGATTCGCGAAGACATCTCCGCAAACCTGCTCGCACTTGAGGAACTGCACGCCAGGTTTAAGCCGCAACTGCTGTTCATCGAATCCGGTGGCGACAATCTTGCGGCGTGTTTCAGTCGCGAGTTGGCGGATTTTACGATTCAAGTAATTGATGTCTGTGGCGGCGACAAGATTCCGCGCAAAGGCGGTCCGGGTATCACGCAAAGTGATTTGTTGGTCATCAACAAAACGGATTTAGCGGCGGGTGTCGGCGCGGATTTGCAGGTGATGGAACGCGACACTAAAAAAATGCGCGGAAACGGACCTTTCGTTTTTGCGCAGGTGAAGAATGGCGTGGGCGTGGATGAGATTGTTCATGAAATCATCCACGCATGGCAGCACGCCACCGGCGTAGCGCATTAACGCCGGGAGCGCCGGTCTCCTGACCGGCAGGTCGAATCAATGTTGTGACGAATGTCGGAGCGATGGCTGGAGCAACATCAGCGCTGCGTGATTTGGTAGCCTTTGGCTTGTAGCAGGTCCACGACGCTGCCTTTGCCAATCAGATGAGCAGCGCCGACGATGATGATCGCGTCTTTCTCGTCGTGCAGAAGTTTTTCCGTTTTCTCAATCCATGCCGCGTTACGATCCAGCAGGAACTTCTTCAGCATCGCCGGATATTCGCGGAATGAGTCCACAACCAGTTTATCCAGCGCGGCGGTGTCGCCCGTGCGCCACGCTTGAGCGAGGTCGGCGAATTGTTTCTTCCACACGCTCATGTCGCGCATGGCCTGGCCAAGAAATTCTTCGCCTTCGTGATTGTCGAGACTTGTCAGCAGGTTGATCTGAAAATCCGGTGGTTCGAAGTAATCCACCTTTTTGCCATCGGCAACGGCGCGTGAGTAAAAATGTTTATCCACACCGTTCTGCACATCGAATCCTTCTTTCTGCAATTCCATCAACAGCATCGTCATCGCGGCCATCCAGGGTTTCATCCGGTCGATTACCTCCAGACTGAGAAAAGACGATTGTAAATTCGACGCGAGCAGCGAGTAAGTGGCGGGCGACAAATTCTTTTTCAGCGATTCGCCTTCGGGATACATCGCTTTGGCGGCGAGCTTGAGCGCGAGAGCAGGGGATTGCACCGCCTTCATGTCGGTTTCAAAGACCGCGATGGAGGAACGCTTAAAGGCGGATTCGAATACTTCCGGCAGCGGATACATATCGTCGCGCATGAGATGCATCGAGCCGACCAGAAACACGGTGTTGCTCGCGCCTTTGACTTCCCAGAGACAATGATTGGTAGCGGCATTTGTTGCCGCAGCGACGGGTATTTGCGCCAGAATCGGGGCAATTAATCCGATGAAGAGAACGGCCAGCAGGCGAGGCGATTTCATGACTGGAGAGTAACCCGTCAATGCTATGTGGCGAGTGGAAACTTGATTGCGAATTCGTCACGATGCGACGAATGCCACAATGAAAAAAAGCGCGGCCAGTTGTCTGGCCGCGCTGTGATTATCTCGGTTCCTCTGAACTGTTCGGACAGCGAACGGATCTTAGTAATCCATGCCGCCCATGCCGCCAGGGCCGTGACCGGCAGGAGCCGGTTTTTCCTTCTCCGGAAGCTCGGTGATCAAGCATTCCGTGGTCAGGAGCAGGCCGGAGATAGACGCGGCGTTCTGCAACGCAGTGCGCGTGACCTTCTTCGGATCGACAACGCCCGCTTTGACGAGGTCTTCGTATTCGCCAGTGGCGACGTTGTAACCTTCGTTGCCTTTGCTCTTCTTGACCTTGTCCACGATGACGCTGCCTTCTTCACCGGCGTTCGCGGCCAACGCGCGGAGCGGAGCTTCCACCGCGCGCTTGATGATGCTGATGCCGATGTCTTCGTCTTCGTTCGCTCCCTTGGTGGCTTCGATCGCGGTCAGGGTGCGCAGCAACGCTACGCCACCGCCAGGTACGATGCCTTCTTCGACGGCCGCACGGGTGGCGTGCAACGCGTCTTCCACGCGGGCTTTCTTCTCCTTCATTTCGGATTCAGTCGCCGCGCCGACATTGATGACGGCCACGCCGCCGGCGAGCTTCGCCAGGCGTTCCTGCAATTTCTCGCGGTCGTAATCGCTCGTGGTTTCGGCGATCTGGCGGCGGATTTGATTCACGCGGCCCTGGATCTCCGAGGACTTGCCGCTGCCTTCAACGATGGTGGTGTTTTCTTTGTCCACCACGATGCTCTTGGCGCGACCGAGGTCTTCGAGCTGCACGTTCTCGAGCTTGATGCCGAGGTCTTCCGTGATGCATTTGCCACCGGTGAGGATGGCGATGTCTTCGAGCATCGCTTTGCGGCGATCACCGAAGCCCGGAGCTTTCACGGCGCAGACGTTGATCGTGCCGCGGAGCTTGTTCACAACGAGCGTCGCGAGCGCTTCGCCTTCGACTTCTTCGGCGATGATCAACAGCGGCTTGCCGAGTTTGGCAACCTTTTCGAGGATCGGGAGCAGGTCCTTGAGGGAGCTGATCTTCTTCTCGTAAATGAGGACGTACGCGTCATCCAACTTCGCTTCCATGCTTTCGGCATTGGTGACGAAGTAGGGCGAGAGATAGCCCTTGTCGAACTGCATACCTTCGACCACGTCGAGCGTCGTCTCGATGGACTTCGCTTCTTCGACAGTGATGGTGCCGTCCTTGCCGACTTTGTCCATCGCGTCGGCGATGATTTCGCCGATGGTGGTGTCCCAGTTGGCGGAGACGGTTGCGACCTGCTTGATTTCTTCTTTGTCTTTGACCTTCTTGGCGATCTTGTCGAGTTGCGCCACGGCGGCATCAACGGCCTTCTGGATACCGCGCTGGATGCCGATCGGGTTCGCCCCGGCGGTGACGAACTTCAGACCTTCGCGATAAATCGCTTCGGCCAGAACCGTCGCCGTGGTTGTACCGTCACCGGCGTTGTCGCTGGTCTTGCTGGCGACTTCGCGCACCATCTGAGCGCCCATGTTTTCATACGGGTCTTCGAGTTCGATTTCTTTCGCGACCGTGACACCGTCTTTGGTCACCGTCGGAGAACCGAATTTTTTGTCGAGCACCACATTGCGGCCTTTCGGTCCGAGGGTGGCGACGACCGCTTTGGAGAGTTTGGAAACGCCGCGGAGGATGGCCTGCCGCGCGCTTTCATCAAACAGGAGTTGTTTTGCTGCCATAATTTTTAGTTTCTGTTTTCGGTTAATTGTTTGTCATCGGTAGCGCGGACAATTTTCTGCCCGCCTGGCGCGCCACGGAGTGACGCGCCCTACCTGATTTAATCAGTTCAGAATCGCGACGAGATCGTCCGAGCTGAAAATCTTGTATTCCTTGCCATCAATCTTGATTTCCGTGCCGCCGTATTTGGAAACGAGCACGCGGTCACCGACCTTCACTTCGAAGGCGACGCGATTGCCTTTGTCGTCAAGCTTGCCCGTGCCGAGCACGCGGACGATGCCTTCCTGCGGTTTCTCCTTGGCGGAATCCGGAATGATGATGCCGCCCTTTTTGGTTTCCTTCTCTTCGACAGCTTCAACGAGGATGCGGTCGCCGAGGGGTTTGATGTTCAGTGCCATAGTTTATTTTCTCTGGTTGTTTGTTAACTGGTTAAGTAACTCCCGCCGCCCCAGCGGTGGGAAAATTTTTTGTTAAACCGCGAAATACGCGAACCACGCGAAAACTGTTCGGGTATTTCGCGTGGTTCGCGGTTGTTAATCATTTCTTCTCGTCCACGACTTCGGCGTCAATGATCGGACCTTCGTCCTTGCCACCCTTCTTGTCGTCGGACTTGGCCTGCTCGCCACCGGCTTCGCTGCTGCCGGCTTGCGCGCCGCTGGCTTTGGCCTGTTCAGACGCTTTTTTGTAAAGCTCCGCGCTGACCGATTGCCAGGCTTCGTTCAATTTCTCGCTCGCTGCCTTGATGGCTGCGGCGTCGCTGCCCTTGAGGGCTTCTTTCACCGCGTTCACCGCGTCTTCGATCTTCTTCTTGTCGTCGCCGGAGATTTTGTCGCCGTTTTCCTTGAGCATTTTTTCCGTGCGATAAACGGCGTTGTCCGCTTCGTTGCGCGTTTCGACTTCTTCGCGACGTTTTTTGTCCTCTTCGGCATGCGATTCGGCATCTTTGCGCATCTTTTCGACTTCTTCCTTCGAAAGACCGCTGCTGGCCGTGATGGTAATTTTCTGTTCCTTACCCGTGCCGAGGTCTTTGGCGCTGACATGCAGGATGCCGTTGGCGTCAATGTCGAACGTCACTTCAATCTGCGGCACACCGCGCGGGGCAGGCGGAATGTCCGTGAGTTGGAACTTGCCGATTGTTTTGTTATCCCGCGCAAACTGGCGTTCGCCCTGCAACACGTGAATTTCCACGCCCGGCTGATTGTCGCTGGCGGTGGAGAAAATTTCCGCTTTGCGAGTCGGAATCGTGGTGTTGCGTTCGATGAGCTTGGTGAACACGCCACCGAGTGTTTCGATACCGAGCGAGAGCGGGGTGACGTCGAGGAGCAACACGTCTTTCACTTCGCCTTTGAGCACGCCGCCTTGGATCGCTGCGCCGACCGCTACGACTTCGTCTGGATTAACACCCTGATGCGGCGTCTTGTTGACGAGCTTGCGGGCCGTTTCAACGACGCGCGGCATACGGGTCATACCACCGACGAGCACGAGTTCGTCAATCTGACTCGCATCGAGACCGGCGTCTTTCAAACACGCCTGAGTCGGCTTGATGGTGCGTTCGAACAGGTTATCTGTGAGCTGCTCCATCTTCGCGCGGGTGAGCGTTTTCTGGATGTGCTTCGGACCGCTCGCGTCCGCCGTGATGAATGGCAGGTTGATGTCGTATTGCTGCGCGCTGGAGAGCGCGATCTTTGCTTTTTCGGCTTCTTCTTTAATGCGCTGCAACGCGTCCGGCTGCTTGCGCAAATCCATGCCGGTGTCTTTCTTGAACTCGTCAAGAATCCAATCCATCAGCGCGTTGTCCCAGTCGTCACCACCCAGGTGCGTGTCACCGTTAGTCGCTTTGACTTCGAACACGCCATCGCCGATTTCGAGAACGGAAATATCAAACGTACCACCGCCGAGGTCGTACACTGCAATCTTCTCGTCTTTCTTCTTGTCGAGACCATACGCGAGCGACGCGGCAGTGGGTTCGTTGATGATGCGAAGAACTTCAAGACCCGCGATGCGGCCCGCGTCTTTCGTCGCTTGGCGTTGCGAATCGTTGAAGTAAGCCGGAACAGTGATGACCGCTTGCGTGACTTTCTCGCCGAGACGCGTTTCGGCGTCCGCTTTCAACTTGGCGAGAATCATCGCGGAAATTTCGGGCGGGGAATATTGTTTGACCGTGCCGTCCACTTCGACTTCCACGGCGCAATCGCCATTGGCCGCTTTGACGACCTTGTACGGCATGCGCTTAATTTCTTCCTGCACTTCATCGAACTTGCGGCCCATGAACCGCTTGATGGAGTAAATCGTATTGCGCGAGTTGGTGACAGCCTGGCGCTTGGCGGCGTCGCCCACGAGGCGCTCGCCGTTTTTGGCGAAGGCGACGACGCTGGGGGTCGTGCGCTTGCCTTCGGAGTTTTCCAGAACGAGCGGCTCGCCGCCTTCCATGACGGACATGCAGGAGTTTGTCGTTCCCAAATCGATGCCTAATACTTTTGCCATAAAATAAAATCTGGTTTTTGTGCCACGATACTCGCAGCAAGACCTACCTATGCCAGTCCTGTGCCAAGGGGGCTGAAACCTCTGAAATTGCCAAATTTTCGAGAAAAGATTGCAGTTTTGGCGAGGAACGAAGAGTGGGAAAAGTGTGCCATTGGCGACGCAGTGGCACAGTGGCGCAGGGCTGGCGCGTTGGAATATGGCGCAGTCTCCGGAAGGATTTAGTTAAATAATACTAATCTCCGCAGCGTGGTGGTTCAGGCTGGTTTCAATCAGAAATTCGTTTTCCCTGATAGACGGTTACGGTTGATCCTTCCGCCAAAAAGGCTGAAACCGGTTTTGCTTTCAGGCAGGGCACAAAGTTGTGGCCGTAGAGATTGGCCACATCACAATTGAAGGTCGCCTCGGCGGCCTCGTAAACGCGCCAACGAGGATGTTCGACCTGATATTCCATCGTCGTGCCATCGCGCTGCGTCGTGTAACCCCAATAATGCTCCGTGATGAATTCAGCTTCGGAGTCGGCGAGTAATTCCTGCGCTGCGCCGCGAGTAATTATTTTCACTGCTTGCTCGTGTTCACCTTGTCGCCATGAGTAGCGCGCGGATTTCACTTCGCCATTCAGGAACTCGATTTGATGCGACATCGGCAACGCGATGTAAGGTTCGTTGTAGAAAAGCCGCGCTATTGAAGCAATGGCGGCTCGGGGCACAATTTCTTTGATGAACACCACCCCGCGCCGCCAACCGTCGGGCGTTTTGCGACGCACATAAAACCGGAGATTCACTTCTTCAAAGTGGCGATGAAACGGAATTGCAAGATCCCAAACGCGCGTGTGCAGGAATTGAAAACCGACGACGGAAACGTAGGTGCGCCCTTGCCAGGAATCCAATTCTGTTCCGACGGGGACGCGTGGTTGCAGCAGCGTCGGCTCAGTTTCGTAATTGAGCATCACCAGATTCCGCCACTCCGCCGTCAGGAACACCTTGGCAGACGCCCGGTCCATGAATGTGAAATTATTTGCTTCCCGGTTTCACCGCGGGGATCTGAGCCAGATCGGGCGGCAGGTTGTTCGGATCAAACGTCTCCACCTGCAGTGCAATCAGACTGAACATCGGCACGCCGAGTTGCGTTTGACCATTGGAACGATCCACAACCATGCCGACGCCGAGGACGTTGCCGCCGTGCGCCCGGACGATTTCAATTGTCTCCTGCACGCGACCGCCTTTGGTCACGACATCTTCCACGACGATAATTTTTTCGCCGGGTGCAATTTTGAAACCGCGCCGCAGGACGAGTTTGCCTTCTTCTTTCTCGACAAAGATGAAACGTAATCCGAGTTGGCGCGCCACTTCCTGACCGATGACGAGACCGCCCATCGCGGGCGAAACCACCGTAACCGCGCCCCGCGATTTGAGTTTTGCCGCCAGCGCTGCGCCGAGTTTTTCGACAATGGGCATCTGTTGGAGCGCGAGGGCACATTGAAAAAACTGCCGGCTATGCAGGCCGCTGCGCAAAATAAAATGACCTTCGAGCAGCGCGCCGGTATCGCGGAAAACTTGCAGGACTTCGTTCTGTGTCACGCGCGGAGTTTCGAGATTCAGGTTTCCGGTTTCAAGACAATCTGCAGCCGTCGCGATTTTCGCCATCGCGTTTCTGATAATCTGTGCAAGCCGCGAATCTATCGCTAGCATCCGCCCGTGCCGAAGTGGGCGAAGTTTTTAATTGCGATTCTGTTGCTGCCGGTCTGCGTTGCGGCGGGACAAACGCTCTGGCAGGTGATGCGCGCGTGCGGCAGTGCGGATATCACCATCGTTCCGCTCCTGGGCGGCGCAGCGTGTTGGCTCGCGATTTATCTGACTCTGCCGCGGCCGATGTGGATTTACGTCTTCGGCCATGAACTCACGCACGCCCTCTGGGTCTGGCTGTTTGGTGGTAGTGTGAAAAAATTCAAAGTCACGTCCGGCGGCGGGCACGTCATCGTGGATAAAACAAATTTCATCATCGCGCTTTCGCCGTACTTTTTCCCGCTCTACGCCATCATCGTCGTGGGCGTGTTCGTCGCCGGACATCTCATCTGGAATTGGAAAGATTTTTTTGTGTGGTTTCACCTATTGATCGGCGCGGCGTATGCGTTTCACGTCACGTTGAACGCGCACGTTTTGAAAACGCAACAGACTGACATCACGAGTCAGGGCTATCTGTTTTCCGGCGTGATAATTTTTCTTGGCAACGTGCTCGTGCTCTTGATCGGCCTGCCGTTGCTGACCGCCAAGCTGGATTTACCCACCGTGCTGAAATGGTGGTATGCGAATACCGACGCGCTGATTCGCGGCCTCATCGGTTGGTTTTGAACCGGTATTTTTCCAATACAACCACGGATGGACACGGGGGAACATGGATAAAGACTTTTCCGCGAATTTCGCTAATTACCGCGAATGGGAAAGCGCATCAGACAATTCGTGTTGATTCGCGAAATTCGCGTAAAGCCGTTCCCCAATCCGTGTTCATCTGTGTTCATCCATGGTTTCAATTACTGGCTTCGGACTGCAATGATTGGTTATGGTTCGCAGTAGTTGTTTCAAAAACGTGTCCCCACTAAAGTTTATTGTTGCAACGTTTCGGGACAGGAGTATAACCGCCTTAACACAGCCGTCCTAAAAACAAGTCGTCATGCGACCCATGATGGACTGACCTTGCGTTTCGGGCGGGGCACCGGGGAATCAACAGGAGAAATATGAAACTCGTTCAATACTTAATTGTTGCTCTGTCGTGCCTTGTCATCACTATTCATATAAAGTCCTCGCAATCGAATAACCCACGTGCGCTATTGCTCGATGCAGCACCAAAAGTGATTGAGCGCGGCCCACACCATCGCGTTTGGCAACAAACGGCGCTGGAAACAAATTTTGCCGGCCAAGTGATTACTCGCACTCGCTCCTATACCGAACTAACCACCGGACTGCACTTTCTCGAAAATGGTGAATGGAAGGAATCCAAGGCGGAGATTGAAATCCTGCCCAACAATGCTGGAGCAATCGCAGCCAAGGGACAGCACAAGGTGATTTTTCCACCAGAGATAAAGTCGGGCCTTATCGAGTTGCAGACACCAGATGGGCAATGGCTGCGTTCGCGAGTGTGGGGTTTAGCGTATTTCGACACATCCACCAGTGAATGTGTGTTGTTGGCGGAGGTAAAGGAAAGCGATGGACAATTAGAGCCTGTACTTAACTTTTGCCGAACAGAGCGGCAAGCATGAGAGTGGCAAAGGCCAGCCAATGAAAGGCTGCCAGTGTGGCAGGAA
>Ga0065721_10005820_pt1 | contig 13172 bp, 14 predicted proteins | sample Mesricmetagenome_FD_59108 | JGI IMG/M metagenome (GOLD analysis project Ga0065721, IMG submission 59108) | Mesophilic microbial community from rice straw/compost enrichment Sample: eDNA_1 v2 (version 2) | ecosystem: Engineered > Solid waste > Grass > Composting > Bioreactor | place: USA: Davis... | reverse complement strand
TTTCCAGTCAATTCATGCGAGCGGCTTCCGGGCTTCGCTTTTTTTTTTTCCCCGCTGATGGTCCATCGTTTAGCTTCCTGGTGAAACACTTGTGTCTGATTCCCAGCACTCTTCGCCCTGTTGTCCTTAACAATGGTGGGCTCTGACCCACCCTCTAAGACAGCGGAATGACAAGGTGAGGCACCGATGAGCCTGGCCCCAATTCGACTTGCAGTCATATAACTAGCGATCTAGGGAATCCGCTCCCTGAGCAGAGATGTGATGCCTTCCCAAACAAGTCATTCCAACGTCATCCCAACGTTCGAAAGCCCAGGAGCGAAACAGCCCAGCCCCACGCAGCTGATATGCTCATCGGAACATCATCCAAACCTCAAGTATATGCATACCAGAGCTATATATCTGGCGCTTCAATGGTGCCCCCAGACATAGTTATCGACCCCCCATTCTATGCTCGCCATTCGTCGAATCTCCTCAATTCCCGTTCAGAGATGACTGAGCCTTCGTACTGCTACAAGATTGAACAGGATCCGGTTCATTGGGAGGAGACTCGCATGGATGGAAATCTTGAACCTCGGGGATGACATCAAGTGTGCAAATGCCCCACTTGACATTCAACGATGACGGTGCAAAGTACTGCTTGGGGTAGGTCAAGTTTCAACAATCTATTCATTGAACCAACTTAGCTCTCCACATCCAAATCTTCAGCTCCCGAATCACAAACGACCCGGTTTGACTGGAAACCCCACTGACCCTCGGTTGGTTTCGTTCATCCCTGCACGGGTTCACGAAATCGCCGCACAAGCGCCTCAGCACTCACTCGAGTTTTAGGGCCGCAGTGAGTTGCTACGTCACAGCTGCATCGCATCGCTCAAGGAAGCATTCGCCGATCGGAGCGGGAACCAGCATTGCTCCCCGGCGCTTAAACTGGATCGGCTGCACATGACGCGTCGTGCCTTTCCATTCACCCCTGCACTGCATACTTCCAGCTTGTCGAACCGCCGGGTTGTCAATTTTCAATGCAATGTATGTGGTTGACTGCGCTGCGTGCGGATGTGCGATTCCGTGTCATAAGAAGACATCGTCGCTGCGCAGGATCGGCTGAGTGTTGGGTGCGCATGTATGGCTATGCAAGCAGGGGCATAACGCGGATGCATCGGTTTGTTGGGGGGGTTCAGTACGCAGTCTTGGCGTTTGGAGGTCTTAGCTTTGAGGTCTATTTGCTACGCAACTGGTTCAAGACGATACCGCTGCACGTAATAAATATACTTTGACCCTTCATCCCAAAAGCCCTTGCCGCTCGTCTGCGCTGGCTCTGTCCTTTTTCCTCCGAACCAGAGCCACCCTAAGCCACCTCACAGGAGCCTTCAGGTTCAGCCCGAAAGCCACTCGTTGTGCGATGTCTTTCTTTCTGTCGTGTATCCTGTCTTCGCGGATGCGATGTTCTGCGTCAACTGTGACGAAAATCGCTGCGAAAGAGGTCAATATGCACGCGAGAGTTGTGCTTGCTGTGATCATAAACATAATAATCATCTGGAGCTTCGCTGCTTGGTGGACGGAGGAACCACCAAGGATGGCGCCTGTCATCATCCCGGGTATTGCAATAATGCCGAGCACGCTGTCGGTTGGTGGAACTCAATGGTGAGAAGAGAAGGAAGCGAGCGGCCTCAGCGTACCTCATGTTGTTAATTGGTGGCGTAAGTGCTAGTCGAAGGGCTTCAATGACGATTGGGCGACATGCTTCCATTCGCGTAGCCCCGAACGAGAGATAAATTTCGATTTTATCGCGATTCTCTCTGCACCAGTTTGAGCCAAGCCAAGTTGGTCTTCGAGGGTAGCAATCACGCACACCAGCTCTTTCAACACGTAACCCACGGCGACAACGACCCCTGAGATCGTCGCCCCACAAAGCATACCAACAATGGGAACTAGGAAAACGTTGAATGGGGCGTGACTGATCCAAACTGGGGTGAGACGAACTGTATTGGATGGGGGTCCAGAAGGGTGTGACCGACATGGCGAACTTTGTCCCAATGATCGAAACAGGTATCGTTGACCCCAGCATTGCGACGAGGGTAGCAGGAAACTTTGCAGAACTTGGGACTTGGCATCAACACTCTCCAAAAGAAGTCAGGTGCGTACCATGTATTGAAAACGTCGGTTAGACTTGTTGATCACTGTTCTCGGGTTGTTCAGAAGGGGGGTCATGTTCCTAGTTGGGACAGATATTTACCTGTTTCAATCGTCCCCAAAAGGTTCAATACAACTGACGCGTGTTCAGCACGTTCTATGGCCAAGGGAGGTGAGAACTCACACGCTATGAGCGTTACGACCCAGGGATTTTCGGCCTCAAACACGCTTTGCAAGAGAGCGGCCACGACGGCCAGCTGGCCTACACAACGAAGTGCAGCGATGAAGAGGGAGCTCCCTAGTCCCAGTCTTAGCACAGTGGAGATGCCAATGTTGCCGACGATAAAAGCAAGAGCAATCCCAACATTGAGCCACTGAAGTTCGGCTGTATCGGAGAGGAGAAGAGCGTTGGCCATGGGCTTGTTGGCTCAACCTTCGTGATGGCGAAGGGCAAGGAGGAAGTATGGGCGAAAGTCAGCCGGGGGGCTTATGAGCAAGCACGGTAAGCCGAATATGCTACCTTTAGCGGGGTATGGCTGGCATAATAAATATAGGCAAGTTGAAGGTTGATGAGGCCGGCCTCGTGGAGCGCATTGTTTCTCCTTCCGTCATCATCAGTCCCTGCAAGAACCTCGTCCCATTGACGTGACCCGCCAATCAGCTTCAAGCCTTTGGTAACAGGTGTCATTGGGAGATGGGATTGTCCTTTCCGACAAAGGGGTTATGGCACTGCGCTCAGCGGGGCGGTGATGTCATACCCTTGGAGAGGCGAACGCCTTTCATTGGGCGTCGCCAGAGGCTCGTTGGTGAGTGGAACCTGGTGCTGAAGGCATGCATGTGTGTACATATGCACCCAGAAGACTTTTGAGGGCTGGTGGTGCGGCTTGATGGTGTAATGAGAACGACCGGGAATGGCGCCATAACGCCCTAGGTCTGATGACACCACAGCTGGATGTCAAAGCCCTTCCTTGATCGCTACCGTGGAAAATGGGTTTGCACAACTCTCACAAGACAATTATTGGAATCATCCTTTATAGGAGCGCATCGTGGTTAAGATTCTCATTTACACGGGGCATGTTCACAGTGGGATAAACGCGGCACCAATGCCCTGGCCTCTGCTTAACGGAGCTTTCCACACTATCCAAAGACATAGACATTGAACTTTGATCATTTCCCATTCCGAAGATGGCCATCTGTTTCCAGCTTGCTCCAGAACATACCGTGCCATCCTCTTCGGAAGAGGTCGAGAATATCGTCAAGCTGTTCTTCCTCGCCTTTAACATCATCCATCCCTTTTCTCGCCGGGCTTATTATGACTCCAGACGGATTGAGCAGTTGAAGTACATTTGGGTGCGTGTTTCAGGCGTATTTCCGTTCCGATCAATTTGGTATACTTAGTCTCGGGCAGTCGCAGCGAAGATGCACTGCAACAACCATGTACCTGTTTATGAGTCGATACCAACTAGCATCCCTTTACAAGGATCTCAGACCACCATAGATTCGTTACTACACAATCATCTTCCTTGTATTCACTGTCACGCCAATTCATTCGTTCACAATTCCAGGAGTGGCCAGTAAGGTGGTGTGGGTGTAATTGCTCGAATGCGGCAGTTGTCGCGCTCGCCTCGAGCTGAGTTCCTTCTATAGTGGTGTCGCTATGGGCCCTGTCACGATCTCGCAGCGATCATCCTGTGGGCCATTGAGATTGTGATGCAAATTCGGGTTATACACTCTATGCTCGCTCAAAAAAGGCGAGGTCACCATACCCTCACTCATAAACGGATGCTCTCCCTCCTGGGTTTGTAAGGTTGCAATCTTCAACGGCATTCTATTTGTCGTCTCTACCATCGGTTTTATCTGGATCATGTGCTATAATGCTGTTCGGCGAGGAGAGCTCATTCCCAATGATATCCGCCTGCTACTCCCTGGGTCTCCTGCGGTGGGTGCCGGGGTGCTGTGGGCGCAGTGGCTGCCTGATGAGAGCTGCTTCATCATCTATCAGCGCTGCACCCAACAGATCCTTCCACCCTGCGCTGGCAATTATCACTACGCATATGATGATGCATGTGCGAAGGCCTCTGTCTTTACACTCTTGAGTTGGATGATTGCCTCGTTTCGCCAGGAAGGATGTCGTCCTTGTCAACCGTCCAAAGGCACCATCGCAACACCTTTGGCGTTTCTACTGGTGGCAGGAATCGACTTCTTGACTTAGAATGGAGGGTGTACATTGAGGGAGGAAATTCACTCTCGGATCGTGGGGTTTGTGTGTCCAGAATTCACTGAACGGAATAATTAAACCTCGCGCCAACCTCATCAATCAAAGCGGGTGACCTACTAGCGCGATGACAGGTGGTCCAAACAAAGGACTAGGAGCAATGGAAATCACGATTGGTGGTACAAACTACTGAGTACAGGCCATAAATACAAATGAGAAAAAGACGAAGATCGAAGGGTGTGAAAAGATGCAAATTAAGACAAGGCAGAATGGATCGAAATGCGGTCGATCGGGAATGGGTATGTGATCTGGATAGGTAAATGGGCCAGGGTTTTTTGCAGGGGCTCATGCCAGGGCGCAATTCCGCCTCAAGGCGAGCGGGGTCATCAAATCGCTGCCAGGAGACTCCAGCTCGGAGTCAGGGTAGACGTCGTCATATGGCAGGGTGCTCGCCTTCATGTCGAGAGGAGGGAGCTTGCGAGAGCGAGGTTTGGAGTTCGAGGTATCCGCGCCCGCGATTTTGGGCGAGGAAGAGGACCTGCCACCGAATGTGGGTGCGATCAAAATGCACCCTGGACTCCATTCATCTTCATTGCAGCAACTCCACATTGTGACCGTCTGCACGACCTTGAACGCGGCGCCGTTCGGGGTTCTTGAGACAAACTCGTAAACCTCGTCCTCCAATCGACCTGCGGTGGAAGAGAGGGCCAGATCAGACACATTTGGGCGCGGTAAGATTGGTATCCTAACATACCCGGATGGTACACACAGTTCCCAGAAGTGTTGCCGTCCGGGGGCAGAGGGAACTCTGTGAGTATGGAATTCCCTGTTCCCGGGGTCGCTTTGGGCGCGACGGCCTTGCGACTGCTGCTTCGGGATTTGCGGGACCTTGAGGCACGTTTTGTCTTTGGGCGACGATGAGAGTGCATTGGTGTCGTTGGTGTGGTAGGTGGTGTGTCTAATTCCTCGAGGAACGCGACCTCTCTCTGAAGAGCGCGTCGGAATTGGATGTTCGAGTCAGCGAGGCGAAGGACGATATCACGAAGGCGGCGATCCGTGAGAGCTGCAATAGAGGCGCGTAGTCCATAGCTAGCGAGGGAGCTGGGAAGAGCGCCCTCGTCGTCAGAGTCGAAGTCTGGCGTACTGGGAGGGTATGGGGAGGGAGAGTCCCGGTCAATGTCGGAAGTCATGAAGAAGGAGGAAGGCATGATGTTCTGTGAGGATGCTGAGGGAACAGGCTGGGTCGCAAGAGTGTTTCACGTCACGGCCATCCAGGTGAAAAGGGGGGGCAGTGGAATGAATGAGGTCCATCGTCGCGTTCTAGATAAAGGAAACCAGGCCATCACGTTTCTGACAAGGCTGCCAACTGTCGTTGCCCTTTTTGTTTTACCCGATGGCACAAGCCATATCCTAAAGCAAAATTGGTGCATGCTGGACGTTGGGCCAAGAGCGGAACAGCCCGATGACGACCACTCGCCACACACATCTGGGCGCCCGGACTCTATCTAGGTGACCGATGGAGGAATGAAGACTCCCAAGTTACCGAAATTGACAATAGATGGGACAAGCACCGCGTATTCTGGAATATCAATGATAATAGAGGCTGGATATACACAGTCGTTGACAAAAGCTCAACATCGCTGAGGAATCAATATATGACGACCAGGCTGAGCGAGGGCAACCCAAATCTAATCTAGTGTTCAGTCAATCAAAACAATAGCAAAACCCAACCTGTAATGTCTTGACTCAGGTCTATTGCCCTGTGAACTCAGCGACGCTTTCCCAAAACCTTTTGCAAGCGTTGACATTCTCGTCAACTCCTAGTACAATTGGGGACTCACTGGCAGCGTTCAATCAGGCCGCCCGGCGTGGAAGACAATTTGATGTCCGGATCATCCCCTGTTCTATTGAAAAGCATTTCTCGCATATCCTGCGTGTCCCAAGTCGGCCAGTGTGGCAAGATGGACCCAGAAGCTTTGATGTTCGGGTCCGTATGGCGAGCAAAGTCGAGAAATGCTCCCACAAAGGTGTTCACAAACGCCGAGTTGTTGAAAGGTGGTACACCTGCAGGAGTGATGCTCCACGTTTGCGTCAGTGCATATACGAGAAAGGTAGTGGAAAGGTCTACGAGGGGAAGTAGTACAGAACGTCGTCAATATGACCCCCAGGGGGTACAGCGAATTCTCCCTGAAGCGCGGCGTGAGGTCAACCACCGTTTGCTGTGACACGAGTTCGCCGCTAAGAAGTTCACCTTATACCCTGCGCCTTTTGCCGCCCGGAGAGTGAGGAGCGTAGGACAAACGAAAATTGCTGTTCGGTTCCATGGTGAAAAACTCGCGAAAAAACAGCCAGGGTTTCTCTCACCTTCTCCCATAATTTGAACAACTTGATCAAATGGATGTCCTAAAGGCTCATACAGCTCCACTGCCGCGCGCAGTTGATTCCTGCGAAGTAAAGGGAAGAGCTGAGATAGATAGTCCCAGGTGTTGACGCTGCGTCGCGTCTGAGGGTCGATGAACATACGACCCTCAAACGTGTTCACCATTGCAAGCAATCGGTTCTAGAGAGCCCACCATGAGAATTTGAATAGAAATATCCAATATCGGTGACCCACAGAGTTCAGCTGGCCCCGGTTGAAGGCTTGAGTGGGACTGTCACGAATAAACTCCCCGTCGACGACCGGGACAAAGGCAAAGGTCCCAAACATCACTTCTGCGGAGACACGAGAGTTGATCTCGCTGAGCCGAGCAACATCGAGATTTCGAAGGCAGTCTAGTCGGTCAGCGGCATCAGCACACCTAGGGTGAAGGGTGGTTGGCGTAGGAACACGGTGAGATGTTGCAGCTTGCTACTCACTTTGCCTGCTTAATGACTTGGTGATAAAGCGACTGCCAATGATATCAGACGAGACACATCGAAGGCGAAGCGCGACGACACACCTCAGGAACCCTATCATTATATAGGTATTGTGAAGGTAGGAAGGCCGAGCTCAATATCGCGGACCTGAAGAGGGGTGGCTTCGTCTTCCCTCCATTGGCAATGAGGTGCTGCATAACCGAACCCCCGCCTTGGACTGTGTCAAGATACAGACTACGCTGGAAACCAGATCCCCTACCAGCAGATTGCCCCCAGATGGTGACGCGGTCAGGGTCTCCTCCAAATCGTGAGATCTGAAAGACAATGAACATCTCCTCCACACAATGAGAAGGGATTCTTTACATATCTCTGAACCCATTGTAACGCGAATTGCTGGTCACCTATGGGCCGTCAGCCATCAGAGATGACCCATCCACACCCGAGGACTTACGCAGCCCAACGTTGAGCACTCCACCACGTTTTACGTCGGATCCAGCAAGAAAACCAAATAGGCCAAGGCGATACTGAATCAAGACCGCTATGGCAGACCCTCCTGATTCACGAACGAGATCGTTCCCATCGTAGCTGGTCATGCTACTGAGACCAGGTTGGGAGACAGAGCCAAGAGCATACCCTCCGCTGCAGATGGATAACTGAGCTAAGGGGTACTCAAGGGATAAATGAGAGCATACCCGTGAATCCAAACCACGACAGGCAGCTTTTCTGCAGTCGTCGCATCGAAGTTCAGCCCAGGTGCAACAACGCTGCGAAGGAGATCAGAATATTGAGATGGAACACCATCTGAGAAATACTTGCTTGAGAAATAAACAGTCCTCAGAGATTGACTGTGTCAAGGTACTTCTGTCTGGGGTAGAGAAAGCCTCCTGGGATCTTGTTCCTGGGTTATAGTCAACAATCTCGAGACCACGAGCGATCCTGTTTCTCTTGTCAACATGCTCTGGCGCCTGCTGGCATCGGGGCGGCTGGGTGTTGGCCATTAGAATCGCGTCTTCTTTTTGAGGAAAGCGAGGCTCTTTCCACCGATATCTTCCTGGGGAATGATAAGAAGGTGGGCGTTCCAGACATATTTGGAAGACTACGCGCCTGTGGGAGGAGCAGCGTATCGGACTCCAAGGAACTCAGTGTTTCCGGTCTCTGAGTTGGAGACCCCTTGATATGTGGCATAACCAAGGTTCACGGTTGGAGGCTCGGAGTTGTAAAAAATTGGAGAGCTGAGCGCGAGCACACTGGGTAGGAAGGCCAGGTTCAGTAGAAGCACTGCCCGCCGTTTCATGGTCATTCCTGTTGTTCTTCTGCATATGTGAATGAGGAATATCAAGCAATATCAAGCATACATGCTACCTGATGACTTACAGTATGAAACAAGGGAAGCAGGTCATGCTCCCCCGAACGGAGCGAGCTGCTGCCTCTCTTAAAGTCATGACCGATGGAGGGTCCGCCACCTTGCAGGTGGGTGACTTGTTTCACATTTAGTTAAGAGATCAACGGCCAAGACCAAGGTTTTCAAAGCCCTGTTACAAAATTTAAACCATTCATTTGAGGAATCGAATGGGTTTGTTGTCCAGATTCCGATGCCAAAGCAGTTCAAGGGTGTCAGGGCGCCCAGCGGTGTGCCTTAGGAGTTTGAATGTTGACAGGCCGCGGCCTGTCAATGTCGCGCCCAAAGACGCTGACATCTGTGACTGCATTCCTTCAGCCACAATGAGGGACCAGCTACAAGGTTGCAAAACGACTTTCTGCAGGCTTGTACAAGGTTTCCAATCGGACTCAGTTGAGTGCAAGCAATGCTTCGCGGAATCGACACGCACTGCTTTCATTTCTCCCGGTTTCACGAACCTTTGTCATTACTGGTGCATACCCATCAAGTGTCGCGCGTCTAAAGGATTTGTGTGAAGACCCTGGGGATCTCCCTCGCCTCACACAATCACTCACTCTCCGCCGTCTGGCGAGAGAGGATACCAAGGTCTTCATTGCAAGAGGGAGAGCACGTCCCTGGCAGGCGGACATGCTTGAAGCCCAGGAGAGATATCTGCCGAAGGTTGTGCGGCACTTTAAAGGACTGAAGAGTATCAGGTAAGCGTTGAGTCAAGTTAGAGGGCCTGGTCTAATGCTCGTGCTTAGCGTGAAGCAGACCGACTCCGACAACCTTGATTTGCTTGTCCTCGACGCCATGGGATGTCTCCCATACCTTGAGACCGTATCTATTGAATTTGAACAGAGATATCTACAATCTCTGCCCCATCAACTGTCGGACATCCAAAGGCTCACTCTCTCACCCTCATTGGTTGTTTTTCAAGCCAGACGGTTCCCTCCCTCCTCTTCCTCGAGTTCGAGGACCTTTGCAAAGCATCGCCATCCTTGACTCACATAAAGCTCCTCCACAATCCTCCACAATCTCCTGCTCCGTGCCCGATCAATCTCTTCCAAAATGTCTGGCCAAAGGATGGGAACTCTCCCCTTCAATGCTTGACGTTCCACGGCTTTCCCCAGAGTACACTGCATCAAACCCCCGAGATTCCGTATCTTAACAATCTAACCTCTTTGGAGCTTGGCGCTATAGACGATAACCTCTGCTCCGTCCTGAAGTCTACCAATGTCAAGCTCCTGCGCCTCAGCATCACTTGGATCACAGAGGGTCTTGTTAGCTACTCTCTTACTACACCGGTCTGGAAGAGCTGTACTTCACTATGGAGCACCATAAGCCACGAAATGAGCACCACCTCGCCCAGGTTGCCAGGCGAGAGCTACGAACAGCCCTTCCCAGGCACTATCACTCGCTCTGCATCCTTTCATTCACTTCCCGGCGGAAGGAGTGGGACTGGAGCGCGCGAACGGTCTGCCTGGATGAGCCCTTTGTGGGTGGGGTTTTCAGTGCTATGATCAAGCTGGAAGAGCTTCGCGTCTCCTTCGCACATACCATTAAAGGAGAGGGGAGCATTGTGTCATTGGTGAAACTTCCAATGTTGTCTCTTCGATTCATTCGATCTAACAAACTATTCTTTGACCCACAGGACCGTGCCTTTACACATCTCCTTTCCCTTCCTCTCAATCGATCTCTCAAGCGTATACGAATTGATCCAATCTGCGTCTCCCCTCCTGGGAGCAACAGCACCACCCAGTTCCCCCTTCACTCTGAAGCCAAGCATGGAGTGAAGCTCGTTGTTGAGAATATATGCAAGACCTCTGGCAGTGTCATGCCACCCCAGGGAGATCTCCTATGCGTATTTTGGATTCGCGACCACCAATTGGTACTGAGGAAGGAGGATGGGGGAAACTGCTACCTTGACATTCTCCCAGAGAATAAGGAGGCATGGGGGGATACCTGCCTGTGCGAAGAGTGGGTAACTGGAGGTTACTAGAGTTGCTGCGCTTGGAAGGGGAATCAGCAGCAGAGGGATGTATCGAGTGAAGTTGGGCTTGATCCTAGCATTGTATGGTGCATGTTATCTGCGTTATATTCATCCTCTCCATCCCTGCTTTGAATCGTAGTGCAGCAATCACAGCAATTGTCCAATCATCGCCCACCTCCCCAGGTACTCACCAACCACATACTAGTGTACATGCTTTGAAAGAGTGAAAGAGATAACAAACACGAGAGAAATGAAAGTAGAGGCTAAAAGGACTGAGTGAGGTGGAAAATAGATGTCCATCAAGTCATGCACTCAGCCACCACCTGCTGAGTCGTCTTCCCACCCTTCTTCCTTGCCTGCCTCTTCTCGTAGCACGTTCTTGCACTCGTCTTGTGATTCTTCCATCCCTCCTCTCCCTTCTCCTTCAATACCGTTGCCCAATCATCCTGCGCCTGCTGATATACCTGCAATGCCTCCAAAGTCCCTACGCTCGCCCTGATCTTGCGCGCGCGAACCCTCGCGATGGCTGTGCGCTCCCGCATCTTCTCCTGAGCCGACTCCAATATCGCCTTTCCCTTGCGCCTGATTGCGCGTGCACGGTGACGCGCTTGGTCGTTCCTCGACTGGAGAGTATCGCCAAGCGCCTGGACTTGGTCGCCAATGGCGCGAGCCTTGCCCTTGGACTGTTTAATGATATCGTCGGTCTGCGTGCGGACGACGGTCATGAGCTCGTCCAGACTCTCCATCAGCTCTTTGTCCTGCTTGACGGTCTTGAGAATCGACTTGGTTGTGACTCCCAGAACCTCTGACAACGAGTTGACAAAGGACATCCCGACGGCGGACGCGGTGGCCGAGGGTTCGGCGGTGGCTTCCTTATCGGCNGAGGGGGCATCNGTATTGATCTTCGAGAGCGATGTCGTACCGTAGGTAGCGACAGCAGTGGTGGCTGCGGAAGTAGCGCTTGACTGAGCCTTTCCCCCTCGTCCCGTGGACATCTCACAGACTCCTTGGCTCTTCGCTGCTGGCGCTGTCGGCGAGAGTGACTTAACTTGAGGCTGCGTGATGGAGAGAGCAGTGCTCCCGGGACTGATAATGGAAAGCGCGGTGTCTTTGGCTGGCGGAACGACCACCTGAGCCTTGCCGTTTGCTCCCTGGACAGTGACGCTGTTCGACCGATTCGGGAGAGCTGCGAGTGATGGCCATGTATTGTTTGGGGTAACCATGTTAACCGTCGGAGTCGGCGCTGGGGATCGGAAAGAAGATGCGTTGAAGGCAATGCTGAGTAAGACGGAGACAAGGGTGATTCTGAAGAGTAATGGGTACAGTGCTCGAGCCGGATCGGAGAAGAAGACGTACACTTTAACCGCGTTAGCGGGAGTAGCCTGGACCTTGAAGACAGATTCCTTCTGAGCAATGGCGTCATTCTCGTCCTCGTACAAGATCGATTGGAACGCTCGGTGGACTTGGCGAGCGTTGAGGAACTTGATGTCTTCGGCATCGATAAAAGGCGACTTGTCGTTGGCTTTGACTCGGAGGACCTGGGAGGGGTGGATGTTGAGAAGTTCCCAATCGTCTTCGGCGGCGTTCCGGACAGCTTTGTCGTTGTTGTACATGAGATCCGAAAACGAATCAGTTGCAAGTATGGAGAGGTAGGCATTGTGCGCAGAGACGACAGGGAGACGGTTGGCAGGAAGGAAGATCAACCCCAGCGACGGCGTCTCCAAGGATCTCACCTGGGTGAAGATGTTAGCGAACGGACAGTGACAAATTGAAATATAACTCACAATGGGTGCGTCAGGGATATCACTTTCAGTGCGATCGAAAATTCTGATGACATTGCAGAATGGTTTGACCTCAGCATCCAACTTGCCCAGGACAACAGTCCGGATGCGCTCGCTTTCGTTCGTAGGGTCAAGGGCACTGATCACAAACTGCCCAGCACCATCTGCAATCTTGTGGAGCAGATCCTGAACAACAGTCCACTTGAACTTGGCTGATGCGCCATAGAGGTAGATTTCGAAATCGACTTTATGAGTGTTCGCATTGTCGTCATCGGTCAGTGATGCCGGCGCGGCGGAGTCAGATCCTGAGCCCTCGTTTGACCCCTCAGGTGAAAGGGCTATCTCCTCGCTGGGTGTCTTGCCCTCGTCGACAGCGACTTCTTGATATGAGCGTTCAAGTTCGTCGCGCGGACTGGTCAAAGGGTCTGGGAATGAAAGGCGGAGGTCGCGAACGGATGTGCGGCTGCTTCCGGCGCGCGCGCTGCCCGTGGATGTCCTCGAAGCGTTCAGGGTGCCTACGAGACTCTGATTCAAAGCCTCATTAACAAGCTCCTCTTCAGCCCTATCCTGGTCTGTTACGATGTCAGGGATGAGGCCTAGAGGGATTCGTTCAGTACTCGGTGCCGCGACGAGTGGCGCTGTGTACATGCCCGTGGGGAGGTCGAGGTTGGCAGCGAGCTCGCTGGCGTTGTGCTGCTCCACAAAGCCCTCCCACGCGTCGACGCCGCCGTTCGAGCTTGCGATACTGAGGGAAGAAGAGGCCCTGGAGAGGGGTTGGGAGAGGGGTTCGCCTTCGCTTTCATCGCCGAGCGACTCGTTGTC